>Ga0315288_10007836_pt1 | contig 13530 bp, 6 predicted proteins | sample YL17G11_20_MG_FD_203454 | JGI IMG/M metagenome (GOLD analysis project Ga0315288, IMG submission 203454) | Sediment microbial communities from Yellowstone Lake, YNP, Wyoming, USA - YL17G11_20 | ecosystem: Environmental > Aquatic > Freshwater > Lake > Sediment | place: USA: Wyoming | collected...
CACGAGCATAGGCGCAAGGAAAGCCGGCATGTAGGTGGGCGAGTCGAACTCTCCCTGGCCGACGGTTGTAGCAACGGTCATCCAGTGATCAAGCCACCCTTTTGCTTCGCGAAGGTTTTCGTCCGAACTGCGCCCGTTGAACCATTGTGTTCCGTCTTCATGCGGCCAGGTCTGCGCTGCAAGATACAGGCCGGTATAATGCATAACCCAGTGGTTCTCGGTGTCTCCGCGGTACAAGCCTCTGGAGCGGAAGATCTCCCTCACTTTCCGGTGCAGGGAATCCGGAAGAATAGACCGAAAGCGAAGGTAGGTCCCCATAAGCGTGTATCCATGAAACGATCCTAAAGCGGAGTCGAATGCAGCCACGGTTTTATTCACGTCGCGGCCCACGGCAAATTTTGCCGCAAGACTGTAGATACTCACGCCTGGTTCTCTGCTCACAACTTCCAGAAACTGGCGCTGCCGGGCTTCAAATACGCTATCGTCAGTCGCGGCGTACAAACTGCCGAAGGCAGCCAGGAACATGACACTAAACAAAGACTGTCGCATCAGACAATCTCCATGGACGCTTTCGTTCAATACTTCAAGTATTCAGCTGGTGGCACGGGACATTCAGGTCCCATCCTCCACATAAAATTTGGATCGATAAATGGAGTATCCTCGCGGTGCCTTTTCATCAGATCGATTTTCTTTTGAAGCAACTCACCAAGGTTGCTCCCATAGAAGGCCCAGTTTTCCCCAAGTGAAGCCACGGGCATGAAATTCGTGTGGCTCGTGTTCCATAATCGGAGCAGGTCTTCCGCGTTCTTGAGTTCATCATCGATCGTCAAGCGGACGCTTACAAGCATGGCTGCCTGTGCATTCCGCGAGGATGCCGTCATATACCCGCGCACGCCTGCAATCCAGCCGGCGGTGTTGCGCAGTGTCCGGAAATAACATCGCAGCCCCTGCAAACGATCGCGTTGATCCTGTAGCACGTCGCGCGTGCTCGTGCCTTGCGTCTGCTGTTTCAGTGAGGTATCCAACAACCCAATCGCCTCGTCCAGGGGCTTCCACACCAGCGAGTCGCATCTCCGGACAATGGACTTCGCTTGTTCCATGTCGATCAGCAACCAGAGCGCATCGGCGCCGAAGTCTATCATCGTGGGATTGTTAAACGTCGCAATCATGTGCTGCTCGTAATATCGTCGTTCGTCCTCTGGAATTGCCAGGATGTTTGGCACAAACGGTCGTACCCAATGCCGATACAGTGGAAATGCCCAGCTTGTGCCATAGAGAGGAACGTCGGGAAAAGAGCGAACAGCCTGATCGGTCAGCCGCCATGCTCGTACGAGCACTTCGGCTTCACGCGCACCACACCAACGCCGTGCTGTTGATTCAACGACTTCGTCTACTGTTCGCTTTGTGTCAGACTGATAGGCGCGGACAATCTCTCTATTGATGCTCCATGGCGCCAGGGATGGCGGATCGAATGTTACTGTAACATGGTGGACACCGGGGCTTACCGCAGCCTCAAGCCTGTCACGGCTCAACCAAGGACATGGAGCACCAAGGATATAGTTGGTTGCAGAGCGAGCCGTACCGAACAGTTGAGATCCTTTCGTTTCAAGGGCCCGCATAACGGGCCAGCGGCGCGCGTTGGCTGTGTCAGCAGGTTGAACGTAAAGGTCCAGTCGGTCACCCAGACCGCCTAGAATGACATCCTGCTCGGCACCGAACCAGGACACTGATGTGATCACGCGGAAGCGGAAGTTAGTTTCCGACGCGGCGTCACGCAACAGGCGGAGATATCGTAACACATTCTCGCCAGCTACGTGGGCAATCGATTCATCGGATTTCCATTCTCTGATGAGATACGCGCCCCCATTTCTGCCCGCATAGAGTGTCGACACATATTCAAACCCCGAGCCGCTGTCGTTTGTCCACAGGTACAGGTATCCAAGCTCCGGCACTTCCTTCATCATCGCCTGCATCAGCTGTGCGTAGTGCCACCGGACAACCGGATGACTGAGTGTCGCAGTATAGCGGGGCCGGTAGCTTCGATACGGATGATCAACCCGCGCACCACGGAGATATGGGTACTTTGCGAAAAAGGCCTCCGGCATGGTCCGCGGTGAACATATGGAAAGGCCCGGCGTAAGACCGTAGGCAAGAGCGAGCGCAACGTTCTTCTTCAGAAGGCTCAGGTTTGCCTGAAGGTACTCGGGCGGATACAGACCACGAGTAAGGTCGCTGGCTACAAACTGGTCAAGATCCGGGCTACTGGCGTAGAAACGTGGATAGATTTCTCCCGGAGGTCCTTCTTCGTATGCCGTAGGAGATGCAAGTACGTTGACGGACACATGTGAGCAGCCGAGCCGAGCCATTTCTTGGATCGTCGCCTCCGGATCATAGTTACGAACGAGACGGGGCAGAGAGGCAAACATTCCGTCGTTTCCCTCAAGCCATGGCAGGCGTACTGAGACGGTCCTTCCCTGTGCAAATTCACCGACGTTGTCGTCGGACCATTCGTCGCGGACACGGCAGAATGCAGTATAGAGCAGGTGGGTGTGTGATGCTGTCAACTCGCCGGTCCCGTCTGGTGAAATTTGCAGCCGAAACCACCCAGCAGACACCTCAGCGCCAGTCCGCAAGACATGGACGCGGAGCGAACCCTTGCGAAGCGCTTGGCCCTCCGGCACTTCAACAATGGGGGCAACTGGGGCAAGAGTTTTCTTCATTGCCTCGACGACGGTGTGCTCGACCGGATATCCTGACACAGGGATTTCCAGCGTGATGACTCGCTTCAGAACGTCGCCTACCCTGCCTCCCGTTTGTGCGCGTGCCGAGAAGACCAAAACAACTGCAATCGTAAGGGGGGGTATTAGATGAGCTCGTTTCATGGATTTGTACCTCCGGTGCCAGTTGTGGGGTGATGCGTTACACGGTCGTGAGGGGTCGTCTGCGGAGAAAACGAAAAGGCGTCCTCTCCCTCCGGTGTCGGAGACTGAGATGCGCCTTCTCGAAGTACAGCCGCGGCTATAATAGCGGACGGTCACTCAAAAGTCAAGCCGAACCACCCAGACCATCTACATGTGCGCGGGCTGCCTTTAGAGCCTCGTCATAAGATGCTGGATATCAACCTGTGCGTAAAATAAAAGGCCCCGACGCGCACCGTGAGCGGCAGGGCTAGGGAGGTTGTTATGAAGCCTGCTTCAGTAGGAATGAGAATCAGGCTCTTCTTTGACAACCTATGCAGTTGAGGGTTTAGTCGCACAAGCCCGCCTCTCAGCCACCGGCACCGCAACCACAGCCCGCAATTGCACAAGAAGGCCGTCAATGAACTGGCGGCTTGATTTTCTCACCCGGCAGGTCTCTCTTCACGGATTTTTCTACGTTGAACGAGAAAAGCCTCTGGGGGTAGGTAAGCCTCACGACCTTCACGCTTTTCAGACTCGTCAGCGGACACGACACAACGTCGCCAAAACCATTCGTGCTTTTCTGACTCGACCAATAAACCATGCCAAGTGGTTTCAATTGCACTGAAACTCTTTCTTAACTATGATTGTCCTAGTTCCCATGTTGGAACAAATCACGGAGGTGTCGCGAGGCGGGTCGTTACCCAAGTGGTTACCAGCGAGCGGGTAAGCATTGTGGGAAAGACAGATCTCTTGTTGATCACAGACTGAATTTGCCGTATCTGTACCATCCATTTCCGTTCCCGGGCTGGACGTCGTCCCGATTCAATTCGATTGAATCGGATCGCTCGCTCTCAAAACACGCGGGGTTAGCGCTTTTTTGCTAACCCTGATGTGTTTTGAGCCCTCCCCACGCATCACCGTTTCGTCCCAAATCTTGCTCGTTGATTACAAAAATGCCTAGATTCAGATACTTTTATCGTCAACCATTAACTCTGGAGGATCTATGCTGCGACGTTTCGCATTCATCGCTTTTTCCCTGCTCCTGCTCTCTTTCCTTTATTCTCAGGAAGCGCGGCTCCTTCGTTTCCCCGCAATTCACGGAAACCAGATTGTCTTTACGTACGCGGGTGACCTCTACACGGTACCGGCAACCGGTGGTGTAGCTCGAAAGCTCACCACTGACGTCGGCTTCGAGATGTTTGCACGCTTTTCGCCCGACGGGAAGCAAATCGCTTTTACCGGCCAATATGATGGTAACACAGAGGTGTACTTGATGCCAGCAGAGGGTGGAGTTCCGAAACGTCTCACCTTCACTGCAACACTCGACCGAGACGATGTCTCCGATCGGATGGGACCGAATAATATCGTGATGGCATGGAAAAATGGAGAGCACGTCGTCTTTCGCTCCCGGCGCGTAGAATGGAACGACTTCCGCGGGCAGCTTTTCCTGGCATCCATCGATGGAGGAATTCCGGAGCGGCTCCCCCTGCCGCGCGGCGGCTTCTGTTCTTTTTCGCCCGACGGAAAACAATTTGCCTACAACCGTGTCTTCCGCGAATTCCGCACATGGAAACGATACCGTGGCGGCCAGGCCGACGATGTGTGGATCTACGACTTCGCCACGAAGCATATCACCAACATCACGAACAATCCCGCACAGGATATCTTCCCGATGTGGCACGGCTCCGCGATTTACTTCATCTCTGATCGCGACGAAAACAAGAAGATGAATCTCTATTCCTACGACCTGACATCAAAAGAGGCGAAGAAGCTCACCCGCTTCACGGAATACGACATCAAATTCCCCTCCCTTGGTGACAATGCCATCGTCTTCGAGAACGGCGGATACATCTACAAATATGAGTTTGCTTCAGGAAAGTCAGACAAAGTGCCTGTTGTCATCAATGAGGATTTCGACGGTGGCCGCGGCGGATTTGCCGATGTCAGCAGGAGCATTTCGAATTATGAAATTTCCCCTGATGGCAACCGGGCTCTCATAGGGGCTCGCGGCGAAATCTTCACGGTACCAGCCAAGTATGGCAATGTACGCAACCTGACGAAAACCCCGGGCGTGCACGAGCGCAATTCAAAATGGTCTCCGGACGGCAAGTGGATCGCATACGTTTCCGACGCATCGGGCGAGGATGAAGTTTACGTCATGCCGCAAGATGGGAGCGCCAAGGAAACACAGCTCACCACCAGCGCGGATGTCTACAAATACGACATTGCGTGGTCACCCGACAGCAAGAAGATCACGTGGGCTGATAAGAAACAACGCTTGCAGTTTGTCGATGTCGAGTCGAAAAAGGTAACGCTCGTCATTCAATCGGATGTGTGGGAGATCACCAGCTACGCTTGGTCGCCGGACAGCAAGTGGATTGCTTTCGCTAAACCGGGCGCACAGACGATGACGAAGGTTTGCCTGTATTCACTTGCGACACAGCAAACGACCGAGGCGACGGATGGTTGGTTTTCATCCTACGCGCCGTCGTTCAGCTCCGATGGCAAGTACCTTTTCTTCGTCTCCAACCGCTCCTTTAATCCGTCTTACGGCCAGACGGAATTCAATCATGCTTACTTTGACATGGCCAAGATCTATATCATCACACTTTCAAAGGACACAAAATCTCCCTTTGAACCGAAGAGCGACGAGGTGAAGGTCAAGGAGGACAAGGCCCCTGTCAAGAAGGCGGAGGGTGAGAAGGAGGCCGCAAAGAAAGACGAGAAACCCGAGAAAAAGGACGTCGTCGTCAAGGTTGATCTTGACGGAATCCAGAGCCGGATTGCCGGGCTTCCCATCACGGCGTCGAGTTACCGGAACGTTCAATCCGTCGGCGAGAAGATCTACTACGTACGGAACGGGACAAAAGACGAGAAATCGAAGCTCTTTCTTTATGACTTTGAGAAACAAAAGGAAACAGAGCTTGGCGAGGTAAATGGTTTTGAGATTTCTGCTGATGGTAAGAAGATGCTTATTTCACAGGAAGGCGCTTACGCCATCATCGATCTGCCTACTGCAAAAATAGACGCCAAAGAGAAACTGAATCTGTCTGACATGAAAGTGAAGCTCGATCGGCATGCCGAATGGAAGCAAATCTACGACGAATGCTGGCGGCAGATGCGCGACTTCTTCTTCGCCCCCAATATGCACGGCGTCGATTGGCTCGCTATGAAGAAACGATATGAAGTGCTCCTCCCCTACATCAACCACCGGGCGGACTTGACCTATGTTATTGGTGAGCTCATCGGTGAGCTGACTACGGGTCATACGTACGTCGTCGGCGGCGAGATGCCCAAACCGGAACGAATACCCTTAGGGCTGCTTGGCGCAACCATCGAGCGTGATGCAAAATCGGGCTATTACCGCATCACCAACATCCTCAAAGGTCAGAACTGGGACCAGCGGCTCCGGTCGCCGCTCACAGAAATCGGTGTGAATGCAAAGGAAGGCGACTACATCATCACCATTGACGGTAAGCCGACCAACCAGATGGTCGACGTGTATGAAGCGCTTGTGAACACGGCGGGCAAACAAGTCGGGCTCAAGCTCAATGGCGAAGCGAAGGAGGCGGGTGCACGCGAGACGGTTGTTATTCCAACCGGGAACGAACAACCGCTGTACTATTATAACTGGGTGCAGGAAAACATCGAGAAGGTTTCAAAGGCAACGAACGGAACGGTCGGTTACGTTCATGTTCCCGACATGGGTGTTCCAGGCTTGAACGAGTTTGTAAAATACTACTACCCACAGCTGCAGAAGGAAGCGCTGATTGTGGACTGCCGCAGCAACGGAGGCGGCAACGTTTCTCCCCAAATCATCGAGCGCCTGCGCCGTGAAATTGCGATGATTGACATCGCCCGCAACGGCGCGCCGACGATCGATCCGGGAGGAACAATTCTCGGCCCGAAGGTCCTTCTTATTGACGAATTCTCTGCTTCTGATGGTGACATCGTCGGCTACCGGTTCCGCCAGCACAAACTCGGCACGATCATCGGCAAGCGTACGTGGGGCGGAGTCGTCGGGATTCGCGGATCGCTTCCGCTGCTCGACGGCGGGTTTCTCAACAAACCGGAGTTCTCGCGTTACGATATTGAAGGCAAAGAGTGGATCATGGAGGGCGTCGGTGTGGAGCCGACATTGTCGTGGACAACGATCCCGCAAAGGAATTTGCCGGCGTGGACGAACAGTTGGACCGCGCGATCAAGGTAATTCTGGAACAAATGAAGACAAAGCCCGGCAAGCTCGTTCCGCCACCGCCGTACCCTGATAAGCACAAGTAAGGGTTAGATATTCTGCGTGGAGGTTTCCTTCATCAGCGATTCAGCCGAGATGAAGGAAACTTCCGCCAAGCAAAACAAACTTCCAAATTTATTATTCGGTGTTCGATATTCACCGAGCTCATTCATTTTTATCCTCGGTGAATTTCGATCAACGAACACCGAATATCGAATAATGAAGTTGACCCTCCCTGCTACAGAGGAATTATCCGGTAACTATAGCTGTAGTTTTGGTACGGCAGCCGGTACTGCTCAAGCGGCAGCGAATACCAACTGTCGATTCCCGCCACACCCATCTGCTGATAGTCGATGTCGAGGTGAATAAACTCGTCCGGCTTCAATTCCAGAGAGTGGGTTTGACGTTTCGTTTCGCCCGGATAAAGCTGGTCGGGACTGTACGGAAGGGCGTTGACATTCAGAAGCCCGTCGACAAACCTGATCTCGAACCCTGACCCATCGTTTCGTTTTAACCTTGCCCACCGAACATCCGTCTTGTTTCCGCTCTCTTGAGGCCTTGTGTATGGATGGTACTGACTCTTGATTGTCCCTTCATAAAGTCCAACAAATGCAGAGCTTTTGCGATCCCAATAGGACTCGTGGGGGCCGCGCCCATACCATTGAATGGCGGTAAACTCGGCGGGCAGCAGCAGGTGGCTTCCGACCTTGAAGAGGTTTGGCTGTTTACCCCGCAGCGCAATAAAATTGTTCCGAACGGTTATCGTTCCTTTTCCGTCAATGGTGTATTCGGCGACAACCAGCGCGTCATTCTTCAACAACGGTGTTTCCACACGCACGCATACTGACCCGTCTGGATTTCTCTCGTCGCGATCGATAATCACTCGCTTTGCCCGCTCCGACTTTCCCACATCCTTCCAGATTCCCATGCTTTTCTGAGATCCCGCGCCGAAATCATTGTCATTGGGGGGGCGCCAGAAATTTGGCCGTGGCCCCTGGCACCACATTTGTTTTCCCTTGATGGTATATGACTGAATGAGGCCTGTTTCTTTGTTGAACTCAAGCGAGAAATTCTTGTTGCTCAGAGCGATCTGTCCGCCAGAATCATCAAGTGCAATGGGCGCTCGATCTGCAACGAAGCGAACAGGCGAAGGTTCGCCCCCAATAGCAAATTCTTCTCTCGCCTGCTCATGCCCGGCCGGAACGAGGCCTTCAGCTTTCTTCGTGATGACCGAAAGCTGCAAGTAGTACTCGACTCCAGCGCGGGAGGACAGATTGAGCCCAAGGTCGAAGACAACGTCTTTTCCAGGAAGCGCATCGATTGATTGGATTGCTCCGTTACGCGACTGTTTTCCGTTCTCGATCAACATCCATTTCAATGAAAAGTTCGAGAGGTCACGGAAATAATAACCGTTCTTTACCTCAACGATACCTTGCTGTTCATTGAGCATGCGGAACTTGATGTTTTGGTACACTTTCTTCATTTCGTACGCATGCGGACCGGGTGTCCGGTCGGGAAGCACAAGGCCGTTGCAGTTGAAGTTGTTGTCGCTAGGCGTTCCGGGCGGTCCCCAGTCACCGCCATACCCGAAGAACCTGACACCGTTCTTCTCAAGCCAGACCCCCTGGTCAACCCAATCCCAGATGAATCCGCCCTGAAGTGCGGGATATGATTCAATGATCTCCCAGTACTCCTTGAAATTCCCCAAGGTATTTCCCATTGCATGAGCGTACTCGCACATGATCAATGGACGCGTGGGATTTGACAGTGAATACTGAATGAGCGAATTCGGGTGCGGATACATCGGGCAGTAGACATCTGTGTTCCACTCCAGTTGTGCTCGCTCGTACTGAACGGGCCGCGTCACATCGTACTTCTTGATCCAGTTGTAGCATTCATAGAAATTCGAGCCATTGCCCGCCTCGTTGCCAAGGGACCAGATGATGATGGACGAGTGGTTCTTATCGCGAATGGCCATCCGGCTTACACGCTCCAGATGTGCTTTGAGCCACCGCGGATTGTTGCCAAGCGTTCGAGCGAGATCATAGCCCATGCCGTGCGACTCGATGTTTGCCTCATCGATGAGATAGATGCCGTATTGGTCACAGAGGTCGTACCAGAGCGGATTGTTGGGATAGTGACACGTGCGCACTGCATTCACGTTGAACATTTTCATCAGCCGGATGTCTTTCTCCATTTGCTCCTGGCTGAGAACATGAATGGTTTCAGGATCATGCTCGTGGCGATTTACTCCTTTCAAGAGGATCCTCTTCCCGTTGACGAGCAGGTCTGTTCCTTTGATCTCAACCGTCCGAAAGCCGATTTTCTTTGAAATTGCCTCCTGCAAGGTGCCTTTTCCATCCCGAAGGACAATGTCGAGTGTGTAGAGATTGGGGACTTCCGCAGACCACTGGCGCACGCTTGGCACCCGGCCAGCAACATGAGTCGTTGAGGATGATGTCTTGCCATCAATTGCAGAAAACGTTTTGGTGTCACTCAAGATTTCCTTGTTATTCGCATCCCGGAGCGTGACAACGCAGGAATAGTCCATGATGGGACCGCCGGTCATGGACTTGAGCTCGCCCTCGAAACTCAGGAGGCCGTCTTTGTACTCGCTGTCGAGGACGGATGTTATCCGGATATCATAGAGGTGTGCGCTGGGTCTCGCATAGAGGAAGACGTCTCGCTCAATGCCAGATACCCTCCAGAAATCCTGACACTCCAGATACGAGGCATCGCTCCATCGGTACACTTCCAGTGCAACGAGGTTTTCTCCCCTCTTGACGTACGGCGTAATATCGAATTCTGCTTCGAGCTTGCTATCCTCGCTGTAACCAACCTTCTGTCCATTAACCCAGATATAGAAGGCGGATTTGACTCCACCGAGATGAATGTAAACCTGCATTCCGTCCCAGCCTGCAGTGAGTGTAAAGGTTTTTCTGTAACTGCCTACTGGATTCAGAGAATCGGGGATATCCGGGGGCTGAGGATTCGAGGGGCTAAACTCATACGGAATGTTGACATAGATTGGCACGCCATATCCTTTGAACTCCCAGTTTGACGGCACTGGGAACTGTGACCACCGCGAATCGTCATAGCCCGGCTTGAAGAATTCCTTCGGACGCTTGTCTGGATGATCGACCCAGGAAAATTTCCACATTCCATTCAGCGAAAGAAACCGCGTGGAATTTGCCCGATCTCCCACTTGAGCCGCCTTCAGGGACTCGAAGGGAAAGTACGATGCGCGCATCGGCAGGCGGTTGATGGAAACCACCTCGGGATCTTCCCAGTCGGGCTGCAGTGTTTGGGCAAAAGAAAGAGTGGTGGATGCAAAGAGGGAAAGGACAACAAGGAGCTTATTCATGGTTTCTCCTGGTTGAGAGCGAAAATGCTACAGTAATGAGGTGTTCCATCGGATGTGAAAGATGGGTGCAACTGCGGTGGGATGAAAGAAACACATCACCAAGCGCTGATGAATTTCAACATTTGGTGTTTGATGCGTCCCGCGCCGCGGTCTTGTTAACCCCAACGCTTTTTGTCGGGGGCCATCTCAATGGCTTGTCGTTCTAAGAACCGTCCCGAAAGTCTCCTTCAAGAAGACCCTAACGATTCTTGTACACCGTACCACCTTTCATCACAAACCGCACATCGCGCGCGGCTTTGATGTCCCGCACGGGATCACCATTCACTGCAATGAGATCGGCATAAAGTCCCGGACGGACACGCCCAAGCTCATTCTCCATCCGGATGATTTTGGCATTCACCGATGTGGCTGCCAGAAGTGCCTGTGTGTTTGTCATGCCACCGCGCACCATCCACTCCAGTTCCCGGTAATTCTCGCCGTGGGCAAAGACGCCAACATCACTGCCGAGTCCAATCGTGACCCCCGCATCCAGCGCGAGCTTGAATGCGTGCAGCGCCCGCTGCATTCCCGGTGACAAGGGACCACCGATCTTGAACCCATCGAAGTACTCTCCATACGCTTCTTCTGTTGCCAGAGTGGGGAGAAACGCGACTCCACGCTGTGCCATGAGTTTGAACACCTCTTCAGTGCCGCCATACCCGTGTTCGATGGAATCTGCGCCGGCCGCTGCCGCGCGCCGCATTCCTTCCGGGGTGGTAGCATGAGCCGAAACCGGTCTGCCAGCCGAGCGAGCCTCTGCAACCAGCGTTCGCAGTTCTTCTTCACTAAAGGTTGGGACCGTCCCGCTCACGCCGTGCTTGTAGTCGGCATAGACCTTGACCCAATCGGCGCCTCCGCCAATCTGCTCACGCACAGCCTTAATCATCTCAGCCTCCCCGCTTACTTCCTGGCCACCTTTTGGCAACTGGAGATCCGGCGCAAAGCCCGCCGGACCCGGACCATAGCTGGCTGTGGCGACAATAGCCCGCGTTGCGACCAGCAGTCGCGGGCCAGGAATCATTTTTTCGTTTATTGCGCGCTGGATCGAGACATCAGCGTAGCCGGCACCTTCCGTGCCGAGATCGCGCAGGAGTGTGAATCCAGCCATCAGCGTGCGTTCACAGTGAATGACGGCTTCGATAGTACGATAGGCAAGCGGCTCCTTCAGCACCTGATCATTCCAGAGCGTTTCGTTGTAAGGGTGGAGAAAAATGTGCGAGTGGGTGTCCATCAATCCCGGCAGCAGCGTCATCCCGGAAAGCTCAATGGTCTTTGCTTCTGATGGCACTTGAACCTGCGCTGAGGGTCCGACTGCGGCAATCCGCTCCCCTTTCACCAACACGACCCAGCCGTCGTGGATTTTGCCGTCCTCAGCATCGAAGACGCGCGATGGTTTGAGGAGATGAACAGCCGTGCTCTCTTTCCCTTTTTCCTGATTTTTGTTTCTCCCACTGAGTCTTTCGGGTAACATCGACATGAACAATGCCCCCGCGCTCGACAACATGCTCCACTTCAAGAATCTACGACGATCCATTTGATCTTTCATGGTGAGCCTCCTGCGGATCAAGATTGACTGAACATCACGGTAAGAGCTCTGTCTTCGGGTACGTCATACCGCAAAGATAGAGAGATAGATGGGCAAAGGAAAGGAGCAAGGAACCTGAGGATTGCCGGATCGGACAATCTCATCAGCCCTCCAACTGAAACTTGCCTATGGCTGGGGGAAATTACTACATTACCTCCGGCAGTATATCAATGAAGCGCCGATTGACTTGATAGCCAGGGGATTCCGCTATGAAAAAGCACTTTCTTTTGGTTGTTCTCAGCTCTCTCGCACTTGCGTATTTGCCTGCACAGACTGATAGATTGCGTGAAAATTTCTTGCACCCGCCCGAGTCAGCGCGGCCTTGGGTCTATTGGGTTTGGATGGACGGCAATATCAGTCGCGAAGGAATAACAGCGGATCTCGAATCAATGAAACAGTCAGGCATCGGCGGTGTAATCATTATGGAGGTGAATGTTGGTATCCCCCGTGGTCCGGTAAGTTTCATGAGCCCTGCGTGGCGAACACTCTTCAAGCATGTCGTCACTGAGACTGAGCGGCTCGGACTATTGGTCACCCTCATGGCCGGCCCCGGCTGGACGGGCAGCGGTGGGCCGTGGGTCAAACCGGAACAGTCCATGGTGCATGTCGTTGCAAGTGATACCGTCGTGACTGGTCCGGCACATTTCGACGGTGTTCTTCGACAGCCAGCGCGCTGGCGTGCCTTCTTCGGCGACGGCCTGCTCCCGGCCGAACTTGAAAAGACAAAGAACGAATTCTACCGCGATGTCACCGTGCTCGCATTCCCAACTCCCAGTGGGAACGAGAGGATTGCTGACATCGACGAGAAAGCTCTCTACGTCCGTGCTCCATACTCCTCCCAAGCGAACGTTAAGCCGTTTCATCCTTCGCCTGCATTGTTCCCATCGCTGCCCCCCGGAGCAGCGATCATGAAGAATCAAGTTATCGACCTATCACATGCCATGACTACCGGTGGCAGGCTCACATGGGACATCCCCTCCGGTAACTGGACCATCATGCGTTTCGGAAACACCAGCACAGGAGCAACCACACGCCCCGCACCGGTTCCGGGCCTCGGACTCGAATGCGATAAACTTGACACCGCGGCGTTGAATGCTCATTTTGACGCATTCATCGGCAGCTTACTGCGGGATCTTGGACCGCGCAAGGCCAACAGCGAAGCCGGGTGGAAATGGCTTCACATGGATAGTTGGGAGATGGGAGCACAGAATTGGACCGCCGCGTTCCGCGACGAATTCAGACACCTGCGAGGATACGATCTCTTTCCTTTTCTTCCTGCCATCTCAGGACGCATCGTTGAAAGCCCGGAGGTCTCTGAACGATTTCTCTGGGATGTGCGGCAAACCGCGCAAGATCTCCTTCTGAGAAATCACGCTGTTCACCTTAAAGAGCTCGGCCGGCGGGCGGG
>Ga0315288_10007837_pt1 | contig 13529 bp, 8 predicted proteins | sample YL17G11_20_MG_FD_203454 | JGI IMG/M metagenome (GOLD analysis project Ga0315288, IMG submission 203454) | Sediment microbial communities from Yellowstone Lake, YNP, Wyoming, USA - YL17G11_20 | ecosystem: Environmental > Aquatic > Freshwater > Lake > Sediment | place: USA: Wyoming | collected...
CCCAGGCGACACTTGTTCCATCAATAGACCCCCCAAAAATATGTATGCCGATAAGCGCCGCGATGATGATTATCGCAGCCGCGGCGGCGAACCTTGCTATTCTGGTATTCATAGGGACTCTCCTTATGATGAGCCGGTCTTGAGCCGGCGCTTTGTCTTGAGATTTTTCTTGTGCCCTTGAGGCAGCGGCCCAGATTTGTTGGTCCATTTCGGGGCCGGCCTTGAAGGACATTTTCTTGACAACGTTCTCCATTTTGTCTGCTGGTCTCATTTTACAGTCTCCCGTTCAGAACCGACCGCAGTTTCTGCAGGCCATACCGGTATCTTCCTTTGATGGTGCTGACCGAAACGTTCTGCAGTCCGGCAATGTGTCTGAGCTTCATTGCCGCATTCAAATGTAGGGCAATTACTTCCCGCTGCTCGTATGGGAGCTGCGCCATGGCGTCGGCAACCTGCCGCGACTGTTCGTCGGATATCATGCGTGTATCAGGCAGACCGAAGTCCGATTGTAGCGGTGTCTCCGCGTCCAAGCTGAGCGGTCGGCGTTTGAACGCCCTAAACTGGTCTCGGCAGCGGTTGACGGCACAAGTTGCCAGGTAGCTTTTAAGGCTGCCGCGGAGTCTGAATCTGCCGCGCGACTGAGCGAACGTCACAAAGACATCATGCACGATGTCCTCAGCCAGATTGGCGTCATTTACAAGCGCCATCGCCAGTGTCAGCAGATAGTCGCGGTATTTTTCATAGATGCGCTGCAGCGCATCTTTACTGCCGCCCTTGAATTTCCATTTGAGCAGTTCGTCTTCTATCATCCGTCAACACCGTTACTACTATCACAACGATCGTCGCTCAATATTATCACGATGGAGATAGGGCTTTGGACATAAGAAATTGCACTTTTTGGCGTTTTTGTAGCGAGGCCCCGGGGACAAGGCGAATCGGGCGCAAAAAAAGGCCGGGCTGAATTAGCCCGGCCTTTCATTTAAAAACAACATTGACTTACGATTACTCAGCCAACAGGTTGGGCCCTGTGCTCAGCGTATAACCTTCCGGAGGATTGAGGTCGAAGAGGTCCTGGTCAAGTGGCTCGTTCCAGGCGAAGTCGTAGAACTCGATTGAATCCTCACTTTTTCCTTCGGCGTCGGATGAAAACTGGAGGAGGATTCTGACAGGCATGCCGGTGATACGGTCAACCCGGACGGTCATTCTTTCTTTCTCTTGGCCGGAGAGCTCGGCCTTGATGCCCATAAGGTTGACCTTTCTGACCAAATACACGTCGATCATACGGCCATCCTGCGATTCCTCGCCGATTCGTTCGGCGTCTTCGGCCTTGACGGTGCGGAACTGCTCGACGGGATTGTTTTTGGTGAATTCGGTCGCCATTCTGTCATCGACGTTGATCTTCTTATAAGTCTTGCGGAAATGGTCGAGCTCGATCCCATCTTTTCGCTCAAAGTCGGTGATATAGCTCATCAGGGCGGAGAGTTTCCTCTCCTTCATCTCCTTTTGCAGCTGGTCCAAACCTTTCTGGTCGCCTTCAACAGCAACGAGGTCTCCGCGGATTCTTTGGCCCTGGATGTACATCCTAAATACCATAGCCGCGCCTATACCGAGTTTCTGTTTGCTGTGAAAGCTGATAGATTCGGCGTTGATGACGTTCCGGAGTACCTCGCCAAACGCTCTGGGAGCAAGGCTGTTGTTGGGGAGGAAGTAAGAGACAGCAAGTATGCCAAGTACAATGGCTGCTGCTGCGGCAAGTTTGAGTCTTTTAGTGTTCATAATCATTCTCCATACAGAAGGCGGGCGTTCAGACGCCGAAGGGCGTCGTTTTGCCCGCGAAGTCAGCATTTTAACGGCGTCGGGATGATCGTTTTTCCACTTGGCAAAATCGGTACGCGGCTTCTGCGAGCCGATGACATCGGTCAGCGCTTCATCAAGCCAATTGTCGTTATCTTGCCGATTCATAATGAGCTCCCGTTAAACCGTTTCGTTTGAGATATTCTGCAATCTTGCGCTTTGCCCGAACGAGCCTTCCGTTGACAGCCTGCGCCGAGATACCGAGAACGCTCGAGATTTGCGCCTGTGAGAATCCATCGAAGTACCGCAGGACGATGAGGTCGCGTTCGGCTTCTCTGAGGCTCCATACGGCCCGGCGAATCGCCTCAGAGCGCTCGTCGGTCCTGTCCTGAGCGAGGACAACGGGTTCGTCGGGCGTAAGGTTTCTTTCGCTTCTGGCGGCCCTTAATATCTGCTTCGACAGGTTTCTGCAGATGCCGGCGAGCCACGCGGCGAATTTGTCTTTACTTTTCAAAGTCGGCAGGTCACGACACGCAATTGCGAAGGTTTCCTGAGCGACATCCTCGGCGCGGTCTCTGCCGGCAAGGATCGAATACGCCAGCGCTACCATAGGCCCGTGGTATTTCTCATAGAGTGCCGCGAAGCTGTCTATGCAGCCGTTCCGAGCCGCCTCGACGAGCTGCAATTCACTGAAGCCTTCGTTCTTCTGAGTCATTCGCTGCGCGCCTCTTCAATACTCTTTGCTGATCAGCATTCTGGCGGCCAAACGCGGCAATCTGCGTTTGTGCTGCCGTATATATAGTGTAATTGCGATTGGAAAATGTGCGCACAAAATCCTGGATTTGCAGGATTTTTGCGGTTTTCTACGAGAATACTATGTCCAATTGCAGAGCAATCCGATGCCACTGCAGAAGCGGCTAATTCTTTGCGCGTTTCAGCGCTTCATCGAGTGGTCCGTAGCCCTCCTGCCCTTCGTTGAGGCGCGTGATGTTCTTCTTTTTTGCTATCTCCACAAAGCGGCCGTAGGCGTCCTGGATGGATTCGGGCATAGGCCAATCGGCATTTGCGGCCTTTGCTGCATCGCGCATCTCGTCCCAGCGCATCATAAAGACGTACATAACCGGGAGCTGATCGACCTGCACACGGAAACGCAGGTCGGCGTGGTCCTGGACGGCTTGTTCGGCGGCTTTTAGATGCGTCCAGCCTTTGCTTAGAGTCTCGAAGGAGAGGAATTTGGCGGTGTGGCTCGGAGAAGCAGCCGAGCCAGTCCACGGCGGCCTCGGCGGCATCGTGAGTGACGTTGAGGTAGTTCCTGATGTGCGGTGCGGCGGGGCCATAATAGCCTTCGATGAATTCGTCTATTAGGGCCTGCCCATCTCGTGTTGGGTCCCAAAGCAACTTGGCAAGTACCCAGGCTCGCAGCTCGGCCATTTCGGCGCCGTTGCTCGTGTAGGCGCCCTGCTCGAAGATGCCTTTGACGTTGTGGTCGGCGAAGAACCTGACGTTTGGGCCGAGGACTCGCAGGTTCGGATGAGGCATTACGTAGTGACGAAAGTTCGTGGTGTAGTCCCAGATGTAAAGCCGGTCGGCGATTTTGGACCAGCCGACGATGTCGTCGCGGAAAGTTCTATTGCGTTCGTCGGCCAGCGGTTTGCTGAACGAGCATTCTATACTGCAGAGCCGGACTATAACGTTGTGTCGCGGCTTTGTGAGCTTGGGCGGCTTGCGTGTGTATTGGTACGCCAACGTGTCCATGGCCACGTTCGGAAACTCCCCTTCGATGTCCTCCGCCACCGCATTGATGAACCGCAGGAGCAGGCCGGCGGGGCTTTCTTCCTCCTTCTCGATGGCGGCGCAGTTGCTGCATTGGCAGTTACCGTGCCAGTCGTTCTGCGAGACGGAGGCAATTGTAGCGGCGGGATTTGCACGTAGCTGCGCCGTGAGGTTTTTGACCAGTTCTTTTCGCATCTGCTCATTTGTCAGACAGAGTTGGGCTTGGTCGTATGTCCGCTTGCCGTTGATTTCGCTGAACCATTCGGGGTGGTCGTTGAAGTACGTCTGCGGCGGGATCAGCGGGTAGAAGGTGTGTACAAAACCCTGGTATGTGTGCTTGCCGCCTCGTTTGGCGTCGAGGCGTTCGGAGTTGCCGTTAGACTTATTCCGCACGGCCCAGTCGCCGTCGAATGCGTCGGTCCAGAAAGGCTCACGATATTCGAACAGGGGGACGTAGCGGATGTTGAGGTCGCCGACCTCGAGTGTGGGTTTTTGGGGAATGGTGCTTGCCGTTGAGGCCCACCAGCGGCAGCCGAGGCGGTCTTCGAGGAAGGTATAAACGGCGTAGAGTGTGCCTCGCGGGCGGCCGCCCGCCAATATCAAGTCATCTCCGGCGGTGCGAATGACGATTCCGTCGCTGCCGAGGCCATCGGTCGTAAAGTCCGGGGCGGCGAGCTTTGCAGCCACGGGTCCGACCAGCAGGCGGCTTTTTCCAGTGGCGGGGGGGGCGACGATTTCAAATTTGGCGCCGGTTATTTGTGCGAGGAAGCCAGCCAATTCATCGGCTGCGTATCGCTCAGGCTCAGGGGCGTCGGCTGCGACGACTATGACCGCTTTGGCCTGGGCATTCTCGGCGATGCTGACTGCGCGGGCGATGGGGGCCGTGAACGCCAAAACAGTGACAACAAGGACTAATGCGATTTTGTTTTTTTGCTGCGTCATAATAGTCTCCTATAAGTGATGCCGGCGCGCTCGTGATACATATTGCGCCGATTCGGTTAGCCGGCCTGGTCCCATTTCTCGGCGAGGGCTTCAAGGCCTTTGACAATACCCTTGTATTCTGCCCGGCCGTACAGATTTTGGGTTTCGCCGGGGTCATCTTTCAGGTTGTACAAGGCGCCATCCTTATCCTGGACACGTTCGTCCATAAAGTAAATCAGTTTCCATTCCTTCGTTCGCACCATGACACGAATGAACGGCACGCATACGTTTTGCTCGTACATAACGCGCTTTTTCCAGAGTCCGTGCTCGCCCAATTGGAAGCCCTGGTCGGAGTTAATTACGATGATAGTGTTGTCCAGCAGGCCGGCCTTTTTCGAGGACCTGAACCAGTCTGCCGACCTGAGCGTCAACTAATGACACCATTCCATAATACGTTCCGCGGCAGATTCCGATCATCCATTGGTGCGTTTTGATATTGACCGGCTGATATTTGAAACCTTTGGCGTTGTCGAATTTGGCCTTTGCCTCGGGGCCTTGCGGATTGCCGAAGACGTCTATCATCGCCGGCGGGTCGCCTTTATTGACCCAGTCCTTTTGATATGCGTGATTTTTACCGACGTTGACGGGATTGACTCCAATCTGCTTCCAGGTATTCAGGAGGTTAGGCACATCCGGCCTGGCCCTTTTCATATATTCACCGGGTACGGCGGGCGGCTTGCCCATCGCCATTAGCCCTAAGGTGTGACAATAGTGCCCCGACTTCATAGACTTGCGCGACGGGACACAGACTGGATTTTGAACAATCGCGTATGCGAACCGGACGCCTGTTTCTGCGAGGCGGTCCATATTCGGCGTCCTCGCCCAGGCTTTACCGTAGCATCCGACCGCGTCGGCTCGGCCATCGTCCATCATAATCCACAGTATGTTCGGGCGTTTGGATCTCCTTGCGGCGGCTTGCGCATGTGTGCCGATAAGGCCCGTGCCGGCGGCAAGAGGCAGGGCTATGCCGGCTCTTACGAAGTCCCTTCGATTCATCTCTTTCACAAAACGGTCCTTTCCACAGAGCCTGTCAGCAAACGATGCAGCGGACGTCAAACGGGATTATACCATTATCTTTGCTTCTTGCCGCAAGTTTATCGGTCTGTTGAAGGGTGGGCATAGTATAATGATTCTTGCGGACAAGGGTTAGAGATTGTTGCATTTTCTCAAAGAGGCTGTATTGTTGTCGAATATGGGTGAATTTGCCGACCATTTTCTGGCTGCAGTCTCTTTGTGCTGTGCCGTTGCGATAGTGCTCGGGGCATCGGCGTTGAGGCTGAGGAGCAGGGCGGCGGTGAGGGTGCTGCTGTTGGCTAAAACGGCGATTTTCATTGCCGCGGGGCTTTCCATTGTTGTCTTGGTTATATTCATAGCTGCGTTCATCACAGACGATTTTTCGATATCGGCGGTCGCACGGCACAGCTCTTGCGGTTTGCCCCTTGTCTATAAGCTCAGTGCTGCGTGGGCGGATCCCGGTGGACGGCTGTTATTCTGGGCGGTATGCACAGTCGCGGTGTTTGCCCTGTGGCTGATGACGCTCAAAATAGACGGCTCAGCGTTCAACGCTGCGGCTTTGATTGTCGGAGGGGCGGTCTGTCTGGGGTTCTCGTTGGTTGTGCTATTTGTTGCCGGGCCGTTTTCGTCGGTTTCGGCGAGACCCGATGACGGTGCGGGCCTTAATCCCGTGCTGCAGAGTCTATGGATGGTTATCCATCCGCCGGCATTTTTTCTTGCCTACTCAGTGTTTATTGTTCCCTTTGTTGTTGTGGTCGCGTCAGTTTTTGGCGGCGATGCGGAGGTTGCCGAGCTGTATCTGCCGTTGCGGCGCTGGTTGTTGGCCGGCATTGGCTTTCTGAGCTTAGGCATCGCCGCCGGTGCGCGATGGGCCCACGGTGATGCGGATTGGGGCGGGTATTGGGCGTGGGATCCCATGCAGAGTCTGTCACTGGTGCTGTGGCTGATGGCGGTGGCGGCGCTGCACAGCGTAAATGCGATGCAGTCCGCCTTCGGCGGATTCAGGCGGTGGATTCTGGTGTTGGGGCCTGCGCCGTTTGTTTTGTGTCTGTTTTTGTCGTTCGTCGGGGCAAGCAACATTCTGGAATCCGTGTACACCTTCGGAGGAAGCACGATGGGCGGCGGACTGTTGGGCCTGACCGGGGCGTGCTTTTTACTTTGGCTGGTTTGTATCATCGGAGCTGTAAGAGCCGTACCGATTGCTCCGCCCCGCCCGATCTCATTTCGCTTCGGCACGGACAGGATAATGTTGTTGTCGAATATCGGTTTTGTTGTCACGGGGGTAGTTGTTGCCGTAGTAACGTTCCTCCCCGTTATTCTGCGGTTGGGCACGAGAACCGGTCCTGTCAACGTTCCTATGAGACAGTCTTTGAGCCAGGTGGCTTCGGTCGCGGGCATTCTCCTGATCTTTTTTGTTGGGTTCTACAGGCTGGCCGATTTGCAGCAAAGACGCGGCGGCCTAAGTCTCCCGATGCTGGCTTGCGGTGCGTTTGGAGTTGTGTGCTTCGGAGTTCTGTACAGGTTTGCGGGTCAGCCGCTGCTGCTGAGCCTGGTTTGCTCGCTGGGCGTTTTTAGCTTTATGGCCATAATAATGGAGCTGTTCCGGGCAATCAGGGCCCGGGAAAAGGCGGCGGGCAGTATCGCTCATTTTGGCGTTGTCCTGTTGGTGCTGGCGGCCTTTGCCGGGACCGAGAAGAGCGTTGAGATGCCGCTGGCGGAAGGCCAGACGCTGCCGCTTGGCGGCTGGGAGTTCAGCTATGAGTCATTCGAGGCCAAAGTCTCCGGGGCTGTGGAGCAGGCCGGACCCCGTATTGCGATGAGAAAGGGCAGTGTGTACAAAAGGCTTTGGCCGCATCGGGACACCTATCCGGGCAAGCCGGAGCTGGGCAGCGTATCCCGGTCTGCGATAAGTACGGCCTGGCTTGAGGATATCTGTATCTCTTATGGCGGGCCGGCCCCGGATGGCAGCGCCAGGATAGCGGTCAGAGTAAGGACATTTATGTTCTGGCTATGGCTGGGCGGCGCCCTGATCATCGCCGGTTCAGCTTTGGCCGTCGTGGAAGGAACAACCCGCCCACCAACCAATGGCTGAGTAATCGCTGCGCCGGGGCGGAATCGAGTGCAGCTCGCGCCGATAAAACGTCATTATTATTGACTGAGACGTTCGCAGCCCCGTGCCGAAAGAGAAAAGGCCGGTCGCCTTGACCGGCCTCTTTCCAATTTCAGGCTACATATCGCAGGCTATATTTAGCAAACCCGAAGACTATTCAGGTCTCGGACAATTACCCGGGAGTTGGGCATCTTTCTTCTTCCAATTGTTAACAAGGACGCCAAGGTCCTTACTGAAGACGCGGTACTTGTTGAAGCCTTCGGCCTTGTGATCAAAATCTGCACAAGGATTCGTGACCTGAGCTATCGGCTTCTTCCACTGCTCCGCCATGCAACGAAGGTCCCTACTGAAGACGCGGTACTTGTTGAAGCCTTCGGGATACCCGTCGCAATCACCGTCGCACTGATACCCGCTGCCTTTCGGCGGCTGGCACCAGCAATCCGGTTTCCCATACGCCACCCAGTCGGCATACGTCGTGAAGCTGCTGGGGAAGCAGTCGGGCTCTTCTTTGACCATGAAGATTCCTTTTGCATAGCCGCTCAGGCCGCCGGGGTTGGTGACTTTTGCGTCCCTTGCTCCAAGGGCCGCCGCCGGGTCAACTGAGATGTTCGCAATGATCTTGTATTGGTCAACGACAATTGCGTTGTGAACAACTATGCCGCCTCCCAGAAGCTCTGCCACGGCGCCATCGACGAAGTTGCTCCCGCTGACCGTCACGTTCAATGTCTGGCCTTGATTTGCTGCGGCAGGCTCAACTCTCGTTATGTTCGGCCTGGGGAACGTTGTTGGCAGACCCCGGATAATCACCGTATTCTTGGCGAGCCTCCGGAATGGCGGGATCGGCTCAGGCGTCCAGCCCGGCGCCATCCGCTCATCAGGAGTGGCTTCCTGGCCGGATTCGTTAATAGCGGTGAAGCGGAGCTGGTAGCTGCCGTTATAGGAGAAGTTGAGGAAGCGATTAGAGTAAATCCCGTCGTCGGCCATTTCATCGCCGTGGATATGCTGGCCGTCGTCGTAAAGTATCAGCGGGACGGTGTCGCCGAGTCCGCCCGGCTCAGCGGGCGGCCGGACGACAACGCCCTCGACCTTTGCGCCGGCAACGTGCGGCCCGGCTGAGAGCGAGGCCTGCACTATCGGCACCTGCGGGTATTTGAATAGGTGGTTCTTTACAAACACCGAGAAGTCCACGCCGGGCGCCTCGGCCAGTGTCTGAACGCCGAAGGGGACTCTGCTTGGCCCCGTGCGCCAGTAGATAAAGAGCTTCCAGGTGCCCTTCATCGGCTTGCGGACGCGGTAGAATTCGTAGTAATCCATCTGCACGTATTTGACGTTTGGGTTGGTTGTCGGCGTTGTCGGGTCGATGATCTTGCCGTCCGGCGTCTCAAGCTTGAGGTCCAGAGCGCCTTTGCCGGTCGGCCAGTGCAGAACAAAACTGGCCTCTTTGGTGAATTCATCGACATAGACTTCCCTCAATTCGTATTTTTCCGGCGTCAGCTCGCCGGCGTCCTCGCCGCAGACCTCCGCTCCCCGGATTTCGGCGCAATATGCGGTGTAGATTGCCGCCAGCTCCTCCTCGGTCGAGGCGTGGGTATATAATCCGCCGGTCTCGTCTGCTATGTGCTGGAGCAAGTCTTCATCGAGGATCGGAGCGCTTCCCAATCCTATGGTAAAGACCCTGGCGCCTCTGTCTCGCAGGTCCGGGATGACGTCATCCGGGTGCTCGGCGCCATAGTTGTGCTCTCCGTCCGAGAGCAGGATGACTGCCTCCGCACAGGCGGTGTCTCTGGCCAGAGTCTCCAACTCATCGAGCGACACCCTCATTCCGGCGCCTATGGCCGTCATATTTTCAACTTCAATCAGCTCAATAGCATCTCTGGCGTCTTCCTTTACCGTGTCATTCACCACCTCGGTAAGGTGGAAATCGACGTCTGCTGGCGGGTCGAACCCGGCGCCGCCGGAGAACGAGGTGACCGCTATGCGCTCGCCGGTTCCTTCGTGCCCCAGATCGACAAAAAGGTCTGCGCCGAGCTTGGCCTTGGTTATCTTGCTTCCGTTCATGCTGAAGGATTTATCAACACAGATGACGTATCGGAGCTGATCGCCGATGACAATCCAGGCGGGGTTCACGTGCCCGGCCGGGTCGGCAGTATTGACCGCCGCCGGCTCAGTCATTGCGGCTCCGTACTCCGAGGAGCAGTAGGAAGCTATGGTCTCCCAGCAGGCCTCGGCGTGCATGTGCTCCTGGTGATTCATCGGGTCGGTAATGTGCGTCGTGCTCAGGCCGTCATCCGGATTCGTGCACCACTCGGTCCTGTGATGAGTCGGATGTACCGTGGTGCCGCCGTCCATAATGCAGCAAACCAGTGATGCGTCGGAGACGCAGTATCCGTTCACACAGGGCGCATCCGGATACCCCGTGGAAGGCTTGCCGTATTCATCATATAGATTAAGGGCGTGATGTCCCAGCTCGTGGACTATACCGAGTTGGCCTCTTTCATTGTGATCAGGGCCGTCTTCTGCAGTGAATCTATGCCGTTCCCTGTATATGGTGACGTGTATGCCTGATGTGCCCAGGACACCGATTCCGCCGGCCGAAGCGCCGCCGGCGCCGGAGAGCACCCAGAAATCGGCCCTGTCTTCGAAGGCGTTGTTCTTGGACACCCTTATCGTGCCGAACTGCATCTGTCCGTTGGTGGAGTTGAACATCAGCCGGGACGCCTCGGTAAAGGCATTCTTGAAGCTGTCCATGTCGGCCTCGTTGTAGTTGTAGAAGATGTTGAGGTCGATCTTGTGAGGGTCGCCGACGACGACTTTTCCATCCCCGCCCAACCCTGTTGTTACAAGGCAGATGGTTAAAAAGACGCCCGTTGCGACGATAATGTTTCTGGCTTTCATGGCTGTTTTCCTCCTTACATAAACCGGAATTCAACTTTTGCGTGGGACGATATTGCAAAGACCTACAATACGCAACAGCATAAAATATGTCACCGACTTCCGCCTTCATTTTGGAGCTGCCCGGACGGCGGCTGGAACTCCACAGGCCGGACGCCATTATATCGTTTTGAGACGCGTCAAGTCAAGAAAAATCGGAGCGAAATCGTTATGGGTCAGTTATGGGTGGCGAGCCCTGTGGCACGGCCATCTTGGCCGTGCGTCGCACGGGCTTCCAGCCCGTGTCTTGTTCAAAAACCACCCGAAACTGACCCCTTACGCGAAATCCTGCCTACTACTGGAAAGTCCGGCACTTTGTAAGCGTGTTTTTCACCTGCCTCTGAGATGAAAGAGGAGAAGATTTCTGCCTCATCAGCGCCAGTGATGATAAGTGAGCCGCCAGGGGAGTATAGCGCCCCAGCCCGAGGTGTCCCCGGTTTCAAAGACCAAAAAAGAGGCCGGTTATTTCATTTAACCGGCCTCTTTCCAATTCCAGTGTACGTATCACAATCTGTGTCAACTTAGATCCGAAGACTATTCCGGCCTGGCGAGAGTCCCGCAGTTGGCGGGAAGAGCAGCATCTTTCTTCTTCCAATTCGCCGCCAGGATGCCAAGGTCCTTAGTGAAGACGCGGTACTTGTTGAAGCCTTCGGCCTTGTGATCAAAATCTGCACAAGGATCCGTGACCTCACCTATCTTCTTCTTCCATTGGGACGCCATGACAGTAAGGTCTCTACTGAAGACGCGGTACTTGTTGAAGCCTTCGGTCTTTCCGTCGCCATCACCGTCGCACTGGTAATCACCGGTTGCGCTGGGCTTTATTGTTGAGTTACACCAGCAATCCGGCTTCCCATACGTCAGCCAGTCGGCATACGTCGTGAAGCTGCTGGGGAAGCAGCCGGGCTCGGTGAACAGGATGAACGACATATCCACGCTCTCCAGGCCGGTCTGGTCGAAGAGCTCTCTCCATTCCCATCCGGCGCCCGTCGGATCCATTGTGCCGGCGACAGCATTGTCTATCCTGCCTATGTACCGATGGTTGGTCCAGCCCCACGGATATATGACCGGCAGCGGGTCTTTATACACCGCCACAACGCTGAACCAGTAGATGCCATCCACTTCCTGCTGGGCGAACCAGTTCGCTTTCGGCAGCCGCACCGAGTACCTGAATACCGGTTCCTTGCCGCCAATCTGACCAGGCTCGCCTGGCTCAGGACGCTTGTCAAAGCCGACCAGAACCTCGTCGTAGTTGTACGCCTTGTACTCCCAGATCGGCTTCTGATCCGGATGGCTATACGGCAGATCCACATTTGCCGGCACATCCGGCCAGATTTGCAGCAGGAAGTAATCCGGCTTCACCGGCGGAGGACCAGTCTGGCACACACAGGCCTCATATCTGTAGCCGATATAAGAGCCCCACCACACAGCAGCCGTTACCGGTGTGTATCTGTGGCACTCCCAGTCATCGGCGACCAGTTGATTGATCACAATCTCCTGGTGCACTTGCTGAGTCGTTATCTTAAACGCGAGGTCCATCGACTGGCCTGCATACCGGTGACCCGCGGGGTACTTAAGCTCTTCCCACGGCCGGGAAATCGGCATCGGGTCTGTCTGCCAGACCGCATCGTCGTTCCAACGCTTATCATACCGGCACGTCTTCCAGCCGAACCGGACGTCCTGAGCGGTGCCGCCTATCGGCCTGGCCTCAACACCCAGCCAGTACACGATGCGTTTGCCCGGCGCGCCCTTCTGGGGGAAGGCCTCGGATGGATTGATGTAGAAGTCGTAACGGTAGCATATGGTGTCGGCAAAAGGCTCGAAGTGAGGCGCACAAGGCACGAAGTAACCCTCATGCAGGTCCATCGCTTCTACGCTGACCTCAAACTGGCCGGGCTGAAACTCCTTCGTCCACAGCACCGCGCCTGGCATACTGTAGCCCGTCGGGCTGGTGCTGGCGGGAATGTCGGCGTGAATGCTCAGCTTAAACGCGACGTTTCCAGGATGCTGTGGGGGCATCCCCGGCAGCATATCGTGGTACCACGAACCCCAAATATGGATATCCGTAATCAGCCCGCTCGTATCACACGGGAAGTCATCTGCAAGTCTCTGAGGCCGCCACCTCGGTAGCCCGATATCGGTAAAAGTGGCGTCCACGTCGATACCTGCCTCGGTGAGATCCGGCGGCTGTTCATACTTGGTCAGCTCCACCGTTACCGTATGCTCCTCGCCCATCGACATCACGTCCTCATAGTGCGGCCAGTGACGCAGACCGGTGAAGGGCTGCTCCCACTTGATGTAATTCGGGTCGGTGTCGAGCTCAAAGGCCAGATCGAAGCTCTGCGGTGATGCACCGCAAATCGACGCTTCAATCGGAGTGATTGTTGCCGGGTCAAGCACCTGGCCGGGCAGGAGGTCGTCCTGACGAAGTGAGAATGTCACCCCATCATCCATCCAGTGCGCCGGTCTGGTCTTCCAGCCCCACGGGTACACAGGTCCCGGGAAGCCGCGATAAACCGCTGTGATGCTGATCCAGAAAACGGTATCGCCGCCTTGGCTTGCGATGTATTTCTCCTGCCAGAAGCACTCTTCGGGCTGGAGCTTGACGAAATACTGGAAGCAGGAGTCGGGAATCATATCCGGATTGGGGAAATGATCCAATCCGACCCAGACCTCTTCGACTCTCTCCGGCTTCACCCTGATCGACCAGAGCAGCTTCTCCGGTCGGCTGTAGGGGTGGATCAGGTCGATCGGCGCATTGGTCCAGAACGCAATCTGCCAATATGCAGGATTCTGTCCCGGCGGCGGATTACGCTCGAGCCAGCCTTTGTATGAACCCCACCAGTGAACGGAGGTTATGGGCATTGTGCCGAGGCATCTGAAGTCATCGGCCGCAATCTGCCAAAAGGCCGGTTGTGTCCCCATCTCC
>Ga0315288_10007838_pt1 | contig 13528 bp, 15 predicted proteins | sample YL17G11_20_MG_FD_203454 | JGI IMG/M metagenome (GOLD analysis project Ga0315288, IMG submission 203454) | Sediment microbial communities from Yellowstone Lake, YNP, Wyoming, USA - YL17G11_20 | ecosystem: Environmental > Aquatic > Freshwater > Lake > Sediment | place: USA: Wyoming | collected...
AATAGAGAAAATTGCAGACACGAACAATATAAAATACAATCTTAAGAAAATTTCAAAATTTTCAAGTGCGGACGCATTTAATGGTTTTTTAGACTATATGTATGGAATGCCTCTTAACGAAATCAAAGACTTTACACAATACCTTTCTGAAATTGCAGATGTAACTGCAGATAAGGATGCTATAAACAGTATATTTAACATTTTTAAGAGTTATAAAACTTGCAATGAACCTATAAGTGATAAAAAGGATGTTAACGATAGCTTAAAATCTGTGTTAGAAACCCTAGCATATTCTGCTAACAGGACAATGGATAACGATGTTGTAAACGAAATGGCTAAAACAATTGTTTCTTGGACTAGTTGCCCATATCATAATCTCCCTTTTCATGAAGCTAACAAAATTGCTTCAAAACTTAAAACTATAGTCAAAGCAGGTAATAACAAAGCAACAGCAATGGCTGCAAAATTCCTTAGAGAATATGGAACTGGCACTGATGCTGAGGCGGTTGCCGTAAAAAACATACATTTTACAGCAGCGGGCGAGAAAATCACCAGCATGATAAGCGAACGTGATGGATATAAAGAAACCCTTGAACAGCTGACTGCCAGAAACAGAGTAGACAAAAAAGCTGTTATGTTAATCAGAAATGCAATTAGAAGGGTTGACAATGAGTTACAGCAGACAATTAAAAACGACTCAGATTTACAATTCAAACGCTGGCAAGATCTTTGGCTTTTTGCCGATGAATTACCTGCATTAGCAAAAGAAACAGATGGAAATTTCCTTGAACAGGTTTTGGTATTGATGGGGGGACCTTACAAAGGGAAATTTGTGGACCCAATGTCTGGAGTTTTTGGCAATAATAATCTTAAGTCAAGAGAAAGCTACGAAACTGCATTAAAAATACTTAAAGAAAATTCAAATGAGCCAGAGATTGGTACAAAATTATTACATGCTTATGCTAATCATCCAGATGAGTCTATGTGGAGTTTACGTGATCGCATTGAAAATCCTAGGGTGTGGGGTTGTTAAAATGGTTAAATTTGGAGTTATTGCGGACCTGCATGGTGAAGAACACCTAAAGCAAATAGTTGCAGCGCTTAAGGATGCAGATGTAGCTGGAGTAATTCTTAACGGAGATATGGTTCCTAGAAGTGGGTCTGGAATCGAACAGGTATTGCTTGAAGCAAGGAAAATTGATAAGCCGCTTTATGTAATGCCTGGAAGCCATGAGAAAAAAGCCGAATATAGCGAAGTCATGGATAGACTAACCCAAGAACACAGTGTTTTTATTGACATGCTAAAAAAGAGAAAAGTTGAAGCAGCTGGAATGAAGCTTGTTTCGCTGCCGGGTTCTTATTCAAGGAGTGCAGAAACACCAGAGGAAGAGATGTTTGCTCTTAACCCAGAAGAAATCGCCAAATTAAAGGAAATTATAGACGAACCTGACAAAACAATCTTAGTCACACATGATCCTCCATTAGGAATAAATGATTTGGCAAGAATTGAGGTAAAAGATGGGATGTTAAAACCTGCTTGGAATGGTCCAACAGGTTGGGGAAAATATCACGAAATAAAAAATGGAATAAAAGAACTTACAGATGTTATTTATGAAAAAGGCGTACGATTCGGAGTAACAGGACATATTCATGAAGCTGGATTCCCAGATGGGACTCAAGGTGTTACAATAAACTTAAACGAAATTGCAGAAATAAATGCAGAAAAACAAGTGTCACCTGATGATCCAAAATTTGGGGCAATCCAGGCTTATTTGTTAAATTCATACAGCAACAGATTAAATCACGTTAAATACTCAATCCCAGCAAAAGTAGGTTCCGGGATCCCAGCCAGAACGATGTTCTTAAATCCTGGGCCTGCTGAGCTGGGCTTTTATGGTATCTTAGAAATCCAAAACAATGGGGAAACAGCGAGCTACGAGTCAAAGAGAGTGACCAAAGAATGAGAGAACACATCAAAACGTTTGAAGAACTTATAGATGAAAGCGAGTTAAGTAAATATTTTGCCACAATTGCAGTAATTGGTTCTGCAAGTCATAAACGAAGAGGCAAAATGGAAGACTTTGATGTTTTATTTTTTGGTGATAGAACCCGATATAATCCAGGTCAGATAATAAAAGCCAATTATGATATTATTAGAGAATTCAAATTAAAATTAAACGAAAATGGGCTAGACATAATTCCTTTTAATCTTATGGTAACAATGGAGGACAGAGCATATTTAAGTAATTTCAATCCCAACAAAGGAGATGCATTATTTCATAATCTGTTATACCTCGATGTTGATGCTTTTGTTGGAGACGGGTTTAGAAAAGGAGATTTTCCAAAAACAGTTGAAAAAGACGCCGAAGTTCTAAAGGGGGATTTAGACGTGATATACAGGCCTGAATTTGCAAAAGAAGTCCCTTTGACCAAGGCATATTTTATTTTATCAGATGCAATGAGCTGTTCTTTAACTAGAGGGCCTGAGGATTGGTTATCCTGGAAACTTCATAATAAAAATTCATATGTTAGAAAACATGCATTTCAAGAAAAAGTTTATGGAAGAAAAGCAGTCACAATTGAGGATTGTTTTGATACGTTAAAAGAATTAGATAAAATTACAGCTTAATATTCTCTTTGGGACGAGTTACACCTACTTCCTTTTCTCATCCCTTTTTTTCTATTAATTTCCGCATCTGGTTCTCAAAATCTTCTGCCATGAACTTATAGCGGTCAAAATCAGTACCGCCAATCCTCAGAAGTTCTCCGTGGATTATTGCTTTTGAGGTTTTCCAGATTTCTGTGTAATAATTTATGTATTTTTTGTCAAGCATTTTCTTATAAACAAAAGTGTCTACCAGCATTTTTTCAACATGTTCTGGTGACGGAGGAACTTTCCCGTATTTCATCAAAGCAGCATGTGCTGAATCAATCATCGCCCAGTAAAAATCAACAACTGCGCCAAGCATTCTTCCTGTTGCACGCAAAAGATGACCTGGTACGCGGGTAAGAGCATTGTAAATCGCTTCTTCGGTAGGGCGAATCCTTCCCTGTCGCAAAAGCATCTGTATCGGTTCAAAGAAACCGGTATCTATAAGCGAAACACCGTAACGCAAAACATTGATTACAACAGGCTCTCCCACTTTTACGTTTTCCCAAAAAGTTGTAAGAGTGACATTGTTAACATGAAGTCGCGGGTCTATCTTTTGGATTAATTTTGCTATTTCCATGTTGTACCAGTCAATGAACGCGCGGGTTGGCATAAGGGCCGTATCATCAACAACTACCATTACGTCAATATCGCTAGAACGGGTAAAAGTTGCCTTTTGTATTGAACCAAAAAGAACAATTGATTTGATTAGTCCAGGGAATGTTTCGTAAACTTTTGTTGCAAATGTATAAGCGACAGTATAAGCTTCGCCAATTTTCTGCATCTTTTCCTTGTGGGTCATTCCTGGTACAGCTTCAAATAATTTTTTTTCGTGTTCAGCCATTTCCTCACCTCAATATTCAATAAAATCATGATTTATTTAGCTAACTGGTGTGCCAGAGAACTGGCTACCGGGCTCTTTACTGCCTGGTATTTGCGCGCCAGTTGCATAGGGTAATCCTGAAAATCCAGTTCCATAAACCTGGAAATTAATATCTGGCATTGTCTGGAAACCTGTGAAAGCATAACCTGCCTGGAAATATGAACCAGCTGCTGTTTCCCAGGTTGAAGTCGGTGATATTGGGAAACCCATGCTCTGTAACGAATAAGGAATGCCAGACATCATTGCATTAGGTCCTCCAGATGTTTCGAGTATCATCCTTCCCTTGAAGCCCTGTTTCTTGTATTTGTCAGCAATGTCTTTTATTGGCGCATTTCCCCAGCCAACTGGGAGATGCGTATCTTCATCCCCATAGTTATCAGAAAGGTGGACATAACTTACGTCTTTGTAAATCTTGTTTGCCCATTCTTTTATGTCCTTATCAGAATAATACTCCCCGTACTTTCCTGTTTCCTCATCATATTTCCTGAAGCGCTTCCACATGTTAAGGTGGCCGATATCTATATTTATGCCAATAAGTTTTTTAGCTGTTTCAGGGTCAGCGCCTGTCTGTTCCATAAACTTTTTCCGCGCAAGCTGCACTGTCTGCTGCAGTTGTTCTGGTTTTCCTAGAGCCATTTGTGGAAAAACGTTTTCAATCGCAATAGAAGGTCTGCTTGGAAGTTCATCGTAAGAAAATTTTGCGAGTTCTGCAGCTGTTTGCGCAACTTTTTCTTTTGCAACTTCGTCAGTTGTAACGAAGCGAGGGCTCTCTTTTGTATATTTTTTTTCAAAATATTCAGCTTCTGCCTTTGACTGCTTTCGATTGAATTCCAGTGAAGCAATCTGGTCTTGGTATGACTTAATTGCCTGCTTATCTCCACTAGCTCTTGCTTCTTCAAGATAACTTTGTGCAAAACGTATGCTGTAATCCATGCTTGCCAGATGGCTACCCATTTCGCTTCTCATCCTGGCGTCCTGCAGTTTGATAAATCCCATTGGGCTCATTTTTCCAATAGCTGGGTTTTGTTTGTCAGCTTCCCAATAACCTTTTTTTGTTAAGTCATATGCTTCGACGATTTCCCGCGGAAATATCCTTTGTTGAACATCAATTGGAGTAACAGTGCCTGTTTCTTTGTCTGCCATGTAAATAACTTCTTTAGGATTTGGATTGCCTGGAGTGCCGTTTGCAGCATGCACGATAACTGGGACATTTTTCGTACCAGTTTCTCTTCCTATTTTGTCTGCAAATTGGAGCGCATGCTTAAAATCTTCCACTGCATCAATTCTTGTTGCTTCATCAAATTGCCTGCCATTAAATCCTGCAGCATCTTTGAAAGGACCGTGAAGTGTAAGGTTTACCTTATTGAGCTTGGCAAGATGGATGATTTCTTCCCGTTCAAGTTCACCAAGTTTTCCCATTGGTGCACCTTCCCAGCGTGAACCCATGAAACCAACTTCAAGGCTTCGCAATCCCCAGTTTATGGCGGTGTTAGTAGTAGTAAGCTGGTTCTGCATCGGATTTATTGTTGCACCCATGCCATATGAACCAAAATCCATAGAACTTACATGCTTTGATTCAAAGACTTGGTTGGCCATTTAGCATCACACTTCCATAAATAGCTTCTTTCTTTTATAAGCTTCTTCTTTCTCTTTTTCCATTACCTCTTTTTCAAGCTCTGCGTGTGGAACATAATCCTCTTTCTTTTCTTTGCCAGGGCGGTCAAATCCACTAGAACGGGGTTCATACGATTTTTTCTCCAATGTGCTTTCAGGGGTACCAATTGCTCTTTCGCGGACCATTTCTGTGGACCTGACAACATATTCTTTCCCTTCTCGTTCAAGCCTGCTTTCTGCTATTGGATTGTAATCTTTTTTGTCATCAGCAAGATAACCAACTTCTTCACGGATTCGTTTTGCAGGAACAGCTTCAAACTCCCTGAAACTTCTGGGTGGCAGAGCAGTTGCTTCAATATCTTCACCTGTTGCAAATGTACGTGCAGAAACAAGCGGTACTGCTGATTGGGTGATTATACTTTCGAGAGGAACAGCACTCCTTTTTTCGGGAATTTTGGCGCCTTTTTGTTTTTCTTGCTTAAATTCGGATATTGCTTTCTTAATTATTTCCTTAAGTTTCTTGTCAGTAATTTTTTCAAGTACTGATTCAAGATATTTTATTCTAGCTTTATCATCCGGCAATTTTTTCAATGTTTCTGCTATCTTTTTGATATCCATGACTTATACAAAGGAATTGTAAATAATAAATCTTATCGAGGCGGTTTTGGAGCCTTAAATGTCGGGAAATATGGGAATGATAGGAACCCGTGCGCTTTCTTGAAAATATCATAAAGTGTGAATATCTTATCAACCATTTCATCGCGGAGTACTGTTTTTGCACGGTCTTCAAGCGCCCGCTGGTTCAGCGAAGTAAACCCGCCAAATAATCCTTCTATGCTTCCGCCAGCTTTGCCAAAACCAATGCTCTTGATGAACTTATCAATTATTGGTTCTGTTTTTTTTGCTTCCTCTTTTTTCTTATCACTGTCAAGCTCGCTCAGATATGTGTCAATTTCCTCTCTCATTGTTGAAAGTGATTCAGTAGTCATGCCTTCGATAAATTTCATTGCTTCCCATTCTTCTTGTTTCTCAAGTTTTTCATACTCATCAAGGCGCATAGCATATCCGCGGAATTCGATTATCAGTTTACCTAATTGCCTGAAAGCCCCGCCTGTTTGCGCCTGTGAAATCAATGCTGGTTTTGATCTGAATGTAAAGTCAACTTCTTCTATCCCAATAACTTTTGGACCAAGCCGCGCAAGTTTCCACTCTTCCTGTCTTTCTTCTGACCACGTTGCAGGTGGGCTTTGTCCGCGCGGAAGCCCTGTCCTTTTGAACAAGTCCTTAAGATGGAAGAATTTCGTTCCACGCACAGTTATTTTTATTACGTTTTGGTCAAATGCCTGGATAAGGTCTGGATCTTTTACGCTAACATCTTCAAAACTAAGGCGTTGTGCTGCTTCAAGATATGGGCGTGCCCACATTGAGTACAAACGCAATGATTCGACCTGTGATTTAAGATAAGCAAGTTCAATTCTTCTACGTTGGCGCAATTCTTTGTCAGATTCGTCACGCCATTTTTCATATTCCACAAGTCTTCCTTTAAGGATTCTCTTTATTCTATCGTTTATGTCCATCTTGTCAACATCTTTTGTTCCTTTTGCAATCATGAAAGCGTCACGAAGTGTAATAAATTCAAGTCCTTTTTGCGCTGACATTGAGTTGATGCTTGCTCCGCCTTTTCTTACGTCAACTTCATCCATCCAGACTCTTTTTAGAGCAGCATCAGCAGCTTCTTGTTTTGATGTATCATCAACAATTAACTCATCATAAATTTTTAACCTACGGTCAAATTCACGCAAATCATAAAGGAGGTTAATTACTGAACGAACCACAGAGTTGACTGTTTGAAGTATTTCCATTCCTCTCCGTTCAAGATGTTGTTTTCTTGCGGACATTTCTCCAAAAAACATTGAAACAACACTTGCACCCATTGTTTCCATTGTCTTCTCGAGCTTAAACTGCTGCTTTTTCATGAAATCAATGACCCAGAAATATTTTGGTTCAAGGCTGGTTACAAAACTGTCTTCTTCGTATTGGTATTTTTTAACCACATTGTTATATTTAATTAGTCTAACATCTTCTATACGTTTTTTTAGTTCGTCTTTCTTCATCTCGCCCCAGCTACTAGCATAAGGTTTGGGTATTGCGGGTTTCGGTGGTTTTCCAGCCATATAAAAGATAAGTATGAGATGTTTTATAAAGTTGTTTTTGTTTAAATTTAACATGAGGTGTGTTTATGGGAATGTTTGATTTTCTTAAAAAAAAGGGCAAGGAAGACGAGCTTGGCGGAGATTTCGGGCTTGGACCAGAACCTGCGTTTCCAGATGCTGGTGGAGGTATGCCAGGCATGCCACCAATGACTGCTTTTGGCGGACCAGGAATGCCATCTGGAGGAATGCCACAGGGAATGCCTGGAACTGCACCTGTTTTTGGGAGACAAGCACCAATGCCAATGGCTCCAATGTCAATACCAATGTCGCAGCCTTCGTATCCTCAACCACAGCAACAAATGGATACAAGAACAATGTCGGATATGGTAAGGAACCAGATAGACACAATTAACTATAAAATTGATTCGCTGCGTACTTCAATAGACAGGCTTGCAGACAAACTTGATTTTATTGAACGTTACTTAGCTGGTAGACGATGACTGAGTTCACACTTGAATCAACAATAGTTCTAGGTTTAGTCCTTGTCGCGCTTGCATTTATACTTTACAAATTTTTAACAAGATTAAAGATAACTGTCGATAAAAAATTATTTTATGGAATTTTTCCTTGGTTAATATTATCTGTATTTGTCAGGGTCTATGAAGATGCAGGAATTTATCCAGATACAATTTTTACAAAAACACCTGGCATAATCGTTGTTTTTGCCGCAATAGTTATTCCGGTGTTCTTTTTCGCAAACTGGCTGGAAAAGAAAAAAGGATTTCCTCTCTGGAAAACAATGGCCATCACCGGAACAATTCCGATAATACCACATCTGCTATTTATACAAGCAGTTAATCCAAAAGGCGCTGGATTGATTTTTGTTTTCTTTGCAATTTGTGTCGGAATATTTGGAGTAATCAAAAAACTGATATCAAAACATTACAAGCTTGACATGCTGATGTCCTGGGCAATTACAGCGCATCTCCTTGACGCTTCGGCAACATTTGTTTCGCTGACGTTTTATGGATATTATGAACAGCATGTTCTGCCTACGTTTCTGATAAATCTCGCAGGAGGAGCGTGGGTAATGTATCCGCTTAAGATGGTAGTAATACTTCCAGTAATTTATATAATCGACAAGTACGCAAAAGAAGACAAACGCCTTAGGAACCTTCTGCTAATTGCAGTTGCGGTTTTAGGATTAGCGCCTGGACTTAGAGATATGTTCAGGTTGTTTATGGGTGTTTAGACCTTTTTCCTTTACAAATGTATTCAAGACTTTCTTTTACAATGTCCTTTGGCATAAGTAGCCCTGTACTTACTGGCCCTTGCCGGTCCATACAGGTCCACGCCCAGATGTTTTCCAGGGTTTCTTTTGCAATAGCATATTCTTTTTCAGTCAGAAGATCAGAAATTTCTCCATGCTGATTAAGTTTTAGCGCGCTTTTTATTTCAAGTTCTGGTTTTGCATCAGATTTTCCAATCACATAGATAGAATAACCTTTACCAAGTTCATGTAACAGAGAATGAAGATTGTTTTGTTCGAGTTCCTTGAATAAATAGATTATGCGATTTTTGGGTTCGTAAGCAAAATCTTTTGTCTGGACTTTATATTTGTCGCATACAGTTGCAATTTGTTTGTAAACAGCTGCATTTTGTTTTAAAACACCCTCGTAAACCATGTTATCACTCCTTGTTTTGTGGATTTCTGCAATAAACTAAGTCTTATAAAGTTTTGTCACGCTTCTTTGATCAACTCAGAAAACATGAGTTCATGGCAAATCTCTATAATCTGCTGGAAAAGAAGTATTAATTTGATTGAATTTACGTCCTTTGATTTTGAAATCAGTTTGTCAGTTATTTTCCCGATTTCTTTCCGCTTTTTGAACAATGGCAAAAATGATTCAAATTTTATCTTGTGATAATCCTCGAAAATATGACATATAACACAATTTGTATGGTCCCAAAGACTCACAACTTCGGCTCGTAACTTTTCTTCATCAAAATTTGTTGCCTGATTACAGACATCAGAGTAAAGGTCAGCTAATCGCTGGGTCAACGTTATAAAAGCAAAAGAAGCCGGAATTTTTGCCACATCATAAATTGATTTGTTTAACTGCCGCATTGAAAAGAAGCAAAGTTTTTCAACAGCGTAATTGCGTTTTGCAAGGTCTTTCAAAGTATTGTTGTTCTTTGATTTAAATGCGTCGAGCGAATCTTTTGAAAGCTCCATTACGATATAGAAAGAACGCCTTACCAGGTTTCCAATATCCTCGCTGCTCTTTCCGCCAATGTCTTTTATTGTAAACGAATCGTGAGTCTGGTTTACAATCTCAAAACCAATAAGGTCCTTGACAGCTTCTTCAACATCTTTTGAAATCTTTGTGCTTTCTTTAGTTACCACTAAAATCTTATCGTAACCAGAAATATAGGAGGACTGAAGTACCTTGCGAATTCCTTCACTTTCAAAGAAGGGAGGTATTTCGATTTTCACCTCACTCTCCTTTGCTTCGAGGTCTTCTGTGCTAAGGTACAACAGCCCTCGCTTGTCTTCGGTAAGGTTTACGTAATTTCCAGCTTTTACGCCCGTTTTTTTAACCCATTTGCTGGGCAATGATATAACGAGGGTTGATTTGCCCAGACCAATGGTTCTTCTTTTTTCCATGTTGTTAACCGTTAATTCACTGATTCATTAGTCCACTAGATCCTAATAATATATAAGGTATATATAATATATAAAGTTTATGTTAAAAGTTTATATTGTATATACTTATAACACTATGCATGAACAACAGCCTTTAGAGTTGCTTTATCTAAGAAAAATACGGCGAGATTGTCCTTTGAAACCCGCGCCTGTTGCTTCGATTCTTAATATTCCGAGCATAGCTAAGCGCTGCATATAACGTTTAAAACTGCGATAAGAAAGATTTCCGCCCTTTTTTGTGTAACTATCATAAATTGTTCCAGTTACTTCCCCATTTTTCTCTTTGACACATTCGAGAATTATTGATTCATCGTTATTGAGCTTTTCTTCTTCGCCAACCTTTACATTTTCAAGCTGGTTCAAGACCTGTTTTATGTCTTTTTCCTCGATTTTTTTGCGATTTTCATTTTCTGCGTTTTTTGCAGCTTCGCGTAGAATGAATAAACCGACCCTGATATCCCCTTTATCAGATGTTATGTTTGCTATCTGCTTCAAAAGGGAGATATCAATTGCCTCAGAAGTTAATGCAATCTTGCTTCTTTCTTTTAATATACCAAAAATCTCATTTAGAGAATATGGCTTGAATTCTAGGCTTCGTATCATCAGTCGTGATTTGATTCGCGGATCTATCTTTAATGTATAATCACTTGCATTACTGGCAAGCAAAATTGTACAGCGCGGGAATCTTTCAATCACCTGATAAAGAAAATTTGAATCTTCTGCTTTGTCTACTTCATCAAATACAAAAACTGCATTCTTGTCTTTTAGCTTGTATTCTACCTGCTGGAGGATGTGTTCAGCTGATTTTCCCTGGATAAATGATAATTTTAACTGGTTTGCCATATCTAGGAAAATGAAATATTTTGTATGATTGCTCCAGCAGTTTATGTAAAGAGAAATTATGTCATCTGTATGTTCGCCAAGCTCGCGAAGCACCCATTTTATTGAAGCAGTTTTCCCGATACCGGGAGCCCCATGGATAAAAAGATTTGTTCCTTTTCGTTCTTCAAGCATTGGTTTGATTGAATTTGCAATTTCCTGGACCAATCCTTCTCTATACGGAAGCAATTTTGGAACATATTCATAATTAAGGACATCTTCGTTCTTGATTATGTTCGACGTCTTTTTTGATGATTCAAAAATATTAACCATTTATTTGATCTCCCCAAGGTTTCCATTAATAACAATTGGTTTTACCCCAATTATTTCTTCCTTAGAATCAATTTCTGGTATCTCATTCAGCAGAAATATTTTCTTGTTTAGATGGAATGCGACAGCCATTTCCATTAAAGTATTTCCTCCAATATAACCCTTTACGCCCTTTTTGTCATAATTTGTCACAAGAATTGCATCTGCCCATTCAACTTTGTTAAAATGTCTGCGCATTGCTTCTTCTTTCCTGTCCCAAATCCATTTCGTGTTTCCGCTGTCCTTTTTCCGCAGCTCATAATACTTTTTGATTGGAATCATCTTTCCGTTTTCATCCTCAATCTCAACAGGCGGAAGCTTTACTTCATGCCATGCAGCTTCAAGTTTTTCTTTTATCTTGGTCATTTCATCATAAAATGCAATACTGCCGCAGAGAGTTATCTTCATTTTTCCACCTTGAACATGTCTCCATGTCCAGGAATTATGTAATCTGCAATTTTCAGTATTTTTTTCCTATTTTCATTATATTTCTTTTCATCCCAAACATATCGTTTTTCAGGAAACTTTGTCAAATCAACCCAGTCCTTACGTCCAATTGCATCGCCAGCAATCACGACTATGCCCTTATCTGTTTTAACCACGATAGACATATGATGTTCTAAGTGGCCAGGCGTAAGCATGATTTCGACGTTATCCATGATTTTGAAACCATCTTTTATGTCAACAGGTTCGGTTTTGTTGTTTTTTATGTCGATGTATGATGAGAAAGAATAACACTTGTACAATCTGGCATTTTTAAAAAGATGGAAATTCGATACATGGTCCCAATGGTAATGGGTTGCTATTGCAATGTCTATCTGTTCAGGTCTAAGCCCTTCTTTTGCAAGCATTTTTTTAATAGTCTCAGCATCATCAGCAAATCCGCCAGAATCAACAACTACATTCTTGGCGCCTTTTATCAAAGTAACAGTAGAACTTGTGATACCATCAACATGCGGCTTTATTATCTTGACATTTTTAAATGGAATCATTTTTTCAACCTTCGTAATGTAATTCTCCATGGAATGAAACTGTACTTTTTGTAAAGCGACTGAGAAACCTCATTTGTGAAACTTGTGGTTACAACACAGAAATCAGCTTTCTTCTTTTTGAGATATTGGTCGGCAGTTTTCATCAAAAGATGCGCATAGCCTTTTCCGCGAAATTCCTTTGCAATATGTATCATGTAAAGTTCGCCTTCGCGAAGATTAAGCGTCTTGTTATCTTGCACTCCAATGCTAAGATAACCAATGATTTTGTTCTCAAGAACAAGTACAAAAGTGCCTTCTTTTCCGACGTGGGTCTTATAACTTGCCTCAGCGTTTTTCCTTATTTTTTCATAAGGCATCTCAGGGAACTCGCGTTCATTATGCTCTTTAATAAAATGTTTTACCTTGTTAAAATCAGATTTATTTGCCTTTCTTACAATTGGTTCAGTCATTTTTCCTCACCGGATTAGTGGACAAACTGGTAATACTGGACAACACCCCGACAAATACTAATACCTAAATGGGTATATATATGTTTAGATGAGCACGGGCACATACCCAGCTTACCCGAAAGGGTTTTATTTCCACCGCCGGAAGGGCGGGATTCATAATCATGAGGTGAGACAAATGGAAGGAAAATTTTGTGATATTGATGAGTTAATTGATGAAATAGAAAAGAAGACAAAAAATACAATGTCTGAAGGCGCGCAATGGTGGCTCATGCGTATACACACCAAAACACAATCATTCTCATAGGGTCGAGAAGGCAGCTTGTTCTACACCACGAGACTCTTTTTTTCACCTCCCTCTTTCTCTTTTTCTTTTTTTTAAATAAGAACTTATTTATATAGAAAATCAGTGCTAATCCTTTATGGAAGAAAAATTTGATAAAGATTACTTCTTTGGTAATAAAAAATCAAATTATGTAGCTTATGATAAGTTAGATCCACACAAGCAGTTTGGAAGTATCATTTCTTTCATAAAAAAACAAAAGATTGGCGGCAGGTTTTTGGATGTTGGTTGTGCGCTGGGTATACTTTTAAAAGAGGTTACACCGTTTTTTGACGAGGTATATGGCTTTGATATTTCAAACTTTGCTATAAAAATTGCAAAACAAAATGTTCCTAAATCAAATCTGAAAGTTTTGGATTTAGAGAAGAATTTGCCCTATCCTGATGAATCATTTGACTGCATAACAGCATTAGATATTTTGGAGCACACAAAAAATTTTGAAGAAAATTTTAATAAACTTGTCAAAAAATTAAGACATGGCGGATATCTGATAATATCGGTGCCAATAGATACGATATTCTGGAAATTCGTCACTTTATTTGATAAGGACAA
>Ga0315288_10007839_pt1 | contig 13522 bp, 16 predicted proteins | sample YL17G11_20_MG_FD_203454 | JGI IMG/M metagenome (GOLD analysis project Ga0315288, IMG submission 203454) | Sediment microbial communities from Yellowstone Lake, YNP, Wyoming, USA - YL17G11_20 | ecosystem: Environmental > Aquatic > Freshwater > Lake > Sediment | place: USA: Wyoming | collected...
CCTAGCCGCGGGCGCGTGGTATGCCAGGAGGCGGTGGCTCAGGTAGCGCCGCGTAGACCGTGGCCGCATCTTCCCCGAAAGCTGAGGGTTTCAACCCTCAGGGTGTCTTAAACGTCTCGCACTCGTAACATCCAACCTCTCACATCCAACCTCTCACCTCCCACTTCCGACCCTTCCCCTGCTATAATGAACCCACTTTCGCGACAGAAAGGGCGCCCATGGCCATCACCCGCGAGGAAGTCCGCCACGTCGCCACCCTGTTCCGCCTCGGCCTCAGCGAGGAGGACATCGCCCGCTTCCAGGAGCAGCTCTCCCAGATCATCGACTACTTCCAGGTCCTCCAGCAGGTCGACACCGAGGGCGTCGAGCCCACTTCTCACACCCTGGCCCTGGAGAACGTGATGCGCGACGACGAGGCGCGGCCTTCGTTCCCTCCGGAGGACATCCTGGCCAACGCCCCTCTCCCTGCGAACGGCTTCTTCCGCGTGCGGGCGGTCCTGGAGTAGAGGATGGCCGACCGTCCGTTGTACGACCTCACCGCCCACGAAGCCGCCGACCTCCTGGCCCGCCGCGAGGTGTCGTCGCGCCAGCTCACCGAAGCGGTCCTGGAGCGCATCCGCCAGGTCGAGGGGCGCATCGAGGCCTTCGTCAGCCTCACCGAGGATGTCGCCCTCCGACAGTCCGACGAAGCCGACCGGCGTATCGCCGCGGGCGACGCCACGCCCCTCACTGGGGTGCCCGCCGCCATCAAGGACGTCATCTGCACCAAGGGCGTGCGCACCACCTGCGGCTCGCGCATGCTGGAGAACTTCGTTCCGCCCTACAACGCCCACGTGGCCGAGCGCCTGCTCGAGGCCGGCCTGGTGATGGTGGGCAAGGCCAACATGGACGAGTACGCCATGGGCTCCTCCACCGAGAACTCCGCCTTCCATCCCACTCACAACCCCTGGGACCTGGAGCGCGTCCCCGGCGGCTCGTCCGGTGGTTCCGCCGCCGCTGTCGCCGCCAGCGAAGCCCTCTACGCCCTCGGGTCGGACACCGGCGGCAGCATCCGCCAACCGGCCTCGCTGTGCGGCGTCGTGGGCATGAAGCCCACCTACGGCCGCGTCAGCCGCTTCGGACTGGTGGCCTTTGCCAGCTCCCTCGACCAGATCGGCCCGCTGACCAGAGACGTCACGGACTGCGCCCTGGTGCTAAACGCCATCGCCGGCCACGACCGCCGCGACGCCACCTCCGCCCCCCTGGAGACACCCGACTACCGTCAGGCCCTCGTGCCCGACCTCAAGGGGGTGCGCGTCGGTGTGCCGCGGGAGTACTTTGTCGAAGGCATGGACGACGGCGTGCGCGCCTGCATCGAGGACGCCGTGCGCCGAATGGAGGCGCTGGGCGCCGAGGCCGATTGGGACGTCTCTCTGCCCAGCACCGGCTCGGCGCTGGCCTGCTACTACATCATCGCCCCCAGCGAGGCGTCGGCGAACCTGGCCCGCTACGACGGGGTCAAGTACGGCTACTCCAACATGCAGGGCGAGAGCATGTTCGAGAACATGGAGCGCACCCGCCAGTACGGCTTCGGCGACGAGGTGAAGCGGCGCATCATGCTCGGCACCTACGCCCTCTCCGCCGGCTACTACGACGCCTACTACCTGAAGGCGCAGAAGGTGCGCACCCTCATCCGCCGTGAGTTCGACGAGGCCTTCCAGCGCTGCGACGTGCTGGTCAGCGCCGTCTCGCCCACACCCGCTTTTCGGATCGGCGAAAAGACCGACAACCCCCTCCAGATGTACCTCAGCGACGTCTGCACCATCCCGGTGAACATCGCGGGCCTGCCCGCCATCTCGGTGCCTGCCGGCTTCGTCGATGGTCTGCCGGTAGGCCTGCACATCATGGGCAAGCCCTTCGACGAGCCCGCCATCCTGCGCGCCGCCTACGCTTACGAGCAGGCCACCGACTGGCACAAGGCCCGGCCGCCCCTATAGGGTATAATCGATGCGATCAAGGTCCACTCAATGAAGAAGCTCATCATACCCGTGGAGATCGAACCTCTAGAAGAAGGCGGCTATCTGGCGACCTGCCAAGCGATCCAGGGATGCCACGCTGAGGGCGAGACCATTGCCGAAGCGCTTGATATCCTCGAGGACGTGGCACGCATTCTCTTGGAGCTGCGGCGGGAAGACGGTCTGCCTCCGCCCGAGGGGCTAGAACGGCTTGAGCCCGGCGCGATTATCAAAGCCCAAGTTGTCGTGACTGTCCCCGAGTGAGATACAGCGAACTCACCAGAAAGCTGCGCCGGCTGGGCATTGAGTTCCGCCGTCAGGCCAGAGGCAGCCACGAAGTCTGGTGGGACCCCAGGCGCGAACTCTACACGCTCATTCCCTATCACCGTAGTCGGGAGATCAAGAAGAAGACGTTGGCCACTATCCTGAAAGACCTGGGGCTTAAGGAAGAGGACCTCCAGGGTCTCTGAGGTACCCATGCCCTGGCGCGCGAAGCTCAACGCCGACCCCTTGCCCTGGCTCCTCGAGCCGGACAACCCCTCCGTGCGCTACTTCGTTCTGCGCGACCTCCTCGACCGACCCGACACCGACCCCGAGCTGCGGGCGGCGCGAGCCGCCATCATGGACAGCGAGCCCGTGCGCGCCATCCTCGCCGCCCGCCACCCCGATGGCTACTGGGTGAAGCCCGGCCCTGGCTACAGCCCCAGCTACACGAGCACCGTCTGGCAGGTCATATTCCTGGCCGACCTGGGCGTCGACGGCGCCCATCCGGCCATTCGGCAAAGCTGCGAGTACGTCCTGACTCATGCCCAGGCCCACAATGGCGGCCTCTCCATGACCTCCATCCCAAGCAAGGTCATCCATTGCCTAAACGGCGGCCTAGTGTATGCTTTCCTCACCCTCGGCTTCCCGCCGGAGGACGACCGCATCCAGCAGGCCCTCGACTGGCAGGCCCGCGCCATCCTCGGCGAGGGAGCCCCCTACTACGCCTCCGGCACCACCGGACCCGGCTTCCAGTGCGTGGCCAACCGGAAGCTCCCCTGCGCCTGGGGCGCCGTCAAGGCCCTCAAGGCCTTCGGACTCCTGCCGCCCGAGGTCCGCACGCCCCGCATCCGGCGCGCCATCGAAGCCGGCGTCGAGTTCATGTCCAGCCACGACCTGGCCCGCGCCGACTACCCCTACCAGGAGCGGATCAGCTCCAACTGGTTCAAGTTCGGCTACCCACTGAGCTACACCAGTGATATCCTCGAGGCGCTGGACGCGCTCGCCCGCCTGGGCCACGCCCGCGACCCCCGACTGGCCAGCGCCATCGAGTTCATGCTCTCCAAGCAGGACAGCCAGGGGCGCTGGAAGCTGGAGCACACCCTCAATGGTAAGATGTGGGCGGACATCGAGCAGAAGGGCAAGCCCAGCAAGTGGGTCACTCTGCGCGCCCTCCGCGTCCTGAAAGCCATCGGAACGTGATGGGCGCGGCTCACTCGCTGTCATTCTGAGCGAAGCGAAGAATCTGGGGAGGGGATAGTGCGGCCACTCCGCTCCTGGTTCGACAGGCTCACCATGAACGGAAGGCAAATCCGCTCACCCTGAGCCTGTCGAAGGGCGAGCGGGCCCGCCAACGGGTGGAATGTGGACTCAATAGGAGGTGCCGCCATGGAGCCAGACCCTGCGCAGAAGAACATGCTGCGCGGCTACAACTGAGCGGAGTCCGTTCTCCTGGCCGTGAGCCAGGAGCTAGCCATCGAGAGCCCCGCTGTCCCGCGCATCGCCACGCCTTTCGGCGGCGGCATAGCCGGCATGGGCTCCGTCTGTGGGGCCGTCGTCGGCGCCGTCATGGCCATCGGCCTGAAGCGCGGGCGAGAGGAGCCGGAGCAACCCCGCGGCCAGGCCTATGGCCCCGCCCAGCAGTTCTACCGCCGCTTCCAGCAGGAGATGGGCTCCACGACCTGCCGCGAGCTCACGGGCATCGACCTGAGCACGCCGGAAGGACTGAAGCAGCTCTACAGCTCCGACGTGCCCCAGCGGGTCTGCCTGCCGGCCGTCGCCGCCGGCTACCGCCTGGCCCTGGCCGTCCTGCGCGAGTCGGAGGAGGGCAGCGCCCCTGGCGGATGAGGAGCCGGTCGAGGTCGCCTGCTACGCCGGCGCCCGCTACCCCGAGCGGCCCCAGCGCGTGGCCTGGCGCCGCGTCCAGCGCCTGGTCGTCGAGGTGGAGCGCGAGTGGCTGGAGCCGGGGCGTCACTACTTTAGGGTGCGTCTCGAGGGTGACCTATCGATGACCCTTTGCTACTATGTCCAAAACGATCGCTGGACGTGCCTGCCGGGGCCGCTGAAGAGGAGTACTGGCTAGTGCCTGACGACGACAATCCGTCTCTGAGCCGACCCGATATCGTCTCTCGCCGTGTGCAGGACCTCCCTGCCTCCGGCATCCGCCGCTTCTTCGACCTCATCGCCGCCATGGACGGCGTCATCTCGCTCGGCATCGGCGAGCCCGATTTCGTGACGCCCTCGCACATCATCGACGCCGCCGTGCGCTCGCTGAGCGAGGGCCACACGCACTACACCTCGAACTACGGCCTGCCGGAGCTGCGCCGCGAGGTCTCTGCTCACCTGGAGCGCCTCTACGGCCTGAGCTACGACCCGGCTTCGGAGATCGTCATCACCGCCGGCGTCAGCGAGGGCCTCCTTCTGGCCGCGCACGCCGTCCTCGACCCCGGCGACGAGGTGCTCTGCGCCGACCCCTGCTTCGTGGCCTACCTGCCCTGCGTGGCCCTGGCCGGCGGCGTCTTCGTCCCCGTGCCCACCGAGCAGGAGAACGATTTCCTGGTCCGCGCCCCCGACCTGGAGGCGCGCCTGACCCCCCAGACCAAGGCCATCCTGCTGGGCTATCCTTCGAACCCCACCGGCGCCGCCATGACCCGCGACGACCTCCTGCCCATCGCCGACCTGGCCGCCCGTCGCAACCTGCTGGTCATCGCCGACGAGATCTACGACCGCCTGACCTACGGCCTCCAGCACACCTGCTTCGCCTCGCTACCCGGCATGCGCGAGCGCACGATCCTGCTGGGCGGCTTCTCCAAGGCCTACGCCATGACCGGCTGGCGCGTGGGCTGGGCCTGCGCCCCCGCCGACATCCTCGAGGCGATGATGAAGGTGCACCAGTACGTGCTCATGTCCGCGCCCACGCCCTCGCAGTACGCCGCCATCGAAGCGATGCGCAGCGGCGAGGACGACGTGCGGGCCATGGTGGCGGAGTACGACCGCCGCCGCCGCCTCATCGTCGATGGGTTCAACCGGCTGGGCCTGACCTGCTTCGAGCCGCGGGGCGCCTTCTACGCCTTCCCCTCCGTCCGCAGCACCGGCCTCACCGACGAGGACTTCGCCGAGCGGCTGCTGCGGGAGGAGAAGGTCGTGGTGGTGCCGGGCTCCGCCTTCGGGGCCTGCGGCGCCGGCCACGTCCGCGCCTGCTACGCCGCCGACTACAAACAGATCGAGGAAGCGCTGGAGCGCATCGCCCGGTTTGTGGGAAGAGTGCGGTAGGCTCTCTCGAACGGGAGCGAACGGCGTCCTGCTGCTGGCCAACGTCGTCGCGTCATTCGCCATCGTCCAGGGCTGACCGTAGCTTCTTCCTGCAAAGGCGCAGAAGCTCAGGAGAGTCCCCGCAAGGCATGTGCAAGGCCTATCATGCTCACCGCCGCTTTGGACTTCGGCCTCGCCGCGACGATGGGCATCCCCAGTTGCGTGCCATCGACCGCCGCGCGCGGTCGCAGGAACCAGTCTAGTGGAAGATCACACAACCGGGAAGCGCGGCCCGCAGCTTTGCCACCCCGACGTCAGTTACCGACGTGCGCGCGAGGTTTAACCAGAGGAGGTTGGTCAGGCCTGTGAGGTGGGCTAGGCCGACGTCGGTTACCGACGTGAGCCCGATATAGAGGCCTTCCAGGTTGGCCAGGCCTGTGAGGTGGGCTAGGCCCACGTCCGTTGCCTGCGTTTCCGTCAGATCTAGCCTCTGAAGGTTGGTCAGGCCTGCGAGATGGGCCAGGCCAGCGTCGGTAATCGAGCTATTGTCAAGGCTCAGCCAGAGGAGTTTGGTCAGGCCTACGAGGTGGGCCAGACCAACGCCGGTTACCGACGTGGACCTGATCCAGAGGACTCCCAGGTTGGCCAGGCCTGTGAGGTGGGCCAAACCGACGTCGGTAACCTGCGTTTCGCTCAGCTCTAGCCCCTGAAGGTTGGTCAGACCTCTAAGGTGAGCTAGGCCGACGTCGGTAACCTCAGTATTCCTCAAACCCAAATAGCGGAGGTCAGCGAGGCCCCGCAAATGGGCCAGACCGGCATCCGTGGTCCGCGTGCTATTTAGGTGGAGCGAGAACAGGTCGTCTGGCTTCAAGGTCGCAAGCGGCGACAGGTCACGAGAAGCCTCAACTGACGGTCCTAGAGCGAGTACCTCCCCTGCTGGAACCGTGACCATGCCGCGGGCCTCGCACATGTATTGGGAGTTTTCGGTCCAGATGGAGGCGTTAAACAGATATTCCATTAAGCGGCCTTCCGGAATGAGGATACACAGATGTCCCATTGAGCGGTCTTCCGGAAAGCGGACGATCCTGGGTGGCCGAGCAGCAACATCGAGGGCATCCAACGACCGGGCAAGATCCAGCCCTCTTCGTGCCATATCCACGCGGCGAGGGCTCAGCGCCTGGTCGGCGCCTAGCGGCACCAGGCCATCTCCACGCTGTTCCCGTTCTTGGCTCATGCGTCAGCCGCCTGCCGACCGTCGGTCAAATTAACACAAATGCAGCGGGGAAGCGCGGCCTGCAGCTTCGCCACCCCAACGTCGGTAACCTGGGGGCCCAGGCAGAGAATCTCCAGATTGGTAAGGCCCGTGAGGTGGGTTAGGCCGCCGTCGGTAACCTGCGTTTCCATGAGGTAGAGCGACCGCAAGTTGGTCAGGCCTGTGAGGTGGGCTAGACCGACGTCGGTAACCTGCGTGCGCCTCAGGTAGAGAATCTCCAGATTGGTCAGGCCTGTGAGGTGGGTTAGGCCGACGTCGGTAACCTGCGTTTCGGTGAGGTCTAGCGCCTCCAGGTTGGTCAGGCCTGTGAGGTGGGTTAGGCCGACGTCGGTAACCTGCGTGCGCCTCAGGTAGAGCGACCCCAGGTTGGTCAGGCCTGTGAGGTGGGTTAAACCGACGTCGGTTACCTGCGTTTCGGTGAGGTTTAGCCACTGCAGGTTGGTCAGACCTGTGAGGTGGGTTAGGCCCGACGTCGGTTACCGACGTGTTCTCCAAATCCAAACAGAGGAGGTCAGTGAGGCCCCGCAAATGGGCCAGGCCGGCATCCGTGGTCGGCGTGCTCTTTAGGATGAGCCCGAGCAGGTCGTCCGGTTTGAGGGCCGAGAGCGGTGACAGATCGCGGCAGGCCTCTTCAGATACCTGCAACTCCAGTTGCTTGCCTGCGGGAACCGTGACCATGCCGCGGGCCTCGCCCATGTAGTCTTCCGGAAAGAGGTACAGACGTCCCATTGAGCGGTCTTCGGGAAAGCGGACGATCCTAAGTTGCCGCGTGACGGTAGCTTCGAGGGCATCCAACGACCGAGCAAGGTCCAGCCCACGCCGTGCCATATCCGCATGGCGAGGGCTCAGCGCCCGGTCGGCGCCTAGCGGCACCAGGCCATCCTCGCGCCGTTCCTGATCCCCCTTCTGCCTCATGCTCCTGGTGCCTCAGTCGTGACGCGGGCCAACACCTCTCGAGCATCAGATAGCTGTTGATCGAGGGCGGTAACCATCTCCGTCAGAAGGTCGCGGCCCTCTCCCTCCGCATCCTCAACCTTTGCCTTGAGCGTCCACAGGGGCGAGTCCTTCAGTCGCGCAACCTCAGCGTCTATGGCCTCCAGGCGTGCGTGAACCTGGGCGATCTTGCGGATAACGCGCACCAGTTCCGCTCCAGGCCCCTCACCAGCCACCGACTCGGGACTGGTCTCCCATTCTCGGAGGATGGCCTCCAGCCGAGCCTCGTCGCCTTTCTCATAGGCACCGTTGGCCTCTGCCATCAGTCGGGTGCGCCGAGCACGTTCTCCATCATTATTGGCGAGATCAGGATGGACGCGTCGCGCGACCTCCCGGAATAGCTTCCTAAGTCTCTCCGAAGGTTGGAAGCGAGGCTCCGCTGCGCGGCCCTTCGCAGCCGTCTCCGCCGACTCTTCTGCGCGAGCGCGGGCATCTGTTGCCTGCTGGCGGGCGCGCGGATCGTCCGACGTCTGGCGCGCACGGGCCTCGGCTATCTGCGCCTGAAGCTCATCCAGTTCCGCATAGCGTGCGCCGACGACGTGCAGGTAATGCAGGTCGAAACGATGCAGCTCGCTGAGCAGCGTAGCGAGGTCCAGTTCGCGCTCAGCCAGTTCCGCTTCAAGCGCGTCGAGTTCGGCCCGCTTGCGGGCCAGTTCCTCTTCTTCCGGTGTCTGCCTGTGAACGATCCCCGTAGACATGGAACCCAACCGGACTGGGGCAGCGGTGGCCACGAGACGATCACATCGCAGCCGCCAAGCCACTATATCAGACCACGCCGAATTCGCGCCAGCGCCTTCCCACCGCCACTTCCCCCTTCCACCTCTTCCCAACCCCGTCCCACCATAGACCCGTAGGGGCAGGGCTCGCCCCTGCCCCCTGTCATTCTGAGCGCAGCGAAGAATCTCGTAGCTGCAGGGCTTCAGCCCTGCCCCCAGATAGAAGCTGCGGGTTTCAACCCGCAGAGATCAACCACACACAAAGGAGGCCCCCAATGCCGAACACCACCGGCAAGCGAGGCGGCAGGCGGCCCGGCGCCGGCGCCCCCAAGGGCAACCTTAACGCCCTCAAGCACGGGCAGCACTCCGCCCAGCTCACGGCCCTCCTCGTCCTCTTCCACACGCCCGCCGTGCACGACCTTATCGCCCGCCTCACAGCGCGCCAGGCCCGGCGTCGCGCCAACCTCCAGCGCGATGCCGCCGCCGTCGGCCTCTGGCTCGGCCATCTCACCTCCAACGCCCCACCTCCCATCTCTCTCCCGACACTCAGCCGCCGCCAGATCCGCCTCCTCGCCCGGGCCATCGTGGGCCACGCTCAGTGCCCGCCGGAACAATCAACCGAAACGGGCCCCAAAGGCCCGCTTCCAGATTCAGACGAAAAGAAAAAACTCCAACACAATCAAGCGCCGTCGGCCCTACTCCCTCCACTCCCTTCCTTCCGCCAGGCGCAGGAAGTCCGCGTGGGCGCCCGGCGCCCCGGCGATGACACCCTCGCTGCGGACGCCCACCGGCCCGCCGTCGCGGTCCGTGATCGCGCCGCCGGCCTCGCGCACCAGCAGGATGCCCGCCGCGATGTCCCACGGGTAGAGCATGTGGTGCGCAAACAGGTCGAAGCGACCGCAGGCGGCGTAGGCCAGCCCCAGGGCGGCGCTGCCGATGATCCGCACGCTCTGCATCCCCGGCCACAGCTCGCGCACCAGCGATAGCGCCCGCGCCGCCCGCGCATCGTCGTAGCCCATGTCGATCGCCAGCACCGAGGCCATCACGCTCTCCTTGGTCGAGGCGCGGATCAGCCGGTCGTTCAGCAAAGCGCCCCCGCCGCGTTGGGCCCGAAACTCCTCGCCGCGGACGGGCTCGAAGGTCAGGCCCAGCAGCGGCTCCTCGTTGTGGCAGAGCGCGATGTTGATGCAGAACAGGGGGATGCCGCTCAGGTAGTTGCGAGTGCCGTCCAGCGGGTCGACGACCCACATCCAGCCCTCGCCCCGGGCCGTCGCCGCCGTCTCCTCCGACAGGATCGAGTGGTCGGGGTACTCCTCGCGGAGGATGGCGTGGATCGCCCGCTCCGAGGCCAGGTCGGCCGCCGTAACGATGTTCCCCCGCCCCTTGGTCCGCACGTCCTGCGGCTTCCCCAGGCCATCGAGCACGATGCGAGCGGCCTCGTGGGCGCAGCGGCGGGCCACCTCCAGCGGCGTCCGGCCGCTCCGAGAGAGGGGCAGGTCAGGGGCCATAGGGCGCCAGCAGGCCCATCTTCTCTTTGACTTCGGCCAGCGTCTGGCGGGCGATGGCGCGGGCGCGGGCGGCGCCGTCGGCCAGCACCTCGTCCAGGTAGCCGGGGCGCGCGGCCAGCTCGGCCCGCCGCTCGCGGAAGGGCGCCAGAGCGCGGTTCATGCCCTCGGCCAAGAGCTGCTTGCACTCCACACAGCCGATGCCGGCGGTGGTGCACTTCTCGTAGACCCAGGGCACCTTATCGGGGTTGAAGAAGTGGTGCAGGCTGTAGACGTTGCACACCCAGGGCCGACCGGGGATGTTGCGATGGGTGCGCTGCGGGTCGGTGACGGCGGTCATCACCCGGCGCGTCGTCTCCTCGGCTGTCGCCGCCAGGGCGATGTCGTTGTTCAGGCTCTTGCTCATCTTGTTTACGCCGTCCAGCCCGATGATCAGCGGCGCCTGCGTGAGGCTGGCCTGGGGCTCGGGGAAAGTCTCGCCGAACAGGCGGTTGAAGCGGCGGGCGATCTCGCGCGCCAGCTCCAGGTGGGGGAGCTGGTCCTCGCCCACGGGCACCGTGTCCGCCTTGTAGAGGATGATATCGGCGGTCATGAGCACCGGGTAGCCCACCAGCCCGTAGTTCACATTCTCCGGATGGAGGCGCACCTTCTCCTTGAACGTCGGCACGCGGGTCAGCCAGCCGAGGGGAGTGATCATGCCCAGCAGAGCCGACAGCTCCAGCACCTCCGGCACGTGCGACTGCACATAGAGGATCGTCTGCTCCGGCTCGATGCCCGCCGCCAGCAGGTCGAGGGCCGTGTTCAGCACGTTGTCGCGCAGGCGGTCCGTCTCCTCCAGCGTCGTGAGGCTGTGGATGTCGACCACCGAGTAGACGCAGTCGTAGTCGGCCTGGAGGGCCACGAAGTTCTGGATGGCCCCCAGGAAGTTACCGATGTGCTGGCTGCTGGTACCCCGGATGCCGGCGAAGACGCGGCCCTTCTTACCCATGTAGGATGCGCCCCCTTGACACTAGCCGAATGGTAGCATACGGGCCGATTTTGGGACAAGGAGCGCCTGAGCGCTTGACATCCTTCCACGGCCCTGGAGCGTAATACCATGATCCGGATTAGCAGCCGGCCCGGGAAGGAGACGCCATCGATAGGGACCAGTGCTTCGCCAGACAACAGCCTCAACTTTCTTGAACGAGATCCATTCAGACGAGACCGCCAGTAGTTCGTGAGGAGGAGGGGAAATGACCTACCTGATCGAGTCGCCGCACACCAAGGAGGAGTGTCTCCAGGCACTAGACGAAGTCTCGGCGCGCGGACCGCGGCTCCTGGCGCAGTTCGACTGGGGATGCATGGCCGGGCAGCACGTCGGCTGGGCCACCGTAGAGGCGGGGAGCGAATCCGAGGCCCGCAACATGGTCGCGCCCATCGTGCGCAACAAGGCGCGCATCACCCCGGTCAGCAAGTTCACTGCCGCCCAGATCGAGTCGTTCCACAAGATGTAGGTCGCACCTATTCGGTCGCATTTCTGACGCTCGGGGGTGGGGAACGATCCCCGCCCCCAGACCAAGGAGAGAAGAGCCATGACCTACTTGATTGAAGCGCCGCACAGCCCGGACGAGTGTCTGCAGGCGATGAATGAAGCCCTGGGGCGGGGACCCCAGTTTCTCGCCCAGTTCGACTGGGGCTGCGTAGAAGACAAGCACACCGGCTGGGCCACCGTAGAGGCCGGCAGCGAAGCAGAGGCCAGGAACATGGTCCCATCGGTCGTGCGCGGCAAGGCGCGTGTGATGAGAGTGGGAAGAGTCACACCGGACCAGGTCAACGCCATGCTTTCCGTACCACTTGAGGACGAGGGGCCGCCCGACACACCGGAGTCGTTCGAAGCCGTTCTGGCCGGCCCGGTCGAAGAGTCAGATGAGGACATGTGGGCTGCTTCAGAAACATGGATGACACCGTAGAACGGTGTCATCCCAGGCACGAGTGCAACATCTAGTCAGACAGGAGGTCATCGCAATGGCAGCAGCAGAGCAGAAAAACTTCAGGATCCCCGATGAGGTCCGGACCTTCGAGAAGGGCAAGCTCGAACTCCTGAACATGAACGGCGGCGTCATCGGCCGCCTCACCCTGGAGCCGGGCTGGCGCTGGTCGCAGCACGTGAAGCCGCTGGCGGGGACGGAATGGTGCGAGGCGCCCCATTTCCAGTACCACGCCTCCGGCCGCATCCACGTCGTCATGTCCGACGGCAAGGAGTTTGAGGCTGGGCCCGGAGACGTCACCATGCTGCCCTCGGGCCACGACGCTTGGGTCGTTGGAGACGAGCCGGTGGTCCTCATCGACTGGGCGGGCGCCAGCGACTACGCCAAGAAATAGCGGCCACAAGCAAGCCATACGACGATAGCCGGCCGGAGAGGGCACCGATGCCGCCGGCTCAACATGGGAAAGGTGGCGGCCGCCCTCTTACATCCGCTCCGGCGCTGTCACCCCCATGAGGCCCAGGGTGCGGGCCAGGGCAGTCCTGCAAGCCGCCACCAGCTTCAGGCGCGCCTTGGTCAGCGGCTCGTCGTCGGAGACCACCCGGCACTTCTCGTAGAAATCGTGGAAGACGGTGGCCAGCTCCACGGCGTAGTGGGGCAGGTGGTGGGGCTCCAGCGTGCGGGCGATGCCCTCCACAAGCTCCGGCAGCAGCAGCATCTTGCGGACCAGCGCCATCTCCGCCGGGTGCGTCAAGAGCGAGATGTCGCCGTCGGCGTAGTCGATCGCTCGCTCGGCGGCGAAGGCCAGGATGCCGGCGACGCGGGCGTGGGCGTACTGGACGTAGTAGACCGGGTTCTCCACGGTCTGGCGCTGGGCCAGCTCCAGGTCGAAGTCCATGTGCGAGTCGGCGGCGCGAGCCAGGAAGAAGTAGCGGCAGGCGTCGGGCCCCACTTCTTCGACCACCTCACGTAGGGTGATGATCTCGCCGGTGCGCTTGGACAGGCGCACGATGTCGCCGCCGCGGGTAAGGGTCACCAGTTGGTGGATGATGATGTCCAGCGCTTCGGGGTCGATGCTCAGAGCGACAGCTCCGCTACGAATGGCGGCCACGTGGCCCTGGTGGTCGGCGCCCCAGACCTCCACCACCCGCTGGAAGTCCCGCAGGAAGAACTTGTCGTAATGGTAGGCCAGGTCGGAGGCCAGGTAGGTATGCTTGCCGTTGCTGCGGATGAGCACGTGGTCCTTCTCCTGGCCTAGCTGGCTGGCGGCGAACCAGACAGCGCCCTCCCTCTCCACCAGATAGCCCCTGTCGCGCAGGATGTCCATCATCTTCTCGAAGGTGCCGGCCGAATAGAGGCTCTTCTCACTGAACCAAACGTCGTAGTGAACGTTGATCGCCGCCAGGTCGTCGCGGATGACCGACAGCATCTTCTGAATGCCGAGGTCGTGCAGTTCCGGCGGCCAGGCCGCCTCCGGCGGGCCCAGCAGGGTCTCGCCGTGTTCGGCGCGCAGCTCTTCGGCCAGGTCGATCATGTAGTGGCCGGGGTAGCCACCCTCGGGGAT
>Ga0315288_10007840_pt1 | contig 13522 bp, 13 predicted proteins | sample YL17G11_20_MG_FD_203454 | JGI IMG/M metagenome (GOLD analysis project Ga0315288, IMG submission 203454) | Sediment microbial communities from Yellowstone Lake, YNP, Wyoming, USA - YL17G11_20 | ecosystem: Environmental > Aquatic > Freshwater > Lake > Sediment | place: USA: Wyoming | collected...
GTCCAGTAGGTCCAGTTGGTCCAGTAGGTCCAGTAGGTCCAGTAGGTCCAGTAGGTCCAGTAGGTCCAGTAGGTCCAGTAGGTCCAGTAGGTCCAGTAGGTCCTGTAGGTCCAGTTGGTCCTGTAGGTCCTGTAGGTCCAGTTGGTCCTGTAGGTCCAGTTGGTCCTGTAGGTCCAGTTGGAGCGGTAGGTCCAGTTGGACCTGTTGGTCCTGTAAGTCCAATAGGTCCTGTTGGTCCTGTTGGTCCTGTTGGTCCTGTTGGTCCTGTTGGTCCTGTAAGTCCAATAGGTCCAGTAGGTCCAGTAGGTCCAGTAGGTCCAGTAGGTCCAGTAGGTCCAGTAGGTCCAATAGGCCCTGTTGGTCCTGTAGGTCCAATAGGCCCTGTTGGTCCTGTAGGTCCTGTTGGTCCTGTTTCTCCAGTTGGTCCTGTAGGTCCTGTAAGTCCAATAGGTCCTGTTGGTCCTGTTTCTCCAGTTGGTCCTGTTTCTCCAGTTGGTCCAGTAGGTCCTGTAAGTCCAATAGGTCCTGTTGGTCCTGTTGGTCCTGTTGGTCCCGTTTCTCCAGTTGGTCCTGTTTCTCCAGTTGGTCCAGTAGGTCCTGTAAGTCCAATAGGTCCTGTTGGTCCTGTTGGAGCGGTAGGTCCTGTTTCTCCGGTTGGTCCAGTAGGTCCTGTAAGTCCAATAGGTCCTGTTGGTCCTGTTGGAGCTGTAGGTCCTGTTGGTCCTGTTGGTCCTGTTGGTCCTGTTGGTCCTATAAGTCCAATTGGTCCTGTCGGTCCTGTAGGAGCTGTAGGTCCTGTAGGTCCTGTAAATCCAGTTGGTCCTGTAGATCCCGTAAGTCCAATAGGTCCTGTCGGTCCTGTAGAAGCTTTAGGTCCTGTAGGTCCTGTAAATCCAGTTGGTCCTGTAGATCCTGTAAGTCCAATAGGTCCTGTAGGTCCTGTAGGTCCTGTAGGTCCTGTAGGACCTGTAGGTCCTGTAGGTCCTGAATTAATAATAGCAACTGGATTCCAATTGAATCCATCCCATTCCCAAAATGTATTTGTATTTACAACAAAAAAAGAATCACCAATGACAAGTCCTGTTGGTGGTAATACAATACCAAAAGATAATTTAGGAGATTCTAAACGAAAATTTACACTACCAGGTGCTGTATATAATCTTAAACGTTGTGAGAAAAATCTAAATACTCCCTGAAAAATAAGATTTTCCGGAGTATTTGTCCAAATTATACTATCTGGATTTACTCCCAATTCAACTGTAAACAAATTATTTCCAACGAGTGATCCTCCGGGACCAGTTACACCTGCAGGACCAGTTGATCCTGTACTCCCAGTTGGACCTATAATGTATACTGGATAACATTTATTACATGAACAATTTGTATTATTTTTTTTATGTCCCATTTTATATAAAATTTTAAAATTATTTTTTTTATTAATAACAAACATATTAAGCAAGTTAAAAAATATAATCTTTTTCAAGACCTGTTTTTTGATATTTAAATTTTCAAAATTTAAATATGTTAATTTGAGTAAGTCCAAGTAAAAAGAGTGCCTAATTTATCTCAATTTAAATAGTTTTTTTCGCTATTCGCTAAATATAAATTAAACACTTTCTTTATTTGGAATGACCCATTTTAACCTTTTATATCTGATCCATCGAGTTCTCCATCTTTTTTTACACCATTTATATACCATTCCAACGTGCCATCATTATGTATTATTGCTGGTTTATTATTATCTCTGTGTATTTTACCATTTTGATAACATTTTAATTTTCCATTACTTTTTATTATAGCAGGTAGATCATTATCGCGATGTAATTCTCCATTTTGATACCATTCTTGTGTTTTATTACCATATATTATGGCAGGTTGATTATTTTACGATGTCTTTTATCATTTTGATACCAATATTGTGATCCATTATCGTATATTAGAAAAGGTAAATCATTTTATTATTTGTGACTAATTATTATTAAAATTAACTTGATTGCTCGTTAAATTTTGATTAATGGATAATGATCAAAATAATAAATAAATGAATTTAAATAATCTAAAAAAAAAAGATTTGGAGAAAATAGTAAAGTTATACACGGGTCAAGCTCATGAAATAACTTTTTTTGTTTGCGGAAAATGTAATAAAATTAGAGCTATTTCTGAAGATGCAGAAACAGAACACGAAATTGATGATCAATTGTATTGTGATAGTTGCTCTTTTTGTGAAAAAAGATATCCAAGATGTTGTATCACAGATCATATGAAATCTTATTCTTATTATGAAAAACATCCAGAACATACAACCGAAGATGGTGAATATGGATTTGTTTGTATTCACTGCATCCAAGGAAGTAAATTTAAAATGAGAGAAATAAAAAAAAATAAAGAAAATGAAAAAGAAGAGGAAGAAGATGAAGAAGAAGAGGAAGAAGAGGAAGAAGAAGAGGAAGAAGAGGAAGAGGAAGAAGAGGAAGAAGAAGAGGAAGAAGAGGAAGAAGAGGAAGAGGAAGAAGAGGAAGAAGAGGAAGAGGAAGAAGAGGAAGAGGAAAAAGAGGAAAAAGATGAAAAAGAGGAAGAAGAGGAAGATGAAAAAGATGAAAAAGAGGAAAATAAAGAAGAAAGAAAAAAAGGGGAAAATAAACAAGAAGAAATAAAAAAAGAGGAAAATAAGGAAGAAATAAAAAAAGAGGAAAATAAGGAAGAAATAAAAAAAGAGGAAAATAAGGAAGAAATAAAAAAAGAGGAAAATAAGGAAGAAATAAAAAAAGAGGAAAATAAGGAAGAAATAAAAAAAGAGGAAATAAAAAAAGAGGAAAATAAGGAAGATGAAAAAAAAAATAAAAAAAATAAAAAAAAAAGACAAAGAAAGAGATAATCTCACTTTAATTATATATTAGAATAATGTATAAATTTTTTTATTTTGTAAAAAAATTATGGTCCTCGTGGTATAATTTTTTATTAAATTTACAATGTGAGTCTTTCCAACATTGTAATTAAATTTTCTCTTATTAATTCATCCGAACTAATTAGTTCTTCGATTTCTACGATCGAACGATTATAATTTTTATATCTGGTATCTATCCTATCCATTCTTTCAAATTCTTTTGCGAGAGACCAAATAACTTCTTTACTTTTATCTGTGTCTAATTTGACCATTAATATTGTTATATTTTTTGTGTTGTATGGTGATATATTAAGATCTTCTATTTTCATTACTAATTTTAATAAACTTTTACTTTCTAATTCTTTTTGATAAATAATACTCAACTTCCTATCATTTTCAATCTTTATAGCTTCATTATGATTATTTCCATGCGCTACTTTCTCACCAGAGGTATAATGATAATTAGTTTTACAAGATGGGCAAGTCATCATTTCACATCCAATATATTTGAAGCTTGGAATACCACATTCTGGACATTTAATAGTCTTTTTCATTTCTTCCATTGATTCTAAATCTTCTTTTAAACATTCATGTTCATTCTTTATTTTTCTCTCACATTTATTGCAAAAACAAGTCATACATAACATGCACTTGTAATTAGAATTTAAACTTCCTTTACAAGACATATTAAAACACTTTTTTGTGGCTTTTTTTTGTTCATCTTCTAATCTCTTTTTTTCTACTTTATTAATGGAAATCATTTCATTAGCCATGCATAATCTAACAGTAAGTAATACTGCTTTTGGAAATTTTGTATTTATAAATAAAACTTTTTCTTTTCTCATCTTTTCAACAATACTACTAATTTCAATAATTTTTCTGGCTTCTTCGCCTTTTTGAAAATCAAAGTAAACTAATATGCATTCCAAGTAAGATTTAACAAGATCTTTAACGTTTCTTATGTCAGAAATATAAAAAGTTGATTCACATTTTACACATTTTGGAATCAACTTTTCTTCTTTACTGCATCTAAAATAAACGATGCAACACTCAACACACATAGCTGTTGAGCAACATTTACATTTTAAGAATCCATCTTCAGCATCTGTATAACATATAGAGCATTCTGGTATAACTTGTGTATTCATTTTTTTTTCTCCACTTACATTTTATTTTGTTATCATTTTTACAAATATAAATACCAAGAAAAATAATAACAAAATAAAGTGTAACTTTGAAAAAAAATACTATTCACATTTTAATATTCCATTCTCTGAATCTCTAATAACACATAACACTTACAATTGTATTTTTTTACTTTTATTTTAAAAAATAAAAATTGCAAGAATTCATTATATTAATAGTGAAGAGGGTAGTGAAAATGGGAAGAGCTAGAGTGAAAAATGTTATTTTTTTCTCAGCTTGTATTATTTTTGTCATTATTTTTAAAAATATAAATTCCAAGAAAAATGATAACAAAATAAAGTGTAACCTGAAAAATAAAAATGTCATCTATCGATTATAGCTTTTTAAGCTCTTTTCAAAAAGAAATACTTGTTGAAGCTGAAAACAAAAAAAGTGGAGCATTAGCAATCCCAATGGGTAGTGGTAAAACGATCATATCCCTTGTGTTAGCTCGTTTATTTAGAGAAAATACTGAAAAAAAAACTCCAGCATTAATTGTAGTCTCCAAATCACTTGTAAACGAGTGGGTGGAACAAATTGATAAATTTTTTGGTGAAAGTGTCCCTTACCATGTAATGCACCCAGATGGTTATTGTAGTGATATATTAAAATGTGATGTCAATCGTTTTCATATTGTTATAACTACACCAGAAATTGTAATGAAGCACTATAAACAATATAATATGGAATCAATTTGTGTCAATCAAATACATGGTAATGGAAACACAATATATTATACCAGACCAGATAAACCATTGGGAAATACTATTAGAGGACCTAATCCTCTTTATTGCACCAACTGGTCATCATATACTATTGATGAAGGTAACAATTTTCTTAATCACAGAACTCAGAGAACTAGATCTATGATTTTTATCTCATCAGAACACAGATGGATACTTTCTGGTACTTTATTTTCTGAACCCAAAAAAGATAATGTATTTGGATACATGCTTCTCTTAAATGACAGTAAAACACCAAGAAATCGTCCTGATTTTGCAAAAAGATTCAAAGAAGATAATTACGAAGGTGTTAAAAGGACTGTAGTTAAAAGAGAAACAAATGAAGATTACATACCAGAAGATCTTGGTCAAATTATCAATAAAACTGTTGTAACACATAGTTTCTTCCCAGAAGAAGCAGATTTCTTTCTAAGAGTAAAAAGTATTATTAATATCTTGTGTAGTAGATTGGATGATATAAAAAAAATAAAAGATGCTGCTCTTAAAGCTGAATCAAAACTTTTAAGAGGAATGGCATTAGGTATGGTAACTTATATAAGACAATCGTTAGTTTGTTCTCTTATTCCCATTTCTTCAATGATGATGAAGATGTCTAATTTAGAAACTAGAGATAAAACTGTCTTATCTTTTGTTAAAGAAATGGTTGATTTGAATAAAGAATGGTTGGACAATGAGGAGTCTGTTTACTCTAGTAGACTAAGAAAAGTAGTCGAACTAATTGACAATCATCCAACAGAACGCATTGTAATCTTTTCACAGTTTAGAACTGTCTTAAATATTCTAAAATATTATCTTCCAAAAGAAAGACTTTCTTTTACTATTGATTCTGTTCATACTATTTCTCAAAGACAAGAGATTATTTCTCAATGGGAAGAAAATAAAGGTTCTATCTTGTTGCTTACATACACTCTGGGTTCATGTGGTTTAAATTTACAAAAAGGTAATATAGCTATAATAGTAGACTATGGGTGGGATGTTGATGTTACCAAACAAGCGATTGCAAGAATTGTCAGAAGAGGACAAAAACACAAGAAAATGTTCTTGTATTATCTCACTTCAAACACTGGTGTGGAGAATGCAATTTATAAGATGCATCAAACTAAAACAATAATGAGTCAGGAACTACAAGAAGGAGTAATAAAACAAAAAAAAGATACACTAAAACTCAAAGACATTATCAAACTCATCAACATGGAGGATAACTACAGTATACTCTCCACCTTTTACACTAAATAAAAAAGATTTGAAATTAATAAAGTATTTTTTTCCTTCAAAAAAGAAAAAATTTTAATGAATGGTAATATATTGACTCTCTAATTTAGTTGAAGACGGATGCAGTAAAAATATAATAAATTTTAAATTGATTATATTTTCTTTTGGACAAAAAAAATTAAAATTAAGATGGAAGAAAATAATCCAATAATTGATGAGTCTGGAAATAAAAAATGGTATCAAAATCATCAATTTCATCGTGATAATGATCTACGGGTTCCTTCGGAACACGCAGACTTACGTCTGCTGCCATAATATATTATGATGGAACGCAAAAATATTATCAAAATGGTCAAATACATCGAAATAATGATAAAACTGCTATAATATTATCCTGCTATAATATTATATGATGGAACACAAAAATGGCATCAAAATGGTCAAATACATCGAGATGATGATAAACCTGCCATAATATATAGGGATAAAACACAAAGATGGTATCAAAATAATAAATTACATCGAGATAATGATCAACCTGCCATAATAAATATTTATGGATCACAAGAATGGTATAAAAATGGTCATTTACATCGAGATAATAATTTACCTGCCATAATACATAGTGATGGATCACAACATTGGTATAAAAATGGTCAAAAACATCGTGATAATGATCAACCCGCTATAATATGGAGTGATGGAACACAAAAATGGTATAAAAATGGTAAAAAACATCGTGATAATGATCAACCCGCAGTAATATGTAGTGATGGAACACAAAAATGGTATCAAAATAATAAAAAACATCGTGATAATGATCTACGGGTTCCTTCGGAACACGCAGACTTACGTCTGCTGCCGTAATAAAAAGTAATGGAAAAATGAAATGGTATAAAAATGGAATTCCACAAGAAGAAGGTGAAATTGATGCGAGGAATATAAAAGGATAAATATAATAAATTTAAAATTGATTATAAAATAAATTATAAAAAAAAATAAATATATTAACATAAAATAATGGATCAATTGCAAGATAAAAAAACAACACCTTTAGTTGATGACAATCAAACACAAATAATGGCACAGAACTTTGAGCAAGAAATAAAAAAATTATCAGAAATAAACATTCAACAAAAAAAAGAAAAATGCAAATATTGTAATTTTTCTTTTGAAAATGATGAAATTTTAGAAGAACATGTTGATAAATATCATCCAAATTGTGATTATTGTGGAGGTATTATTATTAGTACAGATCCAGAAGATCTTTTTAGTTGTGATTATTGTAATAAAACTTTATGCGATTCTTGCATTGACAAATTTGATTATAGTTTTTACGAATGTGAAGAATGTTTACATGTATGTTGCTACTATCATGGATATGATAGTGGTACTTGTAAAAATAAAAACGGACCTTGTAAAAATTGCGGAGGTGGTTGAAAAAAATTTTTAAATAGTGGTTATAAAATATTTAATAAGCATTTTTCCCATATAATATCAGATTCTTTTATTTTATAATTAATTTTTGCATCACCTTTTTCATCTGAAACAGCCATAAAACATAAATCCAACGAGAATATGTTACCTCTTTTTATTATTTTTGAAAATTTTAAAACATGTAAAACGATTCCTTTTATTTCTTTTATTTCATTTTCAAATTTATTTATTTTGCATATTCTGGCAACAAACTTAGTGGTTCCAAAAAATTTAGTTACAACTATATCTCCAATTTTAAAATCATCCCTTTTAAATGATTCATTAATGTGAAAGGTTTTTTTCTTTACTCCATCTTTAACTGTTTTATTTAAATATTTTTCTAAATCTTTTTTATTATATGATATTTGAAACAACATCTTTTAATATTAAAAATATTTTCATTATAAAATAATGAAAATCACAATTTACGTAATGAGACATGGATTGAGAGATATGATATACCATAATAATAGTGTTGAATTAAATCAAAGAGGGTTAGAACAAGCTAATAATCAAATATTAAATACTTTATTAAACATTCAAATTAATGAAGTTTGGTGTTCTATATACACTAGAGCTATACAAACTGTATTTCCTTATTTAAAAGAAACAGGAAAAATGTTTAACACTGATGATTGTTTGCATGAATATATACCTATAATATTATGTATGTTTGATGAGTATCATCCTGCAAATAAAGTATTATATCCTTATAATTTATTTCACAATGAAAGTTATTTAATAAAGGGTGGAATAATAGTGCCTGAAAATAGAGATAATGTAAGAAAAAGAGTAATTGATTTTGTTAAAAAACATGGTAAGAGACTCGATAATTCATTAATAGTATCTCATAGTACAGTTATATGTGAATTTTTACGCTTAGCAACTGGAAATGAATGTAATAAAGGTGTTATGATGGGACAAGTATATAAATTAATTATAGAAATTTAATTAATTTGAAGATATTTTTTTTTTAATTTGTGTAACTCATTTAAATAAAATATCTTATATTACAAGTACTAATAAAATTGTGGAAAATAGTAAAATTGTGGAAAATAATTATAGTTTTTATAAATTATTAGTACGTGGAGGTACTATGATTAGATTTACATGTGGATTTATTGGATCAATTTTTGATAAATGCCAAATATTATAATTATGATTATATACTATATTTTAAAATATAAAATTAATAAAAAAGAGTAAAAGTTGTAAAATTCATAAAATTATAAATTTTTTGAAAAAGTAAATAATAAAATTTGATTTTTTACTTCTTATTTTTTGATTTGCTAATTTTTAGGATAAAAAAATTAAAAATGGATGAAGAAACTAAATTCAAAACAAAACCAACATTTGTAAATACGGACAAAAATGGTGATAAATTTAGATTAGCTGTGACGAGAGCTGCAAAAAGACAAAGAGAACAACAAAAGAGACAAATATACAATTCAGAAACGAGTTTAAACATAAATTCACCAAAAATAATTAAAAAAATACAAACACCAAAATCAGGAAATGGTCAAAAAATTAATGAAAATGATGAATTATCTTATTCAATACCAACAGAAAGTCCACATTCTCCGCATTATGAATCTGTTGATAATCAAAAAGATAATAATGAGAATAAATTATCAAAACCACAAAGACAAGAGCCTTTTGTATCAATACCAATTAATATAAACTCTGGTAAAACAGCAACCGTTAATGAATTTTTTCTTCAAGAAGAGGAAGATTTAGATGACGTGGTAACTGGTATTATTAACGACCTTTATATGGATTCTATGTATCAATCAACCTCATCTCGATGGAAAAGTATTTTATTTAAAGGACTTGATAGTATTTTGAGAGTTTTAGTTGTAGTTATAGGAATTGTTATAGGGGTTTTAGGTAGAGATGCTGTAAATAATCAAACACAAGGAACTGATAATTATGAAGCAGGAAATAAACAAATCGCTTTAGCAGTCACTATTTTAGGATTTTCAATTTCAGGTCTTTCAGAAATTAGAGATCAATTCATGTTTAAAGATAGATCAGTAATTCTAAGAAGATGTTACAGAGATTTTGAAAAAATAGGACATGAATTACTAATATTGAGAGCTTCTGGAAAAGATCCTGTAGAATTACTCTTAGAAATATCTGAAATTGAACAAAAATTAAATGAAATTGATATGAGAGCATTTGATGGTCAAATGGTACCGTCTACTTCACCTCAACAATTTAGAACTATTGCCAAAAATAGATCAAGAGGAAGTTCATCAAATTCTACACCTCCAAAAGTTGTAGGTGCAGAAAATATTCCATTTTTTAAATCTAAAGCAATTGGATCAATTGGAGTACCAGATAAAAATCCAAATAACGGAGATATTGAACTAACTATATTAAATGAATAAAATTGATATGAGAGCATTTTATGGTCAAATTATTCCTTATACTTTATCTGAAACAATTTAAAACATTATCAAAAAAAAAATAAAGGAAGTTTGGATCAATTGGAGTTACAGAAAAATGATATTGAATTAACAATGTCAGATTAAAAACAAATATTCATTTTTAAAATGGATATTAATGAGTATCAGAAATTTAGAATATACAGAAGTGATTATTTATTACCTCTGACTAGTTTTATAATAGTTGTTATTGTTTGGATGTTTTTATTATATGGAATAGTAAAATCTGTGGCTAGTTTTAGAAATTTGGGAAATAGAACAATCAATTTGTGTGCAGTGGGAGAATGTGTTACAGATTTTATAACAGGTGAAAAGAAATGTCCACCACTTGGCAGTAAAGATCAATACGCTAGAGATCCTACTATTCAAAGTTGTCAACCTCGATACTTTTGTACATCTCCTCAAATCTATGCAGTTCAAAATGATTCATCAACCAATAGTCAAGGAATTTGTCCAGATAATACAGAATGCAGATGTCTTAAAAATCCATATTGTGCAGAATATGTAATTGGATATTTTAATACATCAACTGGTAACCCATACTCTTCTATTTTACAAGATATTACTACATTTATACAAAATATTGATCCAAATTATACAACAGGTAATAGACCTCCAGACAATCAAACTTTAGGTCTTAAAGTTTCTAATAATTCATTTTGCACCATTCCTGTAAATTGGATATATAAAAGTATACCTGGATGTTCATATATTGACTATACAGATTCTATTAAAGGTATTACTTCTTTAGATAGTGATGTAATGAATATTTCTAATTGTATGCTAAGTAATCCATGTAACGCAGGAACTTTAGCTTTTATACCAAACGTTCAAAATGCTTCCTCTTTCAGAGAAACAGATATATCAAAAACTCCAGTAGCATGTGTTAGAGGTCAAACTTGTAAAAACGCCGGACAAGTTAGTATTTATGATCAAATGTATGGTAATGTAATATGCAGAGTACCATTATCTGACAAAGAATGCTAGACTTAATTATAAAATTTCCATAATCTTCAATATGACGGGATTATGATTATTTAAAAGAAAATATTAATATTTTTAATTAATAATATACCATTCAAATATATTATTTTCTCTGACTTTTCGATTACCATCACCTTTACAAGCAATTTCTTTTAGGTATTCTTGTATTTCTCTTGAATTTGGAATAATTTCAGAATATTTATTTGTAATTTCTTTCAACTCTATTTTCTTTTCATCAAAAAAAGATTTTTCTTTTTTATTATAAATTTGTGATATTTGTTTACCAACCACCAAATAAAATTTTATTTTATTAATAAGAAACGAAAGGTGTAAAATAGTATTTTTATAATCTTGAAATTCTTTAAGAGTTGTAATATTAAATATTTTATTAATAGAAAAACCTCTGACAACTTTTAATGTTAAATTCTTAAGATCGATGTAATTTAAATATTCTTTTATTTTTATGAAATCATTCTCAATTTGTTTTATATGTTTTTTTATTGCTAGATGATATTTATTTTTAAAATTTTCAACAGCGAGGGCCGAAAAAAAAGGAACTTCGTTTCTTTTATTTTCAATTATATTATTATCAAAAATATTCAAATCATAAAATTCAAATATTGTTTTTGGTTCATCAATTTCATTTAAATTTTTAATTATGTCTCCAACATTTTTACATCCAGTTCCCAATCCCAAAACTGGAATATTATCATTTGGTTCTTTTCTTTTTGTAATTTCATCAACATATTCTGGAAAATTACCCAACAAATGTTCAATAAATCCCTTTAAATTTAAATTATTTGATTCAGCCAATGTTTTAGGAAGATAGTAAAATAAATCCTTTTGATAATCAATTGCATTTTCAAAATTTTCTTCTGAAAAATAATAAAAAATATTTTCCATTAAAATTAACAAATCATCCCTACCATTTGTCTTTGCTTCTAAAGATAAATACATTAAAAGTTTATACATATCAAATAAAGGAAAAGATTCATTCGGTTTTACTCCATAATTTGGAACACTATGACCGTAATGATTTTCTCCGATTTTAATGTGTGAATATTCAAAATCAATAATTGTGGCCACTTTATTAGCTTTTAAATATAAAGGTCTATCAGGAAATTCATATTTAATGTAAAAAGTTGGATGGTGAGGTATTTCTCTGATTAATACATTTTCGTAATGCAAATTATAATGAGTCCAATCAAAATTTTTATATGCTATCCAAGTAGCCAAACTTACTTGTAAATACATATTAAAAAAATCTTGAAGGTTTATTTCATTTATCGATTCTCTAAAATATTTAGCTTGTGGAATAGTTTCATAAACAATATATTGTTTTTTATTGTCATTAGCATCTGAAAATTTACATCCACCATAAACATATGCAAAATTTGGATTTATTTCTCTCAAAGTATTTGTTCCCTTTGAAGAAACATAAACATTATGAACTACATCTGTTTGTAAATCTTTATTAATAATTTTTTTTATAACAGCAATATATTTTGATCCACCGTTGTCCAAATGTTTTTCTGTCTTGGTTGAATGTATATTTAAATTATTACATGAACTAATGCCAATCACTCCATTATGATTAGGATTTCCAATTATTTTATTATCTGAAAACCATTCAGCTACTTCATCTGATTCATAATTATTCCCGTTTGATCGATCTGCATGATAATACATTCCTTTAAAACCATTAGAATTCATTTTTGTTATATTTGGTTCATCAAAATCATTTTCTATTTCTTCATTAATATAATCTATTCTCGAGGACAAAATAATTTCCGACTTTTTCAAAAAATTATCTAATGGTATTTTTGAAAATTTATTCATATATTTTTCCTCTTCTTTTCTTTGTTCGCAAACTTTATTCAAATACTGAAATTTCATATTCGGGTTCTCATCCCGAGATCTTTCAAATTCATCATATATACCCTGATTATCCACACTCATTTAATATTAATATAATATTTTTTAGCACGCAAGGATTTCATAAATACAAAATGAATATTGGTTCGTTTTATTAAAATAAAAATGAATATTAAAAAAAAATTTTAAGATAAAATAATAATTTATTGTTTAGTTTTTTAAATGTGGTCTTTGAAAGAAATTAAAACTAAAGGTGATTTGTACAGAGCTGGTTATTTATATTTTTATGATATCTATTCACCCGATAATTTAATATATTTGGTACCTCAATTTAAACAAATTTGCCCTGAATTTGTGTGTTATCCTTTTTCTGAATATGGAGATTGTAGATTAGGTTATACATTTATTATACAAAGATCTATTCCTGGATATGGTCGTGTAAATGCTTCATACTTTTTATACATTTCCAATAAAATTTTTAATAAATTATCAATTCTTGTGGAACTTCACAGATGTAAAAAAAACATGAAAGAACAACCCCCTCCAGAAGGTAGTACACTATTTTGGACTACTATTGAAATATACTTTCCTTCAGGAAAACCAATATTTAAAGCTATATGGACATATTCTATTGATGAAAATCATAACTGCTATTATATTAATTTAGTAAAACTTTTCTTTGATGTAAATTAAAAATATATTTAATAGTTAAAATG
>Ga0315288_10007841_pt1 | contig 13522 bp, 7 predicted proteins | sample YL17G11_20_MG_FD_203454 | JGI IMG/M metagenome (GOLD analysis project Ga0315288, IMG submission 203454) | Sediment microbial communities from Yellowstone Lake, YNP, Wyoming, USA - YL17G11_20 | ecosystem: Environmental > Aquatic > Freshwater > Lake > Sediment | place: USA: Wyoming | collected...
TCGAGTTTCTGAATGACCGGAGCTTCCGACAGCAACAAACCCTCTTTCACCAGCGAATCCCACTCGGGCGCATGCGCCTCGCGCATGGCCCAGTTCCCCCGCTGCGCGACCTCCGATATGACGAGCGATCCGTTGTCGCCCATGAAGGTCTCGTAGAAGCCGCCGTGCTTGGTGGTTGTCTGGACCTGGTAGAGGGCGCGGGCCCTTCCCGCCGCGGTTTCGAATTCATAGATCACCATCACGTTGTCGTACCATTCGCGGCCCTTGTAATAGTCGACGCCGCCGCTGGCGACCACGGTGGAAGGGTTCGTCCCGAACACCCAGCTGAAAAGGTCGATCTGGTGCGACCCCAGGTCGACGATCGGGCCGCCGCCGAACTTTTTATACCAGCGCCAGTTCCTCAGCTCGACCATGGAGTTGTAGCCGTATTGCTGCAGCTTGGCGGGGTCCATGACGTAGGTTTTGGGCCAGCCGAGCATGTCGGCCTTGGACCTGTTCCATTGGGCATAGGCCAGGTTCATCCGGCCGAGGAGCTGTTTCTCCCTGATCAGCAGGTCGATGGCGTGGAGATAGCGGGGATTGCTCCGGCGCTGATGGCCGATCTGGAGGAGCTTGCGCGTGCGGCGGGCCGTTGCGACCATGGACCGCGCTTTTTCCAGCGTGTTCGACATTTCCTTTTCGCAGTAGACATGAAGGTCGGCCTCGAGGCAGGCGTTGGCGTGCTCGGCGTGCAGCCAGTCCGGCGTGGCCACAATGGCGGCGTCCAGGCCTTTCTCCTTGGCCAGCAGTTCGCGGTAATCTTCGTAGACGTTCGGGTTCTGGCCGTATTTCCGGAGATAGCCGCCGGCATACTGCCGGCTGTAGGACCAGATGTCGCAGACGGCGGCGATCCGGATTCCCGGGATGCGCAGGCAAGATTCGATGAGCACCCGGCCCTGCTCGCCCGCGCCGATGAGGGCCACGCGAAGCTCGTCGGCGGATTTTTTCGCCGGCTCTTGACCGGCGAGCGCCCCTCCGGCCAGGGCCACACCCAGCCCGGCCGAGGATTTCAGGAAGTCCCGGCGGGTCAACGGAGACTCGTTGAATTTGTCGGTTTTTTCTGCCATGACGGCCTTCTTATTCCTTTGTCATTGACGAGCTATCCTCATTTTGCTGCGCTTGGCTCGCGATAATCATGAGTAGATTACTTACTCTTCATATCCTTGTCAAAGGCAACCGACGAGGGCGAGAAGTTAATGGACCGGACGAATTCGAGGGCTTCCCGCGCACCGAACTCGCGGTCCATGCCGTTGTCCTCCCATTCGACCGAGAGAGGGCCTTGATAGCCGATGCTGTTGAGCTCACGGATGATCGCCTCGAAGTCGACGTCGCCGTGCCCCGGCGACCGGAAATTCCAGCCCCTCCTCAAATCTCCGAAGGGCAGGTGCGAGCCCAGGATGCCGGTTTTGCCGTCGAGGGTCACGGCCGCGTCTTTGATGTGAACATGATAGATGCGGCCGGGGAATTCGCGGATGAAAAGGTGCGGCTCCAGTCCCTGCCAGACCAGGTGGCTGGGGTCGAAATTGAAACCCAGGGCCGGGCGGTGCTTGAATTTCTCGAGGAGCCGTTGGGCGGTGTAGAGGTCGAAGGCGATTTCGGTGGGGTGAACCTCCAGGGCGAATTTCACTCCGCAGGCGTCGAATTCGTCCAGGATGGGCGTCCAGAGTTTGTAGATTTTGTCGAACCCCGCTTCAATCATTTCCTCGGTCGTGGGCGGAAAGGAATACAGGAACTTCCAGATCGGCGAGCCCATGAAGCCGTTGACGACATAGCATCCCATGTTTTTGGCCGCGCGGGCCGTCAATTTCATCTCTTCGCCGGCCCACTTGCGGAGCTTCTCCGGCTTGCCTTTGACCCCGTCCGGGGCGAATCCATCCAGCCTTTTATCGTAGCTGTCGCCCACGCACTGGCCGGCCAGGTGGGCTCCGAGAGCCAGGCATTGGAGGTTGTATTTCTTGAGAATCTGCTTCTTTTTTCTGACGTAAGCCGGGTCTGAAGCCGCCCGGCGCACTTCCATATGGTCGCCCCAGCAGGCGATCTCGAGGCCGTCGTAACCCCAGGAGCCGGCCTTTTGACAGATCTCTTCAAAGGATAAATCCGCCCATTGGCCTGTAAACAATGTTATGGGTTTTGCCATCTTACCCTCCTTATTGCGTCATGGCCGGGAGCCTTGCGCCGCAGCCGTTTCGCGGATGCTCGGAGACGGTTTTGGCTCACTCGCGATGATATCTATCCAGCGGCGATTTCGGAACTCCCCAAGAAGCCGATTATAACATCCTGCTCATATTTATAATAATAGTATGGTTGATCAAAAGGCGTAAAAGGAGAAGAGAGTAGCGAACGCCTCTTCGAATTCCTAAACCGTCCTGTTTATTGAATTGTTTATTGAATTTGACACTCTTTCCCCTCGATGTTATCCTTCTGCCAGGCAATTATAAGGGGAAAGGCCATGAAATGCCCCAAGTGCCAATTTGATAACACTCCTGATTCCAAGTTCTGCAAGGATTGCGGGACACAGCTATTCTCTGCCAAAGATGTCTCAGTATCCTACACAGAAACCCTCCAAACTCCCATCAAAGAATTAACCACCGGCTCCACCTTCGCCGGCCGCTACCAAATTATCGAGGAGCTGGGCAAAGGAGGTATGGGCAAAGTTTATAAGGTCTTCGATACCAAGATCAAGGAGAAGGTTGCCCTCAAGTTGATCAAGCCTGAGGTTGCCACTGACAAAGAGACGATCGAGCGGTTCAGTAACGAGATCCGCCTGGCCCGCAAAATTGGCCATCGCAACGTTTGCCGCATGTTCGATCTGGGAGAGGCGGAACGCGCCCATTTCATCACGATGGAATATGTTCAGGGCGAGGACTTGAAGAGCATGATCCGGATGATGGGGCAGCTTAGCCCAGGACAGATCGTATCGATTGGCAAACAGATCTGCGACGGCCTGGCCGAAGCCCATAGCCTGGGAGTTGTCCACCGTGACCTCAAGCCTCAGAACATCATGATCGATAAGGGCGGGAACGCCAAGATCATGGATTTTGGCATAGCCCGATCGATTCGAGAGAAAGGGATCACCGGTCCAAGTGTACTGATAGGGACACCGGAATACATGTCTCCCGAGCAGGCGGAAGCGAAAGAAGTTGACCAGAGGTCAGATATTTACTCATTAGGGATCATTCTGTATGAGATGGCGACAGGCAGAGTGCCTTTCGAAGGCGACACGGCGCTCAGCATTGCCATGAAGCATAAGGGAGAGATCCCGAAGAGCCCAAAGCAGTTTAATCCAAACATCTCTGATGATCTGAGCGGCGTCATTTTAAAATGCCTGGAAAAAGACCAAGCCAAACGGTACCAGACAGCCGCTGAAGTGCGCGCAGAGCTGGAAAAGATCGAAAAAGGCATTCCCACGACAGAGCGAGTGGTGCCAGAGAGAAAAACCCTCACTTCGAGGGAGATAACAGTTACGTTTGGGTTGAAAAAGCTCTTTATCCCCGCTTTAGTCTTTATAGCGGTTGTCCTTATCGGGTTGGTTCTTTGGCATCCCTGGTCCAAAGACAAAGCAATACCTCTGTCCCCTTCAGGCAAACCCTCTCTTGCGGTTATGTATTTTGAAAACAATACGGGAGATGAAAACCTAGATCATTGGAGGAAGGGCATCTCTGATTTACTGATAACCGACCTCACTCAATCAAAATACTTAAAGGTATTGGGTGGGGATAGGCTTTTCAATATTCTCAGCCAGATGGATCAGCTTGAGGCAAAGAGCTATTCTTCGGAAGTCCTGAAAGAAGTGGCAACCCAAGCAGGGGTGAATCACATAGCAAGAGGAAGCTATTCAAAAGCGGGTGATATTTTAAGAATAGATATCGTGCTGCAGGATGCGCAATCGGGGGAGCCGATAGCCGTGCAAAGAGTTGAAGGGAAAGGTGAAGCGGGTATTTTCGCTATGGTGGATGAGCTGACAAAATGGGCCAAGACGAGCCTAAAGCTTTCTGCAGAACAGGTGGCGAGTGACCTGGATAAGGAAGTTGGACAAGTCACAACTTCCTCCCCAAAGGCTTATAAGTCCTACATTGAAGGACGAAAGTTTTTCCAAGAAGGAGACCATCGGCAGAGCATTGTATTTATGGAAAAAGCCATCGCCCTTGACCCTGGATTGGCAATGGCCTTCAGGTCCATGGCAGTGTCTTTTTCTATTCTTGGCAGGCCAGATGAACATGATAAGTATCTGCAAAAAGCCTTAGACTTGAGTGATCGGCTCATTGAGAGAGAGAAACTTATGATCCAGGGAGATGCTTTCAGGAGATCTGACTCCACATATGGCAAGGCTATCGAGGCGTATATTAAGTTAATAACCCTTTACCCCGAAACCCCTGATGCCTTTGCAGCAAGGACCAACCTAGGGGTGGTGTACTTTGACATAGAAGACTGGGATAAAGCCATAGAATGCTTTGAAAAAAATATAAAGGCGGAAATAAGCAGATTTGCTCCATACCACAATATAGCCCTCGCCTATATGGCAAAAGGAGAAGATGACAAGGCCAAGAAAGCCCTTGAGGATGCCACAAGTCGTTTTCCCGAGCATGTCTTTGGGCATTGGACCTTGGCAATGCTATATGCTTTTCAGGGACAATTCGACCTTTCATTGAATGAGGCGGACAAAGCCACTGCGATCGACCCGACATACACAAGAGCCAGATTTTATCATTTGACGTGGGACTTCGCTAAAGCGGAAGAGGGATATAAAAAATGGCTTGAATTTGTCTCCGAACGCGATCATCTTCAAGCAAGAGCGCAGCTTGAGCATTTGTATAGAACACAGGGAAAATTCGAGGAAGCGAAGAAACAGATTCGGCTGGGCATCGATTTGGCGGAAAAGTTGGGAAGCGATATGGATCTTGCAAATCTGTATTACTATTTAGCCTATAACTGTCTCAGATCTGGGAAGTATGAGCAAGCGTTAGAAGCCGTGGAGAAGGCCGAGCGACCAGACCAACAAACACTTTCTGAGATATATAATCTGGAGCTTAAAGGATGGATATACGCAGAGATGGGTAAGCTGGACGAGGCCCGGAATACCGCTGAAGAGATCAAAGGGCTGGTTGAAACGAGTCTGTATAAAAAGCGAATCAGACACTATCACTTCCTGACGGGCATGATACAATTTAAAAGAAAGAATTATTCTGACGCTGTCGGACGCTTTAAAAATGCGATATCCTTTTTGCCTCATCCTACTGATTGGGCAGTGGATGATGCCCTCTATGAGTATCACCTTGCTCTGGCCTATTACGAGTCCGGAGATCTGCAAATGGCTCGTGACGAATTCGAGGGAATTATTGAGTTCATCCCCGGCAGAACCTTGTGGGGAGACCTCTATGCTCAGAGCTATTACAAATTAGGCAAGATCTACGAACAGCAAGGGAACAGAGCCAAAACCGTAGAGAATTACGAAAAATTCCTCGACCTCTGGAAGAGCGCCGACTCTGGGCTCCCCGAAGTTGAGGATGCCAAAAAGCGGCTGGCGGGGCTGAAAGGCGTTTAACGTTAGATTGTCCCATCCGTCTCCCCCAAGGCTCATTTCGGTTCGGGACTATCCCCCCGCTAATATGCGATATAATTTTTGAAGCATATTGGGCGATCCGCAAAACAATAGATCTAGAGCCTTCGCATCCCTTCGAAAGACTGGGCCGAGATGATCCGCAAAGCCTATGAAGTCGATCCGATGGTCTGCCCCAAGTGCGGCGAGATAATGAAGGTCATCGCTTTTATAACGGATTATCAGGCGATCGATGGAATTATCGCCCATCTGAAGCTGACGTTCGTGGCGGCGAAGCCCCGCCGTCCCATGTTTTTACCGAGGTCGCCCTGATGGCGGCCGAGGAGCGGATAGAGTATTTTTAACAGTTGGCGATCTCGAGAGGGAGGGGAGAACTATCTTCTTTTCGGCGATTTCGTGGTCGTCTGGAACGATGATCCGGTCGGATGGCCTCGTTCGAGTTCGCTTTTGCTTTTGCGTCCTAAACCGTCCTTGACTTCTTTCTATGTCATGGTCTATCCTTCCGCACGACGGTTGGATATGAGAATGGGGACAAGGATGCTTACGCGGCCGGCGCAGCCGAAAACCAAATTCCTGTGCAGCCGAAAACCAAATTCCTGTGAATTCGAATTCAATCTCGAGGAGGTTTGATATGAAGTCTAAGATGTGGAGTCGACGAGCGTTTCTGCGTTTGTGTGGTGCCGTTGGGACGGCCGCATATGCGGCGAAAGCCGCCGGCCTCGAGGGCATCGAAGCCGCCTCGCAGGCGGTCGCGGACCGATCGCCCGCGGAGGTCGCCAAAGACGAGTTCTACTGGAGGGAAATCCAATTAGCCTTCAAGCTGGATCGTTCGCTCATCAACCTCAACAACGGCTTCACCTCCCCGTGCCCGCGGGTCGTGCTCGAATCGGTCTTCCGCTATATGGAAATGATCAACATGCTGCCCGTCCATTACCAGGGCATGGTCGCGGCGAACATCCAGACGATTCGCCGCAGGATGGCGGCGGAGTTCGGATGCGACCCCGAAGAGATGGCGCTGACGCGCGGCGCCAGCGAGTCACTGCAGATCGCACAGAACGGGATCGACCTCAAGGCCGGCGACGAAGTGGTCACGACCGAACAGGACTACCCCCGCATGCTGACGACTTGGGACCAGCGAATGCGGCGCGAGGGAATCAAGGTGACGCGACTTCAGTTCCCGGTGCCGACGACGCAGGACGATCTCTATCAGCGATTCGAGAAAGCCATCACGCCGCGGACGAAGGTCTTCCATTTCTGCCACATCACCAACCTGACGGCCCAGCTCTTCCCGGTGCAGCGGCTTTCCCGCCTGGCGCGCTCGAAAGGAATCGTTACGATCGTTGACGGCGCGCACGCGCTGGGGCAGTTCCCCTTCAAGCTGCGGGACCTCGAGTGCGACGCGTACGGCGTCAGCCTGCATAAGTGGCTGCTGGCGCCGATCGGCAACGGCTGCCTGTACGTGCGCCGCGAGATGATCCCGAAATTCTGGCCACTGCAGGCCGCCCCTGAACAGCAAGACAACGATATTCGCAAGTTCGAGGCCATAGGGACGCACCCGTGGGCCATCCGGGCGGCGCTTGGCGAAGCGCTGGCGTTCCATCAGGCCATCGGGGCCGAGCGCAAGGCGGCGCGGCTGCGCTTCCTGACGCTCCGCTGGGCGAACGCGCTCAAGGTCCATCCGCGCGTCAAGATCCTGTCGAACCTCGGGGAGCCCCCGGAGGCATGGGGGGTCGCGGCGGTCAACATCGACGGGATCGACGTCAGGGCGCTCGCGCGGTTCCTGATGGACAAGTACCGGATTATCGCGGTTCCGCTCGTCGGGGGAGCCCCGCCCAACCAGGTCTTTGATTATCAAGCTCTCCGGGTGTCGCCGAACGTCTACACGACCCTCGAGGAAATCGATACGTTCGTGACGGCCATGGAAGACGCCGTGAAGAACGGCGTTCCTGAAGACCAGTTCCCGGCCGGCGGCGGCATAGCGGAAGGCGTAGATTGGATTTAGATCGAGGAATGCCCGGGTGCGGGCGAATCATGAGGGATGCTATAAAAAGCGATAAATGCTCCGTTGATGGGCGACTGAGAAAAGGGAGGATTCCCATGAAACGTTTGATCGTTTTGTCTGTTATGGCGCTTGCCTTTGCCCTCATCGCGGGCGGCACGATGGCCTATGCCCAGGGCACTTTTAAGATCGCGTTCAAGTTCGAAGCGGGCGGCAAGAAGTTCCCGCCGGGCGAATACCGGATTGCCCAGACGGGAGAGGGACTGGTCACCCTTCGGCAGGAATCGACCGGCAAGGAAGTCCCGATACCCTTCATCCAGAAGTTGGCGCAGCCGAAGCCGGCCATCGAAGAGCCCCAGCTTGTCTTCGACATGGTGGGGAACTTTGAGCCGTCGTATACGGAATACGTTACGGACTACTTGCTGGCGGAAGTGTGGCTGCCCGGGGAGGACGGATTCCTGGTGCACACCCTTAAGGGAGCGCACCAGCACCAGATCGTCAAAGGGCAGATTGCGAAGAAGTAGCGCGGGGCTGAAAAAATTGATCGATATCAAGGTCGCCAGTTAGCCTGCATTATTCATAAATTTTAAGTTGGAGAGGCGGCATCAATGAGTGCTTAACGGGGGAAGGCCGGGATGGACGAAGCGACCATAGTGGGACTTCGGGAGCGAGTCCATCCCGGCCTTCCCCCCATATGGAACCTGGTTTATGAATAATGCAGGTTAAAAATTCACCCAGACGGCTCCCTGGTTGGAGCTCTCGACGCATTTCTCGATGTATTTCACGCCCCGGATCCCGTCCTGGATGTTTGGGAAATCCATGTCGTCATCGGTGAGCTTTTCGCCGGCCAGCTTCTTGCTGAGGGCGGTTAGGAAAGTCGAGTAGATGTTGGCGAAGGCCTCGAAGTAGCCCTCGGGGTGGCCGGAAGGAATGCGTGAGAGCGCCTGGGCGCGCGGGAACATCTTGTCCCGGCCCCTCGAAAGCCGAGCCGTCGGCTTGTCGAGGTAGCCGACCTTGCAGTAATTCGGGTCTTCTTGGGCCCACTCGAGCGAAGCCTTGGTCCCGTAGATCCGGACGCGGAAACCGTTGTCTTGCCCGACGGCGATCTGCGAACTCCAGTAAAGACCCCTGGCTCCTCCCTTGTAGTTGATCATGATCGAGGCGTTGTCGTCGAGAACCCGCCCCTCGCCGAACGTGTCGAGCCTCGCGCAAAGGGATTCGATCTCCAGGCCTGTTAAATAGGAAACCATGTGTTCGATGTGGCTCCCGATGTCGCCGACGCAGTTTGAGATCCCCGCGCGGCCGGGGTCGGTTCGCCAGGCGGCCTGTTTCTGGCCCGTTTTTTCGAGGAGCGTCGCCAGCCAGTCCTGGGGATACTCGGCGGCGACGAAGCGGATCGCGCCCAGCTCCCCGGCGGCGATCATCTCGCGCATGTGTTTGATGATGGGATAGCCGCTGTAGGCATACGTGACGCAGAAGAGCACGCCTTTTTTGGCCGCATTCGCCGCCAGTTTCATGGCGTCGCGGCTGCTTGTCGTCAGGGGTTTATCGCAGACGACATGGAAACCGTTTTCCAGGGCGAGCTTGGCGATAGGGAAGTGGGTGTTGTTGGGCGTAACGATGATGAGAAAATCGATTTTGTCCGGCCGCTTCGCTTCGGCCCGGATCATGTCGCCGTACGTCCGGTAAAGCCTTTTTTTGTCCACCTTCCAGAATCCGCCCGTCTCCAGGGTGTTCTCGAAGGACTGGGAGAAGCACCCGGCCACGAGCTCGGCTTTGCCGTCCATGGCGATGGCCTTGCGATGGACGTCGCCGATGAACGCGCCTTTTCCCCCGCCGATCATGCCGTACTTGAGGCGGGCAGCCTTTGTCAGGGTTTGGCCTTCGATCATCTCCGCACCTCCTGGCCGTTAAGGTTTTAAGCCCGCGAATTCACCCGGTCCCGAAAAACATATTAATTGAAATCTAGGGTGAGGCGGTTTTTTCCGCCAATTTCTCCTTGATTCTTTCCACGGCCGCCTCGGCCTCGGTCTTGACGGCCTCATCGGTTAAAAGCGATTCGGCGAAGGCGAGAGCTGCCGGGCAGGCGAAATCGGGAAGGATGCCCAGCACGAGCTTCTTCTCCTCGGCCCGGGCGGCCAGGGCGAAGGCCGCTTTCAGGTCGCCGAGCGCCGCTTCCGGGGAGCGGTATCTCTCCAGGCCGGTCAGCCGCACATAGGCCCGCAGTGCCAGGATCCGATGGACCTCGTTCGGCGAGGTCCGGGCGATCTGGACAACGTCGTCCCTGGCGGCCGGTGTCGGCCATGCCGCCAGGGCCCGCACCGCGGCATCGATGACTTCCGCGTCGGAATCCCTGAGGGCCTTGCGAAGAAGCGAGAGCGAGCTGTCATCCCCGATCTTGGCGAGCACTCTGAAGAGCGCGCACCTTGTTTTGCCGTCGGTCACGGATTCCAGCCTCGCTTTAACGGCGCCCGACCGCTCCTCCGGATTGGCAATTTTAGCGGAGAGCGCGGTGGCCGCGTTCTCGATTTCCAGCCGCTCCGGCTCGCTTTCGGTCCGCAGCAGGAGGTCGAGCAGTCCGGGAACATCGGACGGTGTCCCGATGACCCTGAGAGCGCGCAAGGACTGCCGCCGGACCTTGGCCGACGCTGAAGACATCTGTTTCACAAGCAGGCCCTTACCGGCGAATATCCGGCGCTCCCCGATACACTGCAATAATTCGTTCAGGACGGGCTCTGATGGCCCTTTGGCCAGGATCGACATCACGGCCTCATCAACTTCACGCCCTTTGAGCCCCCACAGGCTTGCCCGCGCCGCCTCTTGCTCTTCTCCCAGGGACCCGGCCGCCGCTTCGGCCAGGAATTCTACGGTCGAAGCGTCTCCTGTTTTTCCCAGCGCTTTCAACCCGGCGATCCGGACGTTTTTTTGCGGGCTCTTGGCGGCCTGAAGGACCGCGGGAAGGACGGATTCCTTAGGGTACTCGGAGAGGACGGCCAGAAGTTGGACCTGGCTTTCTTCCGGCAGGTTCGGAAGCATCGCGCCCATCGGGCCGATGCTCGAAGCGTCAATGGCGCTTTTAATCATGGAGATAGCCGGCTGATGCATGTCCCGGTCCGGAGCTGCGAGGGTTTTGATTATCAATTCCCGCGCGTTGTCTCCGGCCGTGCCGATCTTGCCGCGGAGCGCCGCGCGGCGGAGGATGACCGGTAGTTTTTCGACGAGGAGCTTGTCATAGATCTGGAAAGCCGCTTCGGGGCTTTTCATGGCGGAGAATTCTTCGGCGCACTGAAAGAGGGCCGAAGCCACGACTTCCTTCATGCCGGAAAGGATGACACCCAGGGATTTGCCGAGCGCTTCTGTAGCCTCGAAACCTCCGATCTGTCCCAGCGCGACCGCGGCCGCGGCGGCTAATTCCGGGTCTCGGCCTTTAAGGAGCTTTTCGAGTTCGGTGACGGCTGCTTTGGTTTTTCTCCGGCCGATGGAGGTGATGATCCCTTTCTTGACGTCGCTCTTCGTTTTTCCCAGCGCATCCATCAAGGCGCTGTCCGCTTCGCCGCCGGGGATTTTTTCGAGCGCGTAGCGCGCGATGTCGGTCATCTCCCTTTGCAACAACATTTTTTCGAGGACGGGGACGGATTTTCCGCTTCCGATGATGCGCAATTGGCGGCAGACGGCTGTCTTTGCGGTCAGCGTCGCGTTCAGCTCGAGAAATGCGACGAGTTTTGCCTCGCAGGCCAGCCTGGCTTCAGGCTTGTCCTTGATGCCGAGGACATAATTCCGCAATCCCCAAAACGCTTCCGAATTGAAGCCGCCGTCGTAAGCTGTCAACTGCTTGAGGATGTTGTCCAGATTCGATGCGCCGGCTTCCTGGTATGATGGCGGCGCCGTCGTTTCCGCAAATAAAATTGAAGAGAGCAGGCACAAAATCAACGCCGCAATTCCCATGAGTCCTATTACGGGAATCCTTCGCGGCCTGCCCTGCGGCGCCTGTCGGATATGGATTCGATTCGATGTTTTCATGTTTTTTGTCATGGCCGTCTCCCCTTAAGCCGGAAGCTGCCAGGGCTTGCGGTAAGACCGGCTGAGCAGCCGGGACGCTTCCGGGTCGCCGGCGATGGTCTCAGTGGCCGGGTCCCAGCGGATCTTCCGCCCCGTCTCGATGGCGATCACGCCCAGGTGACCGACGCTCGCGGACCTGTGGGCCGTCTCGCACGGCGCGATGGTCAGGCCGCGGTTCTTGACGCAATCCAGGAAATTCTGATAATGGTCACGGCTCCTGGTGAGGCGTTTTTCATTGGGCCCGATGACTTCATTGACGAGATAGCCGGGCTGCGTCTCGAACCAGCCGCGGTCCACCCAGATCCAGCCGTATTCGCCGATCCATTTCGTGCCGCTCTGAATCTCGGGATACCCGCCGGCGATGACGAAAGGCGTTCCGTCGGCATACTTGGCATCGACCCAATAGCGCATGGCGCTGTTGTAAATCCCGCTCGTCGGGAACTCGCCGCGGCCTTCGATTTCCACCGGCCCCGTCTCATCGTACCCCATGCCCCAGTGGGCTATGTCCAGGTGGTGGCCGATCCAGTCCATGAGCTGGCCGCCGCCGAAGTCCATGTTCCAGCGCCAGTTCATGTGGACGCGGGCTTTGCAATAGGGGACATAGGGCGCCGGGCCGATCCAGAAATCGTAATCCAGTTCGGGCGGAGGAGTTTTGATGTCCCATTCCCCGAAGGTCCGGGCGAAATCGTAGTGGCCCTCAGGCAGGCCGACTTCCACCCTCAGGATCTTCCCGATCCGGCCGTTACGGACGAGTTCCGAGGCGCGATGGAAATTGTCCACGGACCGCTGCCAGCTTCCTGTTTGCCAGACGCGGCCGTAGCGTTTCACGGCGTTGCAAAGGGCCCGGCCCTCGGCCAGGCTGTGGGTGAGGGGTTTTTCTCCGTAGATGTCCAATCCGGATCGCGCGGCGGCGATAGACAGGATGGCATGCCATTGGTCGGGCACGGCGATCGAAATCGCATCCAGGTCGCGGCGCGCGAAGAGCTCGCGGAAATCGTGGTAGGTCGCACAACTTGTGTTGCCGTAATTATCATTCACGATACTCCGCGCCTGCTCGAGGTGGTTTTTGTCGAGGTCGCAGACCGCGACCCATTGGACCCCTTCCTTTTCCAGGAAGGCCCTCATGTTGGGGATGCCCTGCATGCCGAAGCCGATGCCGGCCATGACGATTTTATCGCTGGGCGGGACGGCGCCGTCCCGGCCCAGCGCGGAGGCCTTCACGATCGTCGGAAACCCCGCCGCCACTGCCGCCGCGGCCGGCAGCGTTTTCAGAAAATCCCTTCGTCGCATTTTTGTTGGCTTTTTCCTCATGAGTAACTTTCCTTATGTACGGAAAAAAATAGGCATCGTTAGATCAACGGCGTGACGCCGGGGATCGCCACGGGATCGACCGGGTTCGGCCCGAAGTCGTACTTGGCCGGAGTGAGGTCGAGCTTCGAGCTCGCCATCGCCCATTCCCAGCTGATGGCCCGGCCCGTGTAGGCGCTCATGCGGCCCATGATGGCGCACATCGTGCTCTCGGCGATCTGCCGGCCTTCGTTGAGCGGCTTCCCGCCGCGGATCGAGGCGATGAGGTCGGTATGCTCCAGGACGTAGGGATTGGGGTCTTCGGCCTGAAACTTCCAGAAATTCTGGCCGTGGATCTCGCCGTAACCGAAAGCGTAGCCTTTGGTCCCGACAATCCGCTCCTCGACGCGGTCGGCGCAGCCCGGAATCTGGCGGCACATGCTGTGCACCCGGACGCCGTTGGGGTATTCGAATTCCACGGCGAAATGGTCGAAAATATTTCCGTATTCGGGAGCGGTCCGCTGCTGCCGCCCGCCCATACCCATGACTTTGACGGGCAGGCTGCCGAACGCCCAATTCAT
>Ga0315288_10007843_pt1 | contig 13520 bp, 15 predicted proteins | sample YL17G11_20_MG_FD_203454 | JGI IMG/M metagenome (GOLD analysis project Ga0315288, IMG submission 203454) | Sediment microbial communities from Yellowstone Lake, YNP, Wyoming, USA - YL17G11_20 | ecosystem: Environmental > Aquatic > Freshwater > Lake > Sediment | place: USA: Wyoming | collected...
GGTTTACTGGGCCATGCCAACCGAACGTATCACAACTGAAAAACTCGGTAGGCAACTAGGCATGGAGAAAGGCAAACTCGGATTCCTTCTGAAAATGCTTCGTTATGATGGTAGAGTTGAGTATTTGGGTAGGCACTACGACCGTACGGTTCATACTCTCCGAGCGTTTTGGAAACGAAAATGAAGGGGTGATGTGGATGGAAGAAGGACAACTCTTCAAAATGTTGGTAGAACAAAGTGAAATTCGATGGAAAAGGTTTGCTTATGAACAAATAGAGAAGGGAAAAAGGTTCGGTGAGTTCACTCAGAAAGATTTTATCCAAAAGGTTCTCGATGACGCTAAACAAGAATTTCCTACTGACAAAGACGCAACCAAAATGATCGAAGCCGAAGATCGTTACCATGGAACAACATATAAAAAACCTTTTGTTGATTCTGACCTTTGGGAAACACTTGTAGAAAAATGGTTTAAGAAGTGGTTTGGAGGTGAAAACGAGTGAGTGAAATAGACAAGAAGATCGACGAAATACGAGAAATGAAGCAGAAGCTCGAACGACTTCAAGAAGCCATCCTGATCTATTCTGACGCTGTAGACGCCGCAACGACGCAACTAAGGCAGAACCTAGGCGCCGAAACAAAACCTCAAGGAAGCCCAAAACTCAAGTTTGACACGTCAAAAATCGTGTGGAAGAATGCGGAAGGCGACAGGGGCCCGTTCGAGATTGCAGAGAAGAAAGCCAACGACGGAAACCCAGACTACGTTGCGCTTGAACAGTTCCTAGAAAACGCTGGTGGACGGGTTACGAGTGAAGGGTACTTTGTTTGGATGTTCACGGATAAAGGTGCGATTGGACGGAAGCTTAAGCAGAAGTAGGGCTATCGCTGAGGATTAGTAGAGTTGCACAAAAACAGATGAGGCCCCGTTTGAAGCCCGTTTATCGGGGGGTCTTCGCTGAAGCCCATTTAATTAGAGGCCTTCACTGAAGCCCGTTTTTTCAGAGGCCTTCAACACGGAAATGTCCGTACAAGCCCGTTGTTTCTCGTGGAAGCCCGTTGAATTCAGAGGGCTTATAGCAGAAATACTTGTGGAAGCCCGTTTATTCTGGGGGCCTTCACTGAAGACCGTTACGAGTGGCATAGTTGAGGCGGTTTAGGCTACCTTATTTGCCTAGAATCCCTTAGTCTTTTACATCGTCATCTGAAAAAAGAGCTAGAAACAAAAACGCTAAACCCAACCCTAGAAGAGCCGCGAGCACCCACCAACCCTGAACTAAATCTAGCATTATCTGGCGCCAATCTGTGTCAGTTCAGTTGAAAGGTTCCGCGTGGCTCTAGCTTGCTTGATGATTGTTCTGACCGTGGTGTTTTCAAGCGGCTCTCGCGTGTTCACACTGTTCACCATTGTGGCCTTCGTTAAAAAACTTTGCCCTGTCAAGCCGTGTTCAACGCTGATAACGTCATAGTCTGCCGCCGTGATGTTCTCCGCTGGGATTGTCATGCCCAGTCTGTCGCCTACCAGAATGTTTGTGTCTCCTACCACCGTGACTTCTATCTGGACTGGCGCGGTCATCTTTTGATACAGCAAGGTTTCAGCGTGTTTCTCACAGTCGCTATTAGTCCGTAGTCTGTCATCAATCACTTCTAACTCGCGCGTTCCATAATCTGTTTTGCTTCCAGCGTTTGACGCTACTCCACGCGCACGCTTAGTCTTGAACCACAAGTCGTCTATTCTAATGCTGCTGGACTCGTCCGTGTTGTTCCAAACCTGATAGAACTGTATGTTTTGTAGGTTTAGCCAGTCTGGCGTTCCTACCGCGTGCCATATTCCGTCTGGGTAGTCATCACTATATGTCTGTGTAAAGCCGAGCGGAAACTCCTTGTATTCCCAATCTGTAGTGCCATATTTTATTATGTCAGTGTAGAAGTAGTCAGTTAAATTGTCGGTGAGGTAGATTCTCATTTTGTTAGGTGTGGCAATAATTGGTGTTCTCAGATAAACGCCTAGCTTGTCAAACTGGCCATGAAGCCCCTGATGTATCAGTTCAGGAAACGTGAAAATGACGCTACAGAAGGTTTGAGCACCAATAGTATCGCCAGTCGCCTTGACATAGTGGCTGCCTACCTTGTTGTCTCCTGCCTCAATCGTTAAGGCTGTTCCAATGTTCAAATTCCAATTTGCGTGTAACGGATCATCAGTCCATTCGTCTTGAAGTTCTGGGTACATCAAACATAGTTTGCCGTACACGACAATGTCGTTTTTGACTGGGTCCTTCTGGCGAGTCACGTTATAGTCCAGAATGTTTGTGCCAACTGTCAGGGTTGAAACGCCAGCAGTTCGCATAGGCCTAGTTTTCCAAACGAGATGGCCAGTAGGATGCCCAACGTCCCCCACATCAACATAAAAGTCTTTTTTGATCTGGTTTCCCGCGCCAGCGAGACTCCAATAGTCACTAATGCTTTGCATGAGGTCAAAATAGGTTTTCGTAGCGATTTCCATAGTAACGTGTATGTCGTCTGCCGCGTCACCAGTGAAACTTGTGCCTAAACTCAGAGCTGTTGCCCATTCCGTCACGATTGTGTCAGCATCAACCGCATTGTACGTCTTGTTTCTCTTCAGTTGATTGAGCAAGATTTCGCCTTGACTCAAACCGCTGACGACACGGACATATCCCTCTCCAGTGTTCATAGGCGCTGAGATGTTGCCTACTTTCCCAATGAACGTCCAGGTAGGACTTGCTGGAACCGAATCATAGCCCAACCAAATCTTAACCGTGTCGTGAAGGTCAATGTCATTGTAACGGTAGGCTAGAAGTTCTTGGGTTGGAAGTGTGAAGCTGAAATGTCCGACACCATCCGTAACTATTTCTCTGGTGCGTATGCTCTGCAGGGTACTGGTGAAAGTGTAAAGCGCGCTTCCAGCGCCTGGCTCCCAAATTTCAACTTTAGATTTTGGAAAAGTCAATGTCCCTGAATCTCTCCCATAACTTCATGTGTCATTTCAGCCGCGGTTATTGACACGCCAGCAACAGAGATTAGAGCCATGGCCCACCCATACGGCGTTGCCGCTTCCACCATAATCATAGTGGTGTGAAGCAACCGAAGCATCATAACCATCCGTTGAACCTTCTGGATGCCTTGCTCAATGTCTTCTGGCAAGCCCAATCTCTGAGCCAGCGATAAGGCGCGAAAGAACACGGATTCCAGTTGCCTAACATTGCTTAAGGCGCGTTCTACGTTTAATTCTAAATTGAAAGTTACGGTTTGCTCTTCGCTCAAGAAGAAACACCTTCCACAACTCGCGCCTTAATCATTTCGGCAATCGTGGCCTTAACCTCATCGAACGCTGGCCTCATATACGGGTACTTAGCCTCAACGATAGCAGCGTAGTTCACAAGTCTGCCAGTCTTAGGATTGGTCACATAACCGCCCGACCGTACACGTACTCTGCGCCATGCTTCGCCTTCGCCGCCTCTCTCAATGCGGATACTGTCACGGAGAGAACCAGTGTCAACTGGCACGTAAATCTGCGCTAAACCCTTCATAAGTTCGGCCTGTTGCAACAGAACCTCAAACGCGAACTCCAGCATCTTCTCGGGTAAAACTGCAAGGTCAGTTTTGGCTGTGCTAAAATCATATCTTATGCTCATGTTTCTGTAGAACCCCTGCCAGTTTCTTTATGTATTCCTCGCAGAACTGCAAGAACTCCGCGTAAGTCCATGCAAGATAGTCAGTTTCGCAGATGCCGTTCTGCCTGAAAAACATTTTCAGATCCGTTGCCCACTCAGGGTCAAGAGTAGCCATTTCTCTAAGTTTCACGCTCATGTGATTCCGAACCTTTCTTGACTCGTCTCCACATTCGCAGAACCCAAACGGTACTCGTGCATGTCCAGTTCGTAACTCAGCAGATTCTCGTCCGTTTTGGCCTGGCTAATCCTCATGCGGTCCACAGTTACTTTCAGGCTTGCAACGTCGCTCGTGAACCACTGCCACGGGTCGCCGAAGCCGTAATGGAGAATCTGGTAGAACGCTTCTGCGTCGTGTGAGGTCCATCGTCCGTGCCATCCACTGTTAATCACTGGAACCCCTGCAGCATCAACGCCTGTGCTGTCAATGTCGCCGTAAACGCGAATCGTCGAGTCGTCGCCGCCTAAGTATTGAGTGGCGTTTCCGACTTTGTCCGGGATTTTCAGGTGCTGCAGATTGTTGAAGCCTTCAAGTTCGACGCCACCCGACACGAACGGCCAAGTGAAGACGCCCTGGCACATGAGTGCAAAATCAAAGTAGACGCTGTAACTTGTGACTCCCCCCGTTAAGGTGTCTGGGTTGTCGTTGGCGTGGAACTGGATATACTCGATAACTCTACCGGGCGTCAAGGTTATTGTACGTGTTGTCCAAGACGTACTGAAGCCCAAGACCGTTGTGGTGGCGCCGCCGCCTGAAGCTGCCGTGTAAGCAACTACAAACTTGGCCTCCAAACCGTTGGCATCCACGCTTGTCTTCCAACGGACAACACACTGGGGATAAATAGTGGTGTTGATTGCGCTGGCGGAAACGTCCTTCCAAACATAAAGGTAGTCGTTGCCTCCCGTGTTGGGTTTGCCACTTAATGTTAATACGTCGCCGTCAGACGTTGCTGAAGGTGTGGTTATTCCCACATGAATCAGTGTCCACCCCGCGACTGTTTCACAGTCGTGGAGCCAGCCGTGTCCATACGTGATTGTTGGTTTTGTCAAGTCAGGTTCCTCTGGTACTCCATAACGTCTTCCACGCTGTACAACGTCGTTGAGCCTAAACTCTGAGTTTTGGGAGTTGCCGTTTCCAGGTTCCGCAAAGAACCGAGCGGATAGGCTTCGACTACTCGGCGGAGTTGGCGTTCGCCTTGCCACATCAGATTGTCGCCCGAAATGCCCGTTTTGTCGATTGCTTGGACGGTGATGGCTACTTTCTCGTTGTAGCCGTAAGCGTACTTGTCACCACCGATTAATGGTTTGGACGTGCCTTTGCCGATTGAGTAGACTAGGTCGACGCCTTTCGTCACAAAAACCGTTCTTATTGGATATGGAGGGTCTGCCCAACACACTATATGCGTGGCAGGCGTGCCGTCGTTTTTCAACAGGCTAATCGGCAACGACGCGAAGTACGTGTCCAAGTAGTCTTTGGTTCTGTGCCGCGGATCCTCCACCGTCGCACCCGTCCCATACGTTGTCGGCATGTCATAGTGAATGGGCAACTTAGTGAGGTTGGACTCGTAGTAAACTAGACTGTCTCCAAAGTTGTTCGGCGCGACCAGTTCCACTTCATAGTAATGGCCGAAGCTATCTTTGACTTCGTCGCCTTCCGTGACTGGGTCAAGGTGGAACCCGCTCACTTCATAATGCGGATAAAACCCCGCAGCGAGTGCGATGCTTCGCATGGCGCGGGGAATCACTGCCATTTCAATCGTTGTTTCCGCAAATGCTTTCGCATACCATCCTGTCTTTGTGTCGGCTGCGCCGAGCTGCAGTTCCCTTCGGGTCACGCTAAAGTCTAAACCCATTTACCACCACGAACCATAATCGTAACTGTAGTCGTAGGGAAGTGTGATGATGAGGACGGTGAACATGACTGTTTCTTCGTCCCAGTTGCCGTCAGTGTTGTTAGCCCACGCATAGAAAGTATAGCTAGTGCCGTTTACGAATCCCGTCATTGACGTTGGCGCTGTGTAGGTTTGGTTTGTGCCGTAAATCCAGCTTGTGCCGTTCTTGCAGTTCCACCAAATCGTATCAATGGTTCCACCTGACGCTGAGATTTCAACTGGAACGGTGCTGGTTGTGTAGGTTGTGTTTGTTGGCAACGTAATGGTAACTGTGACTGCATAAGTTAGACTGTAGCCTATCGTCCATGTGCTTCCGCCTGTACTATTGAGGCGAATCAAGTTCGTGGCGCTGTCGTAGTAGTCGGTTGCGTTGACTTTTGTTCCATTACTATGCAGACATTGAAGGGTGCCGTTGATTGGATAGGTGCTTGATACGTTCCACCAGACGCGGACTTGGGTGGCTCCTGAATAGGTTACGGTTAGTTGGTTGCCGCCCCATGTGGTTGACCATGCTGTGTTGTTGCTGTAGATGTAGTTGTATCCGTTTAATGTTTCATTTCCTACTGTCCACACGAACGGATGCGGATTTATGGAATTAACGAATATTGCGCCTTCAAGCCCTTCGCCGACTCCTGAACCGTTGACGACGCTTGGGGGTTTAAGATTGTTCCATGCCGCAGTACCAAGCAACCTATACAACCCAAAATTAATCCACGTCCAAGCCAAATAGCTGATGTTGTAAGTGTTGAAGATTTGCAACGAGTTTTGGAACCATGTTTGTTCAGCCGTCAGGTTGCCAGCGGCTCCGTCTAACCCTATTTCTGGTATGAGGAAAGGTACGGTTTGGTTAAAAAACTTGTGGTTATTGTATTCGCTCAGAAGAGTAGCATAGTCGCTGTTCCAGTTTGTGTCGGTTCCGTCTCTGTAAAGATGTGTTGTTACAGCCCAGTTGCTAGACTCGTTAAAGGCAACATGAAGAATCCAGTTTAAACCGTCGCCGCCTTTGTAGTCTCCATAATCCCACTGTATAATGATTGGTTGGTCGGTTAGATGTCGGATTGCTATGGCGGTTTGTTCGGCAATTCCCAGTGTAGTTGGTGAACCTATCCAGCTGTCTTCCAGAGTTGAGTTTCCATGTGGTTCATTCCACAAGTCGTAGATGACGTTAGGGCAATCTCTCAACGTTAAAGTAACGTTAACCCAGAAATCGATGAAACTCTGGGTTGTGGGCAAATAGGCTTCATCTCCCGCTTTGCCCCACGGAGCGTAAGGCAACTCTGGAGCACCGTTTGATTGGTTCACACAGTAAAAGTCCAAGATTACATTAATGCCTCTATTTGCACACAACTGAGCATACTCGCGGAAAACGCCCCAGTAATTCGTGTAGTTACTCTGCCACCATTGCACGCCCAAATGCGACCGAGTAGCGTTCATTCCCCAAACCTTCATAGCATCCAAGGTTAAGCCCACGTTTGTGGCGTTCCACGCGGGGTCTTCAGTATTCGTTCCAACTGTGAACCAGATTCCCCAAGGATAACCCGTCGTTATGAAATCCCTCGTGTTTGTGCCGTACAACAAAACTCGGTTGCCGCCACTGTCATAAAACTGTGTTCCTACACTATGAAGCCAAGTAGTGTATGGAATGGACGTGGTGTTTAAGTCAAACCATCCTGAAGCGGTTTCGTTCCCCACACTACTATTAGCGTACCATTGATTTCTGATTATGTTGCCTGCCGTTGCGTTGAGTGCCATATTGAAGATAGCTCGGCCAGCAGTAATGGAAACGCAGGACGAGTTTGCTGTGGCTCCAGTATTGTTGGATGCTAACCACGCTTTGTCTAAGGTGGCTTCATCACACGTCCAATCGCTTTGGAACTGGGTGACGTTGCCCGCCCGCGTACTGTTGTACCATGAACTGACAAATGCGGGTACAGAACTCATTGATTCAATGTAAATGTCGGAAACAACTACATCGTCAAGATAAGCCATGTCATTAACTAAATAACCTTTGAATCCCACTATCGCCTTCGTCATGCTTGCCGCTGAAGTGTCTAACCCAGTTTCGCTTACCAATTCTACTCCGTCAAAGTAAACGGTGTATTCTCCATTCACAGAGTCATCAACGAACTTCATTTCTGCGTAATGCCACTCTTTAGCGGAGATAGTTACATTGGCATAGTTCGCTGCGGCTGCTGGATAGTTACGGTTATAACCAAACTTGTAGGTTCCTGCCGTATCTCTCCAAAGTCCCATCTCCATGATGTAGTTATAGGTTAAGCGTCCTATGGAATCTTCGGAGAAATCAGCGATGCGGTAGTAGCGGTCATTAACCCCCATAAGCTGTGAAAAGTTGAAGAAAACTCTTAGGAAGACAGTGGAGTATCCACTTATTGACTCGTAAACATTGCCTTGTCCGTAATTGCCTGTCAGCGTTATGTTGTAACCGTAAGAGCCATAATGTTTAGTGATGTTTTGCACTGCGTTTGTAGCGGCATCGGCAGATGTTCCTGTCCACGCGGTAAAGTCGCCGCTCTCAAATCCGTCGCTGAAAGTGGTTGTTGCTTGGGCAGGTTTGATTTGCCACACACCCACAAACAGAACCGCAACAAGCACCGCGATACAAACGAAACTTTCGATTGTTCTTGCTTTATTCATTAACCCCAAACCTCCGTGAAGTACCTGTACGGAATACTACGCGATGCCCCTTCCACGACTGTAGACTGAATCGTTATTTTCCAAGCCGTGCTAATTATCTGTTGCTTCAAAGCCAGTCCTTCCGCAGCGGAGGGAGGCATATTGTTCAATCTCATGGGCAACATCTCTCGGTAGTTGGTTCCGTCAATCTTGCTGTAAACTCTGACGGTGCAGTTCTGCGTCAACGCGTCCAAATCAAGCCAGAAGTTGTAGACGTAAGTCACGACTGAAGGCGTCAACTCAACGATGGTGTGTTCAGATGTGTCGCTTGTCAACGTGAATGTGCCGCTTGTGACTGTTGGGCAGTCCCCGATTTCTCTTAGCTTCAAGTTATTTCTGTAGAAGCAAAGCTGTCCCTGATAATCTTCGATTATGAGAATGTTCGCGCCGTAAGTAAGACTCGTGTTGAGCGTGACCTGCTTCAGATAGATGGTTCCGCCGCTGACTGTGAGGTTGCCAATCGCCATCTGTTGAATGTAGGTCTTGTTTGAGTCTAGTTCAGTGTCCCAAGTGCTCATGTTTCGAGACGCGTAGAAAGTGGTGTTGTACTGCCAGATTATGTAGCTGGCTTCGCTCCAAGCCTCCAGCGGATCCTCCATGCCTTCGGCTTTGATTGAGCCGATCTGCGGAAAATACTGTTGAACAAGCAACGCGCCTATTGCCGTGCTTATCAAGATCAGGGCAACTATTGCCGCCGCGAATTTCTTGTCCAGATTTACGGTTTTCATTTTACATCGTTTCCTGTCAAAAGATGACTATGAACTGAGAAAAGAGGGGAAAACTAGAGTCTAGCAGCGAAGGTGATGGTGCAACCAGCTGTGACGGCGTGGCGAAACGTGATGTTCGTCGCATCGGCAGTCCAGCACGGCGAAGGATAAGGCTGCGCGGCGTTGATCGACGCTAAAACAAGCGTGGGAACCCCGCCGAGGCTGTGAGGCGTCACGATTGGACTCCTACCCGAACAGATTCCTGTGCTCCAAGTGCCGCCCAACCCCGCGCCAGTCGCGTCGATACGGATAGTAACTTCCTCGTTCCCCGAACTGCCCGTAATAGTGAAGGATATGCCTGTTCCCTCCACAAAGTTAAGTCTGCGCCTAGTATCGATGGTTGCACCACTGTTCTTCCGCACTGCAACCCGAGCATTACAAGCCAAAATGTCAGCCGCGAGAAACTGGTCGGTCATGCCCACCATGTTTGTGTGGCTGTCCTTGTGAGGTTTAGGTGGCTGGTTATCCGCTAGTTCGCCAGACAATCCTGCAACGCTGATTTCGTCTCCGCCGCCATTCTGATGTGTTGCCGCATGTGCCCCAGGCGCCCCTGCTGCTGACCACTCGATTGTTCCTGTGCCGTTATTCCAAGTGGCAACCTTTCCCGTGTCTGCGGGTAGGGGCATGTTTACTGGCTTAGTTTTTATCCATCCAGCGTTCTGCTCGTCAGCAAGTTTGCCGCTTAGATTGGCAACGTCTATTACGTCGGTGACGCCGCCGAACATGTGGCTTGCCTTGTGCGTTTTGGGAATGTGAAGGTTAGTTCCAGTTAAGCCGCTGTGTATGCTTGAGCCAACAAGCGGAGGATTCTCATTGGCGGTAGTCACATAACTCGAAGTGGTAGGCGCGCCTGCGCCGCCTGTACTGGGCCAAACCACGTTTGTCGCGCCGTTCCAGTAATAGTATGCGCCTGCAGCCAAGACAAGGCTGATTCTGCCTATCTCATCGGCGCCCCAACCTGCCGAAGCCGCAGTCATGTCCGTGTATGTGTCGTATTCTCGGTAGTCAAGAAAGTCGTTGTGCGGAATCTTTTCGGCTGGAATATACTTTTTGTGTCTTCCCAAGGGTTACACCTTGCTCAATCTGGCTTTTGCATCTTCAAACAATGGCAGGTACACGGCTTCGCGTTCGTAGCCTTCACAGCCTGAACCTTCCAAGGACACGACTGGACTGTTTGGAATTGGGACGTTTTTGAGTTGTTCCAACGCCACATCAAACGTCATAACCGTGACTCCCCAACGGAAGAAGCCCCAGCGCGGTTCGCCCCAAAAAGCCTCATCCATATTTGAACCTTCTCAACTATACTTTACTTCCCAACGGTAATCCTGATTGTTCGTTGCGGTAACGTAGATGTGCTCGCTAGTTGGAGCCGCAGAACAGTAAGCTGCAGCGCCACTTTCAAGATCCGTTAGAATCACGTTGGCAGTTGTAGGTGTGAACCCGCAACCGTGATCTATCTCCTGCTGTGCGCCCGTGCCTGTGCTTGTGCCGTTGTTCTCCGTGGGCAACCATGAACTTGACACCAAATCCCAAACGAAACATCTTTCTAGTTTCGCCAGATGATTCACGTTGATGTGGCTTATTCCCACGCCGAACCACGTGTCTTTTACGGTTCGGTCTGCCACGTCAACATCTAGGTTGCCGCCGAACACTCTTATGTTATCGCAGTCTGTCCACGCCATCCAACAGTTATTCAAAAAGTACATCACGTATGGGTTGATGAAGGTGGTGTCGTGGACTTCTGCAAGATGCACCGAATCCGTTGGCGCACCATAACCCCACACTTCAATGTTAAGCATATTGAACAGTGAATGGAACATGTACTCGCACCACAACGCTCCAAACGTGCTCATGCTTCCAGCAGGGTCCAAAATGACGAAGAGTCTGTTGAACTCGTTCAGGTTCACGTATCCCGTGCCGCCGTTACGGTGAACGTACACCGCATGGTTGCTCAAGGTCTTGCATATCCACCCTGTAACTTCCGTGTAAACAACGTTTCCGCAGTAGAATACTCCAATAGCCGTGGGTTCGCTGACAAGTTCAAGCAAGGGACCCCCAAAACTGGTTAGACCCGTGACAGTTCCAAGGGCTGCATTTTCCATCCGTAACGCGTAGTGGCCGCCGTCAGTGTTGTTCACGAATATATCTTCAAAACAGAATTCGCTGATTCCCACCGTGTTCGTGACGGAACAAGTAATGGCGTGACCTGTCGCGGCCTGCGTGAAGTCAATCGCCAAATGCCTGATGGCTAACCCGAAAATGTGACCTGAAACTTCGAAACAGTTTATGGCAGCCGTCGTTACTTTCAGGACGGTTCCACCAGTAATGCGAGCCAACGGTGAAGGCGCAGAACCGTAATAGACCTGTTTTCTGTTTGAACCTTCTCCCTCGACGATTATGCCATCCGTGGTTATTGCTAACGCGGCAGTTATGTCATAGATTCCTTGGCGAATCAATATTTTTCCGCCGCCTAAAGCCGCCACAGCGTCTATCGCATTCTGAATCACTACCGCATCAGTGCCAGTCGTGTAGTCGGTTCCGCCTTTAACATTGGATTCTGCTATTGCCTGCGTTCCATCCTTCCAAACCGTGTATGAAGATGGAATGGACTGGACGACTCTCTGCATGTCGCCTACAGTGTCTTTTCCGCCCGCCGTGACTTTCATGTCTTTTCGAAACTCCTATCCAACGTCAACGTCAACCTCCGACAGCAAATGCCCAGCATCCTTGATGACTGCCGCAATTGTAGAGTTGCTCATCACGTCTGGCGATGACGCGGAAAGACTTGAAATCCCCACCACGTCCAACCCTTTGTAGAAGCCGTAGTAGACTGCGCGGACAACCATGAAGACTGCGCCTTTCTCTTTGCTTTCTAAGCTGAGGCTTTTGGCGCCTGCCGTTCCCGTCATGTTGGGCAAGTCTGCACCGTACAGGTTGAGGCAGTCAACTGCTAAGTCAATGATTTTCTCAGCGTTTATCGCGCTTATGTCCCCGACCGTGATGTTTAACAGGTCGTGCAGGTCAACGTAGGTTATGGTTGCCATTTGTCCCATCTCTCACGCTTTGACACCATACACCATGTAGATGCATTTGCAGTTAGTAAGTAGTGGAGCGTCGATTGTGATTCTGTTTGTGTTAGGCGACGCTTCAACGTATGTGACAGCCACGACCGTGCCGTCAGCCATTTTCCAGAAGGCAGCCCGATAAATCGCGGCTGCTGTGCCTGACAAACTGTCAACCGTCACCGTGTCGTCGTCTGAGACTTCCGCTTCGCCTCCTTCCCAAGCCTCGTAGATTCCTCGCTTCAACTTCCAAACTGTTCTTGTTCTAGCCACCATTTTCTTTCAACCCTTCAATCGTCTTTTTTAACCCGTCTTCCAAACTTACAGTCGGCGTCCAGCCCAGAACGTTCCTTGCCTTCGAGTTGTCTCCGATAAGCGTGTAGATGTCTAAAGGACGCTTCGGAATGGTGCTCCAGACAATATCGCCTTGAAAACCCGTCATTTCCACACATTTCTTCGCAAGTTCAGAGATTTTAATGCCTGTTCCCGTGCAAACATTGAAGATTTCGCCAACCGCTTCAGGATGGTTTAACGCTTTCACGTAGCCTTCAACATGGTCAGTCGCGTATAGGAAGTCGCGCACAGGTTCAGGGTCGCCCAGATGCACTTCCTTCTCGCCGTTCAGCATCTGACTCAACATTCTTTCAACAACAAAGAATTTGCTGTGGCCACGCCCATAAGTGTTGAAGGGAAAAATGATTGTTACAGGAAAGTCGTATGCGACGTGCATGTACTGCAGGTAGTTGACTGCGGCAAGCTTTGAAACTGAGTAAGGCGAGGTAGGATAGAACCGCGCGTCTTCTTTTATTGGAAATAGTGTTTGGTTGCCGTAGCACTCGCTTGTGCCTGCGAAAATGAACTGTCGGAGATTGTCGTCGTCGCGCAACGCAGTTTCTGCAAGGTTCGCGGTTGCCACAAAGTTTGTTTCAAGAACCTCGGAGGGCCTGTCATAGGAATACGCGACGGGGGTTAAGGCGGCAAGATGAATTATGATTTCAGGCTGAACGGTTTTAATCGTGTTTCGGATTGCAAAGTGATCGTTTAGGTTGGCGTAGACTGTCTGAAGCTGTTTTCTGCCGTTTGGCGCGTAATGGCCTGACATGTACCGTTCTAAACAGTAAACGTCGTGGCCCATCTTTGACAGTCGCGGCGCCAGTTGACTGCCAACGAAGCCCGTTGTACCAGTTAGAAGAATCTTCATTCTTTGCGCCTCAATATAGTTGCTTGTTTCTCTGGGTTCAAGTCGTTGAAGTGCACCACGTACATGGGTTGGCTGCTTAGGGTGTAGAACACGAGTTGTCCGCCGCACTGTTGAAGATGCTTGTGAATTGCGTCTCTCAACACTACAAGGCTGCCTTGCTTGCCGATTAGGATTAAGCCCATTTTCAAGGTTACGTCAGTGTCGCCCTGCTGGATGAGAGT
>Ga0315288_10007844_pt1 | contig 13517 bp, 9 predicted proteins | sample YL17G11_20_MG_FD_203454 | JGI IMG/M metagenome (GOLD analysis project Ga0315288, IMG submission 203454) | Sediment microbial communities from Yellowstone Lake, YNP, Wyoming, USA - YL17G11_20 | ecosystem: Environmental > Aquatic > Freshwater > Lake > Sediment | place: USA: Wyoming | collected...
GAGATTGCCTGGCACCGCCGGCAAAAAAAGACCATCGTTTTTACGAACGGCTGCTTCGATGTGCTGCACATAGGACACGTAGAATATCTGCAATTCTGCAGGCAGCAGGGTGACATCGTCGTTGTCGGGCTCAATAGTGACAGTTCGGTGAAGATGATCAAGGGTTCTGACCGGCCGATCAATAACCAGCACGACCGGGCCGCCATTCTGGCCGCGCTGGAGGTGGTCGATTACATCACGGTCTTCACCGAGCCGGAACCTACGAACTTGATAAAGAAAGTCAGGCCGGAGGTGCTGGTCAAAGGTGAGGACTGGGCGATAAAAGGTGTTGTCGGCAGGGAATTCGTCGAATCCTACGGCGGCAAAGTGGCTCTTGCCCCGCTTGTTAAGAGCAAAAGCTCGAGCGCAACGATTGAAAAGATAAGGTCACTGGAAGCTTGATCCTGATGAATCCGGACACAAAGAAACACATCAGCGAGGCTGTCAAAACTCATAAGAAGATGACCGCTGATTTCGAAAGGGACAGCGTCGAAACGATCGCCGCAATCGCCGAGGCGATTACAATCGCATTGCAGCAAGGCGGCACGGTCTATCTGTGCGGCAACGGAGGCTCGGCGGCGGATGCCCAGCACATTGCCGGCGAATTTGTGGGCCGATTCACCAGGGAGCGAAAGGCGCTGGCCGCTGTGGCCCTTTCGACCGACACTTCGATTCTTACGTGTATCGCCAATGACTATTCCTACGAGAAAGTCTTCGCCCGCCAGGCCGAGGCGCTGGTCCGGAAAGGCGATATTCTATGGGCATTCTCGACCAGCGGCACATCGGCAAATATAATTGCCGCCGTTCGGGTCGCCCGGGACAAAGGAGCCCGCGTTATTGCCTTTACAGGCAGGTCCGGCAGCAAGCTTGAGCACATGGCGGATATATGCTTTTGTGCCGATGCCGAATCAACGGCACGGAGCCAGGAGATTCATCAGCTCGCTTACCATATAATCTGCGACCTTGTTGAGCGTGATTTTGCGAACAGTTAAACCAGAAACGGATTTCGAAAAATGTCTGAAAAAGCTATATTCTTGGATCGTGACGATACCTTAATCGAGGACCCGGGCTATATCAACGACCCGGAGCAGGTCAAGCTGCTGGATGGCGTCCCTGAGGCACTTATCCAGCTCAAAGCCCTCGGTTATAAGCTGATTGTCGTAACCAACCAGTCGGCTGTCGCACACGGGATTGTCACCGAGAAAGTCCTCGGCGAGATTCATGACCGGTTGAAACAGTTACTTGCCGATAAGAACGCGTTTTTGGACCGGATATATTATTGTCCATACCATCCGGAAGGTGTTGTCCCGAAATACTGCAAAGAAAGCAACTGCCGAAAGCCGAGTCCGGGAATGCTGCTGAAAGCCGCTGATGAAATGGATATCGACCTGGGCCAGTCCTGGTGCTTAGGTAACAGCAGCCGGGACATCGAGGCCGGTCTGCGGGCCGGCTGCAAAACAATATTGATCGATATGCCGCCTGCCCATCAGAGACAGCCCGCCTCATCCTTGTCGCCGGCCGGAGTAAATCCCGACTACAAAGCTGTAAACATTAAGGAGGCGGTCAATATCGTCAAGAAGTATCTGCGCTCTTCCGCCGAGCAGCAGAAGCAAGCACAACCAATTCCCACGAGTCAAAACGAACCGGCTTCGCAGCCTGCCGAACAGGTTTCCGAGGTCGCCGAGCCCGAGCGAATTGAGGCCCAACAAACCGCCCCAGAGCTTGAAGAGCCTGAGATACAGCACACAGAACCGCCAAAACAGCCCCCCGAACTTCCAAAGCAGCCACCCGAATCGCCAAAGCAGACGCTCGAACCACAAATACAGCCGCCCGCTGAGCCGCAAATTCCAGCAGACAAAACCGAAGAGCTTCTGAGCAGTATTCTGGGACAGCTTAAAAGTATGCAGCGGGCTGAGATGTTCGGCGAGTTTTCCGTCATGAGACTAATGGCGGGCATAGTGCAAATTGTTGTTCTGTTCTGCCTGCTCGTCACCGTGTGGTTCCTGATGAGCCCGGAGAGGCAGGATAATTCGGTTTTCATTGCGCTTGGCTTTGCTATAGTTTTCCAGCTTATGACGCTGACATTCTACATAATGCAGGGGAAAAAATAGACTCGGGGCATGGCGTGAAGCCGGGTACGAGACACAAGAGGAAGCCCAAACGCGATGAACGGCTTTGGAACCAAGATACGAGATGCGAATATTTTAGTCTGGCTGCCTTCCCCGATGGGCGATGCGATTCTCTGCACGCCGGCATTGCGGGCTATTCGCCGGCATTTTAAATCAAGTAAAATCTGTTTTTTTGCCAATCCTGTGGTCCGCGGAATTCTATCGCCATGCACCCTGAACGACCAGTGGCTGGAGCAGCGGGAAAAGAATCCGTTAGCAATTGCGAGAGAGTTCAGAAAACATCGATTCACACATGTTATTCTTTTCAAAAACTCCTTCGCATCGGCACTGGCGGTTTTCCTTGCGGGGATACCGGCACGTATCGGCTATGCGCGCGAAAATCGTGGTTTTTTGCTCACCGACACACTCCCTCCTGCGAGACTGCCTAACGGCAAATACAAGCCCCAGTCCGCGATTGATACCTATCTTGCCGTTGCCTGCGAACTCGGTGCCGATACTGCCGATAGAAGTCTCGAATTATCCGTCGATCCGGCGGCAAATGACGCCCTGAGGACCAAACTGCCCGAGCTTGCCAACGCCGAGGGTCCGATTGTCGTGATCGTTCCCGGCGGAGCGTTCGGTCCGAGCAAATGCTGGCCGAACGTCCGGTTTGCGAAAACGGCCGATTGGCTGATTGCCAACTACAATGCAACGGTTATCATATCCGTTGCACCCAACCGGACTGAAAGGCAGATTGCCGGCGGCATTTGCGAGTTAAGCAGGAACAAACTTATTAACCTCGGAGAAAGGCCCCTCAGTATCGGCGAATTGAAGGCCCTTTTCTCCGCTTCGGACCTGGTGATAACCAACGATACAGGCCCGCGACATATCGCGATCGCGCTTCGCCGCAAGGTCGTCACCATTTTCGGCCCGAACAACCCGGCATGGACTGAGACGGGGTATGAAAACGAAACTCAAATAATCGGGAACGTCCCTTGTGCTCCCTGCGATAAGCCAATATGCAAAAAGAGCGAACATCCATGTATGGAGGCAGTGACTGTCGAAATAGTTTGCGCCGCCGCCGGAGAATTACTCGAAAACAGCCGCAAACGAGCCAGGATTTCAGTTCGGCAGGAATTCATAGAAACTTCACAATCGTTTTTCTTAGACAGCGGCTACGTAAGAGCTTTTGAAAAACTCGGCCTGACATCCTTTGATGCTCTCTTTTCTTTCAATTCAGGAAAAGATCCCGGCGGATCCAGCCTGCCTGAATATCGAAGCCGCCTGCAGTTTGAAATAACCGGTCCCGATAAAACACTTTTTCTAAAACGTTACAACCACCCCGGCGCTCTGACCCAAATCAAAAACTGGTTCTGGCATAACTGTCATAAAAGTACGATGTCGTTCGATTTAGACCCGGCGGACGACCTGGCCCGGGCAGGCATAAAAACTCCAAAAACTGTTTCTTACGGCGAGCAATGGGGTGTCTTTCTTGAAAAAAGAAGTTTTATAATAACCGAAGAACTTCCCAACGCCGAATCGCTGGAGCAAAAACTTCCGGACTGTTTCCATGATCGTTCAAAAACTGAGAATCTCAGGCAGCAAAGAAATTTCATAGAACGGCTCGGTCAATTCGCCAAACAATTTCACGATACAGGCTATCGTCACAGAGATTTTTATCTCGCGCATATATTTTATTCAGACAACGGCACCTTTTACCTGATCGACCTGCAGCGGGCATTCAAGCCGTGCATTCTCGCCGAGAGGTTTCGCGTCAAGGATATAGCCCAGTTATATTATTCGGCCCCCGGCAGCGCTTTCTCAAAGACCGACCGCCTTCGCTTTTACAAAAGCTACGCCGGAAAGAGGCGACTGGACGAACGCGACAAGGCATTCATTCGCAAAGTGGTCAGAAAAGTCAAATGGATAGCCAGGCGCGAGATTAAGCACGGCAGGCTTGTCCCCTTTACAAACTGATTTCCCCCGATTATAGTGCCTGATATACAATGAAAGTTGCAATAATAATAGAGCGTTATGATATTTCTCTTGGCGGAGCCGAGTGGCTTGTTTTCGAATTGGCCTCCGCGCTTACCCAACTTAGCGTTGACGTTGACATTCTGGCTGCACAGGGTGATAGTAATGCCGCCAACGTCCACATTCTTTGCCAGGCCGGTCATAGCAAACGCATTTCATTAGCATCTTTTGCGACGTTGATCTCGAATTATGTTGGCCGGAATCACTACGATATCATTCACAGCGTTATTCCGTTAACTTTTGCCGATGTTTATCAACCTCCGGGCGGAAGCTTTGCCGAGGCGATAATCCGTAATGCTGCAAGCTACAGGAACAAGCTCGTGTTTTCTTATAAGAAAGCCACGGCTTTTACGAACCGGCGCAGGACGGAGATGCTGCGGGCGGAAAAAAAACTTTGCAGAAATCCGAACGGCCCAATAATCGCCGCCCTTTCATACTATGTGAAAGATCAGTTTATAAACCATTATAATCTGGAAAGTGAACGCATAGCCCTGGTTCCCAACGGTGTCAAAGTCGATAATGAAGTAGATGCCGAAAGTGCCAAAAAGCTGAAGACACAGATATTTCAGCAGCTTGCAATTGAAAGCTCTGCCAATCCGGTATTTTTCTTATTCGGTGCAAATAATTTCCGGCTCAAGGGTCTTAATGTGCTGATGGAAGCTTTGGCGCTTCTTGAGAAATCACAAACGCTTCGGGCCCCGTATTTGATAGTGGCCGGCGGCGGGAAGATAAACAAGTTTCGCCTATTAGCCGAAAAGATGAACATGGACAAAAGAATAGTTTTTCTCGGCCATCTTCCAAATATACAAAATGCCATGTCGATATCCGATGTGGCCGTGTTGCCGACTTTCTATGACCCTTGTTCTCGATACATTCTCGAAGCCCTGGCGGCCTGCAAGCCCGTGATAACCACGAAGTTCAACGGTGCATCAGATTTCTTTATTAATAACCGCCACGGCAAAGTTCTCGATACCCCTGAGAATATCAATGCACTGGCTGAAGCGATACGCTATTTCACAGATACGAAAAATATCGAGAATGCCTCACAGGCGATTCTCGAAGACAATCTCAAAGAGAATATCTCGATCGGCCGGGCCGCCAGGCAATTAATAGATGTTTTTGAATCCATTCTCCAAAGGAAAGGCCGACAATGACGCACGTATTTTTTCCGCTCGCAATCATTGCAGCGTATCTGCTCGGCTCGATCCCGTTCGGGCTGCTCATCGCCAAAGCTCACGGCAAGGATTTACGCTCGATAGGCTCGGGCAATATCGGCGCGACCAATGTCTCACGCGCCCTCGGCAGGAAATGGGCATATTTCTGCTTCGTCCTCGACGTGCTTAAAGGCCTGATTCCGATGCTTGTGACGATGCTCATTGCCAAACCTGACAGCGTTCTTACGCTCTGGTTGTGGCTGGCAGTCGGCTGCGCCGCTATCCTGGGTCATATCTTCCCGATATACGTCAAATTCAAAGGCGGCAAGGGCGTCGCAACGAGTTTTGGCGTGGCGCTGGGTCTTTGGCCCTATTATACGATTTGTGTCTTGCTCGCTGCTGTAGTGTGGGTAGTGGCCGTTTTGATCTGGCGATATGTCTCTCTGGCATCGATCGCTGCTTCGGTTACCTTTCCCCTTGTTTTGACTGCGGCGATAATTCTGACGCCGGACTGGTCTTTCGGCAACCTGTGGCCGGTACTAATCGCGGCCGTTGCAATACCGGTAATGGTCATTATCCGGCACCGTGAAAACATCAAAAGGCTGCGTGCAGGGACAGAGAGTAAGATCAGGCAAAAAAAGGACTCATAAACTTCGCAGATTTATGCCTATAGACATCATCTATTTCGGCACGCAGGCAGGATTTTCGGGATTCAGACTACAATCAACCAGTGAGTTGCCATAATTTCAAAATCAGAGAAATCTACCTTGCAATCGTCATTCAAGTCGCCGGCGAGTACATATTCGCAGTTCCTCTTTATGGCCAGACCGTGGACAAATCCAGCGGTTATCGCCACAAAGTTATTGCCAGCGGGAGGTGTAGCCTCACCGCATTACGTTCGGAACTTAATCGTTTAAAAAATCGGTTCAGTGCCGGTTAGAATCCTTACGTCCTTTGAAAATTCAACGTTCGAGGAACAAAATATGAAAAGTCTGGGCAAGTAATGACTGATTACTCCTGTTCGAGCACCTCATCCGTAAGCATGCGCACGTTGTCGTCCTTGATCAGCTCGCCCGTGGTTTTGTCCCATATTCTCGTGCGATGGCTTAGGTGATGCTCGCCGTGGCATTCGGTGCAGTACTTCTTGCCCCCGCCGAGCTGAGCCTTTGGATGGCAACTCTTGCAGAACGAATTTATCTTTTCGGCAGGATACATAATATCAGGCGGCGTGATATTGTCTTCATCGGAGCAATGGGCATCCGACGCGCCGTGGCAACGCTCGCAGCCGATATCAGCCTCCGCGTGAATGGATGTGAGCTTATCTTCCCCAAAGTTTATATGGCATACATAGCACCGGCTGTTATCGGCTAACGGGCCGGTATCCAGGCCCGGATTTTCGTCGCCATTGCTGTCCTCTAAAAGCAGCAGCGGTTCCTGAGCGGCTTGTTCCTCTAATAATAGTGGAGGCTCCTGCCTGACTTGTTCTTTGCAGCCCACAAATGAAATGGATACGGCCGCCAGCACAACGACTAACAAACAATATGCCAAATATCTCATGAATAACTTCCCTGGAACCCGGTGTTTTACATTGAATCAGGATTGTATCGCACAAAACGGTTTCCGGCCGCCAGCTTTACCAGCCACTACACGTACTCCCAGTTCTTCAGCCATTGGTAGTTCGCGGGCAGGCCGGCCCACATTTCATCAACGGCCTGCTCAAGCTCCGCTGTCTCAGACACGTCGAGCTGGCGGCGTTCCTTTACGGCTTTGGCCATGTTATCCACCTGGGCCGGGCTGATGAGTCCCGGAATTGGGGCCGTGATGGCAGAATTGCACAGAATGTACCGAATCGCCAATCGCGCCCGGCGGTTATCTTCTTCGGCGTTAGGATCATCCGGCGAACTGCTGCCCTTGAAAAGCGAGTTGCTTGCGAAAGGCTTGATACCGAAAACGCCTATATCTTGTTTCTTGACGGCATCGAACAAACTGTCTTTCGGCGCGACTTTGCTCTTGGCTGTATACGGCAACAGAATTACCTCAAGCTGCGGGAAGTATTCTATCATCATCTTGTGCCATCTCCGGTCGTGCGAAGATATGCCGATGAAACGCGCCTTGCCCTGCTTTTTGGCTGTTTCGAGGGCCTCAATAATCTCACAGGATGTGTCGAAAGTGTGTTTGCCGCCGGGTTCAAAGCAAGTAATACGCCACAAATCGGTGTATTCCTGTTTCGAGTCTCTCAGGAGTTCGTCGAGGCTCTCCAGCAACTTCTTGGCGGTACGAAATTGCTCATCTCGGGGTTCCTTGGCGCCGTGAGACAAGGCAAGGTAAACTTTGTCGCGTCGCCCCTCTAATGCCTTGCTATAGGCCTTAACTTCATTGTCCCAGCACGCATCGATATAATTGATGCCGACCTCCATACACCGGTTGACGACATCCAGGCGGTTCTTGTCGAAATCCTGATTCATCACGTTAACGCGCTTCCAGTGCCCGCCCAGGCATACCGCCGAGACCCAGAGACCGGTCTTTCCAAGCCGGCGATATTCCATATCCGGGTTGTAGCAGGGCGTTTTTCGTTTCGCCGATTCCGTACTCTCGCTCGATGCATGCCCTCCGGGAGCCAATGCACCGGCAACCGCACCAGCGGCCATTAGTGAAGTATTACGGATAAAGGTCCTGCGTGTTCCGGACCAATTCAGTTTAGAGGCATGTTTAATTGATGCCGGATCCTGAGGAAATTTGTCGTCCATAGGTTTTCCGCCTTTCTATTTGCACTGAACTATAATTCAAATTATCTGCACAAGAAGTTGGCGGTAGTCAGGATAGCTCATTCCTGCATTGCCATCAATGATATTTATGCTGATTTTTTTGCTTTGTTTGCTTATTGTAAGGATGGGAGGGAAAAAAGAACGTTGATTGCAAGCAGGAATGCAAGAATAATAGAAAGATAAACCGCAATAGAATAAGGACAGCCCCCCACCGAATAGCTGTGATTAAAATCTCAAAAGATGCATATCAATCTCAAAGCAAAAGTCAGCTCGCTAATCGGCTATGTGTTCACTATCTGTCCCTATAATCCTCGGCGAATCGGACTGCCTATCATATCCAACTGCCGGCAATCCAAAAAGCAGCGTATTAAGTGGCTATCCATGGGCACTACTTCACACATGGGTTTATCATTACGATAAAACCCTACCCATTGGATTCTATCGACAAATAACAAATAAAGGCAAATAGGATATTCCTCAATATGAATTACGAAAAGCCTATTTTTGAAATTTGGCCTACGATATGGTGTCCGCCGGTAGTGGAAGCCGGGACAATCGGCTTATTCGACGCCCTGCCAGGAACTCTCACGTCTCAAGAGTGGTCAATCCTTCACGGACGGCGTATTTAGTAAGCTCTGCGACGTTGTGAATGTTTAGTTTTTCCATAATTTGACGGCGATTTGCCTCAATGGTCTTAGTGCTTACATGCAACTCTAAAGCGATTTGTTTCGTGGACTTTCCTTCGGCCACAAGCTGCAGCACTTCACGTTCCCTGGTTTTAAGAGCCTCAAACGGTGAATCAGCGGAGGTTGATAGCCGCTTTACGTAATCGCTGACTACTACGTCTGTTATTCTGGGACTAAGGTATCGCCCCCCGGCGGCTATTGCTTTGATTGCCTGAACAAGCTCGTCGAACAAACATTCCTTCAAGATATAGCCTGTAGCTCCGGCACTGAGCATGTCAGCAACATACCTCCTTTTGGAGTGTATCGACAAGGCAATCACCTTGACATCCGGGAATTCGGCGGTAATCTGGCGTGTCGCCTCGATTCCATTGAGCCCAGGCATAGTAATATCCATAATGACGATGTCCGGCAACAGTTCTCGCACAAGTTCGATGGCTTTTCGGCCGTCATCAGTGTCGGCTATTACTTCCATCTCAGGTTGCTTCTCAAGCAATGAACGCAGACCCTCGCGTATGATCGCATGGTCATCAACTAATAAAATTTTTATGCTCATAATTATACCCCATCAGCGTCATCCTCATTTTTCAGCGGCGCTGTCATCGTAATCTTACTGCCACGGCCCGGCTTGGAATCAATCTCAATCATTCCTCCCAATTGTTCCAGACGCTCCCGAATACTAAAAAGTCCAAATTCAGCCCTTTTTGCCGCCATTGACGTCACCTCGACCAGGTCAAATCCGACGCCGTCATCCTCAACACTGACGCGTATATTATCCTTAACCTTGCGAATCGAAACTCTTACCTTGTTTGCCTGTGCATGCTTGACGACATTGATAAGCAGTTCTCGCACATTACGGAACAGGAGCACGCGAATGTCATCATCCAGCGGTTTCAGGTACCCATCATCCACAAATTCAGTTCTGATTCCGTGTTTTTCCTGAATTTGATCGGTAAGCCATTCGGCCACAGCCGCCTCAAAACCCAGTTCATAGAGTATAGGGTAGCTCAAATCAAATGTCAATGTTCTCGTGTCGTCTATAATCTGCCCAAGGCAGTTACAGATATCCTCTATAGGCCTGTTGAATTCATCCGAAGTCGAAGATTTGCGAAGCTGGTCCAGCTTGATCTTGGAGATCACCAGGGACTGGCTGATCTGATCGTGCAAATCCGTAGCGAGACGATGTCTCTCAAACTCCTCCGTAAGCGACAACTGAGATGCTAAAGACTTCAGTTTTGCCTGATGTTCAAGAAGTTCTTTCTCTGTCCGCTTGTGCTCCGTGATATCACGCGCAATTCCCAGGGTCAACATTTTGCCCCCTATTTTCACAGGGAAGGTTCGTACCTCAACTGAAATAAGACTACCATCTTTCCTTTTCAAAGTATATTCATTCGGACCTGAAAGTTTACCGGTAACCACCTTTTTCAGATTTTTTTTTGCCTTCGACAATTGCCCGGCAGACAACAAATCCAGCTCGGCCAGGCTTTTACCGATTACTTCGTCTCTGGCGAACCCAATCAGTTCAAACGCCGCTCTATTGGCGTCCATGAATCTGCCTTCCGAATCGATAAGGTAAATAGTATCCGGCGCCGACTCGAACAATATCTTCAGCCGCTCCTCCGATTCGCGAAGGGCCTGTTCGGCCCTTTTACGCTCGGTAATGTCAGTTACAATCCCGAGAATGGCCGCCTGGCCTTCATATTGTATCAATTTGCCTGCATTGATTACCTCAATTCTCATGCCATCTTTACTTATAATCGTATAGTCGTACGGCGGAGCCTCTTCACCTCTTAAATGTCTCGTAAAACTATCATTTATCAGGTCTAACGATTCCGGTGTGACCAGAGTACGAAAATCAAAATCAGGAGAACAAAGCTCCTCTCTTTTATATCCCAGGACCTCCTCGCACTTTTTATTGGCATAAACGACTTTTCCTTTTATATTGATAAAAATCATGTTCGGAGACTGCTCTGCGAGAGATCTGAATTTCTCCTCGGATTCTCTCAATGCTTCCTCTGTCTGCTTGCGATCTGTAACGTCCTCAGCAACTCCGGCGACGCGGATAACCTCATCGAACTTGTTACGGATCAGCACACCGCGATCCCATATCCACCGAATCGTCCCGTCCGGGCGTACGATACGAAACTCCTCTGAGTATTCACCGGTTTCGCGTAATTGCGAAAAAGCTTCGGTAACACGCTGCCGGTCTTCCGGATGTATCGACTCAACCCAATCCCCCGGATTCTCATAAAAGCTTTGGCAGCTTCGGCCCCATACTTGCTCATACGTGGGACTAATATACAATAACTCCGTACCGTCTGCGTTCTCCATCCAAAAGACCTCACGCATGTTTTCCACCAATTCGCGGAAACGCGATTCGCTTTCCGTGAGGGCATCCTCTGCCAGCTTCTGTTGGGTGATGTTTTCAAATGCCACACCTAAAAGTTCTTTTGACATTGGAAATGCGCAGATTCTGAAGATCCCTTTGAGTTTTTCATCTTCATAGTACTGGTCTTCAGTCTCAAAAGTCTTTCCTGTCTTCATAACCTTCAGGTAATTGTCCGTTATTCCAATGTCCCTGGCGTGAGGCCAGATATCGTTAAACTCCTTGCCGATACATTCGCTTACCTTGATATTGGCAAGTCTCTCGACAGCGGGATTTCCATCCAGGAGGAATAATTTATCCGGAGGCTCGTATTTATAAGTAAACAGACCGGAAGGGATTGATCTGACAATATCGGAAGAAATACTTAATGCTTCTTCAGCCTGCCTGCGTTCGGTGATGTCTGTTGAGACTTCCAATACTGCAATCGCTTTTCCCTCATTATCTCTCAATGCAACATTGGCGACACAATGAAACCATATATTATTACCATCATTATCTGCGATTTCCGTATCGTACTCGTGAACCCCACCGTCTTGAAATGCACGAAGGGTCAGGCAGGGAGACGGTTCGCAGGGTCTTTGTCTGCCGTGGTATACCTCGTAGCATTTCTTACCTATTATATCGTCTCCAAATCTCCTCTTTGCCACGTCATTCGCCCAGATGATATTCAAGTCTTTGTCCATCATACTCATGTGGTCGCTGATCGACTGGAGCATTGCATTGAGTTTCTCTTCACTTGTTTTCAGCGCTCCCTCTGCTCGTTTGCGAGCAGTTACATCCACAAGTGTCAGGACCATGCCCGAGACAATCCCCTGCTGATTCTCGATTGGCACAAGACTCCAATCCCAATAACTGACCCCTCGCTCCGGATGTTCGGCGTATTCAAACGGCATGGCGTATGCGAAGTAGGGAATACCGGTTTCTACAACGCGGCGAAAGATTGTCTCGTTTTCTTTATTTGGATATAAATCAAAATGGTTCTTACCATGGAAAAAAGATGGCTGGCGTTCATCGGCCTCGGCGTAGGCACGGTTGACCCGGACAAAATTGAACTGCGGATCAAGGCATGCTACCAGCATGTGAGTATGCTCGAAAATTGTCTCAAGCAAGTTTGTGGTTTCGCGCAACGCTTCCTCGGATTGTTTTCGCTCGGTAATATCCTGAGAAACCTCTATCGTCCCGATTACCTGGCCAGAATCACTGAAAACGGGATCGACGATTACATGCCAGCATCTTTCGCCCGGGAGCTGCTTCTCCAGCTCCTGACGCTGCCCCGATTTCATGGCCTCGATTATATGACACTCCTCGCAAGGCTCGTCCCGCCCATAACGTGCTTTATAACAGATACGTCCGACAATTTGCTCTTGCGAAATACCATGCCAATCCGCCATTGATTTACTCGCCCAGCGTGCCACCATATCCCTGTCTCTGTATACGGTCAGGTCGGACAAATTCTCAAGGACAGTCGCTTGTTCTCCTTCGACCTCGCGCAGCGCCTGCTCGGCTCTTTTCCGCTCCTTGTTCTCCACGTTGAGAGTTTCATAGGCACTTGTCAGTTCGGCCGTACGTTTCCTAACCAGCTCTTCAAGACGATCCTTGTATTTATCTAACTCATTCTTTGTCTTTTTGAGCTCCGTAATATCCGTGATTATTCCATCAATCCTGACAACGGCACCTTTTTCATCTTTGCTTAGATGACCCTGGTCTCTTACATAACGTAATTGCCCCGTGTCTTTGTGAATAATCCTGTAATCAAGATTGTATGCCATCCTGTCTCGACAAGCTTCAATATAGGCATTCACAGCATATTCTCTGTCATCAGGATGAATACATCTCGGCCAGGCTTCGGGATCACGGTAAAGCTCCCCGGGGGAATATCCTGTCCAGTCTTTCCATTTGTTCGACATGAAGGTCGTCGGGCCGGCCTTTCCCGGATAAGCAGAATAAACGACGCACGGAAGATTCTGGACCAGCATTCTGTATTTTTCTTCTTGTGTGCTTTCACTGCCTTTCATCGATTCTACTCCGGCAGCATTCACCCTTGTGTATTCTGGCTTTCGCTTGCGCTTTTGCGTTGCTCTAACCTGCCCAATAGGCTTTTTTTTGCCTTCGGAATTCGGCATGACCAAATCTCCAGTTGATCCATTCCCTTCCATCACGGATGTTGCAACGATTGTTGATCAATCATAAACATCCCGCTCAACTAAGGTGTTAATGCTCATATAACAAAATATGCGTTTTGTCTGATAAACCCGGTGCGATAAAACAGATGCATTCCGGGCGAAGATTCCGGGAAATAGCGGATTCCGGCCAGAATTTTGCCAACCTTATGCCGAGCCGGTCGGAAT
>Ga0315288_10007845_pt1 | contig 13517 bp, 10 predicted proteins | sample YL17G11_20_MG_FD_203454 | JGI IMG/M metagenome (GOLD analysis project Ga0315288, IMG submission 203454) | Sediment microbial communities from Yellowstone Lake, YNP, Wyoming, USA - YL17G11_20 | ecosystem: Environmental > Aquatic > Freshwater > Lake > Sediment | place: USA: Wyoming | collected...
TACACCGAATATCCTCATTCGATTCCCTGTCTATCGTTCTGGTTCCAATTTAATGGAGTTCCAAACCAAGAGCCCACGTCACTGGCTGGCCTGCTACCCATTCTTAAACAGCGAATCAAACTTCTTCTTGGCGGCGTCGGCGGGGGAAGAGGAGCGTTGGCTGGCGCTCAGGACGGGGTTCGGCGAGTAGTAATCACACAGGTTGGCGGCTTCCTTATCGCGGACCCATTCGGCCTGAGGTTCGGAGCACTGATTGTTCTTGGAGCGGTCGTAGAACTGGCAGTTGCGGCAGGAGTGGAGGTCGGCGTCACACTTGGGACAGGTATCACGCCTGCCGACGCAGCTGCCGGTGGGGTACTCAATCCTCTCGCCGCATTTCCAGCAGTGGAAGAACATCGTCCGTTGTCAGTGGTTCGTTGTCCGTTGCTGAAAGCCCGACCAGCGCCGGAAGGGCAAATCGCTGGGGGTCGTCAGCCGTCAGCGCACAACTGACGACTAACTACTGACAACGGACAGCTTCTTTTAGGTTCTGGCTTCGTCCTCGTCGGCGAGTTCGGCGGCGGCTCCGGGAGTGGGAGCGCCCGGGATGACCTCTTCGCCAGGGACTCCCTCGACCGCGCCCGGTTCGGGCGGCGGCAGCTCAACTTCGGTGAGCAGCTTGAAGCTCCGGTAGCGCTCGAGTCCCGTCCCCGCCGGAATCAGCCGGCCCATGATGACGTTTTCCTTGAGGCCGCGCAGGTGGTCGACCGAGCCGCGGATGGCCGCTTCCGTCAGGACCCGAGTGGTTTCCTGGAAAGAAGCCGCGGAGATGAACGAGTCGGTAGAAAGCGAAGCCTTGGTGATGCCGAGCAGGAGCGGCCGTCCGGTGGCCGGCTTGCCGTCGCGGGCGATGGCCCGTTCGTTCTCTTCGCGGAACTTGAACTTGTCCACCTGCTCTTCGAGGAGGAATTCGGTGTCGCCGACCTCTTCCACTTTGACCCAGCGCATCATCTGGCGAGCGATGACTTCAATGTGCTTGTCGTTGATGTTGACGCCCTGCAGCCGGTAGACTTCCTGAATTTCGTCCACCAGGTATTTCTCCAGTTCCTTTTCGCCGAGCACGGCGAGGATATCGTGCGGATTGCGCGGACCGTCCATGAGCGGCTCGCCGGCCTTGACGCGCTCGCCTTCCTGGACCGAGACGTGGACGCCGCGGGGCAGCAGGTATTCCTTCACTTCTCCGCGGTCGGGAGCCACAACGATCTTGCGCTGGCCCTTGGAGACATCTCCGTACCTCACCACGCCGTCGATCTCCGTGATGACCGCCGTCTCATGAGGCTTGCGGGCCTCGAAGAGTTCCACGACGCGCGGCAGACCGCCGGTGATGTCCTTGGTCTTGGTGGTTTCGCGCGGGATTTTGGCCAGGACATCGCCCGCGCTGACCTCGTCTCCCTCGCGCACCATGAGGTGGGCTCGGGAAGGCATCAGGTATTTCTTCATCCCCTTGGCCGGCGTCTTCTCGCCTTTGATGGCAATCTGGGGCTGGTACTTCTCATCCGGAGCTTCTGTGACCACCCAACGCGAGAGGCCGGTGACTTCGTCAACTTCTTCATGCAGTGTCAGCCCCGCCTCGAGGTCCTTGAACTGCACCGCACCTGCGGTCTCGGTGAGGATCGAGAACGTGTACGGGTCCCATTCGACGATGATGTCGTTCACCTTGACCGCCGCGCCGTCCGCGAACTTGATCTTCGCGCCGTACACGACAGAGTGGCGCTCGCGTTCGCGGCCCTTCTCGTCGACGATCACCAGCGACCCGTTGCGGTTCATCACCACAAAATAGCCGTCGCGGTTCGTGACGGTCTGGAGGCTGTGGTACTTGAGGAAGCCGCTGCTGCGGGCCTCCAGAGTGGATTGCTCGGAGATGCGGCTGGCCGTGCCACCGATATGGAACGTCCGCATGGTGAGCTGGGTGCCGGGCTCGCCAATGGACTGCGCGGCGATCACGCCCACCGCTTCGCCCATCTCGACCATGCGCCCGGTGGCGAGGTTGCGTCCGTAGCAGCGCACGCAGACGCCGCGGCGTGATTCGCAGGTGAGCACGGAGCGGATGCGGACCCGCTCGATGCCTGCGGCCTGGATGGAGGCTGCCAGATCCTCGTTGATCTCCTGGTTCACGTCCACGATGACGCTGCCCTCGTAATCTTTGATCTGCTCGAGGGACACGCGGCCGACGATGCGGTCGCGGAGCGGCTCGACGACCTCGCCCGCCTCGACGATGGGCTCGACGAAGATGCCGTCCACGGTGCCGCAGTCGAACTCGGAGATGATCACGTCCTGCGCCACATCCACCAACCGACGAGTGAGGTAGCCGGAGTCGGCGGTCTTGAGCGCCGTATCGGCCAGACCTTTCCGCGCGCCGTGCGTCGAGATGAAGTATTGCAGCACGTTCAGCCCTTCCCGGAAGTTCGCGGTGATAGGCGTTTCGATAATTTCGCCCGAGGGCTTGGCCATTAAACCGCGCATGCCGGAGAGCTGGCGGATCTGCTGCTTCGACCCGCGCGCGCCGGAGTCGGCCATGATGTAAATAGGGTTAAGCTCGCCCGCCTTATCCTGCGCTTCCATGGCCTGGAACATCTCGTCGGCCACGAGGTCGGTGACGTTCGACCATATGGCGACCACTTTGTTGTAGCGCTCGCCGTGGGTGATGGCGCCATCCTGGTACTGCTTTTCCACTTCGATGACTTCCTTCTCGGCGGTGTTGACCAGGTCCGCTTTGTTGAGCGGGACGATCAGATCGTCAATGCCGATGGAGATGCCGGCCCGCGTGGCGTAAAGGAATCCCAGGGCTTTGACTTCGTCCAGCATGCGTACCGTGGTTTCCAGGCCGAAGCGCAAGTAGCAGTAGTTCACGAGCGCGCCCAGCCCTTTCTTGCGCAGCAGGCCGTTGACGAAGGGCATTTCCTTGGGCAGGCTATCGTTGAAGATCACGCGCCCCACGGTCGTCTTGATGAACTGGTTCTTGACCGTAATGGGTTCGGTGTGGAGGACGTCCTGGTCGTCGTACGCAGTGGTCAGGTCGATGACCCGGCCGGTGTATCGGAGCCGGATCGGGCTCAGCGTCTCCACCACTTTGGCTTCCAGGGCCAGCTGCACGTCCTCGACGGTGGCGAAAGCGTGGTCTCCGCCCTTGCCGCCGTGCTTCTCCTTGGTCAGGTAATAGACGCCCAGCACGATGTCCTGGCTGGGAATGGCCAGCGGCTGGCCGTTGGCCGGGGAGAGGATGTTGCGTGACGACAGCATCAACACCGAGGCCTCAATTTGCGCCTCGGGCGAAAGCGGGATGTGGACGGCCATCTGGTCGCCATCGAAGTCCGCGTTGAAGGCCGTGCAGACTAGCGGGTGAATCTTGATCGCTTTCCCTTCCACCAGGACCGGCTCGAACGCTTGAATGCCCAGCCGGTGAAGCGTGGGGGCGCGGTTGAGCAAGACCGGGTGGTCCTTGATGGCTTCTTCCAGGATGTCCCAGACCACCGGTTCCTGGCGCTCCACCATTTCCTTGGCGGCCTTGATGGTGGTGCAATGGCCCGCTTGCTCCAGGCGGTGATAGATGAAGGGCTTGAAGAGTTCCAGCGCCATCTTCTTGGGCAGACCGCACTGGTGAAGTTTCAATTCCGGCCCGACCACGATGACCGAGCGCCCGGAGTAATCCACGCGCTTGCCCAGCAGGTTCTGACGGAAACGGCCCTGCTTGCCTTTCAGCGTATCGGAGAGGGACTTCAAGGGCCGGTTGTTGGCGCCACGCAGCACGCGACCGCGGCGCCCGTTATCAAACAGCGCGTCCACGGCTTCCTGCAACATGCGCTTCTCGTTGCGCACGATCACGTCGGGGGCGTGGAGTTCCATGAGCTTCTTCAGCCGGTTATTGCGGTTGATGACACGACGGTAGAGGTCGTTCAAGTCGGAAGTGGCGAAGCGCCCGCCATCGAGAGGCACCAGGGGCCGCAGCTCAGGAGGAATCACCGGCAGGACATCGAGGATCATCCACTCGGGCTTGTTCCCGGACTTGCGGAAGGCCTCCAGAACTTTGAGTCGCTTGGCGTACTTAATCCTCTTCTGCTGCGAGGGATCGCTCTTCATCTTCTCGCGCAGCTCTTCCGACAGGCTATCCACGTCCACGTGCTTCAAAAGTTCCTTGATGGCCTCGGCGCCCATGGCGGCGCGGAACTTGCCGGGGAATTCCTGCTGCAGTTGGCGGTAGCGCTCTTCGGTCAGGAGTTCCTTTTCCTTGATGGGGACTTCGCCGGGGTCGATGACCACGTAGCTCTCAAAGTAAAGAACCCGCTCCAGGTCGCGGAGCGAGATGTCGAGCAGGTGCCCGATGCGGCTGGGCAGGCCCTTGAAGAACCAGACGTGGGAACAGGGCGAGGCCAGCTCGATGTGGCCCAGCCGCTCGCGCCGGACTTTCGAGAGCGTCACTTCGACGCCGCACTTGTCGCAGATGACGCCGCGATGCTTCATGCGCTTATACTTGCCGCACAAGCATTCCCAGTCCGTGACGGGGCCGAAGATCTTGGCGCAGAACAAGCCGTCCCGCTCGGGCTTGAAAGTCCGATAGTTGATCGTTTCTGGCTTGGTGACTTCGCCGTGCGACCAGGAACGGATTTTTTCCGGCGAAGCCAGGCTGATGCGGATGGCGTCAAACTCACCAATCAAACTGACTCGATCATAGGGGCTGCTGCGAAACAATGGGCTCCTCCTTTGAAGGAGAAAGAGTTTCTTAGTGTTTGTAGCGGCGCTCTCTGAGCGCCGATATTTGCGACGGTCGGAGACCGCCGCTACAGCTTTACTCCGCGCCGACTGGCACGAGTTGTTCCTTGGGCTTCTTGATTAACTCCACGTCAAGACACAAGCTCTGGAGTTCGCGAACCAGGACGTTGAACGACTCGGGAACGCCGGGCTCGATGGCGGCTTCCCCTTTCACAATGGCCTCATAAATCTTGGCGCGGCCGTAGACGTCATCGGACTTGGCGGTCAGCAGCTCTTGCAGGATGTATGCCGCGCCGTAAGCTTCTAAAGCCCAGACTTCCATTTCCCCGAAGCGCTGGCCGCCGAATTGCGCTTTGCCGCCCAGCGGCTGCTGCGTAATCAAGGAGTAAGGCCCGATCGAGCGGGCGTGAATCTTGTCGTCGACCAGGTGGGAGAGCTTGAGCATGTAAATGTAGCCGACGGTGACCGGCTGCTCGAACGGTTCACCCGTCATGCCGTCGTAGAGCCGGACCTTGCCGGAGCTGGGCAGGCCGGCCTTATCCAGATACTCCTTGATCTCTTTTTCCGTGGCGCCGTCGAAGACGGGGGACGAGAAGGCCACACCTTCGTGCAAGGAGCGCGCAAAGTCCAGCAACTCCGCATCGTCCATCGTTTCGAGGGCCCCCGCGATCGCATGGTTGCGATAAAGAGCCTTCAGTTCCTTGCGAACCAGTTCAGCACGGTTCTCCGTGGAAAGCAGTGCGTGGATCTTATGCCCCAGTTCGCGGGCCGCCCAACCTAGATGGGTTTCGAGAATCTGGCCCACGTTCATGCGCGAGGGAACGCCGAGCGGGTTCAACACCACTTCGACCGGCGTGCCGTCGGGAAGGTAAGGCATATCCTCTTCCGGCAGGATACGCGCGATGACGCCCTTGTTCCCGTGGCGCCCGGCCATCTTGTCGCCGACCGACAGCTTGCGCTTCATGGCGATGTAAACCTTCACCAGCTTGATGACGCCCGGAGGAAGTTCATCGCCCTTCTTGAGCTTCTGGATCTTCTCCTCGGTGATTTTGCGCAGAATGTCGATCTGGCGTGAGGTCATCTCCTCAATCTCGTCCATCTTTTCGAGGAGCGTGGGATCCTTCTTGGCGATTCGAATGCGCTTGAGGTTGCGAGTGGAAATGCGCGCGATGACTTCGGCATTCAGCTCGGTCCCCTTGGTGAGCAGGCGCTTGTTGGTCCGCTCATCGTGGAGGTCGGCCAGGAGCGCCTCGCCCTCGAGGAGAGCCGAGAGGCGCTTCAGGCGCTCATCGTTGAGGATGCGGATTTCGTCGTTGAGATTCTTCTCCAGGCGGCCGACCTGCGTACCCTCAATAGACTTGGCTCGTTCGTCTTTTTCCTGGCCCTTACGGGAGAAAATCTTCACGTCCACCACGATGCCTTCAATGCCCGGCGGACAGGTGAGTGAAGCATCGCGGACGTCGCCGGCTTTCTCGCCGAAAATGGCGCGCAGGAGTTTTTCTTCCGGCGTCAACTGGGTTTCGCCCTTGGGAGTTACTTTTCCTACGATGATATCCCCGGACTTCACGTAGGCGCCGATGCGGACGACGCCGCTTTCGTCAAGGTCCTTGAGCAGGGATTCGGAAACGTTGGGAATATCGCGCGTGACCTCTTCCGGCCCGAGCTTCGTATCGCGCGCCTCGATCTCGAACTCCTCGATGTGGATGGAGGTGTAGGAGTCTTCCTTGACCAGTTTCTCGCTGACCAGGATGGCGTCCTCGAAGTTATAGCCGCGCCAGGGCATGAAGGCCACCAGGACGTTGCGGCCCAGGGCCAGTTCGCCGCGGTCCGTGCAGGGGCCGTCGGCGAGGACCTGTCCGGCGGTGACCCGCTGTCCCTTGTGGACCACGGGTTTCTGATTGATGCAGGTGTTCTGGTTGGAGCGGCGGAACTTGATGAGCTGGTAGATGTCGGCGCCGACTTCGCGCGAAAGCTGGCCGCTGTGGCCGTCGCCTTCCACACGCACGATGATGCGCTCGCTATCGACGCTATCGACGATGCCGTTCCGCTTGCAGAGCACCACCGCGCCGGAGTCGCGCGCCGTGACCTCTTCCATACCGGTGCCGACCAGCGGCGCTTCCGCCCGCAGCAGCGGGACCGACTGGCGCTGCATGTTGGAACCCATCAGGGCGCGGTTCGCGTCGTCGTTCTCGAGGAAGGGAATCAGCGAGGCCGCAACGCTGACCAGTTGCTTGGGGCTGACGTCGATATAGTCAATCTCGTTGCGATGCTTGAGGACGAAGTTTCCGGCCTGGCGGGCGTTAACCAGGTCGTGGGTGATCTGCCCCTTCTTGTCCACCTCCACGTTGGCCTGGGCGATGATGTGCAGGTCCTCCTCCCACGCCGAAAGGTAGAACGAGTACGGCTCGTGCTCCACCACTTTCTTTTTCTTTTCGCGCAATTCCTCGTTCACCTTTTCCACTTCGCCCAGTTCAACGTGCTCGCCGACCTTCCAGTCGCCGTCGCCGCCGTGGGTGATGGTGACGTAGTCAACCGTGCGGCCGCCGCGCACCTTCCGGTAAGGACTCTCGATGAACCCGTACTCGTTGATCCGCGCATAGCAGGAGAGCGAGGAGATGAGGCCGATGTTCGGGCCTTCCGGCGTCTCGATGGGACAGATGCGGCCGTAGTGGGTCGGGTGGACGTCGCGGACCTCGAACCCCGCGCGCTCGCGGGAGAGACCGCCGGGCCCCAGGGCCGACAAGCGCCGCTTGTGAGTGATTTCTGAAAGCGGGTTGGTCTGGTCCATGAACTGCGAAAGTTGCGAAGAACCGAAGAACTCGCGAATGGCCGCCATGACCGGCTTGGCATTGATCAGGTCATGCGGCATGGCCGTGGACATCTCCTGGTAGACCGACATCTTCTCTTTGATGGCGCGTTCCATGCGCACCAGTCCGATGCGGAACTGGTTCTCCAGGAGCTCTCCAACCGCCCGCACGCGGCGATTGCCCAGGTGGTCGATGTCATCCACGCTGTAGCCGGGAGGACTCTTGCGCAGCTTCAGCAGGTAGAGCATGGAGCAGTAGAAGTCCTCGGGCTCGAGGGTCCGCTTGTCCATCGGCAACTGAGCCACGGCGTGCTCGGAATGGTCGGTGGCCATGGTCCCCTCGCAGCCGCGCACCACCTCGGAGCAGATGGTTTCTTCGCGCTTGCCGACAAACATCTTTTCCTGGTCCACGATCAGATAAAAGTTCGCGGCGGGGAGGTTTCTTGCCTCTTGCAGCTCGAACTCGGTGGCCCTCTCGTCCAGCCGGGTCTTCAGCTTGGTGTAATAGCCGAACTTGATGTTGAACTTCAGCCGGCCAACGCGCGAGAAGTCGTACTTGCGCGAGTCAAAAAACATGCCGTTGAAAAGGTTGGTGGCGGTCTCGAGAGTCGGGGGATCACCCGGCCGCATCTTTCGATACATCTCGATCAGCGCCTCGTGGGGCGTCTTGAGCGTATCGCGCTTCAGGGTCTGGCTGATGACCGGTCCCGCGTCGTCGCGCTCGGGGAAGAAGACCCGGACCTCGGCGATGTTGGAGTCCAGGATGGAGTTCAGGACGCTCGGCGTCAATTCGTTGTTGGCTTCGAGCAACACTTCGCCCGTCGAGGTGTCGACGATGTCAGCGGCACAGTGTGCGCCCTCGAGATCGTGGGAGGCGACTTCGACCTGGGTTATCTTGGCCTTCTGGATGTCCTTGAGGAGGGCCGAGGTGATCTTTCGCCCCGCCGAAACGACGGTGTCGTGCGTGCGCGGGTGCTCGATGGCCTTGGAGAGTTTGCACCCCACCAGACCTTCGGAAACTCCCCAATAGAGCTTCCGTTCTCGCAGAGCGATGGTCTCGACCTGGTAGAAGGCCTTGATGATGTCGGCATTGGCCTTGAGACCGAGGGCGCGGAGGAAGATGGTTCCCAGGAACTTCCGCTTGCGGTCAATCCTGACGTAGAGGAGGTTCTTGGTGTCGTATTCGAACTCCACCCAGGAGCCGCGATACGGGATGATCTTCCCCAGGAAATAGGTCTTCTGCGTGTTGGATTCGAAAAAGACGCCGGGAGAACGGTGCAACTGGCTGACGATGACGCGCTCGGTCCCGTTGATGATGAAGGTTCCGTTCTCGGTCATCAACGGGATCTCGCCAAAGTAAACCTCTTGCTCCTTGATGTCGCGAATGCTCTTGCGACCGGTCTCGCTGTCCTTGTCGTAGATGGTCAGGCGGATGGTGACCTTCAGGGGGGCGGCAAAGGTCATGCCGCGCTCCTGACATTCGGTGACGTCGTATTTCAACTGCAAGGCCACCGGGTCGCCGCACTTGTTGCAGAACGTCACGACGTTCTTGTTGAACCGTCCGCATTTGGTGCAGAGGACGTCGCCCACCTTGAAGGGGTCGGTGATGACGGTGTTGCCGCAGAATTTGCACGTGCTGCGGCGGTGGTGCAACCCCCGCAGGTTGCCGCACTTGCATTCCCAATTCCCGATCGAGTAGTCCACGAAATCCAGTTGCGAGATGCCCCGGAAGTCCGTGATGGGGAAGACGGAATTAAACACCGACTGCAATCCCACGTCTTCCCGCTCCGAGGGCAGCAGCTCCATCTGCAGGAACCGCTCGTAGGAGCGCCGCTGGACCTCGATCAAGTTGGGAATCCTGATGACGGTCGGAATCTTGGAGAAATTGATGCGCTGGCGAACCACGCCGTTACTGCCGTTGGGCATTCCTTCTGCTCCTTGCTTGAGGTTTCAGAACAATTGGAGGTAGTGACGACACCTAGCCCTTATTGGTTATGATGCACACTTCGAGCCCGAGGATGCGATGCCTGTACGGAAACCGCCCGGCAGTCCACAAGATGGTCGGAACCTCTCGCTCGTGAGGACACTCCGTTTTCCTCCCACGCCGGAAGGAAACGCGCGCCCGACTCCCGCCCGGAAGTCCGGCGGGAAAGGAGACTACTTCACTTCGACGGTCGCGCCGACATCGGTGAACTTCTTCTTGATGTTCTCCGCTTCGTCCTTGCTCACGCCTTCCTTGATGGGCTTGGGCGCGCCATCCACCAGGTCCTTGGCTTCTTTCAGGCCCAGGCTGGTAACTTCGCGGACCGCCTTGATGACGTTGATCTTGTTGGCGCCCACGGCGGTGAGCACGACGTTGAACTCCGTCTGCTCTTCGGCGGGAGCGGCGCCGGCCGCAGCCGCGCCGCCGGCCGCGCCGGCAACCGCCGCCGGGGCAGCGGCAGCCGCCGAGACCCCGAGGGTTTCTTCCAATCGCTTCACCAGGGTGGCAGCCTCGAGAAGAGTCAGCCCCTTGATTTCTTCCACCAGTTTTTCTACGCGTTCGGACATCGGATTATTTTCCTCCTGAAAATCTTGCCGCAGAGGCGGGGCGACCCGTCCCCCCGCGTGCGGCTAGCTGCCGGCCGCTTCTTGGAATTTGTTTTCCTTGACCGCTTGCTGAACACAGAAGGCCAGATTGCGCGCGACCCCCGAAAGCGTTGTTGCCACGCGCTGCGCGGGCGAGTTGATCAGGAACAGCACCTTCGAGAACAACTCCTCGCGCGAGGGCAGGCTGGCGATCACTCCCAGGTCGCCCATCGCGACGACCCGTCCCTCGACCACCCCCGCCTTGAACACCAGCGTGGGATTCTCCTTGGCGTAAGCCGTGAGAGCTTTTGCCAGGGCAACGGGATCAGACTCCGTAAAAGCGAGGGAAGTCGTCCCTCGGAGTTTCTGCGCTACCGGCTCGGCGGTCGTGCCTTGGGCGGCGCGTTCGATCAAACGGTTTTTCACGACCTTGTATTTGGCGCCGGTTTGCGCCACCTTGCGGCGCAACTCACTGTCCTGGGAGACGGTGGTTCCTTCGAAACCCGATAGAATCACCGTCCGGGCTTTCAGCAACTCTTCGTGCAACGTTTCGGCTTGTTTCTGCTTGTCTTCCCGTTTCATGCTCACTCCCTTGTCCGTCTGAAACTAAGCGGCCTCGACGGAAGCCAGGTCGATCGCCAGGCCGGGGCCCATGGTCGAGGAAATGACGATGCTGCGCACGTAGCGTCCCTTGGCCGAGGCGGGCTTGGCTTTCAACACGCTCTGGATCAGGGCCTGCGCGTTCTCAGCCAACTTCCCGGCGTCGAACGAAACCTTGCCCACCGCGCAGTGGATGATTCCGGTCTTGTCGACGCGGAATTCCACCTTGCCGGCCTTGACTTCGCGAACCGCCCGGGCCACATCCAAAGTCACCGTTCCCGTCTTGGGGTTCGGCATCAAGCCGCGCGGGCCCAGCACCTTGCCCAATTTCCCGACGGACTTCATCATGTCCGGAGTGGCGACGACGGCATCGAAATCCATCCATCCGCCCTGGATCTTCTGCACCAGGTCGTCGCCGCCGACCTCGTCGGCGCCCGCCTCGCGTCCCTCACGGACCTTGTCGCCGGAGGCAATGACGATCACCCGCTTGGTCTTGCCCAGGCCGTGCGGGAGGACGACCGTGCCGCGCACCATCTGGTCCGCATGCTTGGGATCAACACCCAGCCGCATCGCCACTTCGACCGTCTCATCGAACTTGGCAAACGCCGCCTTCTTCACCACCGGCATCGCGTCGCCCAGCGTGTAAGCGGGCTTGTCGACCAGTTTGGCCGACGCGCGGTATTTCTTTCCGACTTTAGCCATACTTTCAGCTCCGCAGAGAAACTGGAAACTAGAAATTGGTAACTGGTCACTTCCCGGCAATTTCTGGTTTCAAGTTTCTAGTTTCCATTTTCCAGTTTCCAATTACGGTACGACTTCAATGCCCATGCTGCGTGCCGTGCCTCGGACGGTGGCGACGGCCGCCGACAGGTCGCGCGCGTTCAGGTCCGGCAACTTCTGCTTGGCGATCTCCTCGACCTGCTTCTCCGTGACCTTGCCGACCTTGTTCTTGTTGGGCTCGCCCGAGCCCTTGGCGATCCCCGCCGCGCGCTTCAAGAGGATCGAAGCCGGCGGCGTCTTGGTGACGAAGGAGAACGTCCGGTCGTGGTACACCGTGATGACCACGGGGATGATCAAACCCTCCTGGTCCTTCGCGGAGGTTTTGCCATTGTACGCTTTGCAGAACTCCATGATGTTCACGCCGTGCTGGCCCAGCGCCGGGCCCACGGGCGGGGCGGGAGTGGCTTTTCCCGCCGGAATCTGGAGCTTGACCATTGCTGTGACTCGCTTCGCCATTTTCCTGATCCTCGACTTACTGCTTTTCCACCTGATAGAAGTCCAGTTCCACGGGCGTCGAGCGTCCGAAGATGGTCACCATCACCCGCAGCGTGGACCGGTCGTCATTGATCTCATCCACCATGCCCGTGAAGTCCTTGAAGGGGCCCTCCGTGATCTTGACGTTCTCGCCGCGCTCGAACTTCAACTTCGGCTTGGGATGTTCTGCCGCGACTTCAACCCGGTGCAGGATCCGGTCCACTTCCTCATCGGTCAGCGGCGCCGGCAACTGTCCCGAACCCACAAAGCCCGTGACCCGCGGCGTGGACCGCACCATGTGCCAGGTGTCGTTGTTCATCTCCATTTCCACCAGCACGTAGCCCGGGTAAAAGAGCTTGGGCGTGACCACCTTCTTACCGGCGCGCATCTCGATCACGTCCTCGGTGGGGATCATCACCTCGCCGAACTGCGGCGAGAGTCCCCCAGCTTCGATCCTGCTTTTCAGAGTCTCGGCGACCTTTTTCTCAAATCCCGAGTAGGTATGAATGATGTACCAGTTCTTGGCCATGCCCAGCTTTCTCGAATGAGTCTCTACCGAAACAGCCTGCCCGCGCACGAACTCCTCTACCTTCCCAGGAAATGCTTGAGGATCCGGCCCACCAGCAAGGAGAAGGCGTGGTCGGTGATCCAGAAATAGAATCCGAAGAGGAACGTCGTCAGGACTACCATCAGCGTGGTGCCATAGATCTCCTGCTTGCCCGGCCAGGTGACCCGTCGCATTTCGGCACGCACGCCGGAAAAGTAATCGCGCACATGCTGCCAGGGGTTCTTGGAGATCCCGAGTTCTTCAGCCATAGACTGTGCCTTTGCCCCCAGCGTCATTCCCCTCCCGCCGCGCTCCGGGCGCCGGAACTGCGGGTCTCACGATCTCTGGCAGGGGCGGAGGGACTCGAACCCCCATGACCGGTTTTGGAGACCGGCAGATTAGCCGTTGATCTGACGCCCCTTCAAAAGCAGTGGCGAGTTTCAAGTGACGAGTGACGAGCAATCTGCATTGGGCTTCCCGCTTGTCACTTGCCACTTGTCACTCGTCACTTGACTTCTTTATGCACCGTGTGGTGCCGGCACGACGGGCAGAACTTCTTCAGCTCCAGCCGGTCCTGGTTCTTCTTCTTGTTCTTCGTCGTTGTGTAATTGCGATTCTTACAATCGCCGCACTGCAATGTAATGATTTCGCGCATTTGCCAGTCCCAAATCTCCCTATCTCGCGGCAAGCCTAATTGTGAACCAAGTCAGAACCCCCGTGAGCAATAGGAGCAGCGCGGTTAGTACCAACAAGGCTCTAGTTAATCCGACCAGGGTCTTGGTCGAGGCCTCAAGTCGTCCAGATGATTCGTTTAGCTTGAGGAGTCCTCTTCTAATAAGCTCCTGCTCGTGAACGAGTACCTGTTGCGCCACCTCGGCGCGGTCGATGCCGGCAAGCAGTTCTTCGTCGCTCTTATTAACGATGTTCCACATGCCCACTACGCGATGACTTCCGTCACGGTGCCGGCGCCGACGGTATGGCCGCCCTCGCGGATGG
>Ga0315288_10007847_pt1 | contig 13510 bp, 8 predicted proteins | sample YL17G11_20_MG_FD_203454 | JGI IMG/M metagenome (GOLD analysis project Ga0315288, IMG submission 203454) | Sediment microbial communities from Yellowstone Lake, YNP, Wyoming, USA - YL17G11_20 | ecosystem: Environmental > Aquatic > Freshwater > Lake > Sediment | place: USA: Wyoming | collected...
GGAAAAGAACGGACCCGGACTTCGCCCACCACTTTGTTCGAGGAGTAAGATGCTTGGACATTTCGTCAGTCCTTTCATATTGAGAGCGTTGAACTGGAATACATTTGAACACCACTTCTGTTATCTCCTGGAATTGTTGGTTTTCCGCAACTCGACTTTCACCGGCTCACAGTAAGCTGAATTCCCGAATGCATTCTCTGATCTTATTCTATACTGATAGACAGTCTCAGGCCCATGCACGATATCGACATAGCTTCTCGCACCTGCGGCGACAGTCGCGTGGTATCTCCATGTCATACCATCGGTAGAGCGCTCTACTCTGAATTGATCTTCGTCGTTTGCATTGTCTACCCAGGTAATTGTTATGCGGTCTGAGAGTGCTGTCGATAGAGAGAGTCCGGTCGGCGCCGCCGGGAGCTTTGTTTCTTCCCCTTCTGCGATCGAGAAGTCCGCGAACCGCACCGATTCATCGCGAAGGTATTCTTTGCTGTTCAGGCTTCGATAGATGCCCCATTTCGGCCGGTTGAAGTTTGAGTACTCTCGCCAGAGATTGAGCGTATCGTTACGGCAGTTCAGGAGGACGGAATCATCGCTTACTCTGCGGATCACGAGGTCGTAGGAACCCCGCTGATCGAATCGTGCCCGCTCACACGCTTCCACCCAGACGCCAAGAAACGGCTCGAGGTCGACCTCCTTCAACCTCCCACTGCCAGGCTGTCCCCTCTGAGCAGCGAAAATGACCTGGAGCTTGTTCGGTGTCCCGTAGCGCGGGGTGATCGTTACCAAAGGTGCGCCCGAATTCGGTGTGCCGCTATCGCTTTTAATCTGGTGGATATGACAAAAGTTGGGTGAAGGTAGAAATCCGGCATCGAGTTTGAATTTCCATCGATAGGAATGCGTCTCACCTCTTGACCCTTGCATCAATCGAGGTGAGTGGGCGTCGGTTTCGATTTCGCATCGCTGCCGGTCGAAATTGATGCATCGGTCGTCGTCTTTGTCCCGTGAAGCGTGAACACAAGAACCGGTTTCCGGAGCTCGTTATCCCACTCCGTGGTGATATGACGAACGGCATGGTTGCAGTCCGGAACCTCGTAGTCATATCCGCAGGCGCGAAGAATCTTGTACGCATCTCCCGCACTGTCTGCCGCGAGAAACACCTGTGCGCGAAGCGGCGAAAGGAAGAAGACCGAAAGCACAAGTACTCCTGTGAACTTGTTCATGTGCATCGTCTGTATCCGATCATGGAAATAACTTCCGGATATGCTGCCGAAATCACTTCTGCTCCATCTCCCCAAACCTGACAGCCACAGGATTGTTGTATTCGAGAGCAGTTTTCTGAACATACTGCTTGAACGACTCGGGCGTGTTATAAACAACCCCCTCGCTCCAGGCCCCGGCGATCAGGTACTCAAACGACCGGTCGGGCGTCAGCGGAATTCGAAACGTGTGGTTGTTTCCGTACGAGCTGACCCGCTGATACTGGGGATCATACTTGTCCTTCACCACCAGCGCCGAACCAATGAAATCAACCTTGTGTGATTTTTGCCCGGTGTCATCATCCGGGTCTGCGACGAGCTCAGCTCCCGTACGGATGGCGATCCCCTTCTCGACCAGGTTCTCGGCCTCGACCGTGTTCGCCTTGATGCCGCATCCGAACTGGACACCCGTCACTGCCGGGTCGAACCTCGTGTATTTCACCTTGCAGGTGGAATAGCTCTGGTTGGTGTAGGCCGTATAGAACTGTCCAAGTTCGTAGTAGCCGTTCCCCGTGCTCCAGTTCATCGTCTTCACCCGGATCATACTTCGTACCGGCCCGTTGACGACCACGTCGAACGCGTACCGTGTGTCCGTCAACTGGTCTTCGTTGAAATTGCGCTCAGAGATTTTCAGACCAGCGACGGGCGTGAACCGGGGAACCGAGATCGAGTCGGGTTTCGACGTCAGCTCAAACAGCCCGATTCCTCCTGCGCCGAACGAGCTGCTCACTCCCATAATATCGGACCCATAGTCGAAATTCACTTTGGGCACGCCGTAGTATCCGCAGTAGTTGTGGATGCACATCTCCTCCGACATCAGGATCGGCTTGCGCTTGCCGTACATGTCAACGCTCGTCGGGAACCAGAGCTTCCAGCCGACGTTGGCCGACTCCCACCACGGGATGATGTGGCGGCAATAGCTTCCGATGGTCGCGTGCGTTCCGTGTTCGTTCCATCCACGGCCCGAGAAGCCGAAGTAAATGTACAATGTCTTGGATTCGCGCGGGCGAAGATTCGTTTGGAAAAACAGCTCGTCCCAGACGCCGTCTTTGTCGAGGTCGTCCAGTTGGTAGAAAATCTGATGGCCGTTCGTTTCTTTGCGTATGCCATGTCCCCCGGCGAATGCAGATTCCTCCTTGGTCGGTTCGGGCTTCGAGGGGAGCGAAGGATCAACTACTGTTACCCACATCTCGTGGAGCTTCTTCACCGGAAATTGTTCTCTCGTGATCACCACCGGACAGTTGAAGCGTTCAATATCCAGCGTATTCACAATAGTCACCGTCAGGCGTTTGGACGGGGCGAAGTCGCCCTCTGTGTACCACCTCTTGTCGTCGGCTTGAAGAATGCCGACAACGAGAATCAGAGATACGAGCACATCTTTCCGCGCCATGGTTGTTACCTTTCGATCGTACTCAGTTTCCGCGGTTTGTCCGAACCGTGAGAATCCAGACGGGATTTTTCCCCGCATCGTATGTTGCAAAGCGCTCTAGCTGCCCGTTTTGGCTGTCAATTCGATAAGCAGCGACTCTTCCCGATCCTTGGCCACCTGCATAGAGGAACTTCCCGTTTGGATCAATCGCGAACGAGCGGGGAGTTTTCTCCGTAGGGAAGTTCCCAAGAGAAGTCAGCTCCCCGGTTTTCGTATCAACCGAGAACCCAGCGATACTCTCATGACCGCGGTTCGATGCATAGAGAAATCGTCCGTCCGGGGTCAGATGGACATCAGCCCCTGTGTTCGCTCCTGTATGGCCGGTCGGGAGCGTGGAGAGTGTCTGAAACGATGCAAGCGTGCCTTCCGATGCATGAAGATGGTAGGCTCTTACCGTACTCCCAAACTCATTCACAAAATACGCCACGGGCAATCTCGAATGAAACGCCAAATGACGGGGGCCCGTGTTTGCTGGTGTGACGACCCGATCCGGAGAATTTGGGGTCAACATCCCGCTACCGGGATCGAACCTGAATTGGTGCATCGTCTCCCCCGTCCTGCAAGGAATGAAGAGATATCGATTCGTCGGATCGGTCTGAATGGAGTGCGCATTTTTCTCTGTCGTCAGAACCTGAACTGCACTGTCCTGGATACTGCCATCTTTCTGTATGGAATAGATCGCGGCTTTACTATCTGCAAAATAGGCAGTCAGAAGAAACCTCCCGGATTTGTCCGTTCCGACATAAACCGGATTTCCCGCCGCGTGAATGGTATTGATAGGGATCAAATCCCCGTCTTCGGAATTGATTCTGAACGACGAGATACTGTTTGAGGATCGAATCGCGGCGTAGAGAAATGCACGCGTCGGGCCTACGGCGAGAGCACCCGGATCACCACCGAAAGCGAGCTTCTTGATGAATATGAGATCGCCTCTTGCGGTATCGATTCTGTAGATCGCGATACTTCGCTCAGTGTCGAGCGAGACCTAAGCATAATCATCGCAACCCGCAGAGGCTTTGCCGCCTGTGCCGGGATTTTTTCCAGTCTGTGCATGGCACACGCTGATCACAATCAGGATCGTAAGAGCACTCCACATCTTTGGCAATTTGTCCTCCATTCTGTTTCCATCTCACCGCAGCAGTAGTACTTTGATCGTCTTTGCGCGCCCGTCCACAAACCGTGCCGCGTCACTACCGTAGAAGTGCCGAGGCGCACCAGAGAATCGGCGCCTGACCATGGAAGTCGCCGACATTGCGCTTGCGATCCAGGTAATACTGCAAGTCGTTTTTCTTACTCGTTCCTTCGCAGACTTCACGGATGTCGGCGTTCGCATCGATGTACTTGATCAACGCCAACCACGCCTTGCGGGCAGCGGGGCCGTAGGTGGCTTCATCGAGCCACCCGTTCTTGACTCCGGTGATGAAGGCGAAGGTGAACATCCCCGTGCAGGAGGTTTCTTGCCATGATTCCGGATGGTCGATGAGCTGGCGCCACATTCCGTCCTCGCCCTGGAATCTTAGAAGCGAGGCCATCATTGTTTTGTACCCCCTCATGATCGTGCTCCGATCAGGATTTTCGTCGGGAAGCGAGCGAAGCAGTTCACTCATGCCGGCTGCCATCCATCCGTTGCCCCTGCCCCAGAAGAAGGGAACATCGGGCGCATGGAAGAACAATCCATTCGGCTGCTGCAGTTGATCGAGGTAAACGACCATTTCTTTTGCTGCACGGTCGATGTACGCGCGGTCACCGGTGGCGCGAAATGCCTGTGCCTGTGCAGCCGTGATCATGAACATGTCATCGATCCACATGCGCGTCTGCCACGTCAGCCCTTTTCTGTAGCTCGCCCACGACTCCTCATTCGCCCGCCCGCCGAACGGCTCTCCCCATTGCTTATCCGCCATATCCTTGCCAACGGCGAGGTATCGTTCGTCTTTGGTCTGGATGAAGAGCTCAAGCGGAACCGCCGCGAACACCGTCATATCGACATGATCAGGCACCGGAATGAGGTCTTTTTTCTCTCTCAGCAGCGGGTCGAAACGACGGACAAGCTTGGCCTGCAGTTCGGTGTCGCCGCTCAGCTGCGCAAAGGTAAGCGAACCGTACCAGGTACAGACTTCAGGATAGGTGATCGATTTCGGGGGAGTTGTACGGCCAAAATTCCCGAACGGACTTGCGGCATAGTGCTCCGCCACACGTTTCCCGATCTCCTGTGGAGAACTCCCGTCGGGCCAAGCTCCAGACATCGATGTTGACTTTGAAGTTGAAGAAAAGGATGCGCAACCCGCGCAGAGCAGAATGATGGCGATCAAAATCACCGAAGCGGCAACAAGTCTCTTCATAGCCTATTGACCTCATAGTACATTGATGAACATCAACCATTAGCGCAAGACTGTCCGCCGGAACTGCTCCGGCGTTGTCCCTGCGCGGACCGCGATGACCTCTTCCCCTTTGTTAGTGGGGAACTTCAACAGTTCGCCGTTCACATTCTCCGATTTCTTCCCGCTCCGATAGAGGGTAATTTCACGTTCCTGCCATGGATTTTGCAGGCGGCATTCCCCTCCGAACTGCGATTGAAGAGCCACGAACTCAACCTGGCCTTTTTGCCGGGATGAGATCCCAACGAAACCGGGGGGTTCCGGAACATCGTCGTCAAAGGATTCGGCAGGTAACTGGTACAACGATGATCGTCTGGGTTCTTGGCCGAGGCCAAGATACGCGGTGTTCGGATGGGACAACACAAGAAAGTAATGGAGACTTACGTGAATGTCAACGTCAGGAGGAAACATTGATCGAGGATGCAGCGGTGTCTTCTTCCATGTGAGGAACGTTGACTGAGGCGGAAAAAAAAGGAGGGGCGATCAAATAAATTTGGAGGAAGAAGGAACAATCCTCGGCGATGAGAATTCCTCGGTTGTCATTTCTTTACCTGCTTCGGAATCATGCAGCAGAAACGCCGATCGGCGTTGGCCAATCGGCATTTTCAGAGCGGTATGCCACGAGCAAACCGCCGACGGCACCGAGTGAAAGGGCTTGTGGGGAGCGCCCGTACGGGCAGATATTTCATTACTTCACCAGGTTATCGATAATGAAATGCCTGTTGTGTCTTTGGTATTCTGTGTAGAACAGCTCTTTGCCATGGACAACAAATGTGCCGAGTCCATAAGGATCAATGCCCAAACGTGGAGGCACCCACTTGATTCGTTCCGATTCCCCACCAGGCAACTTCAACCGATACAGCTCCCCGCCCGCTGAAGTGAGATAATAGATATCGCTACCCTCCAACGATCTGCCCCAACGATAGGGGATTGATTTGAGGAGCATAGTCGCATGTGCCGAACCTTTGGATTGGTATGAAGACATCGTAGCGATCCACAATCCCCGGCGCGTGTTTCGGTAGTCAACAATCAAAACGAACTTGTCATTCAGAACCGGATAAGCAAAGACGGAATCCTCGACCGTTTTTTCAAAATGATCTGAATCAATTGAATAGATGAACGAACTCATGCCTTTTCGAACTATGACTTGGTTTCCATTCCACCATCCTGCGATAGTTCCTGCCATGAGAAATCTCTGTTGGCCCGGATGATCGAATCTCACAATGTTGACATGTACAGAATCGACCGGTTGATTCATATCTAAACTCGAATATCCAATCCATTTCTCATCTGGAGACCACGCAACCGAGATCTTCACGCCGACGTCATCCGTAACCTTGTTGACGTTTTTCCCATCTCTATCCATAACGAAAATGTTGAGGTTATAGCTCACAGCGTCCTGATCCTGAGCAGAGAACGCCACAAGTTTTCCGCTCGCAGAGACATCTGGAGAGCTCCGCAAACGGTCTCCGGGCGTAAGTGACCGTACGGAGCCATTCGTCAGATCCATCGACTTTATCTGGCCCACGCCCTGCATTTCATTGTACAGAAGGCGTTTGCCGTCCTTCGAGATACTTGCAGGATATTGCGGGCCGGGACCGCGAGTTATCTGTTGTGGCTCTCCGCCACCGCCCGAGACCATCCAGAGATTGACGCTGCCGCCTCTATCCGATGCGTAGATAATGCTGCCAAAGGGGGTCCATTCGGCGTCATCCACGAATTTTCTGTCAAATGTGATTTGGCGATCGCTTCCGTTCTTCAGGTCACGTACCATGATTTCGGTGAATCCTTCCGGAAAACTCTTCGTCCACGCAATGTATCGGCTATCAGATGACAGGTCAAAAGAGAATCTTGATGAGCCAAGCGCCGTTGCTACGCTATCTGCAAACAGAAGTTTTGAATCGGATCCATCCAATGCGCAAGACCAGAACGCACGTACGGTTTGTCTTGCTGCAGTATTCTGCGAGGTGACATGATACAAAACACGCTTCCCATCATCACCGAATCCCCAGGCCGCAGTGACTCCACTCTTGATGACCCTGCCGATTCCCCCGAGAGGGGTCACCACTAGCTCTCTGACTCCCTGGAAAGTGGTACGTTGATACACTATCGTTCCCTCATCGGGAGAGAGAAAAGCATTGAAAATATCCCGACAGGAGTCCTTCGTGATTCTCATCGGCCGCCGTGTATTGACGTTCATCATGTAGACGTCATATTTTCCTCCATCATCTACAGCTGGAAATACGATTGTATTTCCACCGTCCGACAGGGTGCCGTAGGAAACAGATTGGAATGGAATCTGCAAATCCCAGATTTTCATGTCCGGATTGAGTTGCGGACCGCGAGTGAGAAAATAGAAAACGCCAGCCGCGCATAAGGTCACCAGAATGCCGGCGCCAGTATAGAGAATCTTCTTTTTGGATCGTCCTGTTCGAGGCCTTCCGCGTAAATCCTCATCCCGATATGCGAATTGTGAAGATACCGCACTATGGGAAACTCGAGAGGTCTGCTTTGCGCTGCGCCGCAAATCGATCACGATCTCGTGGATATTCTGATAGCGATCTTCCGGATCCTTTTCCAGAGCTCGATTCAGAACATGCATGATCTCAGATGAAACTTCCGGCAGGTATTTCTGTATCGGCAGCGGCTCCTCGTTCACGATCGAATACACCATCGCCGCTTCGTGTTCTCCCCTGAACGGCAAGTGACCTGTCAGCATCTCATACAACACGACACCAAATGAGAAGATATCACTCCGCGCATCCACTTCTCCACCCTCTATCTGCTCAGGGGCCATATACGCCAGCGTCCCCACCGTGCTGGATGTCCGGGTCAGCTTGAGCGATCCCTTCAGCTTGGCCAAACCGAAGTCCATCACCTTGATCTGGTTCTTCGAGTTGACCATGATGTTGTCGGTCTTGATGTCGCGGTGTACGATCCCCTTGCTGTGCGCTTCCTGCAAGGCTTCCCCGATCTGGATCGCATAGTTGATGGCAGTCTGCGTTTTCTGGACAGGCAACATCTGTCTAAGCGTCTTGCCGTCAATGTATTCCATCACGATGAATTGCTGCCTGCCCCCGCCTGCCTCGGAGAACTCACCAGGGCGGGCAGGCCCCGAAGCGCCAGCGGAGGCGGGCCCATCGTGTTCGGCAATATCATAGATCGTGCAGACGTTGGGATGATTCAATGCGGAGGCAGCACGGGCTTCCTGGAGGAATCGGGCTTGTTCATCAGCTGTGACGGTGAGATGATGTGGGAGGAATTTGAGCGCAACATCGCGATCCAGCTTGGTGTCATGGGCTTTATAGACGATTCCCATGCCACCTTCGCCGAGTTTCTCGAGGATCAAATAGTGGGAGATGGTTTGGCCTATCATTACATTCTCCCTCTGGGTCCCGACCCCGTGGGAAAGAACGGGGCAGGCAGAGAACGTCGGGATCCGCGAAATTCCATCTGCTCACAAAATGCGTTCGCAGGGAATTTCGGGACCTTGTAGACGACGCCCATCCCCCCTTCGCCCAATTTCTCGACAATCATGTAATGTGAGACTACTGTTCCAATCATCATAATTCCCACGAGATAGTCATTGGGCTTCGGGGGGCAGGTCCCCCGTCGCCGACTTGTCCCGACGAAGTTCCGTTCCTCAGGAACGTAGTCGGGAGCTTTTCAAGGATTTTGCAGGGAGAAATCGTTTGCCCTATCATAGCCAGCACTCGAAGAACAAAAAACCTCCATCTTCGCATCAGCGAATCCGGAGGTCAATCACAATTCCTCGCTTCTTGAAGCCTTCCCCGGCTTCGTTATAGGTCAATGTTACGGCGATTCCCAGCGAGTGTCAAATGACAGAGACAGTCGCCACATCTGGTCTCATTTGCGGGCACTCCCCTCCTGGCACACTTACGTCCCAATCGCACTGGGTGGAACTGCAAAGTCACGTCCGCGCCAGGCGAACCAGAGCGTACCAAGCACGCCGAAGCCGAACGCGAACGGTATGCTTCAAAGCCGTGGACGTGAGCAGAGATGAATGACTCATCGATCCACCGATTTTCGATGAGTTGATGTGCAATGGCGCCCAGTGATTCATCCCACGACACCTTGCCGCACTATCCCTGGAGATCGAGAACCTCCCGGACACACTTCAACAGAGCTTCGCGCGTGTAGGGCTTTTGGATGAAATCCTTCACACCCGACCTGAGGATCCGCAGCTTCAATTCCGGCTCAAGGTAGCCGCTTGCCAATACCATTTTCACGCGTGGGTTCTTGCTCTTCAGTTCCAGGAAGAGGTCGTAACCGCTAATCTTTGGCAAGCCCATGTCGGAAACGACCAGGTCGACATGATCGCACTCAGCCGTGTAGAGCGCTGCGGCCTGGCTGCCGTCCGCTGCCTCAATCACCCTGTACCCTTTCTCGACGAGCGCCGAGGTGGCAAGCTCCCTGAGATCACCCTCATCTTCCACAAAGAGCACTGTCTCCGTCCCTCCACGCACGTCTTCGGCTGATGTTTTCTTTTCCTGGAAGGTCTCGCGGGCAGTGTGAGGAACGGGTAGGTAGACGGAGAATGTGCTGCCAGCTTGAAGCATGCTTTCTGCGTCGACAAACCCGCGATGCGCTCCAACAATGCCATACACAACGGAGAGGCCTAGACCTGTCCCTTTGCCCGGCTCCTTGGTCGTGAAAAATGGCTCGAACATGTGAGTCCTCGTCACCTCGTTCATACCTTCGCCAGTGTCCCGGACAGTGATACCAACGTACGACCGTTCACGCGCCTCGAGGAAGCGCTTCGCAAGTTCCTCTCCGGAGACCAGCCTCGTGCTGAACGACAGTGATCCGCCCATAGGCATGGCATCTCGCGCATTCACCGCGAGATTGAGCAACACCTGCTGGATCTGAGTCGGGTCGCCAGCGATGGAAGGAAGGTTCGGATCCAGCTGCGCGCTGATATTGATTGCCGTTGGAAACGTTTCTTTCAGAAGTCTCAAGAGCTCTTCGATGACCTCGTTGACGCGCACTGATTCCAGCAACGTCTGCGTTTTCCGCGCGAACGTCAGCAGCTGCCGAACCAGCCCGGTGCCTCGCTCCACGGCTGTCATCATGGTCTTGACACTGTGCTCCAGCTTGGCAGGAGTATCCTTGTACCGGTCGACCAAGGCAACGTGACCGAGAATGATAGCGAGGATATTGTTGAAATCATGCGCGATGCCGCCGGCGAGGGTCCCGATACTCTGCAGTTTTTGCGCTTGCTGAAGCTGTTCCTCGAGTTTTCGCTGTCCCGTGGTATCCACGTAAATCCCATAAATACCCACGAGCTGATCATCTATGACAATCGGATATCCCATAATAGACACATCAACGAGGGTTCCATCCTTTCTCATTCGTTTGGTCTGCATGAGCACCGCGCTACGGCTTTGAGCAAGCGTTGACAACTGTTTGCCTTCTTCCCCGAGGTGCGTTGGGACCACAAGATCGTTAATCTTCCGCCCAACGGCTTCGTCCTGCGAATATTGAAAGATCTCCTGAAAGGCCTTGTTGACAGACATGACCGTATCCTGATCGTCAAGCACCACGATGCCGGAGGGGGAGTTTTCGAAGAGCTGCTGAAAATACGATCGCTGGAGTTGCAGCGCATCCTGCGCGCGTTTCTGTTCCGTAACGTCATGAATGATTCCACGAATCGCTACGACTTTTCCTTGTTCGTCCTTCACGGAAGTGGAGGTCTCCAGAACGGTCAATCGTTCTCCGTCCTTGCGACTCAAAACAAGTTCATAGTCTTTCAGGAATCCCTCCCGCGCGAGTTCCTTCTGATACCGTTCTCTCTCGCCGGCACTCGCATAGAGCGTCGAGGCAATATCGACTTGCAGCAGCTCTTCCTTCGAGGCATAGCCGAGCAAATCGACGCCCGCCTGGTTGATGTCCAGAAATCTCCCCTCAGGCGTGCTGATGAACACAACGTCTTTGGTCTCCTCAAACAGCGTACGGTATTTTTCCTCAGCAGTTCTTCGTGCCGTCACATCCCGGAAGCTCCAAACCCGACCGACGACGTTGCCTCCCACGCGCTGCGGCTTTGAGAAGCGCTCGTAGACCCTTCCGTCCTTGAATTCAAGAACATCGTGGCCTTCCTCGTCCGGATGGTTGTACAATTCACTCACACGGGCCTGGAATCCCTGTGGATCTTTCAATTGGTCGACCACGAAGTTGAGCAACCGGCTGTCATCCCCGCTGTCTTTGATCTCCTCAGGGATCCGCCACAGCTCCAGGAACTTTTCATTATAACTGGAAACCTTCCCTTTCCTATCCACCACAAGAATTCCATCGGCTGTCGATTCAAGTGTGCCAGTGAGCAGCGAGAGCGTATTCCGCAGTTCCATCTCCGCCTGCTTGCGCGCAGTGATGTCCGTCGATACACCAATCAGCGCTATCGGGGTGCCCGCTTCATCGCGAATGATATTGGTGGAAAGATGGATTGGGAATTCTGTGCCGTCCTTCCGCCGGTTGATCAATTCTCCCTGCCAACCGCCACGGAGTGTCGCCGGGAGGATCTCGCTGGTCAAGTCGGGAGAGTTTAGACCTGCACGCACAATTCCGATATGTCGACCGACGAGCTCGTTGTCCTGGAAGCCATAGGTCTTGGTGAAGGCGTCATTGATGAAGAGAACCTGATCCTCCATGTCCGTGATGCTGACACACTCGTTGATACTTCGGAGTGCGTAGGCGAGACGCTGACGTACTTCCTCCTCGAGTTTTCTACTGGTGATGTCGCGTGCCTGCATGCGCACAGTCTTGCGAGCGTTGTCCGGAGCCGGTATCGTACTGAAGTGACCCGAGAACCACCGCCTGCCTCCGACAACATCGAGGGGATACTCGATCGACTCCGGACGTCCCGTCCTCAGCACCTTCCGGATGAGATTGACAAACACCTGGCCTGCTTCCTCGCCTAGAACTTCCGGAATCTTTCTGCCGAATAATTGTTCCCTGGGAAGAGCAAGAAGGCTCTCATCATCCGTCCATATGTTGAGGTATTCTCCATCTTCATCAAACTCGAACACAATTTCATCTGTCGATCGAATCAGTGAACGAAGGCGCACCTCATTGTTTCGGAGTTCATCCTCGGCCCGCCGACGATCGGTGATATCCCGGGAATTGACCACAATCCCCCGCACCGCTCGATCCGCGAGGAGGTTTTTTGCAGTCACTTCGAGAAGAACCCATGAGCCGTCGCCCAGGAGAAATCGGCACTCAAAATTGGCCGTAAATCCCGGCGTCCGAATCCCCCTTCTGAGCAGGTCCCGGATGGCCGCGGTTTCTTCAGGATTAATGAACTGGAAGATGTTCTTGCCGACCAGATCCCCTTCAGAATGTCCCAGGTACCGCATCACAGACGGACTTTCGTAAAGCACCGTACCATACTTGTCCAGGATCGTGATGAAATCCGTCGCGTTCTCGATGAGCGATTGGTAGAACTTTCTTCTTGACGATTGATCGGACGTCTCCATAGCTCCTGCGGAACGCTGGAAGAAGGTCAGAGCCCTCGACCGCATTGAAAGGACCCAGTCTGTTGTTCTACTCCATATGCGGGCGATGTGACTCATGTTCGATGTGTCGTGACCTCGGCCTTGCAGCACGACGCTGTGGTCTTAGAAGGAGGTGTCTTGGAGGTGTTTCGAAGAAGGTACAGAACTGAGGCACCAAAATCAACGCGACGGCTGCAGAAGAAACGTCACCGGGAAGCAGAGTTACCAGTGTGGTTTGTACACGAGACCACATACACTCCTGACGGAATCGTGAGTGGAAAAGATTGATCTGCGGAGCTCGACCAGCGACGACAAATCAAGACTTGATCTGGGCAAATCCGGCTCAACTCCCACTCACTGTGGATGGAACCGTGAAGTCACGTCCGCGCCAGGCGAACCAGAGAGTACCAAGTACGCCAAAGCCGAACGCAACCTTCAGGTTGAGTTCCGGCGACACGCTCCAGAGAAGCGCTCCGCCGAATGCCGCAAATGCAACGAGCACGTCACGGACGAGATAGTATAGCCCGAACATTGCCGCTTTGCGCCCCTCCGGCGCAAGATCCATGATCAGCGCCTTCCGGGTTGGCTCGCCGAATTCCTTGAGCCCGCGCAGAACAAATGCCGCTATCAGGGGCTCAAGCGAACGCGAATACAGCAGCGCTACCGGAAAACAGGTGAAAAACATGAACGTGATCAGCACGAATGGCTTCTTGCCAAAGCGGTCGGCCATGTACGCCACAGGGATGTACACCAGAACCGCGGTGAGGTTCTCGATGGCAGAGAGCCAGCCGAACGTGAGCTCTGAGACGGGATGCAAAACATAGCGCGTGGCCCAGATAACCACGAATGCGTCCGGAATGCGCTCGCAGAAACGAATCAGGATATCCGACCAAAGGAGATTCCGGAGATCGCCAGGCATCTCGCGCCAGAGCCGAAATGGAT
>Ga0315288_10007848_pt1 | contig 13510 bp, 13 predicted proteins | sample YL17G11_20_MG_FD_203454 | JGI IMG/M metagenome (GOLD analysis project Ga0315288, IMG submission 203454) | Sediment microbial communities from Yellowstone Lake, YNP, Wyoming, USA - YL17G11_20 | ecosystem: Environmental > Aquatic > Freshwater > Lake > Sediment | place: USA: Wyoming | collected...
CCGCGTCGTCATAAAAGACCGTATTGCAGACAATATGTTCCAGCAGATACTCACCCGCACGGAAGACTATGACATCCTTGCCACGCCCAACCTGAACGGAGACTATCTTTCCGACGCGTGTGCCGCGCAGGTCGGCGGTCTCGGTATCGCGCCCGGCGGCAACATAGGCGATAACGCCGCGGTCTTCGAAGCCACTCACGGCACCGCGCCGAAATACGCCGGTCAGGACGTCGCCAACCCGGGCAGTCTGATACTGTCCGCAGTCCAGATGCTCGAATACATGGGCTGGCGTGAAGCCGCTCAGGTGATACGCAATGCCTTCGGCAAGACCATCAGACAAAAGTACGTTACTTACGATTTTGCGCGCCAGATGGAAGGCGCGACGCAGGTAAAGACGAGCGAATTTGCCGCCCGGATTGTCGAAAACATGGCTTAGTTCATGTTTCCGCGGGCTGGAAGGAGTCGTGTTATGATGCACCTGCTCAATCGTGCGCTGATGAAATGTGTAGTTGTTCTCGCGGTCTTTCTCGCCGGATGCATTTCCTCCGGCATCTATCTCGTCCCTCAAACGCCGGAAGTCTCTCCAATCACTCAGGAAGTCGGCGCGGTTTACAGGCTGACTGAAAACGAATCGCCGGGAGGCGCTCCTGCCGTCGTATCTCTCACGAGCCACGGTATCGCACGCGCTGTCCTCGAAGACGGCCGCCGGGTCGCCCTTATGCACCTCCAATTCGCCTTCCGCAACCGCACCGGGTTGGACGTCACTTTCAAGGCTAATACTGCGTTAGTATCTGCTCCCCCCGTCGTGGTTCAGCCCGTACAGCCTTCGTGGATTTACCCCGGCGAAGCCCGCCCCATGCCCGACCTGATACCGGCGGGCAAAGACGCCATTTACGACCTCTACTTCATTCTCGGCAGCCCCGGCGTGTTGTCGAACATCGGCTCCGTTTCAGTCTCCTGGGAATACACGCTCGGCGATACGCTCTACGGCACAGCCACCGTGTTCTTCCGCGGCGCGGGACTGCCTTCTCAGCAGTACGGCTATGAAACGCTCGTGACGTATCCTTCCGACACGATCTACGTCGATTCGCCCATCCATATTTGGTGGTGGTGGCCGCTGTACATCGGCGGAGGTCATCACGGCGGCGGACACTGGTCCGGCCCCGGCCCGATGCCCGGCCCCAGCTTCCATAGGAGATAACCATGGCTCGTCGCGGAAAACGCAGTAAAGGCGGCTCATTGATAATTGACACCCATGTGCATCTGTCCGAAGATGACGTGAACGGCGACCGTCTCGTAAAAGAAGCCGAACGGCTCGGTATCGACAAGCTCGTGGTGTTCGGCACCGGCGGACTTTACTACACCGGCCCGGGAAACGACGAATGTCTCGCCGCCGCACAGCGCCATCCTGACCGGATAATTCCCTTCGCCCACCTCCCTCTCGGCCACGTTGAACCCATCGAAGTTGACCGCTGTATCCGTCGCGGCTTCAAAGGTTTCAAAGTGCTCGCCCCCACAAAAGACCTCAATAGCAGGGACTACTGGCCGTTTTACGAGCGCATCCAGCACTACAAAGTGCCCGTTCTTTTCCATCTCGGAATCCTCGCCGTCAATGCAGACCAGTTTATGTACGACATAGATACCAGCCGCATGAGGCCCGTATTCCTCGACAGTATCCTCAGGACCTTCCCCGACATCATTATCTGGGGCGCGCATTTCGGCAATCCCTGGTACGAAGAAGCCGCCATGCTCGCGCGCTGGCACAAAAATCTCTACTTTGACCTTTCAGGCTCTTCCCTCAAGGCCAAGCCGCCGGAGTTCTTCGGCGGCCTCCTGTGGTGGAAGCACAACCAGCAGTACGGCCACGGGAACAATCCCTGGAACAAGATGCTTTTCGCCACCGATGTTTCCATCGACATGATGGAAGACGTGATGAACGACTACAACCGGCTCATGGACACGCTGAAGCTCGATGAGAACGAACGCCGCGCTCTTATGGGTGAAAACGCGGCAAGAGTTCTCGGCCTCATGGACGGTTAGCCTCCCGCATTTGGAGTTTCGCTGATGACAGTTGCCGGCGGTCACGTTCTTAGACACCTGCTGGCTTTGCTGTCGATGGCGCTTGTGCTGTGCGGTTGCAGCCATGCTGAAGCGCCGGTATTGCATCCGGGGGTCGAGCAACTCGAAAATGAAGGAGTGCCCACCGGAGGCCAAGGGCTTCCTCCCGGCGCAAAGCCTCCGCCGCGTAAGACCGCCCCCGCGCCCAACAACGACCTGCCGCTCATGGAGAAGTATCAGTATGGCACAAGAAATTAGAACCCATCTCAAAATCCCGCGCGGCTGCGTTGCGAGCGCCAAGGGGCCCGGATGCAAGGAGCGACAACGATGGCATATCAACGGAGAGATATGTCGAGGAGGAGCGACGCCGCAGACGGCTCCTTGCCGCCGCAACCCGAAGGGCCGACGGCGGTTGCTTCGCATTCCGGCGTTACTCGTCGTCGCCGATATTCGTTCCATATCGTCTCCTCCTCGTTCCTTGGTCTGCTCGCAAGCGCCTGTCGGCGCAGCTAGCGGGGGTTTTTGAGATGGGTTCCAAGCGCAGCCGCGTTGTGACCATCATCATGGTGGCGATAGCCCTCGCAATATGGTCTGTCATGCTGATGTATCCCTGGCCGGTCGTCCCAGTGGACGACAAGAAACAAACCGTGGGCAATCTTCCTCCTGAAAAGCCTCATATCTCCGTCGACGCCATCCAGCGTCTGAACCTCACCCTTGCCGTTACCCGGCCCGCCGCCGCGGTCGTCACTTTCACCAACAGGACTCAGAACGTTATCAGCGTTTACGACAACCGGCGCATGTCTGCTTATTCTTTGACAGTATCCACGAAAGAAAGCCCCTCAATTCGCTATAGCCTCGAAAGAACCAATGTGATGAAAGGACGGGCCGCGGAAATCCCCCTCCTGCCCGGCGCATCCTATTCCCGCGAAGTAAACCTTTCCGCCATACATTGGACAGCATCCGGTACGGTGTCTCTCAGCATCGCTTATCAGCCCGGCGCCATCGACGAGAAATACACGGTCCCGAAGGAACTCCTGTCCAACAGCGTGCCGTGGACGATAGAAGCTCCGGCGGAAGACCCGCTCATGGAGGTGTTGGAATGAAAGAGTGCTCGAATAAGCATAAGCGCCTGCTATTCTGCCTTTTCATGGAGGGATTGGCATGAAGGACTGCTCTAACAAGCATAAGTGCGCGTGTTCCTACCCCGACTGTAGCAGACACGGCAAGTGCTGTGAATGTCTGGCGTATCATCTGAAGAGCAATGAGTTGCCGGCCTGTTGTTTTCCGCCTGAAGTGGAACGCTCCTACGACAGGTCTTTTGAGCGCTTCATCGAGGTACATTCTAAATGAACCCCGCTCCTGCAAAATACGGCGGATTTCGCCCGAAACCTGTATCTCCATCACTCCACAAGCGGTTAACCCTCTGTGGAAGTGTGCTGAAAAACTCTCTCTCGCACGGAAGGTATCTGACATGCAATGCAAAAAGCACTCGGCTCTGAAAGCAGTCGCCTGTCTCGCAGTGTGGCTCGCCTTCTCAACGGCCACATCCTCCGCCGCTGAAACGGCAAAACAGGAAGTTAAGCTCAGCGGCGAATATAAGGCGATGCTGGACTTCAAAAAACCCGTGTCTGTTATCGTCAACTATGGAGCGCAGATACGAGAAGGCGGATACTTGTCCATCGGTGCGGGGGGCAAAATTACTCTGCGCCTCAGCGACGATACCCCCAAGGAAGGCTCGACCAAACTCCAGGTCACCGGCATGTGCGATATCTTCGGCTCTTCCAAAGAACCGGTGTACATCCGCTCCCTGAATTCCGGCAAAGTCATTATCGGCGACACGACGCACCGCGACGACATCAAGCCCGGCCCGGTGCTCACCAGCTTCAGGATGCGATACACCGTGCTCGTAGATACCCCGTTGGCTGTCCGCGACGGCAACGTCAATATCGAAGAATGCGTCTTCGTGAACTCCCCGGTGACAATCGATGGCGGCCGCCAGGTGGTCGTCCAGAAATGCACCTTCGTCAGTCCCGACGGCACCGGCCTCGAAATAACCCGCTCCGACACGTACCCGAACGTCGCCGTATCCGGCTGCGCCTTCAGCGACAGCGGCGTCGGCCTCTCCATAAAACTCGGCACCATGCGCCAGAAACGCGCACCGGTGCAGATATCCGACTGCAACTTCCTCCACAACGGCGCGCATGTCTACTACGAAGACCTCGTACACTTCATGATACAGTCCTGCTGGATGTCTGAACCGCCGGCCACGAACGCCGCCGCCTTCTCTTATCCGGCGGATGCTCAATACCAGGGACGTATCCAGCCCGCCAATTTCAAGAAGACCGCTCTCACGGTCGCGGGAGCTTCGCTCGTCAAGGACGGGACAATCAAGCCGCTCGATTTGATTCCCAAGCCCGAAGCCAAACCTGAAACCCCTCCCCCGCCTCCGCCTGCTGAAGAGGAAAAGAAGTGACGGCTGTTGCGAACACGCCTCATGTCGCGCTCGTCACCGGGGCGAGCGGCGTCATCGGCGGAGCCATCGCTTACGCGCTCGCCGCGTCCGGCACGAGACTCATTCTCCACGCCAACAAAGGCGTCGCGGCCATCGACAGATTGCTTGCAGGGCTTAAAAAGGCGGAATCCGTGGAAGTCCTTGCCGCCGACTTGACCCTTGAAAATGGCCGGTCGGAAATCACGAAGACCGCCCGTGAGAAGAACGTTGATATCCTCATCAACAACGCCGGCATCGTGGGCGGAAGCCCCCTTTTCGCCGCCCAGACAACCGAAACCGCGCAGATTCTTGATGTAAATTACACCACGTCCCTCAAACTTTCCGAAGCCCTTCTGCCGCAAATGCTCGAGCACGGCTTTGGGCGCATTATCAACATATCGAGCGTGGCCGGGCTTACGGGCGATGCGGGACGTGCCGCCTATGCCGCGGCAAAAGCGGCGCTCGTCGGCCTCACGCGCCGCCTCGCCAGAGCCGCCCATGGAAACGTCACCGTTAACGCAGTCCTGCCGGGTTTCGTGGCGGAGACGCCTGCGCTGAATGCGCTCGGCCCGGATAAGGCTCGCAAGCTCGTCGAATCAGTGCCGTCAGGCAGATTTGCCGAACCTTCTGAAATCGCTGCTCTCGTCGCATTTCTGGCGTCGGGAAGTTCTGCCCATGTCAACGGCGCTCTGATAAATGTGGACGGCGGGCTTGTGTCGCTTGCCGCTCAGGGATAAGCCGTGACATCGAGACCGGTCTATGTTTACGGCATGGGAGCGGTCAACCCTTTCGGCAAAGGCGTTGCGGCTTTGTGGGACGGGCTTCTTTCCGGCAAGTGCGCCATAAAGCCCGTTACGGTCATTTCTACGGACGGCCTCAGAAACCCAAACGCCGGCCAGGTGGACGGCTATGCTCCCGACCCGGAAAACCCCCGCTCCCTGCGCATGCTCATCGACGCCGCACGAGAAGCCATTGCACCGATTTCTAAAAATTCCGCCGCCCTTTCACGGACTGCGCTGGTTCTCGGCACAAATTTCGGGGGCGTAGAACGTGCCGAACACGGTCTTTTTGAAGCTCCCGCCGACCTCGCCAAGTACGAGTTTTCATTTGCCGCCCGCAAGGTCAGGCAGGAACTCGGCCTGGGCGGGCCGCACCGCATCGTGTCTCTGTCCTGCGCTTCCGGCACCGCCGTGCTTCATATTGGCAGGAGAATGCTCGAAAGCGGGCAGGCCGACTTCGTTCTGGCCTGCGGCTACGATGAGCTGTCGCGCTATGCGCTTGTCGGCCTTTCGGCTCTGCGGGCAATAACGGCGGAGACGGTCAAGCCGTTCGCCAAAGACCGCGCTGGAACGATTTTCTCGGAAGGCGCAGGAGCGATTCTTTTGAGCCTGACCGCGCCGAAAGAGCGCCCGGTGTGTATCGCCGGTTCTTACCTGAACAACGACGCCTATCATCTTACGGCTCCTGAAAAGACGGGCATACCCATACAGAATCTCATCCGCACGGCGATTTCGGACGCGGGCATCACGCCTGACAAGATCGACTACATAAACGCTCACGCCACGGGAACGCCTTACAACGACGCGAACGAGACGGCGGTTTTCAAGGCGGTGTTCGGCGCGGGCGCGGCGAAGATACCGATTTCCGCGAACAAGGCTGCCATAGGGCACTGCATGGGCGCGGCCGGCTCGCTCGAAAGTATTGCCACGATTCGGGCGATGCAGGAAGAAACGCTTCCGCCGACGATTAATTCGAGTCCTCCGGACCCGGAGCTGGATCTCGATTATCTGCGAGACGGGCCGCGCAAGAAGGCAGTTTTTCATGCTCTGAAGACTTCGTATGGTTTTGGCGGGACAAATGCGGCGGTGGTGCTGAAGAGAATGTGGTAAGCATAAAGCACTGAAGGCTGTCACCCCTAACATGTTTCGTGCGAAACAGCGCCCAAAATTCCAACACTTTCAGACAATCGGCTGGGGACAGACCTAATGTCAGGAACATCGGCACCTTCCAAGACATAACGAGGCGATTGCACAGGCAGAACATTGCCGTTTTTCAGTTGCGACAATGTCGCATTTGCGATAACATAGATGACTGGAAGGACAAGTCACCTGAAATGTCAGTAAGTCTTCCCGGCAAAGCAGATGTGTTACGCCAACGGCTGAAAGCGGCCGGACTGAGGGCGACTGCCCAGAGGAACATGATACTGCGCGTGATTGCGGGCGCTTCTCAGCCCATGTCCGCCAAAGAATTGTTCGGGCACAGGAGGTTGAAGGCGGTCGATAGAGCAACCGTATATCGCATTGTACTAAGTCTCGAAGCGGCGGGGATAATCCACCACGCGTATTCGTCAGGCCGGACGTCGTTCTACGAAATCGCCGACCGGTGCAGTGAGCGTTCCTGCCACCCGCATTTCATCTGCAAGTCGTGCGGAGCGGTTTCATGTCTGTATGAAAGCCACGTGCCCCACATGGCGGTTCCGAAAGGATACGCCGTCGAAAGAAGCAAGATGCTGTTGTTCGGTTTGTGCCCCGTGTGCACTACTGTTCGGAAAGCCTGACCATGCCGGACAAGAACGACACGCTATTGCCTCAAAAGCCCGCCGTCCCGCCCTTAGGGTCTCAGCAGGAACTCCTGGGCCAGGACATAGTTGAAGTACGCGTGCGAGGGTCTTCAAGCCGTTTGGAAACGATAGTTGTATTCTCGGCGATTGCGGTCATTTCGTTAGTGACAGTAGGGCTTGTGAAGATACGCGCCGCGTGGCCGGATGCCGGCCGAAGCAGGGCGACTGTTTCGCAGACTCCGCCAATTGCGCCTGCTGGAACAGCGCACGTTAGAGTCGGGATAACTCGAGTTGCGTACTATTCCTGGGTTGCCAACATTGGCGAGGGCGTGGCAGAAGTGGTACCGATTGCTCCCAGTTCCGTTTATCATCATTACGAGCCCAGCCCGCAGGACATTGAGAAACTGCACACTGTGCAACTCCTCGTTTACGACAACGTCGGAGACGACGAGTTCGTCGCGAAGATGATTCCTGCCGCGGCAAATCCTCAACTCCGCCTTGTGGATTTGCACAAAGGGGTCGTGCTATTGCCATTCTTTTCGAGGCAGACTCAAACTTCAAAAAGCGCGGGCGCCGAGAAAAAGCACAAGGCTCTTCCCGGTGTGGAAAACGATGATGAACACGAAACTCCCGGCACGCCAAATCCTCACACGTATATCAGCATCGACGCGGCGATAACGCAGATTTACAACATCCGCGACGCGCTTGTGCAGAGCGTTCCTGTCATGAAGGCACAGTTGGATGCGAACACGGACAAGTACGTGCGACAACTCAGGATAATGAAAGCGGCCGCGATAGAACTCATCAAAGACGCGCCTGAAGAGAACAAAAACATCGCCACAGCACACGATGCATACATATACCTCTTCAACGACCTCGGCCTGCGGCTTGCCGACGTTTTTGAGCCTGCCGAAGCGATTTCGCCTTCCGCGAGCGAACTTGCAGGGATAATCGACCGGCTCAAGCAGGAGCACGTGAAGGCGATACTGCTGGAAGCGGACGTTCAGAACAAGTACGGCGCTGAAGTGGCGAGGACACTTGGCCTCAGGACTTACCCGATGCGTCACATGACCGGAGGCGAATATACTCCCGGCCGCTTCACGGAAGACATGTTGTTCGACCTCGGCTCGCTCGTTGCGGCGGTCACCGGCCGGGAGCGCGCCGAAGCCGAGGACGCAATACGGAAGCGCATGATGGAAGCCGAAAAGTAGGTTACTATAAAGGGATAGGCGATGGCTGACATTCACAAAGAGTCCGAAGAGCACGTACACGGGAGTGGCGTACAGCGTTTCACCCCGCATGTGTGCGACAGGATTCCGGCGGTCGAACTGATGGACGTGACCGTAGCGCTCGGAGGCCATCAGGTCCTGAAGAAAGTCTCGATGCAGGTCTGCCGCGGCACGATACACGCGATAGTCGGTCCGAACGGCGGGGGCAAAACGATGCTGCTTAGAACAATACTCGGTCAAATCCCCTACTCTGGCAACGTATATTTGAGGCTCAGGCCGAAGGGCGCGGTCGGTTACGTGCCGCAATTTCTCGACTTTGACAAAGACCTGCCGATAACCGTCGAAGATTTTCTGGCGATATCGCGGCGCGAGCGTCCCGGCGGCAAAGGGACGCGCGACAGGAGCATGAGAGCATTGTCCGAAGTGAACGGCGAGAAGCTCGCGTCGAAACAACTCGGAGCGCTTTCAGGAGGAGAAATGCGCCGGGTCCTGCTGGCTCAGGCGCTCGAACCCATGCCGGATTTGCTCCTGCTCGATGAAGTCGCGGCGGGCGTAGACGAAGCCGGGCGGCGGCTCTTCAACGAACTTCTTTTGCACGTTTGCGAAGAGCACAAGGTGACCATCATGGAGATTACCCACGACATGGCGGCGGTCCGTGAATACTGCCACCTCGTTACGTGCATCAATCAGGAGATTCTGTTCGAGGGAAACCCGAAAGACACGCTGACGCTCGAAAACATCATCATGCTGTTCTCCGCCGGGCCTGCTGGAGTCACGACATGAATGCCATCGTCGACTGGATGACGTCTTATGCGAACAGGCTGGTAGAAGCCGGGTTGCTCCCGCACATGTTCAGCTATGCGTTCATGGTAAAGGCGTTCATCGCGGCGGTGCTGGCAGGGCCGTTGCTCGGCCTGATGGGGTCTCTGGTCGTGACCAAAGACATGGCCTTCTACAGCGAAGCGCTGGGTCATGCCGCGATTACCGGCGTAGGAATTGCCGTGCTGCTCGGCGAGCCAGTGGAGAGCCCCTACATTACTCTGATAGGCTTTCTTTTTATAGTAGCGCTGTTGACGCTGTACACGAGAAGGCACACCCGTTTGTCCTCCGATACGGTAATTGGAGTAGTCATGGCGCTCTCCGTGGGTCTTGGCGCATCAATGCTTGTGGCGGTGGTCAGCCGCGTCAACGTGAACGCCATAGAGTCCGTCCTGTTTGGAAGCATAATCGCGGTGACGGCGCTCGACATCGCGCTGATACTGATATCCGGGATTATTGTCGGAGCATTCCTATACTACACGATGCCGTCGCTGGTGCTGGCAAGCATGAACCCGTCGCTGGCCAAGTCGCGCGGCATAAACGTAGCCGCTTACGATTATCTTTTCATCCTCCTGCTGACGCTCGTGACGGTGGCGTGCCTGAAATCGCTCGGCGCACTGCTCGTGGTCGCGCTGCTCGTGGTTCCGGCGGCGACGGCGAAGAATCTTTCAGGCTCCCTGCGTTCATACACCATGTGGAGCGTTGTATTGGCGACGGCGAGCACAATTCTCGGACTGGTCATTCCATATTCTCTCGACCTGCCACTGCCGAGCGGCGGCACAATCGCCCTTACAGCAGGAATACTGTTCCTCGTATCCGTGCCGGTGCGAAAGCTCATGCGCGCGGATTGAATTTCTTCCACATTCATACGCCGACTCATCCCATCAACTGTATAATATGGCAGGGACGGCACGCATTGCCTTGAGCGACTTGCCGTAACACTCGGGAGCGGAAGACCTATGTGTACAGCAAATGCCCTCGTCGCGATAATCACGTTCATTCTGTCCGCGGAGGCCGCGCCTGTTCCTACCGAAGCCCAACCTGATATTCAAAGCATCGTTCTAAAGGCCGTTGAACGAGGCGACGCGGTCAACATCTATTTCACATTTCTCGGTGCGTCCGCTCGTGGCAAAATAGTTCGCGCAAATAGAGACTCGCTTACGGTTAACACAGCGGGATACGACACTGACGTGGCATGGTCGGACGTACAGCCGGAAAATCTCGCGTCCGCGGCCATGGCCTGCACAAAGACGGGTCCGGAATTTCTCGACATTGCCAAGTTTTATCTGGCTTACGAACTGCCCGACAAAGCTGAACAGGCTGCTATGAAGGCTCGTGAAACCGACACATCTCTCGAAGAACAGGTCGCGGCTTTCCTGAAGCAACTGCATCCTGAAGAGAAAAAGGATTTGTCGGCTATGATTAATGCTCTCGCGCCGGAAACGCGCACCATTGAACGGCAGACGCCTCTCAGGGTGAATCATGAAGGGAGGCCGCTCGCCCCGACGCCTCCGGTCGCTCAGCCTATCCTGTTCAATACGCCTGAAGCCGACATGGTTGTTTCGACACTGCAGATTTTTCCGAAGGACAACCCGTGGAATCTCGACGTATCCAAACTGCCAGTGCATCCGAATTCCGACAACATCATCGCGTCCATAGGCAGAGATGGCGAAATTGCTTTCAACGAAGACATGTGCTACGTTCTCGTGCCGCCAAACCAGCCGAAAATCGAAGTGCCTCTCGACTCTAAAGGCGAATCCGACAAAGGGCCGTATCCCGTGCCGGATAGTACGCCGATCGAGGGGCTTGCCGACCAGCGCACCGGCCAGGGCGATAGACATTCCGTCGTTGTCGACCCGGCCACGATGATGCTCTATGAGTTTTATCACATGCGAAAAACGGATGCCGGTTGGACAGCGGCATGTGCCGCCGTCTGGAACATGAACAATAACAACATGCGGCCAAGACGCTGGACGTCGTCAGACGCCGCCGGACTGCCTCTTTTTCCCTCAATCGTCCGCTACGACGAATGTGAACGCGGGATGATGGAGCACGCCATCCGATTTACGGTCGAGAACACACGGCAAGAGTTTCTTTACCCCGCACGTCATTACGCTTCTGACTCGAAAAACCCGAACTTTCCTGCGATGGGGCAGAGGTTGAGACTCAAGGCTGATGTTGACATCAACTGGATGGGTAAGCACGCTAAGGCCGTCGCTCTCGCCATGAAAAAGTACGGCATGTTCGTCGCAGACAACGGGGGCAACTGGCGCATTTCCACGGCTCCGGATAAGCGGCTGACGGGGCTGAGAGAGCTTATGAAACTCAAGGGAAGTGATTTCGAAGTTGTTCTCACCAACGGCGAAGACGGGAAACCACAATACTGAATGGAAAATGGGGACTGCTGAGCGTCGCACAGACGCGAAGGGATGGTTGCGGCCATAGCAGAGCGTATGGCAAGACGACAGCATGGATGTCGTCTTAGCAACCATCGTGAGCCGGAGGGCTTGAACAGGACGTTCAAGCCCGGCGTCCGGGTCGCATGTGAAAGGAAAGGAACAGCCGCAAAATTGGAACTGCGTCGCGGCTTGTTCATCGTGGATATGCCGCTGTCCCCTTTTTCCAGCAGGCTTTATTTCAGTTTGTAACAATTGTATATTTGACTATTGGCAGACCTTTTCAACCGCTCACGCCGTATACTATGTGTGGGTGTTGGGAATGTCTCAACACCCCGAAGCAGGAAAATTGGGACTGGCTTGCATTACCGCTCAATTGTTCTCTTGTCGCGAATCGTAGATGCGTGCCTGTCCCATGATTTTCCGAAGTGGACACTTGCAGGAAGTTGGAGGCGGCCATGAATTTCTCGATGTTTACGCAGGACGATATCCGTCGCATCAACAACGCGTCTCTCGATATTCTCGAATCGGTCGGCGTCGAAGTGCCGCATGAAGAAACTCTGAAGCGTTTTGCCGCGCGCGGCGCAAAGGTCGACAAAGAAGAGAAGCGCGTGAGAATCCCAGCCGACCTCGTGGCAAAATGTCTCAAGACGGCGGGCAAGTCTTTCACAATCTATGGCCGCGACCAGTCAAAGCAGGCTCATTTCGGCAAGGGCACGCGCAACTATAATTCCATCGCCGGAGAAGCGTCTTGGCTGGATGAAGACAAGCTCGAACGCCGCTACGCAACCCTCGCCGACGTCGTTACGGCGGCGCGCCTCGGCGATGCTCTTTCCGCGATAAACGTCGTCGGCGCAATGGCTGACCCGCATGATGCTCCGTCAAAAATACAGGACGTACTTGTTGTACAACGCCTGGTGAAGAACACGACTAAGCCGTTTATTTTCTGGTTCAACACACGCGAGTCGGCCAAGTTCATATCCGAAATGCTCATAGCCGTCTCTGGCAGTGAAAGAGCCGCCGCTGAAAAGCCTGTAACCTACAACTTCCTCGAACCGATAAGCCCGTTGCGCTTTGCGCTCAATGGCGTGGATTTGCTCTATGAAATGTCCCGTTTCCCCCTGCCCGTCTCAATCGGCCCGATGGCGCAATCTGGAGCAACGGCACCTGTCACGCTTGCAGGAACACTCGTTGTCGAGAACGCCGAAATACTTGCGGGCGTCTGCATAACTCAGCTCATACACGAAGGCACTCCTGTCTGTTACGGCGGAATATGCCACACGATGGACATGCGCAAGACGCAGATGGTCTTCTCCGGCCCGGAACAGGCGATTATGGCGGCGGGAGCTACTCAACTCGGCAAGTATCACGGCCTGCCGGTCTACATAAACGTGGGTCTGACAGACAGCAAGATACCGGATGCTCAGGCAGGGCTGGAAGCGGGCGTCACGCTCATGGTCGGAGCGATGGCGGGAGCGGACATCTTCGGCCACATGGGCATCTGCGGCGTGGACCAGGCAACCAGCCTCTCAATGCTCGTTATGCAGAATGAAGTAATCGAATACGTTGAACGCCTGATGCGCGGCTCCGTGGTGAATGATGTGACGCTCGCCGTTGACCTGATAAAGTCAATCGGCCCTGGCGGAAACTATTTCGCCGAAATGCACACGGCGGAGAACCTGCGCTCCGAACACTGGTTCCCGACCTTGCTCGACAGGGATTTCTTTGACGCATGGGCGGCAAATGGAAAGCGCGATATGGCGTTCCATTGCAGGGAAACCATGGACAGACTGCTCCGCGAGCACGAAGTGCCGCCGATAGACAAGTCTCTCGAAAAGGAGATAGATAAGATCGCGGCAAAAGCGCTCAAGAGCGTGGGAACTTAGTTGCGTGCGATTACCTCTTTAATCACAGCTGCTACTTCCGCCGCGCACCGTTTCATGCTGAAACGCCCTGA
>Ga0315288_10007852_pt1 | contig 13507 bp, 9 predicted proteins | sample YL17G11_20_MG_FD_203454 | JGI IMG/M metagenome (GOLD analysis project Ga0315288, IMG submission 203454) | Sediment microbial communities from Yellowstone Lake, YNP, Wyoming, USA - YL17G11_20 | ecosystem: Environmental > Aquatic > Freshwater > Lake > Sediment | place: USA: Wyoming | collected...
GGTTGGACATCAATACCCCAGGCTACAACATTTTCGCGGTGGGCCCGACCGGCACGGGTCGTATGCTGGCGGTGCTCGCGCGCGCGAGAGACGCGGCGGCACGGCGGCCCACGCCTCCCGACTGGTGTTACGTTTACAACTTCGACGACGCGCGCCGCCCCCTGGCGCTTCGACTGCCGGCCGGCGGCGGCCCGGACTTCTCCAGGGAGCTCGAGGCGCTCATCCATGCCTGCAAGCAGGAGATTCCGCGGGCGCTCGAGAGCGACGCGTACGAGCATCAGAAAGAGGAGTCGGTCGGCGACGTTCAGGCGCAGCGAGACCAGGTGCTCCGCCAGCTCGACCAGGAGGCTCGCGCCGAGGGACTGATGATCCAGGCGACGCCGATGGGGATCATCACCGTGCCCTTGCTCAACGGCAAGCCCATGTCCCGCGAGCAGTTCGAAGAGCTTCCCGACGAAGACAAGGAATCGCTCAACAAGAAGATGGAGGCGTTCCGCGAGCGGATCGCAGATGGCCTGGGCCAGGCCCGCCAACTCGAGAGGGAGGCGCGGCGGAGGGTGGAGGACCTGGATGCTCAGATCGCGGTGATGACGATCGGCCACCGGTTCGAGGACCTGAAGGCCAAGTACAAGGGTGAGCCGGATGTCGTAGAGCACCTGGACCGGATGGCGAAAGATGTCGTAGAGCACCTGGATGAGTTCAGGCCAAGCGAGCAGCAGCAGGGAGAGGGCCAGCAGCAAGAGGGGATGCAGCCGCGGTACCGGGTCAATGTGCTCGTGACCAACGGCGACGGCGCGGGCGCGCCGGTCGTCCAGGAGGAGAGCCCGACCTACTACAACCTGATGGGCAAGCTCGAGTACCGGCCGGTGGCAGGGGGCGCAGTCACCGACTTCACCCTGATCAAGCCGGGCGCGTTCCACCGCGCCAACGGCGGCTATCTGATTCTCCGGGTGCTCGACGTCCTGCTGAACATATTCGCCTGGGAGGCGCTGAAACGAACCCTGAGAAGCCGCGAGGCGGTGATCGAGAACATCGGCGAGCAGTACACGCCCATCCCCGCGGCCACCCTCATCCCCCAGCCCATCCCTTTGGATCTGAAAGTCATCCTGGTCGGCTCGCCCTATCTCTACTTCTTGCTCTACCACCTCGACGAGGACTTCGGGAAGCTGTTCAAGGTGAAAGCGGACTTCGAAGTCGACATCGCGGCGACGCCCGATGCGAGTCGCAGCTACGCCGAGTACATGGCCACCCACTGCCGCGCGAACGGCCTGCGAGAGCTGCGCAAGGACGCGGTGGCGCAGATGATAGAGTTCGGGATGCAGCTCGCGGCGGACCAGGAGAAGCTCTCGACCCGCTTCACCGCGATCGCCGATACGCTGGTGGAGGCGAGCTACTGGGCGAAGCGAGCGGGCTCGGACCTGATCACTGCCGAACACGTGAACCAGGCGCTGGAGCAGCGCGAGTACCGGTCGCGGCGCATCGCAGACCGGATGTTCGAGTTCATCCGCCGCGGCGACCTGATCGTTGAAGTCGCCGATTCCGTGGTGGGACAGGTGAACGGGCTGGCGGTGCTGGATATGGGCGACTACGCATTCGGGCGGCCCTCCCGCATCACCGCCCGCGTCACACCGGGCCGGGCGGGGCTGATCAACATCGAGCGCGAGGCGCGGCTGGGCGGCGACATCCAGCACAAGGCGGTGATGATCCTCACCGGGTATCTGGCAGGCGCGTACGCGGGCGAGGTCCCGCTCTCGCTCACCGCCAGCCTCTCGTTCGAGCAGTCATATGACCTGGTGGAGGGCGATTCGGCGTCCTGCGCGGAGCTATACGCCATTCTCTCGGCGCTGACGGACGCGCCGATCCAGCAGGGCATCGCGGTCACCGGCTCGATGGACCAGAGCGGCACCGTCCAGCCGATCGGCGGCGCGAACCAGAAGATCGAGGGTTTCTTCACGACCTGCATGCTGAAGGGGCTGACGGGCCGGCAAGGGGTGATCATCCCCCGCCAGAACGTCAAGAACCTGATGCTGAAGCCGGAGGTGGTTGAGGCGGTGAAGACCGGCCAGTTCCACGTCTGGGCGGTGTCGAACATCGCCGAGGGGATCGAGATCCTCACCGGGGTCAAGGCGGGGTCACCTCAGGAGCCGGACACGATACACGGCCGGGCGGCGGCCAGGCTGCGGAGGTTCGCCGACGCGCTCACGGGGGTCAAGGATGAGAAGACAATACAGGTGATCGAGGTTCCGCCTCGCGCGGCTGGCCCCAAGCCTCCGACTCCGCCTACGCCTCCGATACCCCCGCACCGGACCTGACGTCCGGGACGCGCCAGCCCGGGTAGCACGCCCTGCAGAAGGCCGGGTTGCGATTGCTCTTGATCGCCTCCCTGAGCCTCTGCATGGCGGCGCCGTTCCAGGCCGAGGCGAAATCGCCGGCGAGGAGATCTCCCAGCAGCAGGCCCTCCGGCCCTGACGAGTAGGGGCATGGCACCACCTGGCCTCGGGCCGTTATGAGTGTTCGGCTCCAGGGCCAGCGGCAGGGCCGGCCGTCTGAGGGCATTCTCGGGGGTGGGGGCGCTTCCGGGCAACGGAACTGGAAATGCGCACCCTCGGCCAGGCGACGCGCCTCGGGCACCACTCGCCGCAGGTCCTCGGCGACGGCGCGCCGTTCGCCGATAAGCTCCTCCATGGAAGCGGACCCGAAGTTCGTCAGCTTGGCCGTGCACAGCAGCCCATCCACTCCCCAGCCGATGCAGCGCTGCACGAGGGCCGGGATCTCGGGCGTTGACTCCCGCTGGATGACGTGCCAGACCCGGACCACGGGAAGCTTTCGTCGGCCCCGTTCGCGCATGAGCGCGCTCACGCCTTCGGCGATCTTCTCGAGATCCGAGCCTGGCCTGAGGCGAGAGTGGGTCTCGGGATCGGCGGCATCCACCGAGACGTTCAGGTGCTGGAGGCCGCAGGAGAGCAGCTCGCGCCTGCGGTCGGCGTCGAGCAGGCTGCCGTTCGTGGTGGTCAGCGCTCTCACCCGTCTCCGGCGGGCAGCGCGCACCATATCGAAGAATTCCGGGTTGAGCAGCGGCTCGCCCAGACCGACGAGCTTGATGCGGTACACGGTGGGCAGCTGGTCGAGAATCCGGTCGAAGTCGGCGAGCGTGAGGTGGACCCGCTGGGGTGCGCCCGATCCGGCCGCCGGCCGGGCGACAGTGGGGCAGTGCGGGCACCGGAAGTTGCAGAAGGTCGTCGGCTCGATGTCTGCCCGCGCGGGGAGCGCCGAGCAGACCGTCGGCAGATCACGGTAGGCGCGTCGTATCCTGAGCGAGTTGAGGAGCGCTAGGCCGACCTTCATGTCTTCGTCAGAACAGCAGCGAGAGGGTGATGGGGCGCACCCGCCAGGCGCCGTCTTCTTTCACCAGCCAGAGACTCCCGTGCACGTGCTTGGGGAGGAGGCGGGCGAACCTGAGGGTCGCGTCGAAGTCAACCCGTACCCCCTCGAGCGTGGTCGGCTTCCCCTCGAAATCGGCTTTCACCAACTTCACCCACTTGGGCGGCCGGCGATGCACATCCCACCACTCGAAAGTGAGATCCCCCAGGGCCTCCCAGTTCTTGCGAGTCCAGGCACTGATGAACTCGATCGCCGCCCGCCGAACCGCCGGCTCCTGTCGTCGGTCAGCCGCGGTGGGGCTCTTGTCCGGGATGTTCGCCTCCGGTGGGAGGTCGGTGAACCAGTAGATCTGCCTGACTTTCCACGACTTCGAACTCCCCTCCTCCACGAGCCTGAGCACCATGATGCCGTGCTGCGGCAGATTCGGGTCCATGGTCGGGCCGGCAAAATCAACCGCGCCGATGCGCCCGTCGGCGCGCGGCTTCAGTATCTGCGGCATCTTCGTGAACGGGCAGGGGCCGTACAGGTCGGCGGCGTTCTTCGGCAGCAGGGCGCGGATGGCCGCCCGGTCGTTCAGGATGAACGCGGTGAGGAAATCGCGCGCCGCGCGCTCGGCCCCCGGAGCCAGGTCGGCGGCGTCGGCCGGTGCGGTCAGGCAGACCGTGCCCACTGCCAAGAGCAGGACACACATGATGCGCGATGCCGGATTCACGCCGTGATCTTACCCCTTTTGCCCGCGAAAGCCAACAGGCGCCGCCCGGGGGGAAGCTTCTGTGGCCACGGAAGAGGAAGGACTTGCAGGCGTGAGGTATAAGCTGCACTGTAGTAATGCCTTGACGTCGAGGCAGGCGGCGGTGGAGCCGCAGCGGGGGTAGGTTAGATTCCGGTGGTCAGATGTCCCTCATCCGCTCGCGCGGCTGAGGCAGTCTCCCGGGGAGATCCACCACGGAAGTGACCCCACCGACGCGGGCTTCTCAGAACGTCTCTGCGCGGGCAGACACAGCTAGGGAGGTAGGGTACCTATCATGACCGTGGTAACGCGACCCGCTCCTCGGTCCCGACCGAGAAACCGGAGCGAAGCGGGCGCGCGGCGCATTCGTTGGTGGCACTATGTGATCGCGGCCAGCGCTCTGATGACGCTGGGCGGACTGGCATACGGCGGCTATGCCGCCTGGTTCTCCTTCACGCACGTGAGGACCAGCTACGCGCGCGTCAGCGGGTATATGGTGACTCTCTCCGCGAAGGACGACACTCGTCTCCAGAAGCTGCTGGTGCGGACGGGCGATCGCGTCCACAAGGGTCAGGCGGTTGCGATACTGGACAACGCGGACATCGACGCGGAAGTGGATCAGGCGCGCGCCAGCCTGCGGGCCAAGGACAGCGCGCTGAACCGAGCGGAGGCGGACCTGGAGCTGACCATCCGTCAGACCGCGGCCAGCATCGAGGAGGCGGAGGCGCAATTGAGCGCGTCCCGCGCCCGACTCTCCCAGGCTGAGCGAAGCCAGCCGGATGAGGTGAGGCGAGCGCGGGCCGATGTCGCGGCCTCCAAGGCGCGCCTGGCGCAGCTCCAGGCAGGATCGCGGCCGCAGGAGATCGAGCAGGCGAAGGCCGACCTCACATCGGCCGAATCGCAACTGGCCAGCGCAACTGCCACCCTCCGCAGGAACGAGAAGCTGCAGAACGAGGGCGCCGTGTCGGCCCAGGCTCTCGACACGGCCAAGACCCAGCAGGAAGTGGCCCAGGCGGCCGTGGCTTCCTCGCGACAGAAGCTGAGCCTGGTCGAGGCGGGCAGCCGGCGTGAGGATATCGAAGCCGCGCGGCAGGCGGTGGCGTCGGCCGAGGCCGCGCTGGCAGTCGCGATTGCGAAGAGCCCGGTGGACACCCTCGCCGCGGAGAGCCGGCAGTCTGAGGCCGCCCTCAAGTCGGCTCAGTCTCAGCAGCGCACCGTCGCGCTCAAAGAGCAGGATGTGCTGTCGCAGCGCGCCGCGGTTGCCGAGGCGCGGGCGGTGCTGCAAGCGGTGAAGGCGCGACTCTCCTACACCGAGCTGAGAAGCACCCAGAACGGCATCGTGATCGCCGGGAGGGGGCAGTCTATCCACGAGGGCGAGGTGGTGACAAAGGGCCTGCCCATTGTCACCATCGTCTCCACCGATGATCCCTTCTGGATCACCGCCTCGGTGTCGGAGTTGCTGGTGTCGCAGATCAAGGAAGGGCAGCCGGCGGTCATCAGGATCGATGCATTTCGCGCCAAGACGTTCCAGGGCAAGGTCACCCAGGTGGGCGGGGCGACCGAGTTCACCGCCGACGAAAGCCCCTGGGCGCTCAAGCAGGTGCCGCTCAAGCTCAGCTTCGCTTCCCAGGGGATGCAGGAACAGATGAAACCTGGTATGAGCTGCCGGGTCTGGATTGATGTGCGGTAGCAGCAGCGCAGCAGCCAAATCTCGCGATGGATCTGGCGGGGCCCCGAAGACCGGGCCCCGCCAGCGCATGAGGGGCCTCCCGGCGGCAGCGATCTGCGCGCTCGCGGGGGCGCTGCTGGGCGGCATTGGACACTCCGCGGTGGCTCGCGCGCCCCGCGCCTTCGACGGCGGGCGCGCGTTCAGCGACCTGGTGAAGCAGTGCGGCTTCGGCCCGCGCGTCCCCGGGACGAAGGCCCACGAGGCCTGCGGGAAGTGGCTGGCGAAGCAGCTGCGGGGCTGCGGCGCGGATGTGTTCATTCAGCGCTTCAGCCAGGAGGTCAGTGGGCGCAGCGTTCCCTTCGCCAACATCGAGGCGGTGTTCAACCCCGCCGGCAGACGACACATCCTGCTGTGCGCCCACTGGGACAGCAGGCCGATAGCAGACCAGGACCCCGACCCCGCGAGGCGCGCGGAGCCGGTTCCAGGGGCGAATGACGGTGCATCAGGCGTCGCCGTGCTGCTGGAGATCGCTCGCGCGCTGAAGGCCAACCCGCCGAAGGACCGGGTGACCCTCGTGCTGTTCGATGGTGAGGATTATGGCCAGAACACCTCCACCATGTTCCTTGGCTCGCGCTACTTCGCAGAGCGCTATCACGGCCCGGCGATCGCCTGGGCGGCGCTGCTCGACATGGTCGGGGATGCCGACCTGAGGATCCCGAAGGAGCGGATATCGCTGGATTTCGCTCCCGCGGTGGTCGAGCGGGTGTGGCGCGCGGCCGCGGAGGCCGGCGCCAAGGCATTCGTGGATGAGCGAGGGCCTGCAGTGCTGGACGACCACGTGCTGTTGCTTCAGCACGGCATCCCCTGCGTCGACGTGATTGACTTCACCTACCCGCACTGGCACACGACCGCCGACACCCCGGACAAGTGCTCGCCCGCATCTCTGGAGCAGGTCGGCAGGACGGTTCTGCAAGCCATCGCGGAGTTCGAGTGCGAGAGCGCTCAGAACGGCCAGTGATCGGATATCGCGGCCCTGGGAATCACCGCTCGGCAGGTCTTCTTCGGGTTGACGATCTGTGAGATGCGGATCTCGCCCGCGGTCGAGAGCAGCCGGCGCGACTGGACGTCGGTGAGGCGGGTGAGCTTGCTGAGCACCTGGGCCATGTCGCCGACGGCTTTCCACGCCGCGTCGTCGAGAGTGTCGGCCGACGCGATCACCACGAGCTTGTCATCTCGCACCAGGTAGGGGCCGCTCCACAGCGGATCGGCGACAATCTCGGTGGAGAGCGTCACCTGGGCCGCGCACTCGATGCCGGTCCCGCCGCACTCGCCGTCGCCCTGCAGCGCGTGGATGTCCCCCAGGGCGAGCAGGCCGCCGGGGACCGCCACCGGCAAGAAGAGCGTAGCGCCGGCGCGGACGTCCACGGTGTCGAGATTGCCCCCGTGATCGCCGGGGGTCGTGGTGGGCACCGGGCCGCCGCCCGGGGCGAGGCCGATGACGCCGATCATGGGATCGAGCGGCAGGCGCAACCCCCAGGGGAAAGCGGCGGCGCCGTCTTTCATGTCCACGACAGTCGCCGCCTCCCGGTCTCCCCCGCCGCTGATGAAGCCCCAGTCAGCCGGCCGCACCTCGTGAATGCGAACGGCGACGGCCTGGCCGGGCTCCGCGCCCTTGATCTCGATGGGGCCGGTCGCGGGGTTGGCGCAGGCGGGGCCGGGCCGATGCCTGCCGTCCTTGCCCACCATTCCGCCGTGGCAGTCCAGGGTCTCGACGATCACCGTCTCCCCCGGCTTGATGCTGTAGACCGCCGGGTGACCCCTGCTCATCTCGCTGATGAAGTGATCGCTGGTGAGCCGTCTCATCTGGTGACCTCATTCCGCGGCACCGAGATCTCGGCGCGGTAATCGCTCATGTTGTAGTGCGGCTGTCGTCGCGGGTGGTATGCGGGCCCCTCGGGCGGAGGCGCGCTCTGGGTGTAGATCCAGATGCTGTCCAGGTCCCAGAGCACGATCTCGTCTCGCGGGTCTCCGGTGAGATCGAGCGCCTCCGCGCACAGGATCGGGTGGCCGTCATCGGGGAACGCCACGACCGTGCGCAGCCGCCCGTCCAGCATCCCGCCCAGCCGCAGGCTTCCCGAGGTGAGGAGCAGCTCCTCGCCATCGCCTCGCCAGTTCACCGGGGACAGCACCGCGCCGCCGCCGGTGAGCTCGATAGACTCGAGCATCCGGCCCTTCGCGTCGTAGAGACAGATGATGTCCGGGTTGCCCCAGAACGTCTTCGTCACGATCTGGAGGCCGAGCACGTCATCCCTCACCTTGGCCGCGGTCAGCCGCTGGACGTGGCCGGTGCCATCCCGCCAGAGGACCCGGCCGTTCGTGTCGCAGACGACCGTCCCGCCTTCGCCGCAGGCGAGCGCGATCAACGGCCCCGGGTGATCCGGGTCGATCGGCGCGATGGCGATCGCGTCCTGGTGGTCCTCGACGTCAATCCGCCACAGCACGGTCCCGTCGTGGTCGAGCATGGTGTAGCCGACCATCACCTCGTCCTTGCCGTCCCCGTCGAGGTCGGCCACCGCCGGATAGTGGCCCGTGTTCCCGTGGAATCGCCAGAGCGGGTTGAGGCGATTGTCGTAGGCGGAGAGGTTGCTGTACCGGTCCTTGACCAGGAGGTTCCGCCGGGCGCCTGCGCCCTCGAGATCGGCGAAGCACAGGGAGTCGCCGGGGATGCGGTATAGGTCGTCCTCCGGAAGCCAGGTGGCCATCGGGCCGGGGTCCGGCGTGGGGGCGGAGTACTTGAGCGCGCCGGTGGCGCCATCCAGCACGCAGATCTCGAAGTCCCGGCAGCAGACCACCTCGGCCGTACCGTCACCGTCGAAGTCGTGGACCTGGAAGCAGAGGTCCGCGGGGATGACGCCGTGCCCGCGGTTCGGGTCGCCCCACTGCCAGAGCACTTTGCCCTCGAGGTCGATTGCCGTCAGGCAGCTCAGGAAGGCGAAGTCGCCGCCGTTGAGCATGGCGGTGTACTGCGCTAACACCATCTCCAGCCGCCCGTCACCGTTCAGGTCGCCGAACCTGACGTGCCGCCCGGTGCCGAATCCGGGTGTCTCGATCTGGCGCCAGAGTTGCGGCTTGGGCTGGCGCGCGGCCGCCGCTTCGACCACCGCAACATGGGCCTGCGCCTCGGACTGCATGCGGCGATGCTCCGTCTCGTCCACATCAACGACGACTCGCGCGAACCGCGCCGGGCCGGTGGCCATCAACCCGATCCGGCCTCTGGAGAGCGCGGCGTCCTCCACCTCGAACAGCGGCGCGCCATCGAGCGAGGCGCGCAGTCGGCTGCCGTTCGCCTCCAGGCGGAGCGTGAGGTATCGCTCGAAGTCGGGCCGCCACTTCCCGGTTGCCAGCACCTGCTTGTCCTGGTGCTTGCGGCGCATCAGGCGGACGCCGCCGCTGCCGTCAACGCGCAGCGAGTAGTGCGTGCGGTTGTCCGCGTACCGGACCATCAGGCCAGCCTCGGTCTTGCGCGAAAGCAGTCGCACGTCGGCCTCGGCGATCACATCCCGCCAGCGGAAGCTCCCGGCGGAGAGGATGGGCATTCCCTCTGCGCGCAGACGCGCCTGCTGCATGACGCGCTTCTCGCCATCCTGGGCGACCTGCCAGTTGCCGAGCCGGCCCCAGCCGGTGTGGTTGGTGGCGTCAACCCAGCCGCCCGGCATGGGGGGAAGGTCGAGGCAATGGTACTCACCGACAGCGCTGTAGTCGAATGGGAGATCGCCCACGGGGAAGTCCCGGAACTGGTCAGAGAACACTCTCATGAGGCACGCGCCTTTCGTCATGTGGGGCGAACGCGGGGTCGCCGGGGGCTTCATTACCACGGACGTGGAGCGGCATCCTGTAGGGAGCGAATCAGAGGGCTTCCTCGAGCTTGCGAAGCGCCTCCTGTGCCTCCTCGAAGCCCGGGTCCAACTCCACGGCGCGCCTGAAGCTGGCCCGCGCGGACGAGACGTCACCCCTCGCCTCATGCACCAGGCCAAGATCGTAATGGTACTCCGCCGCCTCCGGCATGAGCCGGGTCGCCTCCAGCGCCGGCCCGAGGGCGGCCCCGTGGTCTCCGGCAGAGAAGAGGGCCATCGCCAGCGCGTCGTGCGCGTCGGCGTCCTCCGGGTCGAGGGCGCATGCCCGGCGCGCGGCCCGCGCCGCGCCATCGGGGTTGCGGCCCTGAGAGGTGAGGGCACGGGCCAAGGCCACACACAGATCCGCGTCCTCCTGGCCAAGCCCCCACGCCTGCTCTATCGCCACGTCGGCATCGGCATGCCGCCCGGCGGCGTCGAGCGCGAGCCCGAGGTTGTACCGCGGCCAGGGGTCGCGGGGCTCGGACTCGACGGCCGACTGGTAGTGCTCCGCGGAGGTGTCGTAGATGCCCAGCGCGTAGTAGGTCAGGCCAAGCCCGCTGTACGCCTCCGCGTTCCCGGGCTGGATCTCGAGCGCCGCGCGATAGGCCTCCAGCGCTTCGTCGTGCCTGCCCAGTTCCAGGCATGCCCGGCCCCGCTCCACCCGCACATCGGCGTCCCGGGGGTCGAGCTGCGCAGCCACATCGAAGGCCGCGAGGGCGGCCTCGTACTCGCCGATCTCGCTGTAGGCCAGGCCCAGGTTGAAGCGCGCCACCGGGTGCGTTGGGTCGAGCTGCAAGGCCTGCTTGTAGAGCTCGACGGCCTGCCGAAGATCGCCCAGACCGCGATAGGCATTCCCCAGCTCGCAGGTGCCCGCCGAGCGCCCCTCCTCATCGTCAGGCGGGTAGAGCGAGAGAGCGCGCGCGAGCGATTCCCGGGCCCGCTCATAGCTGCCGAGCGCGCAGTTGAGCTGCCCGGCCGCGTAGTGCGCCTCATGCCACTCGGGCGCCAGATCGCAGGCGCGCTCGAACTCGGACATGGCGCCGCTGGGATCGCCGAGCTGCTGCTTGGCCCAGCCCAGCCACAAGTGGCAGTACGGCTGGTCACCCCCACAGGCAAGCGCGGCCCCGTACTCGCGCTCCGCCTCCTCGAACCTGCCAAGCATGTAGTAGGCATCGCCCAGGTCGCGCCGCAGACACGCGGTGAGCAGCAGATGGCCGTCCTGGTTGCGCGTGAGGCCGGCGAGGTAGTGGTCCGCGGCCTCCTGGTAGCGCCCCTGCAAGAAGAGCAGCTCGCCGAGCACGCGGTGGGCAGCGGCGTCATCGGGGAAGAGCTCGACCGCGCGGCGCGCCAGCGAGGCGGCTTCCTCAACGGTCTCCTGCTGGCCCAGGGCCCAGGCGAGCGAGGTCAACGCCTCCACCGAATCCGGGTTCGACGATAGCGCCTCGCGCCACGAGCGGATGGCCTCGTCGTGTTGGCCGCTCTCCCAGAGGCGCCGCGCGTGCTCGTTGTGGAATTCCGGATCCCGTAGGTTCATGGCGACTACTGACTGCCGACAGATTGTGGCCTTCGCCCTCGACTCCGGCAGTCCTCTCCAGCAAGCCCACGCATGGCGGAGCGGCAGGACGAGGCCCGCTGTCAGCGTAACAAGTGGGAGACTATGGTCTACTCCCTTGCCGAGATCGAGCGCGCCAGGGCCTCTCTCTGGCGCACTGACCCGGCCCGGCAGATCGCGGACGAACGCGGCGCGCTGCGGCTGATCCGGGAGCTTGGCTTCGTGCTCCTGATGCCCATCTCAGGCGCGGAGCTGCCGAGCATCCACCGCGCCACCGCGCGCGAATGGTCGTGGTGGGACTGGAAGCAGACCCTCCCGGGGCGCAGGGCGTGTTACTATGCCCATCTCTTGCGCAACCGCGGCACCTTCGTGTCGTGGGAGTGGTTTCCGTGCTTCCACGCTGCATATGGCGACAGCAGGCCCTACCAGCGGCTCTTCCGCGAGGGCCTGCTGGATCGCGACGAGAAGCGGATTTTGGACCTGCTGGAGCAGAACGGCCCGATGATGACGAGCGAGATACGCGTCACCTTCGCGCCCCGCAGCAAGCAGAACACGCGCCGCGTGAAGTCCATCCTGGTGGACCTCCAGAAGCGGCTCCTGATCACCGCGGCCGGGGGCGACACCGAGGGGTGGAGTCACCACCGCTGGGAGCTGGTCGAGCGCTGGGTGAAGCCCGCACTGCTGGCAGAAGCGGAGCGGATCCCGCGAGCCGCCGCCCAGGGACGGCTGATCGCGCAGTTCGTCAGGATCGCGGTGGCCACCACTGAGGCCGACATCGCGTGGCTGTTTGGCTGGGACCGCTCCGAGGTCAGGCCCGTGGTCGCGCAGTTGCTCTCCCAGGGGCAGGCGCAGACCCTGGTCGTCCCCGAGCTGGAGGGCGAGGTGATCGCGCCGAAGCTCCTGCCGCGCGTCGGGATGACGCGGTCGCGGCAATGACCGGGCTGGGGATCACAGCGGCGGAAGGCGCCCGCTGGCGGTCGCGAGCCGCCAGCTATGTGCGCCTGAACGCGCGCTTCTACCTCGGCCTGGGCGCCCCGTGCACGCGTCGCGCATTCCCGGAGGCTCGCGTGCGCTCAGCGTTGGGCGTGCCGCCAGACCTGATCCGGGACCTGGTGGCGTGCTACCAGCGCGGCTCCGAGCGGATGGAGCGGATCAACTTCCGCTGCGCCAGGATCACCGCGGGCCAAGCAGGCCAGAGCGTCTTCGTCAAGGACTTCCCGCGGCTGCGCCGCGTCCACGATGTGGAGCGAGGGCTGCGGTGCTCCCGGGTGGACCGCGCCTGGCGAGCCGGCCATCTGCTCCCGAGGATGGGCGTTCTGACGCCCCGCCCGATGGGCACCGCCCAGGCCGGCGCACTCGACGGGACTGTCACCGAGTACCTGGTCACCGAGTGGCTCGAATCGGCCCGCCCGTTCCCCGAGCTGCTGTCGGCGGCGAGCGGCGGGCGCGCCGCGCTCCTCGGTGAGCTCGCCGGCCACATGCGCCGCTGGCACGACCTCGGCATCTACCTGCGCGACCTGGTGAAGAACGTGTTGGTCACAGGTGAGGAGGGCGAGCGGCGGTACTGGCTCACCGACCTCGACGGCCTGCACCCGATGCGATGGCCGAATCGCGACCGCGTGCTCTTCCACATGCGGCAGCTCGCGCACTGGGCGAAGCCGAGCCCCGAGGAAGCGCAACTGGTGGCCGACGCGTACCTGTCGGGCGCGCCCCCGAGCGCAGCGGCCGCCATCCGCTCGGCGCTCAGGGTGTGACCGTTTTCCCCTAGGTCAGGCAAGCCAGCCTGATGTGGTTAGTGCTATCATGGTGAGCCCTTCGGCTCCGCTCAGGGTGAACCCGCGAAGCATCCCGTCGTTAGCCTCTGTTGGAACGGCGTGATCCTTCGTGCTCGCGGCGGCTGTAAGCCGCCGCTCGGCTCAGGATGACAGAGGACGCAAATCTAGACTTTGCGGCCATACCCGGCGCTCATCGCCGATTGGTAACAGTTCACTCTTCATGAGAATATTTTGCGAAAACGCGGAAATAGCCCTATGTGGAGAATCTTGCGGCGGCAACCCGGGAAGAGCTGATCGCGATCATCGAGGCGCTGATGGCGCGGGTGGCAGAGTTGGAGGAAGAGAATCGGCGGCTGCGGGGGGGCAAGGGGGGAGGGACCGCGTTGGCGGTGAAGCCGAGTCGGCCGGAGCGGGAGAGCAAGCCGCGCAAGCATCGCGATCGGGCTTTCGTGCGCCGCAAAGAGCGACCGGATGAAGTGGTGGCTCACGCGGTGGAGCGCTGCCCCG
>Ga0315288_10007854_pt1 | contig 13506 bp, 11 predicted proteins | sample YL17G11_20_MG_FD_203454 | JGI IMG/M metagenome (GOLD analysis project Ga0315288, IMG submission 203454) | Sediment microbial communities from Yellowstone Lake, YNP, Wyoming, USA - YL17G11_20 | ecosystem: Environmental > Aquatic > Freshwater > Lake > Sediment | place: USA: Wyoming | collected...
TTCTTTCTTCGGCCCGGGAAGTGATGGCAAGCGACGCGTAGGAGTAGCTTCAGCGCGGGCGGGAAACATCATCGGCGGAGGCGATTGGGCTGAGGATAGAATAGTGCCGGACTGCATGCGTGCCCTGAGTGCCGGGAGACCGATCCAGATAAGGAATCCCGCTGCCGTACGCCCTTGGCAGCACGTTTTGGAGCCGTTGGCTGGCTACTTGCTGCTAGCTTCTAAACTGCTCACGGACCCTGATCATCACTCTTCAGCCTGGAACTTCGGGCCAAGAGCGGAGGATCATGTGCCTGTAATGCAACTGGTACAACTCATTCTGAATCAGTGGGGCGAAGGAAAGACGGAAGTCATGTCAAGAATGGATCAGCCCCACGAGGCTGGCACCCTCCGGTTGGATTGCACCAAGGCGCAAACCGAATTGGGGTGGTACCCGGTGCTGCCCTTGAAGGAAAGCGTCAGGATGACTGCGGAATGGTACAAGGCGCACAAGAAGGAACCATCCGGACTATGGGACACCACACTAAGCCAGATTGATGAGTACGTACAGAAGGCTCAGCGCTCAGACTCCGGGGGATGAATACATGGCAAGGAAAAAGGCGCTCACCCGTGAGGATCAGGGCATTTTGAGGAATGCGAATCTTGACGACGTCAAAGCTGAAGATCTGAGGAATCGTATCCTTGAGCTAGTGGCAGAGTATGCTGTTGCTGCTCACGGCCCGAAGGAATTCATACCGGGGCGATCCAATGTCCCCGTCTCTGGCAAGGTCTACGACGCTTCTGACTTGCGTTACCTCGTAGCGGCCTCCCTCGATTTCTGGCTTACTACTGGTCGGTTTAACGACGCCTTCGAATCCCGCCTGGCTGATTTCATAAGGGTCAAACACGCCCTTACGGTAAATTCGGGATCATCGGCCCTTCTGCTGGCGATTTCGGTCCTCACATCTCCGGAATTGGAGAAGGATGCGCTCAGGCCGGGGGACGAGGTCATCACAGTCGCGGCAGGCTTCCCGACAACTGTAAATCCCATTATCCAGAATGGGCTAATGCCTGTGTTCGTGGATGTGGACATCCCCACTTACGGGATTTCCGTGTCGGAGGTCAAGAAAGCAATCACGCCAAAGACTAAGGCTATAGTGGCGGCGCATACTCTCGGAAACCCGTTCGATATCGATGGCATTTGCCGCATCGCCGAGGACAATGACCTGTTCGTGATCGAGGATTGTTGTGATGCGCTTGGTTCAACCTATCGAGGCAAGAAGGTGGGAGCGTTCGGAGATGTCTCCACCTTCAGTTTCTATCCTGCTCACCACATCACCACCGGTGAAGGTGGTGCCGTGGTCACGAACGACAAGACAATGGCCCGGCTCCTTGAATCGATGCGTGATTGGGGACGAGATTGTCACTGCCCTACAGGGAAGGACAACACATGTGGACGGAGGTTCAGCATGCAGCTGGGGGATCTCCCCTACGGCTACGACCACAAGTACACTTACTCCAGTTTGGGATACAACCTAAAGATGACTGATATGCAGGCGGCGGTTGGTCTGGCCCAAACAAAACACCTGGACAAGTTCATACGGATTAGGAAAAGCAACTATCACTATTTGCGCGAAGGCCTAGGCGGACTAAAGGACAAGATGATTCTTCCGGAAGCGACACACGATTCGGACCCATCCTGGTTTGGATTTCCCATCACGCTAAAGAAAGGGTGCAGGGTTGGCCGGAACGAACTACTTCGAAAACTGGATCAGAAGAAGATCGGTTCCAGACTGCTCTTTGGTGGTAACCTGCTGCGCCAGCCCTATTTCAAAGACCTGCCGCACAGGGCGGTTGGGAAATTAAGGAACACCGACATCATAATGAACAACACGTTCTGGGTCGGGGTCTTCCCGGGACTTTCGGAAGAAATGCTGGACTATGTGGCTTCAAACTTGATGGAGTTCCTCGAACCATGAATTGGTGTGAGGGAGCTACATGATCAAGTATCCGGCGTTTGTAAAGAATACTTACTGGAGCGTTGTTTGCGTTTCCCGGCTCAACAAGCTAGCTAGGGTGCACGACATCACCGTCACTGCAGCTGGGAAGAATCCAAACAAGAAGATATGCTTCACCAAAGGAAACAAGCGATTGTGCATCTCCAAGAGGCACGAGAGATACTTCAATGACATCATACACAACTTCGACTACCATTTTGACGCGGTGCTGCCAGTGGAGCAGGACGGAACCTTGGTAGTCGATTATTCGAGCGCCAGGAAGCACGTTTTGACCAGGCTGGGCGTTGCCTTCACTTTCACCTCTTTTCCAGAATCAACAGAAACGACGGACATCTACCTCGAGAAAGCCAAGCTCACAGAAGGAAATGTGGTTATTGATGTGGGTGCCTATTGCGGCGCGACGGCCTGGGCCTTCGCCAAGGCTGTCGGTGAGAAGGGCAAGGTCCTCGCGTTTGAGCCGGATAATGAGAATTTCCAGGCATTATGCCAGAATGTCAGCCTTCACGCAATGACCAATGTAATTCCAATCAAGAAGGGAATATGGTCGTCCAGCGCCAAACTGCTGTTCCAAGGAGACGGAAACACGGGTTCTGCCATGTCGAAATTCCTCCCAGAAAGATCTAATGTCTATGAGGTGGAGACAATATCCTTGGACGATGTTTGCAGCGATTATGGACTCACTCGCGTGGACTTCATCAAGATGGACATCGAAGGCTCGGAAGTGGAAGTGCTGAAATCGGCTAAAGAGTTGCTGAAGCGGTTCAAGCCGTTGATGATCATCGAACCGCACATGGTAGGCGGCAAGGTCGATACCGAGATGGTCTGTGATATTTTGAGGGACGCCGATTATTCATGCGAGGTCTTGGACCAGGTGGGATTGCAGCTCCCATTGATTTTCGCACGCCCCAATTGAGGCAACAAGGTATCGCATCCTATGACAAGATGAACCATCCGGTGCTTCAATTCAGTCTAGAATCGAGAGTCACCCTGGGAAGAATGTGAACCGCTCTTTGAAGCTCTATGCCTAATGTCCTCGCCGAGGCGTTCTGAATTGTGCTCAGTACAGAGTGATGGAGTGTGTGATTTTTCAACAAAACTCATATGAGCGTAGTCCGCATTACTCCACAAGGAATCACCCATGGAAGCAGTCAACTCGAAGGAGCTAGAGCTCCGGGAGAAAGTACTCGACGCCGTGTCGGAGCACTACCGGGCGTTTCATGCTGTGCATAAGGCTCAGGTCGGGGAGATGATAACCTACGGGAGCAGAGTGTTCGACGAGGCGGAGCTCAGGAATCTCGTGGATGCCTCGTTGGATTTCTGGCTCACAGCAGGACGCTACGCGGACCAGTTCGAGCACCGCTTCGCAGAGTATCTTGGGATCAAGCACGTCTCTTTGGTCAATTCTGGTTCTTCCGCCAACCTACTTGCGTTTATGGCGTTGACCTCATCGAAACTGGGATCGCGGCGTGTTCGCAAGGGGGACGAGGTCATCACGGTGGCTGCGGGATTCCCCACAACGGTGGCACCTATCATACAATACGGCGCCGTTCCCGTATTCCTGGACATCAAGCTGCCAGAGTACAACGTTGACACCGCATTGTTGGAGGACGCGCTCTCGGACAAGACCAAGGTCGTCATGTTGGCCCACACCCTTGGCAATCCCTTTGACCTAGTCAAAGTGAAGAAGTTTTGCACGGAGAACGCTCTTTGGCTAATCGAGGACAACTGCGACGCCCTGGGATCCAAATATCTATGCGAGGGCGCGTGGAAGTTCACGGGATCATTCGGAGACCTCGCTACCTCTTCGTTCTCCACCCCTAACCACATGACCATGGGGGAGGGTGGAGCAGTGTACACCGACAACGAATTGTTGTACCGAATCGTCAACTCGTTGAGGGACTGGGGACGCGATTGCCACTGCCGTAGCGGCCAGCAGAACTCCTGCAACGCGCGTTTCGCCCAGCAATTTGGCGAGCTACCTTACGGCTACGATCACAAGTATGTCACGTCTCATTTCGGCTACAACATGAAAGTAACGGACATGCAGGCAGCCATCGGATGCGCCCAGTTGGAGAAGATGCCGTCATTCATTGCTGCGCGCCAACGTAACTGGAACCAGCTGCGCGAGGGTCTGAAGGATCTAGGCAAATTCCTGATCTTACCTCAAGCCACAGCCAATTCCGACCCAAGCTGGTATGGGTTCATGCTATCGGTTAAGCCTGGGTCGGACTACTCGCGGGACAGCATCGTCGACTATCTGGAGTCGAAACGGGTGATGACGCGCATGCTTTTTGCGGGCAACCTTATCAAGAACCCGTGCTTCGATGAGCTGAGGAAGAGTCGCCAAGGTTACCGTGTCGTCGGAGATCTAGCGAACACGAACTTCGTCATGGCGAACACCTTCTGGGTCGGGGTATACCCAGGTCTGAGCGCGGAGCAAGTGCAGTATATGGTCACTAGTCTACGGGATTACTTTTCTCTCGACCAATGACAGGGATGGGGCTATGAAACACGAGATATTCGATGACCTGTTCGTGCTCGAGCTAGCTAATAACCACTGGGGCGATGTCCGGCGCGGGCTGCAAATCATCAAAGAATACGCGGCCTTGGTGCACAAGTATGATGTCAAAGCGGCCATCAAGCTTCAGTTTCGCGATGCTGATACGCTGATTCACAAGGAGTACAAAGGGCGAACGGACATTCGCTACATCCACCGCACCGAAGCACGCATCCTCTCGAAGAAAGCCTATCGGCGCATGGCGGACGAGATTCGGGCGCAAAACATGATCACAATGTCCACCCCTTTCGACGAGGAATCAGTGAATTTCGGCGAGGAGCTGAACATCGACATCATCAAAATTGCATCCTTCGATTTGAATGATTGGCCTTTGGTCTTCAAAGTGCTCGAGAAACGCCGACCTACTATCGTCTCCATTGGTGGCACCAGGATTGAGGACATTGACACCATCGTCCGACTGTTCAACGAAGCGAAGGTGCCTCTGGCTATCAACCAATGCGTGTCCATCTATCCTTCCGAACCGCATGATATGGAACTGAACCAGATCGACCTTTTGGCAAAACGCTATCCAGACAACGTGATTGGATTGTCTTCCCACGAGTACAAGGACTACGTGACTTCACTCGCCATCGCCTATGGCAAGGGGGCGAGGACTTTCGAACGCCACATTGACATACCGCATCCGACTAACATGTCGCCCTACAACATGTTGCCGGAACAATGCGAGATATGGTTCAAGACCTTCCGTTCCATCAAGGAGATGTGCGGCGCGCCTGGAAGCAAATTGCGTGTCCCGTCGCAGAAGGAGATTGACTATATCAACGAACACGTGCGGGGGTTGTTCGCTCGCACCGACCTGAAGAGAGGGCTGTCTATCAGCCAAGACAACTTCTACATGGCCGTACCCATCCATAAGGGTCAGCTGTCATGTCGCGAGGTGTTGAGCGGGGGCATCTTGAAGCATGATGTAAGAAAGGACATGCCGCTCGTGATCGACGATGTCGAGGCCGATTATCTGAAGGAAGAGAGGTTGGTCCAAGAGATTAGGAATAGGGGCAGAGATGATGAAAAAGCTCAGTGATTATGTCGTAGAGCTCCTCGAAGATCATGGCATCGATACCGTCTTCCTTGTGACCGGCGGGGGTGCCATGCACCTCAATGATTCGTTCGGGAAGTCACAAAAGATCTTGAAAGTCTATAACCACCATGAACAAGGCTGTGCCATAGCCGCGGAAGGATATGTCCGGGTCAAGAACAAGATGTGCGTCGTCAACGTCACAACTGGTCCAGGCGGGCTGAACACCCTGACCGGGGTTATGGGCCAATGGACCGATTCCGTGCCGGTACTGTACATTTCTGGGCAAGTGCGTTATGATACAACGGTGGAGTCGCAGAAGGGAAGGCTGGAGGTCCGCCAGATGGGTGACCAGGAGGTCGACATCATATCCGTGGTCAGACCTCTGACCAAATTCGCAGCCACTGTCAAGGATCCCAATGATATCCGGTGGATCGTTGAAAAGGCTATCCATGAGGCGACAAAGGGGCGCCCGGGACCCGTGTGGATCGACATACCCATTAACATTCAATCAGCGATGATCGAGGAGAAGGAGTTAATCGGTTTCACGAAATGCGACAAGTTGCAGACGATCGGGCAGAATGAAAAGCTGGATGAAACGGTCCAGCTACTAAAAGAATCGAAGAGACCGATCATTGTGTGCGGTAGGGGTGCCCGAATCTCTGGAACGATCGACCAGATCCGTTCCTTCAGTGAGCGACATGGCATACCCATGGTCACGACATTCAACAACTTCGACGCCTTGGCCGATGAACACCCGTTGTTCGCTGGGCGGATCGGAACCGTGGGTCAGAGGGCCGGCAACCTCTGCCTGCAGAACGCGGACCTGGTATTATTCCTCGGAACGAGGAACAACATCCGCCAAGTGAGCTATACTTGGAAGCATTTCTGCAGAGCAGCAAAAAGGGTCGCTGTCGACATTGACCACGCAGAGCTAAGAAAGCCCTTGATCACCTATGACATAGCGATCTGTGCTGACCTGAAGGAGTTCATGCCGAAGTTGCTGAAGGCGACAGAGGGGATGAAGATTGATTGGAGTTCGTGGTCAGACTGGTGCCAGGAACGGAGAAGGCGTTTCCCCACCGTGACTGAAGCGCAAAGAAAATCAGAGAGGTTGAACCCATACCACTTCACCCAGGAACTTACGAAGAAGCTGGGGAGCGATGCGGTCGTCGTTGCCGGGAACGGGACGGCTTGTGTGACCTTGTTCCATTCATCTGTGATCAAGGAGGGACAGCGTATGTTCCTGAACTCCGGTTGCGCCTCCATGGGCTACGACATCCCTGCAGCCCTCGGAGCTGCGGTGGCCTGTAAGCACGATGTCATATGTTTGGCCGGTGATGGCAGTTTCCAGATGAACCTGCAGGAGCTGGCCACCATATCCTACAACAAACTCCCAGTCAAGATATTCTATCTTGACAATGGCGGTTATGCATCCATCCGACAGACACAGGACAACTTCTTTGGGCGGAGGTTTGGGATCGACCAGAGCAGTGGAATCGGATTCCCAGACACACAATCGATAGCTACGGCCTATGGACTTGAACACCACAAGATATCTAATGCAGCAGAGATGCCGAGCGTCATTGACCAGGTGCTTGAGTGCGATGGGCCTTGCCTGTGCCATGTCGTCCTGGACCCAGAACATATTTTTGAACCGAAACTGTCATCGGAACGCAAACCAGATGGACGAATGCTCTCCAAGCCGCTTGAGGACATGTATCCATTCCTTTCAAGGAAGGAACTCAAGGACAATATGATAGTCGACCTAGCCTCGGAGGATTAGAATGAAGGTTCTGCTAACTGGAGGCAGAGGTTTCATAGGGAGGAACTTACTGGAGGGATTGACTGGGAAATTCGATTTTGTCGCCCCCAGCAGCAAGGAGTTGGACCTTGCCGAACAGGAGCAGGTCGAGAGGTTCGTGGAGGCGAACGATTTCGATATCGTCCTGCATACTGCTACCTGGAATGCTACAGCGAACTCGCCTAAGGATGTCCAGCAGGTTTTGGAGAAGAACCTGGTCATGTTCTTCAACCTGGCAAGACTTGAGGACAAATATGGCAAGATGATCTATTATGGCTCCGGGGCAGAGTACGATAGAAGGTACTATGTGCCCTTCATGAAGGAAGACTATTTCGATAGGCACGTTCCCATCGACCAGTACGGGCTTTCAAAGTACATCATGTCGAAGATTGTTGAGCAGTCTGACAACATAGTCGACCTCCGGGTGTTCGGATGCTTCGGACCTTACGAGGACTGGGAGATCAGGTTCATCTCGAATGCGATGTGCAAGGCATTGCTCGGACTTCCCATCACGATGCGGCAGAATGTATTCTTCGATTACATTTGGGTCGGCGACCTTGTTCGCATGACCGAATGGGTGATGAGGAATGAGACCAAGCATAGGCAATACAACGCATGCACTGGACAGCATGTAGACTTGCTATCCTTGGCCAAGTTGGTCAAGGAGGTCGCAGGTGCGAATGTGCCGATTGTCTTAGAAGATGAAGGTCTTAAGCCGGAATACAGTGGCGACAACTCGAGGATAATGTCTGAGATGGGCGGGTTCCGATTCACACCATTGAAGGATTCCTTGGGGATGTTGAGGGATTACTACAAGGGCATATTGAGTTCCATTGACCGCAAATTTCTGATACATGACAAGCACTAGGGGAGTTGGATGTTGCAGCTGGAAGGAAAAAGGGCCTTTATAACCGGGGCGAGCGGGGGAATCGGGAGCGCGATAAAGGAAGTCTTCGAACTGAACGGGGTCCTAGTCGTGGCACCCGAGAGAAAGGACCTGGACCTGGCTGACCGCGAGTCGATAGACGAATACTTCTCCAGGGCAGACAAGGATTTCGACATCGTTGTGAATTGCGCAGGCATCAACATCCTCTCAGACTTCGATAAGATCGACCCAGTGGACATGCAGAAGATCTTTCAGACCAACTTCTTCAGCGCTGTCCAGCTTCTGCAATACATCATTCCGGGCATGAAGGAAAGGGGATATGGTCGAGTGGTCAACATCGAATCCCTATATGCTCTGATATCAAGGGAGAGAAGGTTGTCGTATGCGGCAAGCAAATCTGCCATGTCCGCCTTGACGCGAACCCTCGCGATCGAATATGGTAGGCATAACGTGCTGGTGAACGCCATCCTTCCTGGCTATGTAATGACCGATATGACCCGTAAGAACCTCGACCAGAAGGACATTGATAAGATCTGCGAAAGGATTCCATTGGGGCGGTTGGCCCAGCCAGAGGAGATCGCGAAATTGGCGTTGTTCCTTTGTTCCGCACAGAACACATACATCACTGGACAATTGATAATCGCTGATGGCGGTTTCACTATAGTCTAGGTGAGTAAGGATGGAAAACGAATTCACGGTCAGATCGATGAGATATGACTACGGTGTCGTCTTCGAACAGGATTTTCGCACAGAGATCAGGGAGATTTTGGAAAGTGAGAAATGCGTATTTCTCATCGACCGAAACATATGGGACAAATATGGTCTGGCAGAGCTCATCCCTCAAGAAAGCTTCCTTGTGACCCTAATCGAGGCTGTCGAGAGCAATAAAACGATCTATGGCGTCATTGACGTTTGGAACAAATGGGAGAAGGCGGGGATCACAAAGAAGCATAAGGTTGTCGTCATCGGGGGAGGGATCCTCCAGGATATCGGTGCGTTCGCTAGCTCCATATATCTGAGGAACATCGACTGGTACTTCTTTCCCACAACCTTGCTGGCCCAGTGCGACAGTTGCATAGGGTCGAAATGCGGCATCAATCTCCATGAGTTCAAGAACCAGCTTGGGGCGTTCTATGCCCCGAAGCGCATCGTGATCGACACCCATTTCTTGAACTCCCTTAGCGACCAGGACCTCTACTCCGGAATGGGGGAGATTCTGAAGGCAAGCCTGACCTCTGATGTGGGATTCTACCACCGTTTCCGTGATATTGTGCTTTCGGGAAGGGACAAGGCTGAACTTGAGAATCTCATACGCGACAGTCTGATGGTCAAGAAGGAGGTCGTTGAGGCAGATGAGTTCGAGAAGGACTACCGTCGGGTCCTCAACTATGGCCACACGTTCGGTCATGCCTTGGAAGCTTATACCAAGAATGAGATTCCCCACGGTGCTGCAGTGACGCTCGGGGTCGATATGGCGAATTTCATTGCATGGAAGAAGGGGTTCATCTCAGAGGAGGAGTATAGAGACGTCAAGCTGGTGGCGTCCAAGTTGTTCCGATTCAAATTCCCTGAAAATGTGGACATGGACAGACTGTTCATTTTCATGAGAAAGGACAAGAAATCCGAGGGGGAGAAAGTCAATTTCGTGATACCCAAGCGGCTCGGTGAGCTTCAGATCCTACCTATGAGCCTTGATCAAGGACTAAAGGTCATGTTGACCGAGTATTTCCAGGAGAGCCATGAGATTTATCGGAATTGACCTTGGGGCCTCGTTTCTAAAAGTGGCTTTATTGGACACAGAGAGGATGTCCATAGGTCATATACGCAAGGATGCCGCTCCCCTTCCGCTGAATTCCAGTGTCGAGGGAAGGAAGGAGCTCGATCCAAAAGAGATCTGGACACGGGTTCTAAAGCTGCTGCAGGAAACGAGCTGGAACCGCAAGATCGATGGCATACTGGTCTCGAACCAGATGCATGGCTACATCCTGGTCGATGAAGAGGGAGCCCCTATCACCAACTACATCACCTGGCAAGATGGACGTGGTGGTGAGATCCACAACAGGGAAACGGTTTTGAATGCTTTCGGCAGAGATGGCCTGACCAGGACAGGGATGCCGTTGCTGACTGGGTTACCTTCATTGAACCTGTGTTACCAACGTCATCGAGAATCGATCTCCGAAGGATTGTTCCTATCCCTGGGCGATTTCGTATGCCACAGGCTGTCAGGCAAGGCTCTAGTCCATCCAAGCAACTGCGCGGGCTCTGGCCTGATGGACTTGGATAGAATGGATTGGAATCGCCAGGCAATTCATTCGATGGATTGCGATGGGTTCAGATTCCCGGCAATTACGAAGGATTTCCAGCCAATGGGAAATAGTGCCATCTTCGATGATGCGGCAGTCTTCGCAGCGATTGGGGACCAGCAGGCGGCTTTGCTTGGAACGTTGTTGGATAAAGGCGATCTATCGCTAAACATCGGGACAGGTTCTCAGGTTTCGATGCTCGCCGACAGGTTGGTGTATGGCGATTTTCAGACCCGTCCTTTCTTCTCAGGGGATTATATCAAGACCGTCACCCACATCCCTGCCGGAAGAGCCTTGAACGTGCTCGTGGCCTTTGCACAGAACATCGTCAGGAGCATAGTTGGCAATGACATCAGCGAGAGTCAATTCTGGGGCGCGTACGACAAGGTAAGCTATGATCAGGGTGACATCGAGGTGGACCTCTCGTTCTTTCCCGGTTCAGCTACGGGGGAAAGCGGGAGCATAGCGAACATCATTGAGCAGGAGCTTACGATGGAGAACGTTCTGGCTGGAGCCTATCGTAGAATGGCCCGGAATTACCTCGAGCTATCAAGGAGGGTCGGAGGAGAAAGCGCCGAAAGGGTCATTCTCTCCGGTGGGCTGGCCACCAAGAATCTGGCCTTGCGTGGCGCCATCCAAGACAGTTTCCAGCCCGTTCCGCTAGGCCAGAGGTATTCAGAGGACACTCTTGTGGGATTGTTGACCATAGCTGCAGCCTACGACAATGGCCATCATGACCACCGCGATACCTATCACATCATCAGGGACAAGGGCGTAACGATCGGGTCTGATTAAGATGAGGAGGCACAATTTCATCTTTGATCTGGATGGCACGTCGGCCGAATGGCGGGCGAAAGTATCGGCGCGGGAGTTGCACGAGACGGAAAACCATCCCGTCTATGTTGGATTGCAGGTCAATCAGCTGCGCATCGAAGGGTGAAGGTATGCGCTATTCCCACTACATCTTCGATCTGGATGGGACACTCATCGATTCCTTCGAAGATATCTTCCGAGCCCTGCGGGGTTCATCGCAGCAGGTTGGAGTGACTCCTCCGTCGCAGGAGCAGGTCCGTGCGCTAATGCACTGCAAATTGGACGAGATGATTGCCCAGCTCTATCCCAAGGACAGGGCGAAACATGGTGCGCTCGTTGCAGGGTTCAAGGAACAATACGACGGATCAGGATTCAGATCATCCACCCTCTATCCGGGGGTTAAGGAGACCTTGAGGTGGTTGCAGGAGCGTCAATGCCACCTCTATGTTGCGACTAATAAGCGCTACGGCGCCGCCATTGTCCTGATCCGCAAGTTCGGCCTGCAGGCGCGGTTCGATGCGATCATAGCTTCAGACCAGCGCGCAGGTCCTCGTCTTACCAAGGCAGGGATGCTTTTGGCTCTACGGCGGGAACATCGGTTTGGACGGGGTGATGCGGTATTCGTCGGCGATACCATGGATGACTGCCTCGCGGCACGAGAGTGCGATCTTGATTTCATCATGGTGACGTATGGCTACGGCACCCTCAATCGAACAGACCCAGCCGCGGCGGGGGTACGCACTATTGGCGCGCTCTCCGCCTTACGGAACGATGGCTCATAGACCGCACGAATCTCAACAGGACTGTCCTTCGACCCATCATCCACAATGATGAGTCCTAGATTCGCATTGTTCTGTTCCGACACGCTTCTTGTGGCGTCGACAATTTACGGCTCATGATTGTAGTGCTTTGTTGAAATCCTCAATGAAGAGCAAGAAGAGAGTCTCCAGCCTCCTCTAGTTGTGCGGGAACGCCCGGAAGATCAGTTCCTTGTCCTGCTGGCAGGTCTTCCTTGATGCGATGGAGTGTCCGTGAAGCGCCGAGGTGAAGAGTGTCAAGATCATCGCTGCGGGTGGCTCGGGAAGACGTTTGCCTGCGGATGTATCGCCGACGAGCAAGCACTCCTCAGTCCCTATTGTCAATCCTCTTGAGTATCCAGTCGACCGCCTGCACGAATGTGTCCGCCCTGAAGTCAGGTTTGGTCGTCGACTCTCTGATCTCCTTCTCGATGTTGTACTGATCCCCGGGTTCCGGGACAAGTATCCCTTTGGCACCGACCGCGTGCGCCATGCCCACATCCATCATCCTGTCACCTATGACGAACGATCTGGTCAGGTCGAACCCGTGCTTGTCCCTTGCCTGGATGAGCATCCCAGGGGCGGGCTTCCTGCATTTGCAGCCCTCGTCCGGTCTGTGGGGACAATAGAAGATGTCGTCTATCTTGGCGCCGTGGCTCGCTAGTACCTGTCTCAGTCGGTCGTGAACGGTCTTGAGGGTCTCCTCGGTGAAGTATCCGCGACGAACCCCAGATTGATTCGTGACTACGATCACGGACAGCTTCGCGTCGTTCAGTCTCCTGATGCCCTCGGCGACAGTCGGTATGAGCTCGAGCCCGTCCGGGTCCGAGAGGTAGTGTTTGTCGAAGCATATGGTGCCATCTCGGTCGACGAACACCGCGATCCTGGCGCCCTTCTGCATCTTGACCTCAACGTCCCTTCGGTCCCGCACAGTCAGGAGAATCACGTAGTATGAGCGAGAGCATGTGCTCGATCAGCAGATGGATGTCCTCTATCTGCTGCATGCATTGGTTCGGGACGACATGGCATATCTTGGCCAGTTGCGCGAGTTTCTTCGGGGAAACCCGAAAGCCCTTGAATGCGTAGAGTGCGTTCGGGAGGCCGACGGCGATTGCGGACGATGAACCGAGGCCGGTACCTCTGGATGGGATGTCGGCGATAGTGGTGATCTCGATGCCGTTCCTGATGCCGACCTTTCGCAACGCTTCCCGGACGAGCCCGTGCTCTATCTTGTCGACGGAGTCCACTATCTCGGTCTTGGCGTAGCTGATGCGGATGTCGTCGTCGAACCTCTTGTTGACGGTGACATAGAC
>Ga0315288_10007855_pt1 | contig 13506 bp, 12 predicted proteins | sample YL17G11_20_MG_FD_203454 | JGI IMG/M metagenome (GOLD analysis project Ga0315288, IMG submission 203454) | Sediment microbial communities from Yellowstone Lake, YNP, Wyoming, USA - YL17G11_20 | ecosystem: Environmental > Aquatic > Freshwater > Lake > Sediment | place: USA: Wyoming | collected...
AAAAGTTTAATTTGATACGGTTGTAAAATTGTTGTCATGCTGAATACATGCACGCAGTATTTTCGGTTTATTTCAGCATCCATGTCGGCAAAATGTAGGGAACAAAAATTTTTGTTCCCTACTGGATCCTGAAATGAATCCAGGATGACGACGGTGCTAACTTTAAATTTTGAACTTTTAATTTTGAACTGCGGTTATGTTTCAAAAAAGCAAATTACCACTAGTTGATATTTTAAAAGTCGTAGGCGTTGTTTTGACGCTGGCGCTTTTGTTTGCCCTTCGCGATATTATTTTAATTTTGGTAGTAGGGTTGATTCTGGCAATGGCTTTGATTCAACCAGTGAATTGGTTACGAACTAAAAAAATCCCAAGATTATTGGGCGCTTCGCTGGTTTATCTGGTGGCCATTGGCTTGTTCGCTTTTTTAGTATATTTGATTTTACCGCCATTAGCTACAGAAATGAGTCATTTGGCAGATAATTTACCACAATATTGGGAAAGCGTCCAACATTATTTTAAAGTGCTACAACGCTCACAAAGTCAGGCGGTGGGTCAGGCCTTACAGAATGTTTTGGAGCAGGGTAGCTCTAAGTTGGGAAGCATGGCTTCGGGTATTATCCCGGCCCTAAAGACAATTTTTGGCCGTTTGTTCCACGTTTTTGTGTTGATAATTATTTCTTTTTATTTGGTGCTTCAAGGCCCGAAATTAAAACAAGATTTTGTGGGCGCGATTCCTGCTGCTTATCGCGATCGTTGGGTCGGGGTAATGGACCGTATTCAAAAGAAATTACGGTATTGGTTTTATGGAATGCTAATTTTAGGAGTAATTATTGGAGTGATGACTTTTATTGGTCTTTATATTATCGGTATTAAATACGCGTTGGTACTGGCGATTGTCGCTGGCGTTTTAGAAATTTTTCCGGGCGTGGGGCCAGTGCTTTCGGCAATCCCCGCGGTAATTTTGGCATTGACGCAATCACCGATTCTAGCGTTGGTTGTCGTGGTGCTTTATATCGCCATACACCAGTTAGAAAATCATTTAATCACTCCGCAGGTGATGAAAAAAGCAGTCGGACTAAACCCGTTGCTTGTAATTATTTCTTTACTGATCGGTTTTAAGCTTTTGGGTTTGCTCGGCGGTATTTTGGCAGTGCCTATCGTGGCAGGATTAGGAGAGGTAGTTAAGGAACTTTGGCGGAAAAATTAATTAACCTAAACTGGGCAAGATGTGTTGATTGGTCAATGCCCCGTAGGGGCGTTTTATTGTCTTTAATTATTCTAATTAACCTAATTGTTCTAATTATTCTAAATAATAACTAATGTCTAAGCCTCAAGGACTAAAGCTCTATCATTAAATGTTAGTTTAGAAATTAGACATTGGTCATTGGGGCTTGTTTAGGTTAATTAGGTCAATTAGGATAATTAGAAATTTTTATGTTATATATCGTCGCTACACCTATTGGTAATTTAAAAGATATTACTTTGCGCGCTTTAGAAATTTTAAAAAGCGTTGATTTGATTCTGGCAGAAGATACGCGCCAGACCAGAAAATTGCTCACATATTATCAAATCAAAACGCCGCTCCAAAGTTATCACCAACATTCTGGCTTGCAAAAAATTGACTATGTTTTGGATTTATTGCGACGTGGCAAAAATTTAGCATTAGTTGCTGACGCGGGCACGCCCGGCATTGCTGATCCGGGGAATAAACTAATAGAGTATTTGATAAATAGTACTAACGATGTCATTCCTGTATCTCGTTGTCATTCCCGCGAAGCCTGCCCTCGGCTACGATCGAGGGGCGGGAATCCACGCGAGGGATTTCTGACGGGAATCCACGATAATGGATCCCCGACTAAATCGGGGATGACATCAATGATAGAGATTATGCCCATCCCCGGCCCATCTGCCCTAACTGCCGCTTTGTCTATTTCTGGTTTGCCTTGCGACAAATTTTTATTTTTGGGCTTCCCGCCAGCCAAGAAAAAGCGGCAAAAGTTTTTTGAACAAGTGATTAATAGCAAACACACAGTGGTTTTTTACGAGTCGTGTCATCGGATTTTACGGACTCTAGAAGATTTGGGCGTCATTCTGAACGGAGTGAGCGGCAGCGAACGCAGTGAAGAATCTCTGGAACAAGCAATGAAAAGTGGTAGTAGCCAGAGATCCTTCGTCAGTTCGAGGCCTCCTCAGGATGACGACATTAGCCGTCAGTTGGTCGTCTGTCGCGAGCTAACTAAAAAATTTGAAACGATTTATCGCGGTAGTTGTGAGGAGATTGCCGAACAATTAAAAAAAGAAAACCACGAACCTCGGGGAGAATTTGTGGTTATTGTTGGCAAATGTCACTAGTTGACATATAATCAATTCATGAAGAAATATTTCATTACAACTCCTATTTATTATGTCAATAGTCAGCCGCATATTGGCCACGCATACACGACCGTGGCCGCGGATGTGCTGGCACGTTATCATCGCTTAATGGGCGAACAAGTTTTCTTTTTAACTGGCACCGACGAACATGGCGCTAAAATTGCCGAAGCAACAAAAAAAGCTGATCAAAAGCCGCAAGAATTTTGTGATCAAGTGGCTAATCAATTTAAACAAGCTTGGCAGGCGCTAAATATTGATTATTCTTATTTTATCCGGACGACCGATCCGGCGCACGAACAAGGCGTGGTGGCATTTCTCGCTAAATTAAAACAAGTCGGTTTTTTATATGAAGCGGATTATTGCGGGCTTTATTGTGTTGGTTGTGAAAAATTTATTACTGAAAAAGAATTGATTAATGGTCAATGCCCGGATCATAAGCAGGCCCCGCAAAAAATTTCCGAAAAAAATTGGTTTTTTAAATTAAAAGAATTTTTGCCTAAGATTGAAAAACTGATTGAGTCCGATCAGTTGCTTATTAGGCCGGTCAATGCTAAAAAAGAAGTTTTAGGATTATTTAAACAAGGTCTGGAAGATTTTTCAGTTTCGCGCCAAAATGTTTTATGGGGCATTAAATTGCCTTGGGACAAGTCGCAGACAATTTATGTTTGGGTGGACGCATTATTAAATTATTGGACAGCACTACGGAATAAGGCCCCCTCCCCCCCGGAAAGGGGGAGGGCTGGGAAGGGGGATGATCCGCAGGAGTTTTGGCCGCCAGATCTACATATTATGGCCCACGATATTTTAAAATTCCACGCGATTTATTGGCCAGCTATGCTTTTGGCTGTGGGGTTGGAATTGCCGCGACAAATTTTCATCCATGGCTATTTTACGATTAATGGTCAAAAAATGTCTAAAACCCTGGGCAACGTAATTGCGCCGCAAGAACTGATTAAAAAATTTGGTGTTGACGCCACGCGCTATTTGTTGCTTGCCCAATTTCCTTTTGGTAATGATGGCGATATTTCAATGGATAAATTAGTTGAAACATATAACGCGGAATTAGCCAATGGTTTGGGCAACCTGGTGGCACGTACTGCGAAGTTCAAAATTAAAAGTTCAAAATTAAAAGTTGAAGAATCGGAAGATCATCTGCGATACGAAAAATTAATGGACAGTTTGGATTTATACGGTGTTATAAAATTAGCGCAAGAAAAAATTCAAGAATGTGATGGACAAATCAACAAAATTCAACCATGGAAAATTAAAGATAAAACCGAACAAGAAAAAGTTTTGAAGCCGATTATTAAAGAAATTTTGTTTATTAGTCAATGTTTGGCGCCCATTATGCCAACTGTTAGCCAGAAAATTACGGAAATCTTTAAAACTGGTCAAACCGCCATTCTATTTCCAAGAATTTAAAAAGCGCTGTCTTGGAGGGTGCAGCGCTTCTGTTGTTTTGGCTGTTTCGTTCCCGCTACGGTTTAACTATTTTGGCTAACAGATCTACCAGTTCTGTCGCAGTGTTGATTGTAATGGGAAATTTTAATTTTTGGGTGGCAAGCGTGGCAAAATCTTCTTGATTGTGTGTCTCGACGGTCGAGACCAGTCTTGCGGTTCGGTTCATGCGGTTCATGATTTTTTCGCCTTGGGCTAACGCGATAAGGCAGGCAGCATATTTACCAACTTGTTCGTCATATTCCTGCCACGAAGAAAAGGCAACGGCTGGATGATAAACATCATTAAGGACTCGGCTTTCCCCAATTGGATCGCAAAGCGAGATGTGTCTGTTGCCGAGATCTTTTAGTCTCCAATTTGAGTTTAGGAGGATGGCCGGTAGCGCTTCTTGTTCTTCTGTGCTTACTACACTCCAACAGAATATTGGTTCTTTGGACGATGGTTCCGTCTTTGAATGAAAGAATCTGAGTTGGCCTGTTTGGTCCATAAAAACATACTTTTTGTCAATTTTTTCGTCTGGCATTACTAATTCTCCTTGTAAAATTGGTTGATAGTTAACCCTGTCCCTATTGGCGACGGGCATTAATATGCGTTGTAGCATTGCCTCCACACGCACGCATAAATTTCGCTAGTATGGTATAATACGACACATATTTTGTCAATAGATGATTGATTCTCATAGCCACTTAGACGCTTCGCAATATGACCAAGACCGCCCGCAAGTAATTGAGCGGGCTTTTAAAAATGGTTTAAAATATATCATTAACATTGGTTCGGATTTAGCGACAAGCCAAGCGTCGGTGGCGCTGGCGAGTCAGCACGAAAAAATATACGCGACAGCTGGGATTCATCCAATGGCCGAACAAGAAATCGGTTGTGATGCGATTAAGGATATGGCAGAACTGGCGCGTGAAGCTAGGGTGGTGGCGATTGGGGAGTGTGGGCTAGAATTAAATCAAAAATCAAATATCAAAAATCAAAATGATAAATTAAAAATCAAAAAGCAGACGGGATTATTTTTAACACAAATTAAATTGGCACAAGAATTAAATCTGCCTTTAGTGATTCATTGCCGTAATGCCCATAATGGGATGTTAGAAATTTTGTCGGGTGTCAAAAATCCAAAAGCAGTGATTCATTGTTATTCTGGCTCGTGGCTACAAGCTGAAAAATATTTAAAGCTCGGCTGTCATTTATCGTTTACTGGAGTCATAACTTACGCGCGTGATTATGATAGGGTGATTAAAAATATGCCCATAGAAAGAATGCTGTTAGAAACGGATTGTCCGTATTTAGCGCCAATACCTCATCGGGGCGAGCGCAATGAGCCAGCTTACGTTAAGCATGTTTATGAAACAGTAGCACAAGTTCGCGGCGAATCTTTAGAAAAAATAGAGCAACAGATTGATAAAAATGTAATAGATTTTTTTAAATTATGTCTAAAGTAATTTTAATCCACTATAATGAAATTGGTTTAAAAGGCGGCAATCGCCGTATGTTTGAGCAACAGTTGCAAAACAACATCCAGAAAGTGCTGGATGATTTATTTGTGGACGAAAGTCGTTCTGGCGCGCAGGTTAAATGGCAATATGGCCGGCTATATGTTGAAAACTTTAATATGGCTGACTGGCCAAAAATCAAGGAGCGCTTGCAAAAAGTTTTTGGCATCGCTAATTTTGTTTTGGCAGAAAAAGTGACGTTTCAGTGTCATCCCGAGGAGGCCTTAGGCCGACGAAGGATCTTTGGTGCTTTAGCCCAAATACGAGCTGTTTTAGGAAAAAAGTTTTTATCATCCCCCACCCCCGCCCTCCCCCTTAAAAAGGGGGAGGGAACGTCGCGATCTTTCCGGATTACCGCTCGCCGGGCGCAAAAAGATTTTCCTTTGACTTCGCAAGAAATTAATGAAAAATTAGGTGCGTTTGTGATTGAAAAAACTGGGGCCGAAGTTGATTTAAAAAATCCTGATATTACTTTTTATGTGGAAATAGTTAATAAAAACTCTTTTATTTATGTGGATCTTCGGATTTTGTCTTCCGTTGTCATTCCCACGAAAGTGGGAATCCACGGCGTGCGGGCAAGCAAACTCGAGGGCAACAAACGAAGAATGGATTCTGGCACGGTGGCCGGAATGACAGAGGTTTATCCTGTCGATGATGTTGCTGGTATTATTCAAGGTGCAGGCGGGTTGCCAGTTGGCGTGTCTGGCAAGGCAGTCTGTCTATTGTCTGGCGGCATTGACTCGCCAGTGGCCGCGTGGTCGGCAATGAAGCGCGGCTTAGAAGTTTATTTTGTGCACTTCCATTCAGCACCGCAAACTGATATGGCATCGCAAGATAAAGTCAAGCGAATAGTTAAAATTTTGAATCAATGGCAGGCTCTGTTTTGTCATTCCCGCGCAGGCAGGACCCGGAATCCATGGATTCCGGGTCCTGCCTGCGCTTCTTCGCTACGCTCGAGCTACGGCAAGGCGAGGCAAGCCCGGAATGACAACTTATACGAGAATGACAATTTAATTATGATTTCCTTTTTAGAATTTCAAAAAAAAGTCTTAACTAAAACGCCTGCTAAATATCGCGTAATTTTATATCGTCGTGAAATGATGCGCCAAGCAGAGAAAATCGCTATGCAAATTGGCGCTAAAGCCATACTGACTGGCGAGGCATTGGGTCAAGTGGCTTCTCAAACCATAGAAAACTTGGCAGTGATTGAGCAAGCAACAAATTTGCCAGTTTTGCGGCCTTTGATTTGTTTTGATAAGCAAGAAATTATTAAATTGGCCCAAAAAATCGGCACTTATGAAATTTCCACCGAACCGTATCAAGATTGTTGTTCTTTGTTTGTGCCCGAGCATCCGGCAACTAAAGCTAACTTAGCCGACATCTTGAAAGTAGAAAAAGATTTATGATTGACAAATAAATTCTTAGATGTTATGAAATAGATGATTTAATTTGATTTGTTTTTCTAATTAAAAGTTCTTAAAAAAGGGAGGTAACGTAAATGCCAGAATTGAATCAAAAAGAGTGTTGGGGATTTTGCGAAGAAACTTGTCAGCAAAAAGCGCGAGAAATTATTACCAGTGTTAATGGGTTAATTGATCAAGCGGTTGATGGCAATCCGGCTATGGTAAATAATGTAAAACTAAAAGTCGCCGCAGGCTTGCTGGAAAATAGCCAGTACAAGATTATGCCTAATAATAATGAGTCAGTTGAGACAGAACTTATACGACTGGGTTGGCACAAAGAGATAACCAGCACTGGCGCGGAGGTTTTTATGAGATCAATAATTGACGTAGGTGGGCGCATATCTCGTTGGCAGACAAGCGTTGTTGAGAGGAATCAAAAAGATCTGGATGATTTTAGGGGGGAAGATCATATTGGTATTATAGAACAGCCATAAAACCCTTTGTCTTAGTGGAAGCCGTTAGCGCAATGTTAACGGCTTTTTTAATTGCCAAAATAGCGAAATTGGGGTAAGATGACAAGAATCATTCCCCACTCTGACTCTCCCCCTTGAAAAGAGGGGGGGGGAATAAATTATGTCACAATATAATCCATCTAAAATTGAGTCCAAATGGCAAAAGATTTGGCAAAAAAGTGACTGGTCGCGCGCCAAAGATGGCGCAAAAAAGCCAAAATTTTATTGTTTGGTGGAATTCCCTTATCCGTCAGGCACGGGCTTACACGTCGGCCATTTGCGGAGTTATTCCGCGTTAGACGCTGTCGTGCGTTATAAAAGAATGAATGGTTTTAATGTTTTGTATCCTATGGGCTGGGATGCTTTTGGTTTACCTGCGGAAAATTACGCCATAAAAACAGGTGTTCAGCCGCAAATTACCACGCGTCAAAACATCGCTAATTACAAAAAACAAATGACAAAAATGGGATTGTCTTTTGATTGGTCGCGAGAAGTAAATACTACGGATCCCAGATACTATAAATGGACCCAGTGGATATTTTTACAATTATTTAAAAAGGGCTTGGCTTACCAAAAAGAAATGCCGGTTAATTGGTGCCCTGCTTGCAAAATTGGTCTTGCTAATGAAGAAGTAGTTGCCGGCAAATGCGAAAGATGCGGAGCGGTAACCACAACAAAAAATTTAAAACAATGGATGTTAAAAATCACGGCTTATGCGGATCGTTTGCTGAAAGATTTAGACGCAGTTGACTATGCGCCGCGGATTCGCGAACAACAAATTAATTGGATTGGTAGATCAGAAGGAGTAGAGATAGAATTTCATGTTATTTGTCATTCCCGACTTGATCGGGAATCCGGTTTTTGTTGTCATCCTCTGGCTCGACCAGAGGATCTGATGCAACGAGATCCTCGGATTAAATCCGAGGACGACAAACTTACGCGTCCAATGGAAACGATAAGAGTATTCACAACTAGGCCGGATACGATTTTTGGCGCGACATATTTAGTGGTATGCCCGGAACACCCTATAATTTCAAATTTAAAATTGCAAATTTCAAATTGGCAAGAAGTACAAAAATATATTGAAAAGGCGACGACGAAGTCAGATTTAGAACGGACTGATTTGGCTAAAGAAAAAACCGGCGTTAAATTGGAAGGCGTAAGTGCGATTAATCCAGCTAATAATAAAGAAATCCCAATTTTTGTGGCGGATTATGTTTTGCCACACTATGGTACCGGCGCCATCATGGCTGTGCCAGCCCACGACGAGCGCGATATGGAATTCGCAAAAAAGTATGATTTACCGATTCTCCAAACAGTTGCTCTAAATTTAGATGACTATCAAAAAACTACCGCTGTGCTTAATGTGTTAGCACAATTAAAAAAAGTGGCTCAAAAACAAAGTATTAAGTTTTGGGTGTTAAGCGGTTTGGCTTGCGCTTTTTATGCTAAAACAATTTATCGTCGTCATGAAGACTTAGATTTAATCGCCCAAAACACGACTGATTTTCATAAATTAATAGATGTTTTTGGGCAAGCTGGTTTTAAAAAATCTGGCGAGAAAAAATTAGACGAAGAGACGACTAACGTAATTTTTAAAAATGATGTAGGCATAGAAATTGATATTGGATTAAATAAATATAAATATGGTTTAACTGATGCTGATTTTGAGAGGCAAGAAAAAAATTTAGCCGGCACGCCTGTTTTGGTGCTTTCAAAAAGATTCGTTAAAAGCTTTAAAGAAATGCAATGTCGCGAACGCAATAAAGACAAAGATCGATTAGATTTGGAATTTTTAAATGGTCGCGTGATTACCGAAGACGGCTTTGCGATTAATTCGGGCCAGTTCGACGGTTTACCCACTAGCGAGTTTAAAAAACAAATTACTCAATGGTTAGAAAAAAACAAGTTAGGCAAAAAAGCAGTTAATTACAAACTACGTGATTGGGTCTTTTCGCGGCAACATTATTGGGGAGAACCGATACCGCTTGTTTTTTGCGAAAACTGTGGAACAGTGGCTGTGCCAGAAAAAGATTTGCCAGTGAAATTGCCACGCTTGGAAAAATATCAGCCAACGGGCACGGGCGAATCACCCTTGGCCAGCGCCACTAAATGGGTCAATACCCAATGTCCAAAATGCGGCGGACCAGCCAAGCGAGAAACAGACACTATGCCTAATTGGGCGGGTTCTTCTTGGTATTTTTTACGCTATTGCGACGCGCATAATGATAAGCGATTAGCGGATTCGCGTAAATTAAAATATTGGCTGCCGGTTGATTTGTATAATGGCGGCATGGAGCACACAACACTGCATCTTTTGTATTCGCGTTTTTGGCATAAGTTTTTGTATGATATTGGCGCGGTGCCAACTTCAGAGCCATACGCGAAGCGGCGATCGCACGGCGTAGTTTTGGCGCAGGATTCGCAAAAAATGTCTAAGTCGCGCGGCAATGTTGTTAATCCCGATGAAATGATTAAAATTTATGGGGCAGATTCCTTGCGAGTTTATGAAATGTTTATGGGTCCGTTTTCGCAAATGATTTCATGGTCAACGCAAGGATTGGTGGGCGTTAGAAGGTTTTTAGAAAGAGTGTGGGCATTGGGGATTCGGCTGGGAAATGTAGAGCAGAATGGCAAATGGCAAATGGCAAATGGCAAAGCTAAAACTCAAAAGCCAAAAGAAATAGACGCCCAAGAAAACATAGAATTACAGAATTTTATCCATAGAACTATTAAAAAAATCAGCGAGGATTTAGAGGCAATGCGATTTAATACGGCGGTGGCGGCTCTGATGATTTTGACGAATAGATTAAGCGAGGCAACAGAACAATGTCGTCATGCTGAATTTACTTTGTCCCGCCGAAGCTCACAGCGAAGGCGGATTTTAGCATCCAGTAACGACGCCGTGGATTCCGGCTCCCGCCTCCGCGTGGCCGTAGCCCGCTTCGGCGAGGCAAAGGCCCGCCTTCGCTCCTGCGCCACCGCTGAAGCTTTAGGCGACACGCGGTCGATAAACTCGGAGCTACGGCGAGGCAAAGCGGTGGCCGGAATGACAGCCTGCGCAATGCTACGGCGGGCTTACGAAATTTTACTTGTTTTACTTGCCCCATTTGCCCCGCATATTAGCGAGGAACTCTGGCAACAACTCGGCCATAAAAAATCAATCTTCTTAGAAAAATGGCCGCAATATAGTCCAAAATTAATCAGGCAAAATACTTTTGATTTAGTAATTCAAATTAACGGCAAATTGCGCGATCGCGTTAAAGCAGAAATTAGCATCACCCAACAACAAGCAGAAAAACTAGCGCAGGCGAGCAAAAAAATTCAGCAATTTTTATCTGATAAACAAATTAAAAAAGTGGTTTTTGTTAGAGACAAATTGATCAATTTGGTCGTTTGACGCTTATTAATTTTTGATTTTTGATTTAATTTTATGCAATGTGTTATTTTAGCCGCTGGCCGGGGCGTAAGGATGGGCGAAGCAACCAAAGAAATCCCTAAACACTTGTTGCCAGTAGCCGGTAAATCAATTTTAGAATATACATTTAATGAACTGCCACGACAAATTGACGAGGTGATTTTTGTGGTCGGCTATTTGGGCGGCCAGATTAAAAAGAAATTTGGTCATAAATACAAAAGATTTAAAATTAGGTACGTTCAGCAAAAAGAGCGTAAAGGCACGGGACATGCTTTAAAAATTTGCCAGCCGTATTTAAAAGGCAAATTTATGGTTTTAATGGGTGATGATCTATATTGTCAAACCGATTTAGCGCGTTGTCTTAGGCGTGATTTGTGTTTGTTGGCGTGCCAGAAAAAGTATGAAGGCAAAGGCGGGGTTTTAAAATTAGCGCCAGACGGTCGTTTGCTGGAAGTTTTAGAAAGTCCAAAAATTCCGCCAAGCGATTTAATCAATACAGGGACTTATGTTTTAGATAAAAGATTTTTTGATTATCCTTTGGTGGCTTATCAAAATCATGATGGCAACACAGAATATGGCTTGCCTCAAACCGTAGCCTTAATGGCCAAAGATCTCCCAATCTATATTGAAAAAGCTGCAAAATGGTTTGCGGTGACTCGGCCAGAAGATATCATTAAAGCAGAAGAATGGCTTGATGGAAATCTCAAAACCCAAATAACAAATTACAAATAAATTTCAAGCACCAAATTCCAATTTTACAACCCAAGAGTTTTTTTGAGTATTGATTATTAGAATTTATTTGTGATTTGTATTTTGTTATTTGATTTTTTAATTATTTATGGAAATCCTATCAGTCAATTTTAGAAATCCCGAGCGACAGGTAATTGAAGAAGCTTGGCGTGTTTTGCGTTCAGGCGGCACGGTTGTTTTGCCCACTGATACAGTTTATGGTTTGGCGGCCAATGCCTTTTTGGAATCAGCGGTGCGCCGCGTTTTTAATATAAAAAAAAGACCTTCGTCTAGGGCGCTACCTTTAATGGTGCGTGATTTAGATATGGCGCTTCGGGTGGTTTATGCCAATGATAAAATTGCCAAGATCATGGAAGCGGTTTGGCCGGGGCAAGTATCTTTGGTATTGGAAAAAAGGGTTGTTGTGTCATCGGCCGTCACTGGCGGAGGCAATACCGTTGCCCTGCGCATTCCGGATTGTTTTTTGTGCTGGGCCTTAATGTCTGAATTGGATTTTCCAGTTGTTTTGACTTCAGCCAATCTTTTTGGCGAAGAGCCGTTTGCTTCTGGCCAGGCAGCTTACAATTTTTTTATTCATAATTATCCACGGCCAGATTTAATTTTAGACGTCGGTCGGTTAGACGCGAGCAGGCCATCAACGGTTTTGGACTTGACCAGCCCACAGCCAAAAATTTTGCGTGTTGGGCCAGTCACTCCAGAGGAATTATTAAAACTTACAGAAATATGACGAGTTTTTAATTGGTAGTTTTTAGTTTGTAGAAAAGCCATTAGTGAGGTCCTAAAAACTAAAAACTAAAAATTGTTCAATGCTTGATCAGCAAATTTTTTTTGAAATTTTTCAGTGGGCCGGTCGCTGGATGACATTAGACATCCTGATGATTTGGCTGACTGGCGCGATGATGTATCTTTTGCCAATAAGCTTATTGCTATTTTTAGTTTTGGGCAAAAACAAAAAGAAAGAATTGATTATGCTGGTAATGACTGGGCTGGCGGTGTTGTTGTCGCGAGGCATTATCGTATCTTTAATTCGTTTAGCATGGCATCGGCCGAGACCTTTTATCGCTTTGAATTTAATCCCTTTGATTCCTTATGTTGATAAGGGGTCATTCCCCTCGGGGCACGCCGCGGCTCTATTCGCCTTGGCGTTAATAGTTTATTTTTTTCACAAAAAAACAGGTATTGTTTTTTTGGTGTTATCTGGCTTGAGTGTTTTGGCGCGTGTTTATGTGGGCATTCATTGGCCGAGTGATATTTTGGCAGGCGCCGCTATCGGCATCTTTTCGAGCTGGGCGTTTTATACGGTTTATCGTAAAAAATTAAAATATTTTGGGCGGATAAAAAATTAAAAGTTATTCAAAAAAGTTCCGAACTTGGTCATGCGGTTTGTTCGGAACTTTTTTGTTGCCTTTTATTCTTATCCGTTATTAAAATTCATAAACATACAATTTTTTGGCCAAAGCATTTTTGGGGCGGTGTAAGTTAATAATTTGAATGGGTTTTTTGTTGGTAAAATAAAAATCGCAGGAAACTAATTTTGTGCCGGGCTTGAGTTCGGCGGTTAATTTTGGTAAAAGATCGTCCATTAATCCGGGAAATAAATACGTAAAAATGTGTGTGGCACCAGATAAATTTTGTTTAAAAAAGTTTTTGCGTAAAGTTTTAATTTGTGTTGGTTGGCCAGCGCACCAAAGACGCCAGCGATTGCAAATAGCAGGCAGCCAATCTTTATCTATGCCGATAAATTGGGCTTGTGGCTGGCGGCGCCAAGCGGCTAGCAAAACTCGACCATCGCCGCACCCTAAATCGTAAAGTTTATCGCCCTGTTGTAAATTTAAAGCTTGGATAACATCAGGTAAAACTTTTTTAGGCAAAGGCACGAAAGGCGCCCGGGTAAATAAAACATTTTGCCAGAGTCCTAAAAGAAATATTGTTGTGGCCAAGGCCACTAATGCGGAAAATATTAGAGGAATAAAAACCAGCCAAGAGAACATGGTAAATTAGATAGATGTAGGTTTATTTAAGCAAATTGGTATAACCGGATAGTCCCGATATGATTTGTGGGATAAAGAATAAAAATCCGATAAGCGGCAAGA
>Ga0315288_10007856_pt1 | contig 13505 bp, 16 predicted proteins | sample YL17G11_20_MG_FD_203454 | JGI IMG/M metagenome (GOLD analysis project Ga0315288, IMG submission 203454) | Sediment microbial communities from Yellowstone Lake, YNP, Wyoming, USA - YL17G11_20 | ecosystem: Environmental > Aquatic > Freshwater > Lake > Sediment | place: USA: Wyoming | collected...
GGTCCAATACCTGCCGCGCCTGCTGGGCGTCCACCAAATGCTGGTCGATCTCCCTGGGTTTGGCGATGGCGGCCAACACGGCTTTTTTGGTGACGGCGTTGTAGACCACCCGCCGGCATTTGGAGCGGCACTCTGGTTGCAATACCTGCACAACATGAGCGGCGATGCTTTCGCCTTCCCGGTCAGGGTCAGTGGCCAAGTAGATTTCGTCAGCTTGAGCGGCGGCTTCTTGGATATCCTGCACGGCTTCCATGCGATCTGGAGAGACTTCAAAGGTCGGGGTAAACCCGTGGGCGATATCGATGTTCAAGCCGCGCGGGGGGATGCGGCGTAAATGCCCCATAGTTGGCAGGATTTCCCAACCAGATTCCAAAAAGTGACGAATTTCACGAGCCTTGGTCGGGCTCTCCACTACCAACAGTTTGGTCATGATGACGCTATTTTACAGCATCACTGGTAGAGCAACCTGGCGTTATGGGTCGTCGGCCGTTATGGGTCTCGTCGTCGGCCGTTATTTTTGCTTACGCCAGCGGTAAGTGGATAGGGAGACCAACGTCCAACCGCCTAAAAGAATCAGGTGCCACGGCCAGGCAAAAGATTGAATCCAAGATGCGTTTTGTTTGGTATTGATGTCGAGCCAATAATTGAAAACGGAGATGATAACATACAGCACCCCAGCGATCCCTATAATGATGATTTTTACCATGCTTCTTTATTCTCTTGTTTTGATAGACCCCCCTGCGCTCTTGGACTCGCAGCGTCCATGATTATGGCTATTGCAGCGGGAGTGATGGTTTCGACAAGCTCGAGATCCAATGTGGCAGTAGCGCCGCTGGGGCTTGATGGTTTGAGAGGCGTGGCGACGACGGCGGCGGCGAATAGTGGCGACAGGCGCGCCCGTCAGGGCGTGGATCTCAAGGTTGGTTTTTTGCCAATCCAATTTGTCCCAATCCACTCCTTTTCCCCAAATCCAAGATTGGGTGTGCGGTGCGTGTTTGGCGCGTTGTCCAGAGACCGTGCTTTTGGATACTCCATAGATTTTAGCCAGCACTTCATTGGATTGTTGCCAATCTGCTTTACTCCATTTCATGGTGGTTTCCGGCGCGTGCTTCAAGCGGGCTTTGGCGATGATCTGGATGGGCAGATGCCATTGCAAAGACAATGCTTGATTAGAGTGTGACCAGTTGATCAGACCCCAAACTACCCGCATACCCAAACACCCTGTGTGTGCATTGAGTGATAATTACACTCTTACTGTCAAATGTCAAGCCGAAACGCTAGACATTGCTGGCGTTGTCGTGGACAATTCGCCCAGGAAAACGCGAAGGCGGTGGGGGCGGCAAGGCGTCGCGCCGATGCCGCAAGCCGGTGCGGCCAACGGTCGGCAATCGAAACAGCCCTTGACTACTGAAACTCTTGATTTTTTCTTCGGGAGTATCCTGATAGATGCCAAATTCGCGTTCCATTACCAATCCTAGCCCACATTGGTCATTGTCTACGGGCAACGCCAAGGCTTGTTTCGTCAAATGGTCGTCAGGCAGAAGCACGACGCCCGGGAGGACATTGCGAATGCGACGGCGGGAATTGCGACCATCCGAGTAGTGCAGCGGCGGTCCAGGATTCAGATAGGTGCCGAATTCAACCACGATTGGGCGTTGGTCGAGGAATTGTTTTTCTTCATCTGTAAAAAAGCCGGTGACTTCCGCGTCAAAAAAATCAAACCACAGCAACGGCCAACCTACGCGGCGCCCCGCCTCCAGCAAAGCCGCCCATTTGGGGCGCCAATAGCCCGGTTCCTCCAGGCGCACTGATTCAGCGCCAAATTGCCCGCCCATCAGCGCTTTATAGGTCGGAGCGGTCAGGGCGTCGTCCGCCATACGGGCGTCTACCAACGCCACTAGCCGGTTGCCCAAGACTTTACGAGTGCGCTGCAGCGCAGGAATCGCATTCGCGGCGCGCGTGACCCGCCAACCGATGCGCCCAAGATTGCGCCAACCCTCGCTGGGCGGCGGCGGCGGTTGCGTCATGTAACGCACATTTTTGGCTGTGTATTCGTCTTGTTCAAAAGGCGTCGGCCGCCAACAAGTCGTGACATAATGAAGGTTGTCGAGATTCATATTTCTTTAGGCAGGCCACACAGCGGGTCTTCTGGTTCGTGCGTGTAAGCCCACCAACCCAACAACCAGACGAAAAAGTAGATCAAATAAATTTGCCAGCGAGGGGTTTGCAAACAGAGCATCGCTTCGCGCAGGATCCGGTCCGCGTAACCTCGGACATACAATTGAGTGCGGTAAATCCAGTCGTGGATCACGGCCGCCTTCCCGTAAATTCCCCATGGGCGCAGGCGGTCACTCAACCAGACTAAGATAAATCCGACAACCTCGACAATCCACGCGGCCGTGATCAGCCATGCCCACGGATGCCACCAGAGCAGCAAAGCGCCGCAGAGCATCAAAATGGCGCCAACCGGCACCAAGTCGGGGATTGATGCGAAGTCGGTAATGAATCCGGTCGGAACATGAATCTCTTGGCCATCATTGGCAACATAAGTAAAGCCGCGATTGACCCGCCAGCGTTTGGCGTCGGGCATAGGGGTGACGTCCAGGTCGTTCTGGAAATCCTTGGGCATTGGCAGGGCGTCCAAGGCGGTTGACATTCTAAATGGCATTACGAAAGACTTTCAGGTGTGCGGCGGCGGATTTTCGGAGCGTGTTTTTGCAATTCTTTCATTTCCTGTTCGGTCACGCCCATTTGTTCCCGTTGTTGTTGTTCGCGCTGCTTGGCTTGAAATTGTTCACGACGACTGCGGCTGATGTATTTTACACCAGGCTCGGATAAGCGCTGCAATTCTACCGTTCCCGCGTCCCATTCCTGATCGGCAAATGGCGCAGTAAGGTCTTTAGTCTCGATTGAACTGTCTTGACTGTGTCCTAGCACCCGGTCAAAAACGCCCAGTTCCCAAAGCAACCGAACGGCTTTCACGGCATCGTTAGCGTTGTGCAACAGATAGTTTTCCCCACCAGCCGACACCGCATAATCCTGTTTCTTCTGCTCAACGACAATGTCGTAATGTTCAACTTTTTCGGTTTCCGCGTTGGATTTTAGCACGACGCCATGTCCGCGGCAATCCGGGCATTTGGTGTCGACCCGCAGGGTTCCCAGTCCATGGCATTCTCGACAAGTGGTCCAACCATACTGCCCATGAATTGTGCCTTTGCCTTGACAACGTCCACAAACCGGAATCCCAGGATCTTTGAGCGGTTCCCCGTAGCCATGACAGGTCGGGCAGGGGATGTAGCCATATTTTTCAGGATTCAGGATGATTTCTGCCATGGAAGCGGCATAAACCTGCAAATTCTTAGCAGTGACATAAAGGGCGCGTTTGCGTGGCACATCCATCCTCTATTTATTCTTTTGCGGTGGCCGAAAACCTATCACCCCATGAAATCTCGCATGAATGAAGACTGTTCACTTTTCATTTGTGCCAGCGCAAGAGCGGACAAGGTTTCTGCCTGTTCCGCGCTATGTCCCATTTTTTTCAGTTCGCGAACCCAAGCCAAACATGTCAGCGCCCAGACATCGCTGCTAATCATTTGCTGACCCAAGGTTCGCAGGAAAGCTTGCATAATAGGCGGAATAGGGTTGGCTTCGACGGGCACGATGCGATCGCCAATTTCCCCACCCTCGCGCGGCTGCACATCTTTTCGCCAGGTATTCAACCCCGCACAGCAGCCTGCGCCAGCATATAGTTCTGCGCGGTAGCGCTCGCCAATCACGCCAGGCAATTGCATCAAACGACAAGCGTAGCGTTTGCCATCTGTGTCCCAACGCAGCGCAGGACAGCGCGTGGTGGTGCCATAAAGGCGCAAGGAGGCGCCACAGGGCGTCTTCAAACAACAAAACCCACAGCCTACGCAGGATTTGGTTTTTAACTTTATCATCATAATTTTGTCGTCATAATATAACACTGCTAGTGGCGAAGTCAAGTCCCAACAGCAGGAAATGGCAGGCGCAACTCCGAAAGAGATGATGAGGAAATCATATGTCATCGTCATCATCGGAATACGACAATCAAGTGGAACGCTTTGGGCAAGGCTTTATTGGCGACCAACAGGTCAGTTTCATCATTGCAGGGCGCAATGACCTTGGAGCTATTGGCAGCGGCGGAGTTTATGGCATTTGTGTGGACCGTTCCCGCAATATCTATGTCAGCGACCCGAAAAAGCACATTATTCTCAAGATCACCGACAGGGGAGAAACCATGCTATGGGCGGGCAAGGCTGGCCTTGCCAGCAACAATGGCGGCAACACGGTGACAGCTTCAAACGCTCGGTTCAATCATCCTGCGGGATTGGCGTGTGACAATAGCGGCAATGTCTATATTGCTGATGCAGGCAACCATCAGATCCGGAAAATCGATCCAGATGGCAATGTTTCCTTGCTCGCTGGAGCGGCAACCCCGACCAGTGGCTATGTAGACGGTGTGAATTTGTCGGCTCGCTTTTTCAGCCCCCACGATGTTGATGTCGACAGTTCTGGCAAGGTGTATGTGGCGGACATGCGCAACCACACCATCCGGGTTATTGCTGGCGGTATGACAGACACTTTGGCGGGCAATGGCACCCCGGGATTCGTTGCGGGCAATGGTAATGATGCGCGCTTCCGTTTGCCGATGAGTGTGGCTGCGAATTCTGCAGGACGAGTTTATGTAGCCGACACCGGCAACTACTTGTTGAAACGCATCAACAACAATGGTTTTGTTTCGATTATCTCAGGATCGGGAGAAGGGGCAATCGTTGGGGAGGGAGCCGATAGCCGTTATCATATGTTGAAATTTGTGAAAGTAGACATGTCTGACCGTTTGTATGCCATTGATTTCGATGCGGACGGTTACAGCCGCCTGTTGCGCATTGACGACAATGGCACTTCTGCGGTGGTTGTTGCCTTTACGGGCTTGTCGGGCTTTTTTGCCAATGGGGTCGCCGTAGACCGGGCAGACAATTTGTATGTCACCGAATCAAACTTCACGGAGATTGTGCTGGCCATTGAGGCCGGCAGCGAGGAGCAATTGCCCGAAGGATTCGGCGAAGGTTCGCTGAGTTACCATGGCGTCCCTGGCACGACTGCCAATGTGGTGGTCAATGGAGTGACATTTGTGGTGGGCAATGTCGCCGGGAGTTTCGTGTGGGACATTGGTGGCAGCGGTGAACACACCTTTACGACCATTGGCGAGAGCATCAGTCGCACGGCTGGCAATGTGGCGTTCGACATTACTTGGGATGGCATGCTGTAAGTCCGCCAAAGAACTGACGGACTGACTGAGGAGAAACCACTATGAGTAGCAGTAGCACTAACAGCAACAGCACCAGCAGCACCGCCGCATCGGTTAGCAGCAGTCGCAGCACTGCTATCAACCCCAGTTCCAGTAGTAGCAGCACCGCCGCATCAGTTACCAGCAGTCGCAGCACTGCTATCAACCCCAGTTCCAGTAGCACTACCAGCAGCAGTAACACATTGGGACAATCCAGCAGCAGCAGCAGCCGCAGCACCAGCAGCACCGCGGGATCCGTAAGCAGCAGTCGCAGCACCGCTAGCAGCTACAGCTCCAGCACCACCAGCAGCGACAGTTCCTCCAGCCTGCCCGTGATTGGCGTTTACGCCGCCGTTGGTTTCGGAACTTCGTCTGTAAATGGGAACTACACTTACATAGGCATTTTTGAGAGTCGCCCTGTGTTTTCTTCTGGGCTGTGGCGGATATTTTACAATCCATACTTTAATGCTTATTGCTTGGATTCTTATCTACACAACAACGCCACTGTCTCGCCCTATACCAGCAATGGACCGATTGATGGCACTTGGCGGTCAGACATCTACACCGGAGCAGTCGGCACAGTAACACTCATCACAGAAGGCGTAAGCAGCCAGTCCAGCAGCGGCGAGGCGGGTCTCTGTGTTTTCTTTGATGGTGTTCACAACTACGCCCGGATGGGAATGTCGCTCCTGACAGGGCTGTCTCAAGCCACGGTTGAATGTCGCTTCCGCAGTTCTCGCACCGGCAGTAAACAGGCGCTGATTAGCGACCTTGGGTTGAGTAACGGCGTTCCTTGTGGCACCGAGATTGGATTAACTACTGATGGCAAGCCATATTTCCGCACGGCGGCGAAAGCCCCCATTAGCAGTGGAAGCGGAATGCTGGGCATCGGCATGCAGCGTTTGGGCGGCTTGCTCAAGGACGCCCCCACCGCTGTAGACCGAACAATCACAGGCAATTCTTCCGTGGCCAATGGAGCATGGCATCATATCGCGGGCGTTATCAGTGTTACGCCTGGCGACACCGCCACTTGGGATAGCTGGCTATATGTGGACGGAGCCTTGGTCGCTTCAGATTCCACCGCATTAGCCGCGACCAATTACACCATCAGAGGCGCACAACCATTCTTGGCGCGATCGCAAGTTGGCGCCGGTGCGCCGAATTTAGCCCGTATCGCCTTGGATGAGGTGCGCTGGTCGTCCAGCAAGCGCTATGCGGAGCCGTTCACCCCAGATAGCCGCCACACGCTTGATGCTGATACGGTCGCCTATTATCGTTTCAACACAGCCGCGACCCAAGTGCGCGATGAGGCGCAGCGCTATCTCATGATTATGGCTGGGTCGCCACTGCCGGTGTGGTTGCGAGAAGATGTCGTGGAATCCACCTCTAGCTCGAGTTCGTCGAAAACTGGGGCGTTCACCAGTTCCTCCAGCACCAAAGCGTCAGTCACCAGCAGTCGCAGCACTGCGGTGGGCGTCAGCAGTAGTTCGACCAGCGAGATGAGGTCGGACTCGAGTCAGTCCATAGCGGATGCCTCTTCCAGCTCCACTACTTCCACCGAGTCCTATGGGGTCGCGCCATCCTTTAGATTTTCCATTATAACTGCCAGCGAGCCAGCTGACGATGGGGACCCGGATGATAGCGTGCCATGGGGCATAGTAACACACGCTGGAGTATATGGCGATGGCATTAACGGCGAAACCCAATCCGCATCTGGCGCGATCATGTCTGGCGAGATGATCAGTGGCTGGCATGGTTGGTTCAGGGTGTATGCGAATGCCCCACATGAATATGACCAATTCCTTGTCAAGATGTCATTCTCGATTCCAGAAAGAGTAGTCGCCGGACGACCAGTGCGGCTGATCTTTTCCCACTCCGCCGCTTACGAGTATGATAGATGGGACCTTATCCCCCATAGTTTCAGCGCACGCGGCACCAACGCATCCTTGTCATTCAAGATGGGTGGCGGGTGGGCCTCCGGAGCACTCGGCTTGTTTTTCCCTGAAGACACTGATTATCGCGGCGCTATTTACTGCAAAGGACCGCGGATCTCGGACCCCGAAGGCGATCCAACGGCCGTCTGGTCTCCCTGTGGCATTGTTTCCGTAAGTGGGTCTATCGAAGGCTGGGGGGTGTCGGCCGGCGCGAAGGGCGATTCGCGGTCGAGATCCGTCGAGGTCTACATGCAATGCAAAACCAGCACAAGTGGTTACTACGGGCTTGGGCTAAAACGGTTGCGCTTGCGATAAGACTGCCAGCGGCTGATGAATTTTACGGCAAATGGGGGCGGATACGGAATAGCCCCCGAGCGGGTTGCTGCAACAATTGCCCGACCTGTGCGAATTCATTGGTGCCAAGAATCCCCGCATACGCCAACCGCTCGACGCTGTTGATGGCTTCCAACTGCTCCTCCAAGACATATGGATCATCTTCCAGAGCATAATAGCGGATGTTCAGCTCTTCACGCTTATCTTTCGCGCGACAAGCGACAAGATTCATCTGTGCCAACTGTTCCTGCGAAGGATGCAAGGTGTTTATGACCTTTGTGCGCCATGTGGAATAATACCGTAGACGATTCACTTGATAGGTCGCATATCGCGTCGGGTTTGCCAAAGCACGGATGCGAGCGGTATGCTCAATGCCCAATTCGGCCGCGATCCGCCAGCTAGTCGCAAGGTCAATTGTCCCATCCAAAAAATGCTGAGTAACGATGTTTTGTTGCGCTACGGTTTCGCAGCAGGATTTCCAGCAGGCTGGCAAGTTCTCTTTGGGGACCCCCATCAACTGACACTCCTTGAGGTAGGAGTCACACAAAAGACAATTGAGCATCGCGCCGTCTTGGGTAACCACAGTTGCTAAACATCCTGCCCACGCCATCCCGGCCATTAAACCAACCAAAAATATTGTCTTTAATGTTGTCTTCATATTTCCACCTGTGTTTTCATTTAAGACAACTTAGCACGACTCGAGATAATGTCAAGCGCAATTGCGACTGACTTGTCCGGCGACTGACTTGTCCGGCGACTTGTCCGGCGACTTGTCCGGCGACTTAAATGCAATTAACGCATTGGTCGGGTCGGTCGGCGGGCGGGGGTTTGCCCGGTTGGTAGCCCAGCTCGTCTTGGGCGATTCGCGAACATTGCTCCACCATCGCGGGAAAATAACGGCGAGCGTAGTCCTCCACCAGGCGGGCTGTAGCGGGACGCGGCTTAGCCCCCCAGATGTGCGTGTAACCTAAAGCATTAGCCTCCTCCGATCCGGCTTTTGAGTAGATGTCGGATTGGATAAGGCGGCGAACTTTGACGCCCCGCTGGGTCGCCACCGCCAGCAATAAATACTGTTCTGCTACGCACATGCCAAAATGGCGGTCCAGTCGTTGCCAAGGCTCAAGATTGCTGGGGTGAGCCACAAATTCCGTGGCTTGCTGCACATAATCCCGAAAGAACTCCAAGTCAGTGCCGCCGACTACACCCGCACAAATTGCATTGGTGAGTTTCCGCCCGTAAGCCCATGCGGGCGGCAGATATTTCAGTTTTTGCTCGATGTCTGTTAGATGATAAATTTCGGCAAGCAACGGCTCATAACTTTGCACGATCACCGGCGCCTGAAAAATATCTACAGGCAGATCCTCCCATAAAAAAACATCCTCATCAATGTGCATAAACGGCTCGGTTTGCATTGCTTCGGCCATCAATTTGGAGAACGCCCAAAAGTCATCAAAAGCCGATGGCATATCGTCAAAAGCGATCGTCACATCATCAAATTGCAACCCCAACTTGTCGACAAGCATCTTCTTGCCCGCCGTGCTGGTGACAAAACGAGTGGTGCGAAATCGCTGGCGCAGCAGGTGGGAGGACATGGACCAGCTTAGCAATTCGTGGAACGGGGTTGCCCAGCGTTTCCAAGCATACCCCGGCACCGCTCGAAAACTCATCAGTCCGTGCATGCGCCTATTATACTGGACGACGGCACCAACGCCCTCTCTAAAGAACATCTCTCTAAAGAACATCTTCTAAAGGGTGCGGCTGTGGGAAACATATTGAGTCAGCGTAATCTGCTTGCCTGGAAACGCGGCCTTCAAGGACTCTTCGAAGGTCGGCGCCACTGCCGTCCACGGACGATTATTGAACAGATGCACTGTCACACCTTTGCCGTCGGCATGCCGCACCAGCCACAGATTTTCACTGCTAAACCCGTTCGACGCCACTCGATAAACATCCCGGTCGTCGTCTGCGAGGTGGCGACTGTCGTCGCTGTCAGAGGATGGAAAGACACGCAACTCATTCGCCGCCTTGAGCTGTAACCGATAAGACATTCGCAAGCAGTAATCCAGAACAGCTTCCTGCGATGTTTTGGTCAGCCACTTGACCGGGATGGTGAGGATGCGCTTGCGGGTCACCATTGTGTGCCCGTCAGAGTTTTTCTGCGGCAATACAGTTGTTATCCAGAATTGAACGACTTCCAAGTCGGAATAGGCTGGGACGCACAATCCCACATGGTCAGACACGATTGAGCGCTTGCGTCCTTTGCCATTGAGTTTGTAGAAAAAGCGTCGCGGCGGCAACGCAATGCGTTCCGGATGCGGGGAAGTCTCCACGACGGTTCCTGTATCAGCAGATTCAATGGCTCGTTGCTCCAAGGTTTTGTGTTTCTTCATAATTTCCTTTGACACAACATAGCATAGCCACTACAAAAGTCAAGTCACAGGATGCAACACAGACATTGCAGAACTAATGCATATGGATTGGTATGTTAAAGGTTTGGGGTGTGAGGCGGGCGCCATCCCCGAGGTCAGCGAACATGACGCTCGAGCGCGCGGACTGTTTGGTCCGGTTTGGCATGGCACCACCCGACGGGAGGAAATCGACCAGGCGGGTTTTCAGGTATTTATTGGTGACACTGGCAGCGAAAATCTAAGCCATGGCTACGAAGCCGGCCACTACGCAAACGGCGCCCCGCCGCCGGTTCATCACTTGGGATTCGGAGTCTATTTCACCACGGTTAAGAGCATCGGCAAACGCTTCGGCTACGGGAGCGCCGGACCCGCCTATTTCTTGGACGTCCCACGTTTGGAGACCATCAACTTTGGGGCGCCCAATACGATGATGAAGTGGTGGATCGCCAACGGCTACAGCCCAGAAATAGCCAAACTCGATCGCGTCGCGGCGACTCAGCGTTTGACGAACCATCTCAAGGCGCAATGGGATGCGGTCTGGTATAAAGGCAAGGGGTTGCATCGGCTATTGGATGGTGATCAAATTTGCATCTTTGAGCCGGCTGGCCGAGTCTACCAACTCAATTCCAAACTCGCTTTGCCTGGGCAAATTGGCAGCCGGGTGCGCCGCATTGGTCACTATCACGAAGGAGTCATGCGGCCTGGTGACGGGATGATTGGGATCATCATGAAAGTCGATGAAGACCGAATGGAATTCATCCGTGATTTGCGGCAAAAGGATCCAGAATTAGCGCGGCGGGTTTATCATCCAAATGCCACTAAATTCTATTGGGTCAAATGGCGTCGCGGCGGAACCGATTGCAATGTGCAGGATGTGGAAGTTGAATTGTTGCCACCGGGTTAATCAATGAACGAATTGAACGAATTTACAATGCCATTTATCATTTCGCGTAAGTCGCCGCCCTTGGGCGAACTTCACGCTTTGTGGGATTGGCTGACCACCATAGCAAACGGGCGCGGCGGACAGGTATTGGAATTCGGCTGCGGTTGCACTACTTGGGTGCTCCAACAAACACTTTCGCCAGCCAATTTGGTATGCGTGGAGACCTTCCCCAGGTGCATCGAGCCTGTGCGGCAGCATATTCCACAGGCCACCATTGTTGGGTCTTGGGACCAAATTCCTCGCGTGCCTTACAATTTTATGCTGGTGGATAGCAGCACTGGGGCGCCCAGCAATTTACCGTCCTTGGTGTCACAATCTTTTCCATTCCGTGATGATGCCATCGCCTACGCGCTGGAATTCTGTTGCCGCAATGTCGTGGTAATTGTCCACGATTGGTGCCATCGTCAGTTGGCTTTTCATGCGCCCAAGCGTTATCTGGAATCGTCTGGCTTTCAGTTGCTCTGGTCGCATACTGGGCGCCGCGGATTCGGCGCATACCAAAGGGCATCTCAATGACCAATTGGTATCATGCCGCCGCCGCGCCACCGACCGACGACCAACTGCGCCAGCTAGCGCGGAAATTGATTCGCGAAGCGTGGGCCACTGGCTACATCACCGATGCGGTCAAGTATAGTGACTACCATGTCTGGCTTGTGATTGCGAACGAAGAACGCCTCAACGAACAAGTTTACACCTGGGGCGAAGAAAACTACGACCGGGTCCGCGCCGCAGTCGACGCTGAAGTGCTGCGCATGGAAGAATCGGTTTTCACTCGCCGCAAGAATCGACTGACTCGCGAGGAAGATCCGCTAACGCACTTGCGAGCAGCCATTCGCGGCAAAGGGTGGGACGCCGCCAAGCGGGCAATTTCGCAAATGACGCCGGGCGGTGGCTGGGCTGGCAACGCCAAGGTGGAAGATGAAATCGCCGAAGAAGTTTTCCGGCGGCTCTATCGCACCATCTATCAACCCGGCTATGTGGATATCGAGAATCTGACAGAAATGTCACGCTATCTGGACCCCGTTACCGGCAAACGCTACCTGAAGCGGCTCAGCGAGATCTGCACCGACGAAAAACAGGCGGAGAAAACCGAGTTGTGGAGCGATAGCAAATTGGAGGTCGGCTTCTTCCGCAACGCGTTTGGGTATCGCCTCTCCGCGATGCCGAAACAGATTGAGATCTATCGCGGGGTGCCACGCGCCGATGTCCAACTCCGCCCCGGCGAGTTTGTCACCACCTCACGGGATTATGCCCGGGTCTACATGCACGGTCGCCACGGCGCGATCATCCGCCAGCCCGTCAATACCGACGACCTGTTGGTGCTGAAGATTGAGGACCATGACCGCCCGGAGTTCGTATATTATCCGCGCGCCATGGCCGAAGAAAATCGCAAACCCCAAGATATTCCCCCGCCGATGTCCTTCCGCCAGTTCTGGGCAGAATCCAACCAATGAAAGTCACCCGACTGGCCGCCGAGAATCTCCAGTGCTTTTGCGGCGCGCCGGCTACACTACGGGACTCTTCCGTCATCTATGGCAAATCCTATGGACCCGCATGGGTCTGCTCGCGCTGGCCGGAATGCGATGGTTATGTTGGCTGTCACCCGGGCACCAACAAACCGCTCGGCAATTTGGCCGACAACCGGACCCGCGCCGCACGCAAGCAAGCCCATTCAGCCTTCGACCACCTCTGGAAATCCAAAGGTATCCGCCGCACCGACGCCTACCGCTGGATGCAAAAAGTGATTGGGCTGACATCTGAGCAGGCGCACATCGGCATAATGTCGCGGGAACAGTGCGAGACGCTGTTGAAGCATGTGCTGCCCGTCCTCCGCGGCGAAACCAGGCTTCCAGGTCGCTAAAACACGCCCCGCTTCCGCAGTTCCGTCACCACCATCTGCGTAATGCGCACGCATTCATGCCGGTCAAAGTAGGCGTTGCTCGCCACGACCAACCGCTTCAATTCTGGTGTGCCTGTGAAACTCCATTGAATAGTCGGACAGCCGTGACATCCACTACCAACCAAGACGATTCGTGTTACACCACACTAAACAATCAGCGTGACACTCGATGCGCGCGACCGTCATCAATAGATTGTCGGCGTTGCAAGTAACTGGTCAGCAACACTTTACAATCAAGCAATATACCATATCCACAAATCAACGAAAAGTGAACATGGTATATGAAGCGACTCCGAGCGGAGATGTATAATCTCAACCACTTATGCAAGCCAGACTACTTTCGCTCGCCCCCACAGATGCGGCCACCAAAGCCGGTCGGCCGGCGTTGACCCCGGAACTCTTGGCCGCCGTCCTCGCCCGCATCAGTCGCAACAACGAAGGCTTGGATTCGATCCTCGAGAAGGTCAACGAACTCATTGCCAGCAAAGGGGCGGACAAGGCTGTTGACGCAGTCTTCAAATTCGTCGATTTTGGACATGCCAGCATTGCCGACATGGCACCCGTCGCGATGTGTTTGGACGGCATTTCCATTTGGTTGGCGTATCTGGTATGGAGTCTGTGTCCGACCCGCGTCGATCTGCCAATCGATAGTGGCGACTGCGGCGAGGACGAAATG
>Ga0315288_10007858_pt1 | contig 13502 bp, 10 predicted proteins | sample YL17G11_20_MG_FD_203454 | JGI IMG/M metagenome (GOLD analysis project Ga0315288, IMG submission 203454) | Sediment microbial communities from Yellowstone Lake, YNP, Wyoming, USA - YL17G11_20 | ecosystem: Environmental > Aquatic > Freshwater > Lake > Sediment | place: USA: Wyoming | collected...
ATTTCCAGCCGTGCTGTCGCGGCGAAAACGCGCGGGTCCTCGAAGTGCCTGAGCAGCGGCCGCAGGAAGTCCTGGGCCACGTGCATGTCATTGTTGAGGAAGACCAGAATGTCGCCTTTCGCCGCACGCGCGGCGGCGTTGTTGGCCCCGGCGAAGCGGAGATTGCGCGGGAGCGCCAACAGCTTGACCTCCGGGAACTCGCGCGGGACGAACACCACCGTGTCATCGGTGCTCGCGTCGTCAACCACGATGATCTCGTGGTCCCCCCCGTCGTAGGCGACCGCCCGCAAGGCGCGCGGCAGGCAGGTCTCCAGAAGATGGCGGCCATTCCAGGAGGAGATTATGAGGCTGGCGCGGAGTTCGCTCACTGCTCCCCGGTTGGGCCGGAGGCGCCGGGCGGTCCTTCGTTCATCCAGATATGCGGGGCTTTCGCGCTCGGCAGCTCCAGCTCCTCCTCCCTCCAAGGCTGCGGCCCCTGGGCCCGAGCCCACGCCGCCATCCTGCGAATGCCCTCCACCAGGCCGAAGCGCTCCTCGTACCCGAGCAGATCAACCGATTTCTGCCAGGTGCAGTAAGCGTTTTTCACCTCGCGCGGGCGGTCGGGCAGGTGGATGACCTCGGATTGTGCGCCGAACTCGGCCATCACTATGCTCAGGAGCTTGTTCACCGTGACCGGGTGAGCGCCGCCGACGTTGATGGCCTGGCGGTCCAGCTCGGGTTTCAGCTCGGCGGCGCGGAGGAAGGCGGGCAGGGAATCGGCGATGTAGCTGAAAGCGCGCTTCTGCTCGCCGTCGCCGTAGACATAGAGCGGCTCCTCGCGCATGATGCGGTTCATGAAGATCGCGACCACGTTGCGGAAAGGGTCTTGCAGGCTCTGGCGCTCCCCGAACACATTGTGCGGCCGGATGACCGTGTAGGCAAACTCGTGGACATCGGCGAGGATCTCCGTGATCTCCTCCATCGCCGTCTTGTTCACGCCGTAGACGTCCACCGGCCGTCGCGGCATCACCTCATCGAACGGCGGCTCCTGCTCGCCGTAGACGGCCATCGAGCTGTAAAGCACGACCTTCTTGACGCCGACGCGCAGAGCAGGCACGAGCACGTTAACGTATGCTTCGAGATTCCGGCTGCAGACATCCCGCGGCTGGAACTGAGAGGCCCCCTCGCGCGCGTTGGCCGCCAGGTGGCAGAGGATCTCAGGTGGACGCTGGTTGACGATGTCCTCTGTCGCGGCCGCGTCGCGCAGGTCAAGCTCGTGGAAGGCAACGTTCGCGGGCACGTTCTCGCGGAACCCGCCGGAGAGATCGTCAACCGCGATAACCTCATGGCCCGCCGCCGCCAGTCCTTCGGCCACATGCCCGCCCATGAAGCCTGCCGCACCTGTCACCAGAACGCGCACTGACCTCTCCTGTCCTTCCCGTTCGCTGCTAGCCGCCCAGCTTGAACCTATCTTGTCCCTGCGCAGCCGCCGCTCCTGCCTGGCCGCCGGCCGGCCGGCGAGCCGGAGCGCCAGCCAGGGCTTCGGTCAGATCAGTCACTGCGGCCACGAGCAGCACCGGTGCCAGGACCAGCGACGCGAACACGGCCGCAAGAACGTGCTGGAAAAGGATGAAAGCAGCTCCGGCCACGCCCGCGGCCACCGCGGCGGCCAAACCTCGCCCCGGCACCCGGCCGTCAGGGCAGACACGCTTCCGGCGCGCGCCGGAGACCACGGCCAACCCGAGGGCCTTCCAGTAACGCGCGCCGGCGTACTGGTCGCGACCGTGCGCGACGACCAGCGCATCGAACCGCCGCGCCCTGATCTCCCGGCACAGGCCGGCCGGCGCGAGAGAGCGCCACTCGAGAATCTCGTCCACCACGGCGATGTTGCGGCGCCCGGCCAGGGCCGTTATCCTCGCCTCGGGATGACCTTGTCTGACCGTGGCCACCACTCGCGCGAGCACCTCCGACGGCACCAGGCTGACCACGAGCACGCGCATCAGCGGTGCTCCTGAGACTGGCGTGTCTGCTGCGCGCCCAGCGCCAGCATCGCTTCAAAACGCGCAGGCGGAACGCGACGACTGCGGCGGAGCCGCCGTCGCCTGCTCATCATGCGCGGCATATGCACGAGCAAACTCCAGACAACCGCGGGCAGCAGGCCGGCGTATCCGCGGCGTATCGAGGAGAAGGTGTTGGCGCAGAGGCCGCGCCACATGTCGCCGAAGTGGCGAACCAGCGATGGAACAGGCCAGTCCTTCACCCACACGAAGGCGGTGTTGCGCAGCCCAAGGAAGATGGCGCGGGGGCCTGTGATCTCGCGCGAGATACCCTCCCGATGCTTGACGACCGCGGTCGGAACGTAAGCGGCGCGCCAACCCGCCCACTGCGCGCGCCAGTCCAGGTCTACGTCCTCGACGCTGGTGATGAAGGCGGGGTCGAAGAGCCCGATCTCATCCAACATCCGCCTGCGATAGAGGACGGCCCCGCCCGATCCGCCGAGCACCTCCCGAGGGGTGGAGAACCACTCGCCATCGGGCCGGCCCCTGCCGATGTCTACCACCACGCCATCGGGGCGGCAGGCATGGCCGGCTGCATTGATGAGCGACGGGTCGTCGGAATAGACCAGCTTGGCGGCGCAGATACCGAGCGATTTATCGGAGTTCATGGCGGCGGCGAGCTCGCCGAGGCACTCGGGGTCCGCCTCGGTGTCGTTGTTGAGGAGCATGACGAGGCGGCCCCGGGAAGCGCAAAGGCCGGCGTTCGCCGCCTGGCAGAACCCACGGTTGGCCGGGGAGCGCAAGAGGCGCACCTCCGGGTAGTCGCGCGCGATGAGATCGGGCGAGTCGTCGGTGGAGCCGTCGTCTGAGACGATCACCTCGAAGTCCTTGAACCGCTGTGCGTGGAGAGACCTCAGGCAGGTCGGGAGCAGGTGGATGCCGTTCCAGTTGGGGATTACCACCGAGATCTCGGGCGTCACGGCTCTCTCCGGCCTGGGGCGAGGCCCACCTTCTCAAGCACCGACCAACCGGCGCGGGCGATCCCCTCGCACCACCGATAGAGACGCCGGGAGGACACGCGTTCCCAGTCCTGCTTCATCCGGTGGAGCTCGGCCCGCAGCTCGACCAGCTCTTCCTTATCCGGGTCCATGGTGCCGAAGACCTCGCGCACCCAGGCGCGCCCGGCCGCCAGTCGCTTGGGATCGGTGTACAGCGCCTCGAGCTGCGACCACTCCGGCTGCTCTTCCCCGGTCAGGCCTTCCCGCACGCCGAGGGCGAAGGCGTACTCGGTGGCCGCCTCCCAGTACTTGAGGGCCATAGTCATGCGGGCCGAGTGGGCGATGCCGATATCCACCGCGAGTTCGGGATGCTTGCGGTAGAAGAGGGCGGCGCTCTTGCCCGAGATGCGCTGGCGCGCCACGTGCTGCTCGAAGGTGATTGGGTGGAAGTGGTAGGTACGCGCCAATGGCCGGTAGATGATCCGCAGGCCGCGGTGCTTCATGCGGTAGGCGAGCTCCATGTCCTCGAAGGCGGCGTACTCGAAGTCCTCATCGAAGCCGCCGACCTGCTCGATCCAGTGGCGCTGCACCGAGCAGTTCGAGGTGTAGAAGTGCCAGATGGCGACGTCATCGGGGTCTGTGATCTTGCCGAAGCCGAACTGCGGCCCGGTCTCCAGATAGCGCATGAAGGGGGTGACTCCGATGTCAGGGTGCCAGGTGACGAGGCCCACGACCCCGACGTCGCCGGCCTCGTCGTGAGCTTTCACGTGCTCTTCGAGGAGGCGCGCATCGGGGAGGCAATCGTCGCCGGTGAAGAGCACGATGGGGTTTCGCGCACTGAGCACCCCGAGGTTGCGGGCGGCCGCCGGCCCCTTGTTATCTTGCCGGAAGTAGCGCAGCCTTTCCTCCGTACCGCCCACTGCTGCCACGACCGCCGGGGTGTCATCGGTGGAGCCGTCGTCAACAACCACGATCTCGTACTCGCCCGCCGGCAGGGTCTGCTTCAGTAGCCCGCGCAGGGACCGCGCCAGCAGATCAGACCTGTTGTAGGTTGGTACAATGACCGTGAGCCTCATCGCTTGATCCCCAGGGCGCGGAGCGCCCGCCACCCGGCCCGCGCGACGGCCGCTGACCATCGGTGCAGCCGGCGCGAAGTGAGCAGGTCGAACTCGCGCTGGAGGCGCCTCAGCTCGGCGTCAGCGGTCTCCGCCCACTCTCGCATGCGCTGGGCCTCGTAGGCGCGATCGGCGGCGAGCTTCGCCAGGTAATCGGCCTGGCCGCGCAAAGCCTTGGCCGCGCCCTCGCAGGTGTCGTCCGCGCGCCGCGTCTCGTGCAGCGCCAGTGCCAGGCGATAGCCCTCCAGTGTGCTCTCGGCCGCGCGCCGCCATGTGTACCGCTGCCGCACGAGCTCGCGCAAGTCCTCGCGCGGGGGAGCTTCGTAAGCCGCGAGGACGGCCGCGCGGATCGAGTCAAGATCGCGCGGATCGCAATACCAGGCCATATCGCCAAGGTACTCGCGCGCAGTGCCGCGGTCACTGGACACGACATTGCAGCCCGCGGCGGCCGCCTCCAGCGTGGAGAGCCCGGGGGTCTCGAACCAGCCCGGCAGCGCGTGCACGCGCGCGGCCGCGTAGGCGCCGGCAAGTTCCTCGTGTGACAAAGCATCAATGAATGTGACGTTCTGGTTGGCATAGCGCTGGCACAACTCGCGGTAAGCCTCCGGGTTCGGCTGCCCGATGATGACCAGCGGCAGGCCCGTCCCTCGCATCGCCGCAACGAGCGCGAGTTGGTTCTTGCGCTTCTCCACGCGGGCCGCGCACAGCACGAAGTCGCGCAGGCCGTACTTCTCGATGAACGGCTCCGGCCGGGCAGAGAAGAAACGCTCATCTACGGCATTCGTCACAACCACCGTTCGGCTGAGATCCAGGCCGTAGCTCTCATGGAGCAGTTCGGCCTCGCCGCGGCCGTTTGGCAGGTAGACATCGGCGCATTCGATGGCGGCCTGTCGCTGCTGGTCCAGCCGCGCGCGCCGCCTTGCTTCGATCGGATCGGGCGGCGGGGCCGGCCGCGGAATGGGCAGGCCCACATCGGGCGGCGGCAGCCCCCAGTAGTCGGGATCGCCCCACTCCCAGAACTCTGAGAAGTCCCAGTAGACCGTTGACAGCGCCACCGGCTTGCCTTGCTGCGCCGCCTCCAGGCAGTGGCGGTAGGGCTCCTCCGGTCGCCCCAGGTTGAAGGCATGCATGAGGTCATAGCCCGAGAGGTCTGGCGAGTCCTCGGCGTTGATGTCCACGCGAACCCCAAGCTCCTCCAGCACGCGCTTCGTCTGCTCCATCTGAACAGTATCGCCACCCGGTCGGTTCTGGTAGTCGGCGCGAATCCTGATGACTACGCATATGTCATGTGCGGGCTTCGAGCTTGGCTTGACCGCCGGGCGGCGGCTTTCGACCGGCCGAGTTTCCAGCAGATCGGTGACCAATGCCACCGGGAGCGCGGCTCTTTGCCTCAGCCTGCGCCTGGCCTCCGAAAGGCGGTCCCGTACCGCCTCGCGGTCTTGCAGCAGCCCCTGTACCGACCCGACCAAGGCCGCGGACTGGAAGCCCTCGACCGAGTGCACGTGCTCGCCCAGCCCGGCGGACTCGGCGAACTCGCTCACTTTGCTCTCGTATGAGAGCGCGGCGAAAGGAGTGCCCGCCACCAGCGCCAGCACCAGCGCGTGCAGCCGCATGCCGATGACCGCGTCGCATAGAGAGAAGAGCGCCGCGACATCAGGCGGCGAAAGCGGCTGCTCCACCACAACCGCGCCCGTTCCGGCGGCGGCCACCCGCTGGAGCAGAGGCAGATCATCGTCATACATCCGCTGGAATGGCACGAGCAGCGCGGTTCCGCCAATCCCTTGCTTGATTTCTCTGACGGCCGCGGCCGCTCTGGCGACAAGTCGCTCCTGCTGGGCGGGATCGCCCCAGGGCCGCAGGTTGATCGCGACAAGCGGCCGAGGCGGGCTGGACAGGTGAAGCCGCTCGATCACATCGCTCGTCTCGGATGGCCGGACTGCCACGCCGGGGTCGGCGGCCACGTGGACTCGTGAACGGGCCACGCCGCACTCGGACAGGAGGCCCGCAGAAGCGTCATCGCGAACGGTGATGCACTTGGCCTGATGGCAGACGAACTCCGCGACCCGCCGCGCCCCGTCGGTCACCAGCGGACCCGCCCCGATGCTGTAGAGCAGCAGCGGCCGGGCGGCCGCCCCTGCCGCCGAGGCGATGCGCGCCATCTCATATAGCCATTGGCGGTCGGGCGGATCAGTGAGCAGGCGGGAGAGGCTGGACTCATAGCCGACGTCGTACAGCAGCCCCCCGCCTCCGATGATGACGAGATCTGCCTCTTCGATGGATCTCGCGAGCTCCGCGCGGTCGTCGTAGCTCACCGGCGTGGCGCCGAACGGCCGCACCAGAGGCTCCAGCTCCGGCCCGCCTGCGACCCGGATCGCCCGGCCCGGCAGAGCCGCCCTGAGCTGGGTGAGCATGCCCCAGAGGATGGCGTCATCGCCGATGTTTGTATAGCCTGCCGCCCCACATACGAACAAATGGCTCACAGGACAGCCCTCACTGCGCGCTCGCCATACAGCTTCCGGTAAACCTCCAGGTTGACGACCACGTGCGAGCAGGCGGTGAAGCACTCGCACCCCGCAAGGTGCTCCTGCACTTGGGGAAGCTCCCTTGCCTGGCGCCGCGCCTGGCGGTAGGCCTCACAGTACCATATCTGTCGGAAGCTGTCCTGGTGGAGATTGCCCAGCGGGAGAGAGCACTGGCAGCAGAACATGACGCTGCCGTCGGCCGTGATGAGCGCGTACTCGTGCCCTATGTAGCAGGGGATTCTTTCGTACACACACCGCGTCCCGGCCGCTCCCGCGCCCGGCCTGGTCGCATCGAGATTCGTGCGGATGCCCCAGTCTTTGGCGCGCTGTCCCGCGCGCTCGAGGTCGTGCTGGATCAGTATCCAGTCCTCGGCCCTCGGCAACAGCTTCTCCGCTCCCGGCGCCGGGCCCATCAAGATCAGCATGAACCACCCGGCGCGCGCCTCCCGCGCCGCCTCCACCATCTTCGGGATCTGGTGCATGTTGAGCCGGTTTAGCACGGCGGAGAACTCCACCTCAATGGGCCGCAGCCCTTCTCTCTCCGCATACTCGGCCATCGCCCACAACCGCTCGATGATGCGCTGCCGCGTCCCGGGTGGCGCACCGGGATGCAGCTTTTCGTACACGTCTTCTGTCGCGGCGTTAAAGCTCACGTGTATCCGCCGCACGCCCAGGTCAACCAGCCTTCGGGCCCGTTCCTCGGTCAGCAGCGCGGCGTTTGTCGCCAGCGTCACGTCGAAATCAAGCTCCCGCGCCAGAGCAACCATCTTCAGCGCCTGCGGGTGGGTGAGTGGCTCGCCGTCACCGCAGATGTCTATCGCCCGCGTCCCCAGTCTCTTGAGCTCGCCGAGCAGCCCCGCGAACATCTCGTATGACATCCGCGGCAGGTCGGCCTCGCGGTGGGTTCGTTCGGCCTGCGGGTTGTGGAACGGGCAGAAGAGGCAGTGGTAGTTGCAGGCTTTGGTGAGGCCGATCTGGACCATCGCCGGGCCGCGCGCCGGCTCGGTCGCGTAGAGGCGTCTGAGAGAGAGCCTTTCCAAGAGGCCGGGAGACTCGCGGGAATCCCGCCCGCGCCCGAGCAAGGCGCGCTTCGCGGCCTCCCTTAGCGGTGTCCCCGGCAAGGCCTCCCCAAGCTCCCACTGATACCGGGCAGCGTCTCCCGCGAGCCGGGCCAGCGCCAGCGCCTTGAGATAGCTCGGCCGCAGACCATAGTCGGCCCCTCCCGCCAGGATCACCGTATCCGCGCGCCCGCGCCGAAGACGCCGGACCATGCCTCGAACTCCACCCTGGGCGGGCGAGATGACGTCATCAGCAACTGCGCCGATCTCCTCGCTGCCCTCGTCATACGCGAGCAGAGCCGTCAGGCGCGCGGCCGGGTGCTGACGGCGAAGCCGCTCGAGCAGCCGCACGAATGTGCGCGTCGGCACCAGCCGAAGCACCAGCACTCTCTCCGGCCGCCATGGTCGTGGACCGCGCTCAGCCCGCGCCGCCCGCCCGACAAGCCCACCGGCGTACATCGCCAGCGCAACACAACCCAGCCACAGCAGCGCCACCGGCGCGAGCAGAAAGCGATCAACGACCGCCCACAGCAGCGCCGCGCGCCCTCTCCTCAGGCCGAAGCGGTAAATGTAGTCGGGCGAGGGGAGGAGCAGCTTGTGCCGCGCGCCGCTCAGCATCGCGATCAGACGGTCTCTCACCGATCCGCCGGCCATCGGAATGCAGGCGACATCCGCTTTGATGCCTCGAACCTCCCACAAGCCCATCCCCGGTGTGAGTTGGACCAACTCCGCGTCGGGGAGCAACCTCCGCGCGACCGCTACCCCGGCGGCATCGAGCCCAGGCACGATGAGAACCCGGTGCACGTCCGCCGTCCGGAAGTCGTCCACCGACACCCGCTCGCGGAAGAAGTTGAGCACGTAGGCTGCGGCACTTACGACGGGGGCCCTCATGTTCGCTCCGCCGCTGCGCGCAGCAGGGCCGTCTCCAGTCGCTCCACCACGCGCTCATTGTCGTGCTCGCGCGCGACCAGCTCCCGCCCCGCCGACGAAAGCCTGGCTTGCATATCCGAATCCTTGAAGAGATGCACCAGCTCGCCGGCGAACTGACGCGGTTCATCGGCAATCAGCAGCTCTCGCCCATGCTCGACCGCCAGGCCTTCCGCGCCCAGGCTGGTCGTTACGACCGGCAGCCCGGCCGCCATCGCTTCGATCACCTTGTTGCGCACGCCCGACCCCAGGCGCAGAGGAGCCGCCAGCGCGGCAACCTCGTCCATCACCGCGCCGAGCTCGGGAACGAACCCCGCGATCTCCACCGAAGCATCGTGCTCCATGCGCCTGAGGATGTCCGGGGCCACCCGTGCAAGCTCCTCCCGCGTGCGGCCTCCCGCGATCACGAGATGCGCCTGTGGATAGGCATGGCGAACCTGCGTCCACACCTGTTCGTAGAGGAAGACTAATCCGTCGAGGTTCGGGTAGTGCTCCATGTGCCCGACGTAAAGCACGCGCCCTGGCTGTGGCCTCCTCTGCCTCGGAGCCATCTGCTCGCGATCCACGCCCGGCGGCACGGCGGTGACACGCGTGTGGCGCGCGACAGACCGTATGACCTGCGCGTCCTTCTCCGAGACAGCGATCACGTGATCGGCATGGGTGAAGGCCGCCGCCTCATGCCGGAGCATCCGCAGCCACTCGCACCGCGCCTGAAGTCGTGCTAGCCCGCGCGTGTTGCCGATGCGCCGCCGCTGCGCGATGAAGGCAATGTCGAGCGCGGTCACCACGACACGCGCGCCCTCCACATATCGCCCGTACTGCGCCATGCTGGTGTGGAGGAGCTGCACGGCATCGGGCCGGAAGGAGCGGGCGAGCTCCGCCACATCTCGGGCCAGCTCTTCGGAGTAGAACTCGCTCACCCAACGCGGGACCTGTGCGAACGACGGGTAGGCATGGGGGGTTGGGCAGCGCAGCCGCACGCGTGTTTCCGCGCAGAGTCTCGCTACCTCGCCGATGTTCGCGGCCTCGGCCTCTCGCTCGTAGAATCCCGCGAACGCGAGCTGGTGTCGCCGAGCCAGGCGGGTCAGCCACGTCCAGATCTGCCGGTGGCCGCCGGCCACCGGAGGGTAGGGGAGGAATGGGCTGACGAAGAGCACCCTCACGTCGTTCGGACCTCCGCGACCTCATCGGCGGACGGCGGGCGGGCGATCTCCAGGATCTGCCGATCCGAGAGGTCGCCGCGCTGCCGCTCGCGCCAGCGCTTCATCACCACGCGAGGCGCAAGCGGCAGCGCGCGCAGCACCGCGTAGGCCATCGTCCGCTCGCCACTCAGGACTTCGGACACCACGCGCGCACAGACATGAGCGAAATGCTGGGCCAGCATCTCGCGGTCTCGAACGTTCTTCCACACGAACAGCAGGCTGTTCTTCAGCAACGTCTCGTTCGCGTAAGCGTTGCCAAAGCGCCGGCCGATCCAGGCGCGGCGCTGATGCCAGACGGAAGCCTGCGGCTCGAACAGCGAGCGCCAGCCCCTCCGCCAGGCGCGGTAGCCAAGCTCGATGTCCTCGAAGTAGAGCGGGCGGTAGACCGGGTCGAACCCACCGATGGCTTCGTACTTCGCCCGGTCATACACCGACGAAGCGCCGCCGGCATACAGGATCGGCCCCGAGCGTGTGGGCGGGACGTGGTATGGCTCGAGCAATCCCGACCAGGCCGGCGCGACGTTGCCGGTCTCCATCTGCGAGCCCTCGGGCAGCTCGATGCGGGAGCAAACCGCAAAGGTGTCCGGCCGGTCGAAGTGGGGGAGGATGGCCGCCAGGTATCCCCGTCTGACCTGCACATCCGTGTTGATGAGGGAGAAAAGCGGAGTGCTGGACGCGGCGATACCCGCTCTCACTGCGCCGGAGAAGCCCTGGTTGCGCGCCAGCGTCATCACGCGAACCTGTTGGTAGTGCGTTCTAAGGTAACCGACGGTGTCGTCGGTGCTCGCGTCATCCACCACCATCACCTCGTGCTCGTTTCCCGCCTCCTTGAGCAGCGGCGGCAGGCAGAAGTCCATCAGATGCCGCTGGTTGTAGTTAGGGACGATGAACGTGACCTGCCGGCCTTGCGGGCGGCCGATCCCCCTCACCGTCCGACCGGGCGGAAGCGCCCGGCGGAGCAGGTCCATGACGCAGATGGCGAGCACGATCCTCAGGTAGACGACCGACAGCAACACGGTAAGCGTTAGCCTAGCCCACCAACGATAGCTTTCCGGCTGGAGCGGCGGGAGGTTCAACCGGTACCAGCGGCCGTTCGCGCCGTGAGCCAGAGCCGTCGGGGCCCCTGCCAGCAGGGCGACGGCCTTCTCCCGTCGGAAACCCTCCCCACCAAGCAGCAGGCACACGATGTCGTAGCGCTTTCGCCGCGCCGCCCACACTCCCGGCGGCCCCACGCCTCCCGACGAGGGCCCATCAAAGGACAGACCTGGAACGACCTGCTTGAGCTCCCGCGTGGCGCGCGAGATAAGGGCATCGTTGCGCGACCCCACGACGAGCGCACGCTGCCACGATCCGGCTCCGGCGAGGCTGGTGAGCTTGGTGGGTGTCAGCAGGACGTTCCCCGCCGCCCTTACCGCCTCAGCTAGCAGTCGCATTGCGGGCCTTCGCCTCCGCCAGCGAGCGCTCCCACGCCTCAACCGCCGCCCTGTATTTGTCTATCACCTCGCCGGCGTCCTGGTCCTTGACCACGCACCCGCGATCAAGCCAGATCGCGCGGTCGCACAGCATCCGAACCGATTCGAGGTTGTGCGAGACGACGAAGATGGTGCGGCCCTCTTGCTTGAACTCGAGCAACCGCCCGAAGGACTTGTGCTGGAAATGCTCGTCGCCCACGCCCAGCACTTCGTCAATCAGCAGGATATCCGGGTCCATGTTCACGGCCACCGCGAAGCCGAGACGGATAACCATGCCCGTCGAGTACGTCTTCACCGGCGAGTCCATGAACTCCTCAAGCTCCGAGAAGTTCACGATCGCGTCGTAGCGCCGCGCCGTTTCCTTGTGACCCATGCCCAACAGGCTCGCGTTGAGGAAGACGTTCTCGCGGCCGCTCAGGTCGGGGTGGAAGCCGGTGCCAAGCTCCAGCAGCGGGCACACCCGGCCCTTCACCGCTACCGTCCCGCGCGTCGGCGTCAGGACGCGGGCCAGGATGGCGAGCGTGGTGCTCTTGCCACACCCGTTGGGACCGACGACACCTATCGCCTCCCCGGCCTCGACCGTGAAGCTGAGGTCCTGCAGGGCCCAGAACTCGTCGTATCCGGTCTGCCCGCGCACCAGCGCGAGCACGGCTTCCTTCAGGCTGCGCGCCTGGACGTGGGGGCGACGGTATTGCTTCCAGAGATCGTGGACTTCGATAACGGTCACAGTCTGCCCCTACCCGTGCTCGGCGAAGCGATCTGCGTGCCGCCGGAAGATGATCTGGCCGACTATTGCCACGGCCACGGAAATGGCCGCCGCGCCGACGACATACGGCAGCAGCGGATACTGGAGGCGAAGCGAGGCCTGGAGAGCGGCCGCTTGCGCCTCCGTCATCCCGGCTGTGGCGGCGACTCTGACGAAGTTCTCGCCCCCGTAAAGCAGCGCGCTCCGATAGCCCTCCACCGCGATCGTCAGCGGATCCAGCATGAAGAGCTGCTTCAGAAACGGCAGGTGGCTGTCGAGGAAGACTTCCACCCAGTTGTCCGGGGTCTTGATCCGCCCGTTCAGGATGAGGTGGAGTGGGTAAAGCACCGGCGTCAGGAAGAACCAGAGCCCCAGCAGGTTACTCACGATGAACTTCACGTCAGCGTAGAAGACACTCCACGCCGCCAGCATCGCGGCCAGCCCGTAGGCGAAGAGAGCGACCAGCACCGTCGCCGGGATCACCCAGAGGTAGTAGATGTTGACGTCAACTCCCCAGGCGATGTACAGCCCGAGCAGCACGAGAAAGGCGAACCCGAGGTGAATGAGATTGGACAGAAGGGCCGAGAGCGGCAGGATGGTCCGGGGGAAGTAAGCCTTCTTTAGCAGCGCCATCTCCTGCGTGACCGAGGCGGTGCTGTCCATCACCGTCTGAGAGAAGAAGAGCCAGGGCAGGAAGCCCGTGACCAGCAGCGCCATGAAGTTGGGTTCGTCTCGCTGGAACAGGATCTTGAAGACGAAGTACCAGACGCCGATCTGCATGAGGGGGTTGAGCAGAGACCAGGCGAAGCCGAGGATCGAGTTCTTATAGCGGACCTTGAGATTGCGCCGCACGAGGTTCCACAGGACCTCGCGGTAGCGCAACACTTCCAGGAATTCGGTCATGGCAATGGTCAGCAAACGCCTCCTGAGCCGATTATAGCATCTATGGGGGAGGTGGGGGAGGGGGGAGGCCTGCCCTACGTAGCCTTGGCGAAGTAGGGTAGGGCGGGGTCACCGAACCCCGCCCTACGCGGGGCGGGCATCGGCGTGCCCGCCCTACACCAACTGCAAGCGGTCGCCCTTACCGCGGGATCTGGGACATTGCATATCCCTGCAGGGCTCGCCTAGGATAACGTTGGGGTGCCCAAACACCTGTGGGAGCCTCGTCCTCGAGGCGATTCCTCGCAAAGTCGCCCGGGGGACCGGGCTCCCACAAGATGCGACGATTGCCTTATCTCTGAGCCGATTATCAGGAGCCGAAGCTCCCGAAGATCTGCCCGCAAGCAGGAACCGGGGCGAGTGATACCGTAGAGAACCCCCGATTGACCCCGCCTTTCCAGGGGGCTATAATCGCCGGGTTGGTGGTAGGAGCGGCCGGAGTGGCAGGAGCTGCCGCTCCTGCCCAACGGGTGTCGCTCCGTGTAGAGTGAGCGGATAGGAGGAGTTGGCATGGCCCAGCGCGTGATGCAGGCGAGACGCCTGCGCTC
>Ga0315288_10007859_pt1 | contig 13501 bp, 16 predicted proteins | sample YL17G11_20_MG_FD_203454 | JGI IMG/M metagenome (GOLD analysis project Ga0315288, IMG submission 203454) | Sediment microbial communities from Yellowstone Lake, YNP, Wyoming, USA - YL17G11_20 | ecosystem: Environmental > Aquatic > Freshwater > Lake > Sediment | place: USA: Wyoming | collected...
GACACGGCCGCCGACGCCAGCCCCTCGTACTCGCCGACCAGCGGCTCCTCGCGGGACCTTATCTCCTTGGCCAGTCCCTGGACGATGCTCAAGGGTGGACGCCCTCCTCCCGAAACACAACAATCCTATTCGCGGGGGGGCCGATTGTGTACAATTGCCCCGGAGGCGGCGCATGGACCCAAGGAGCGCTCGGGTGGTCATCCTCACGCCAGCGGCGGGCCGGATGGACCGCGGGACCGTCCGCGGCCTGGTCCGGCTTGGCGATAGGTTGGTCGCCGCCGACGGCGGCGCCGCGGTCGCCCTCGACCTCGGCCTTTTCCCCGACCTCGTGGTCGGCGACTTCGACTCCCTGGACCAGGCGACCCTGGAGCGGGTGGAGGCCATCTGCCCCGTCCGCCGTTTCCCGGCCCGCAAGGACCAGACCGACACCCACCTCGCCATCGAGGCCGCGCTCCAGTTGTTCCCCAACGAGGCGGCCCGGGAAATCGTCATCTGCGGCGCCCTGGGCGACCGCTTCGACCACAGCCTCGGGCTCGTCTTGCTCCTGGCCGGGCTGGCCGAGGGAAGCTCCCGCGTGCGCCTGGTCGGAGCCGGGCAGGAGGGCTTCGTCCTGGGCCCGGGCCACAGGCTGGAGCTGGCGGGTCGTCCGGGCGACACCGTCTCCCTCCTCCCCCTCAGCCCGGAGGTCACCGGGGTCGCGACCACCGGCCTCGTCTACCCCCTCGCCTCGGCCACTCTCCGCTGGGGGGAGACGCTCGGGGTGAGCAACGAGATGACCGGAACAGAGGCCTCCGTGGTCGCCTGCGCCGGGGTTCTCCTGGTGACCCGGCTCGAGGGAGCCTGGTAGCGAGTCCCGGTCATCGACAGGGCCGGGTAAGGAGGAGCGGACCATGGGAAGAAGGGTCATCCTGGTCGTGCTGGTGATGGCTTTGGCCGGCCTGGGCGGGTTCGTCGTCGCCCGGTTTGTGGGTTCTCTCAAGGAGGCGCCCGAGGTGACCGTCGCCGACCTCGTTGGCGGCAAGGCCCGTTTCGAGGGGAAGGCCGTCGTCCTGGTTCTCGAGTACGACAAGCGCAGCCCGGACGACCCGGCCGCCGAGTTCATCTCCCGCTCCGACTGCCATCTCCATGACGCGACCGGCAGCATCCTTCTCTCTGGTGGCTGGCAGGTCTGGATGCGGTGGTCCGACGCCAAGGAGTACACGAGCAGCTGGCTTGACGTGGACGCCGCCGGCGTGTGGCGCGTCAAGCAGGCGGTCGTCCGTTACAACGGAGCCGGCCTCCCCTACCTCGAACCGCCGCCCGGCTAGTCCTCGCCGCGGTCGATGGCCTCGATCATCTCCATGATGAGGGTCGCGGCCCTCTCTATCGTTTCCGGCTCGACTTTCTCGAAGGTGTCCGTGGGCCAGTGGTAGTTCATGAGCAGGCCGTCGGGACCCTCGGCCCAGAGGGCGATGGTCCGCAGACCCGCGAGGATCGCCGGCGTGGCGTCGGTGTACCCGAGGTTGCAGACCGAGTCACGGACGCTCCAGTCCGCGTGCGTCCGGCCTAGCCGCCTGGCCAGGTCGAGAAGCCCCTTGTCCATCGCCAACGGCAGGATGATGCCCTCCGCCGTGAGGTGGCGGAGTTCGCCGGCGCCGAGGTTGTCGAGGACGATGACGACGGCGCCTTCCTCCCGGAGTTCAGCCCGGTGGCGGTCGATGAAGCGCTTGGCGCCCGCCGGATACCCGCTTTCCTCGGCCCCGGTGGCCACGCACCAGACCTCAGTGTTAGCCAGCGGCTTGGCCGCGTAGTGCTCGCCGATGGCCAGGGTCAGGCCGACCCCGGAGGCGTTGTCGTTGGCGCCGTGGACGTAGGGCATGGCGATCTCGCGGTGGACGAGGGTCGCCGACCCGTAGAGGGCGATGAGAGCGAAGACCGAGCCTAGGCCGGCCGCGATGCGGGCGCCGAGGTCCGTCGCCGCCGGCACGACCACGAGCGCGGACAGGACGAACATCCCCAGCACGCTCGCCAGGTTGACCATGTGGTTCATCCGTAGGCTCTTGAGGGCCGACGGTTTGAAGAGCAGGGCGGCCCGGGTGCTGTCGACGTGGGCCAACAGGACTACCTTGCGAGGTTTGGCCCGGCCGGCGCCGGCGCCGGTTGCCGCAGCGGGCGCGGTCTCCTCCGGCCCGCCCGCCCCGGCGGGCACGCGCCCCCAGGCGTTCTGGCTCTGACGCTTGGGGAAGAGCCGGCCGACCTCGCCGCGCCCGGAGGCCAGGAGAACGTAGATGGGAAGGTTGACCACGGCCACGACGAGAGCGGCCACGGGCGAAAACCATAGGAGGATGCCGCTGACGGCGATGAGGGCGCCGACGACAATCCAGGGATGGCTGTAGGTCCAGGAGCAGCGGAACGTCTCCACGCTCACGCCCTGGGCCCACCGGCGCATCTCGGCCGCCGCGTATTCCGAGCCACGTCGCTCGCCTTGGGTCGCCGAGCCCCGAGGGCCAATGTCCACCGCCAGGTGGCGGACGTGCTCCATGGCCCGAGCCCCGATCCTGCGGTAATCCACGGTCATGCTCTCCTCTCCGAAGCAACTGTGCCTGCCGCCGGCAACCCGCCGGCAGCGCGAGCCTCAAGCGCGGCCCGGACGACCGCCATGGCCACGGCTTTCACGGCCAAGGTCCCGACGACCGTCACGTCGGCCGCCACGCCCGGGACCGGGCAGGAGATAGCGAAAAGAGTGTCACCATCGAACATGGTGTGGACCGGGCTTATGGCCAGGGCCAGGCCATCGTGGGCCATCTGGGCCACCTTGCGAGCCTGCGCCTTCGTCAGCGGGGCGTTTGTGGCCACGACGCCGATGGTTGTGTTCCGGCCGGCCTGCCCTAAGCCGCCCCGACCGGCATCGTCGGAGTGGGCGCCGCCGGCCGCCGCCGGCTGCCCGGTCATCGCCGCCGCCGTATCGAGCCATCCGCTGGCCGGGTTGCGGGTGCCCGCCAGGATGCGACCGGTAGCCGGGTCGCGGACGTCGCCGAAGGCGTTTACGGCGACGATGGCCCCCACCAGGAGCCCTCCGGGCCCCGCGAGGCAGGTCGTGCCGATACCGGTCTTGGTGGCCATGAGCGGGCCTAAGAGCTTCCCCGCGCTGGCCCCGGTCCCGGCGCCGACGTTTCCTTCGGCCAGGGGTTCCCGGTCGCCGGATGCTCCGTCCGCGCCCCCTCGCCCGCCAGCGCGCCGCGCGGCATCCTCGCAGGCGGCGTAGCCCATGGCCGCGTCGGGCCGCCTATCCGCGCGCCCGAGGCCGAGGTCGAAGAGCACGGCCGCGGGGACGATGGGAACGCGGGCTACCCCGGTGTCGAAGCCATGGCCCCGCTCCTCGAGCCAGCGCATCACGCCCGTCGCGGCGTCGAGGCCGAAGGCGCTGCCCCCGGCCAGGAGCACGGCGTGGACCTTGTCCACCAGATTCATGGGGTCGAGGAGGTCGGTCTCGCGGGTGCCCGGGGCCGAACCCCGGACATCGACCCCGCACGTGGCCCCCTCCGGGGTGACGATCACCGTGCAGCCGGTCAGGGCCTCGTGGTCCGAGGCGTGGCCGACCAGGAGACCGGGAATGGCTGCCAGGGACAGTGTCCGCGTCATGGAAGCGCCTCCTATCGAGTGCGGGTTCGGCTTCGTTGGGGCGCGGACAATTCCTCCGGCTCCCCGGCCTGAGGACCTTGACACGCCCCCCAAGGTGAGAGTAGGATATTCCCACACATGATAGTTTGTAGGTAGCGATGACGGGGAACAACCAGGCGCTCCTCCGGTCCAGAAAGCCGAGTCCAGGCTGAGAGCTCGGCCCGGTAACCGCCCGGAACCCGCCCCGGAGCTGGAGGTGACGAACCTCCCGGCCCTCCGGGCCGTTACCCCGGGAGAGCGTCCCCGGTCGGCCCCATGGGTCGGCGCCGCCTCTTAGGACCCGCCGGGCGCGCCAGAGCTGGGCCTAGTCGGCCAAACCGGGTGGTACCGCGGAAGACCCCTCCGTCCCGAATACGGAGGGGTTCTGTGTTTTCGTGGACCAGTCCGAGGAGGCCCGTCCCATGCGCCAGAGAATAGCCGCCTTCCCGCCCGTCGACAGCCCGCTTTCCCCAGTCACCTTCCTTGGCGCGGGTTCACTCGCCCAGGCCCTCATCCGCGGGTTCCTGGCCGCGGGCATCCTCGCGCCGGACGATATCCGGGTCACCAACCGTTCCAGTCAGGAGCGCCTCGACGAGGTCGCCCGGGAGGGAGTGGCGACCTACCGCACGAAGCGGACCGCGCTCGCGGACGCCCGGACCATCATCCTCGCCACCAAGCCGGCTGACGCCCCAGCGTGTCTCGCCCAGTGCCGGCCGATCCTTGAGAGCGGGTACCTCTTGGCCGATGATGCCGGTTGGGACGCCGGCGGGCCGCTGCCCCTCCTCGTCTCCGTGGTCGCCGGGCTCGGAACCGCGGCCATCGAGGCCCTTGTCCCGCCGGGCCTCCCTGTCGTGCGGGCCATGCCGAACACGTCGTGCGGCGTCCGGGAGTCGGCGACGGCCTTAGCCGTCGGCCGCTGGGCCGGGCCGGAGCATCTGGCGGCCGCGCGCAGGCTCTTCGAGGCCGTGGGGCTCGTCGTCGAGCTCGACGAAAGCCAGATGAATGCCATGACGGCCTTGGCCGGAGGCGGACCGGCCTACGTCTACCTCATGATCGAGGCCATGACCGAGGCCGGGGTCCGTCTCGGGCTCGACCCGGACCTGGCTCACCGCCTGTCCCTCCAGACCCTTCGGGGCGCCGCCGCGACGCTCGCGGCCACCGGGGAGACGCCGGCGGAGCTCCGGCGGAAGGTCACCTCGCCGGGCGGCACGACGATGGCGGCTTTGGCCGTCCTGGAGCAAGCGGGGTTCAAGCAAGGAGTGGTCGCGGCCATCGGGCGGGCGGCCGAGCGGGCCGGCGAACTCGCCGGCGCCCTGAGCGACGGGCGGGCGGTGGCGGGGACTAGAGACTCCGGGACATGACGCGGATGTCCTCCCGCCACTGCCAGCCGCGCCGGCTGTAGAACTCGATGGCCGGCGTGTTTCCCGGGAAGACGAACATGTGAACCTTGAGAACGCCCATCCGGCGGAACTCCTCCAGGGTGCTCTCCAGGAGGGCCGCCCCGACGCTGGCCCGGCGGCGTCCGGCGTCGACGGCCAAGTGGTGGATGTAGCCGCGCCGCCCGTCCCAACCGCCGAGGATGGCGCCCAGGAGCCGCCCGCCCTCGCGGGCGACGAAGGACGTGCCCGGGTTACGGTCCAGGAAGAGGCGGAGCCGGTCGGGTTCATCGGCGCTCGAAAGCCCTACTCCCGGCGTCGCCCGCCAGAGCGTGAGCACGTCGCGGATGTCCTCTGACCGGAAAAGGTCTATGTGTGACACGCCGCGGTTCCTCCCCGGTACCCAGGTCCCCGGCTAGAACCTCCGGCTGGAGTGCAGGGCGATAAAGCCCAGGAGCGAGAACCCGAGGACCCCCAGGAACACCGGCGTCAGGGCCGGGGCCGTCGTGAAGCTGAAGGACAGGCTGTTGATGCCTGTGTAGAGGAGCGCCCCGAGGGCGGCCAGGGAGGTGGCCATGCCCCAACCCCGCCCGAGAAGCAGCCCGAAGCCGCCGGCGACGGCCAGGATGGCCATGACCCCCTCGGCGGCCTGGTGGTAGACGACATACTGGTTGTTCGCGAGCGTCCAGAGTCCGTCGGGCATGTTGCCGCTGAGCCAGTAGTTGGCCCAGTAGACCACGATGCCGATGCCGGCCAGGATGAGGATGATACCCACGATGAGCGCGGGCCAAGTGTAGGCCCGCGGCTCGTTTCCGGTTCGCCTGGTGCTGGTCACGCGGTAGGACATGGTGTCCCTCCCACAGACGGGCGTTTCCTGTATTATAACCGGCGGCCCGGGAAAAGCGATGACGGGCAGGGAAGCCGTCCGCCGGCAGGGAAAAGCGGCGCGGGGGTGAGCGGCGTGTCGCTCGAGGGAAGGGTAGCCATCATCACCGGGGCGTCCCAGGGCATCGGGCGAGCCCTGGCCGGGCGCCTCGGAGACGCGGGGTGCCGCCTCGTCCTTGTGGCCCGGTCGGCGCCGGAGGTCGAGGACGCGGCGGCGCGGCTGCCCGCGGCGGTCGCCGTTCCCGGGGACGTGAGCGACCCGTCCACGGCCAGACGGGCGGTGACCGCGGCCCTGGAGCGCTTCGGGCGCCTCGACGTCCTGGTCAACAACGCCGGAGTGGGACTGCGGGCCCCGGTCGCCCGGATGGAACCGGCGGACCTGGCCCATGTCTTCGAAGTGAATGTCCTGGGCGCCCTGCGCTTCATCCGCGAGGCGCTCCCCCACCTTGTCCGGCAGGGCGAAGGCTTGGTCGTGAACGTCTCCTCGGTCGGAGGGCGCCAGAGCATCCCGTTCCTGGGCGGATACGGCGCCACGAAGGCCGCCCTCGCCTCCCTCTCCGACTCCCTCCGGATGGAACTCACGGGAACCGGCGTGCGGGTCCTCACGGTCTTCCCAGGCTCGGTGGATACCGGTTTCAAGCGTCACGCGCGAGGTGAACCCTACCCCGAGCGGCGTGGCGCCTCGCGCCTGACCGCCGAGGAGGTTGCCGGACGGATCGTGCGGGCCATGGCGGCCGGCCGGCGCGAGGAGTACATCCTGTCGCGGAGCGAACGGCTCGGCCTTCTCCTGGGAAGGTTCCTGCCCCGCGTGGTCGAGGGCAAGCTCATCGAGCGGTACGGCGACCCCGGCGAGAAGCCGGCCCCCTAGCTCCCTGGGCTAGCGGTGCATGACGCTCGGCCGACGGCGGCCGAGCGCGAGCGCCCTCAGGGCCACCCAACGGACGGCGACGCGCCCGAGCCCCGCGACATCCCGGAGCCGCGGACGGCCCTGCTTCCCCTGGAGACGCCGCTCCAGGTGGAGCAGCTGCACCTCCCACATCGAGTGGAAGACCACGAACTGCGCCCTGGCCAGGGCCTCCTGGAGATGGCTTCTCCCCCACCTCCTGACCGCGGCCAAGGCCTGCCAAGCTCGGGCGATGGCCTCGCGGACGGTGGGCGGTTCCGGCGACCCCGTGGAGGCGGCCGGGTCCGGCCCGGGCAGGGCCATGACCGCCTCTTGACGCGCCTTGAGGTACTCCAGCTGCCGGGCGACCAACTCCAGTTCGGACCATTCGGCCTCCAATGCGGCGCCGGTCGGTCCACCGGGCGTCTGCTCCCCGCCGGCCCCCGCCTGGGGCAGGGACTGCGCCAGCAAGTAGACGGCCTCCCCCACAAGGTCGGCGGACTCCGTCAGTTGGCGCAGCTTGCCCTCCCCCGCTCTGGACGGGCCGTCCAGGAAGTCGAGGGTGTCCAGCGGCGGGGCGTCCAGAAGACCGAGACCGGGCATACGCAGGGTCCCCGCCTGGCCGTCCAATTCAAGAATCTTCACGAAGGCCTCCTCGAGAAGGCCGAAGTAGCGGGCCAGACCCGACGAGCCCAGCAGGCCGCCGGCGAAGTCCGCGGCCAAGGCCGCAAGGTCGGCCTCGGGGTCCCAGGTCAGGCGGGCGAACAGCCAGAGGTTCGGGGAGACCGAAACCCAGGGGCGGTCGGAGGTCATGAGCGCCCCGACGGTCCCGACGCCCGCCCGCCGGTAGGCCAAAGGGTCCCGGGCCATCACCCGGGACAGGGGCGGCAGCATCGATTTGAAGAGGACGGCGTCCAGGTAGTACTCGAAAACGCGGGGGCCCGAGGCCTGGGCGCCGGCCGCGGTCTCCCCGCCGGCCGCGGCCTCCCCGCCGGCCGGCCACCCCCCGGAGACGGCCTCCACCCCGGCGACGAGGTGACCGTGGTAGCCGCGGTTCACGCCGCAAGCCGGGTCATCAAGAGCGTGGGCGTAGCAGCGTTCGCGGGGGGCGTAGAGGAGCGCGACGTTCGGCCGCGGCCGGACCTGCCGGGGCGGTTCGATGGTGTCGTGATAGACAAGGAAAGCCAGGCGGGCGCCTGGCGCCACCTCGGCGAGGACTTCGGCCACGGCGTTGGTGGCCAGGAGCGCCTGGTCGGAGGCGGAGAGAGAAGCGCAGCCGGGACACCGGCACCAGCCATCGCCGACGATGTCGTCCGGCCAGAGATGGTAGACGTCGGCGCCCGGATGCAGTTCGAGGTAGGCCCGGGCATTCCGCCGGATGACGTCGAGACCGCCCTGGCTGGACGGACACAGATTGTGGTCGGGGTTGCGGCGGCGGCCATCGTGGCGGAAGAAGTCGGGGTGCGACCGGAAGAGCGACCTCGGCAGGAGCGCGGCCAACCCGTGGCCGCCGAACTCGACGGTGAGCCCCCGGCGTCGGGCCAGGGGCCCGACCTTGGCCAGGGCTTCCCGCCAGTAGCGGGAAGACCGGCCCCCGAGGACGGGGGGCGGGAACTCATGAAGGAACACGTTGTTCAGCCGGTTCCTGGCCGCCCACTCCACCCAGCCCTCGGCGTCGGCGAGGTAGAGGTCGTGTCCGAGGATGAGCGACCGTCCGGGCAGAGCGGCCCCGGAAACCTTGACCCCGTGCGGGAGACGGACCTCATCGCCCACCGGCGCCCGTTCGCCCACCGGCCCCGGGTAGTACCAGCGGTAACCGAGGTCCTCGAGAAGGTCGTAGGCCCCAAAGAGCAGGCCTCGCCCGGTGGCCGACTCGATGGTCACCCCGCCCGCGGCGACCGTCCGGCGAAAGGCGTCGACGCCCGGGCCACCGGCCGGCGCGCCTGGGCCGCCGGACACCAATTCGATACACGGTCCGGCCGCCGGCTTGGCCCCGAGCACGGCCACGCGGCACCGGCCCAATCGCGACAGGAACCTGGCCAGCTCCACGGCCGCCAGGCGCTCGGCCTCGTCCAGACCGGAGTGGACGACGGGAATCCCTTCCCCGCCATGTCGAGCGAAAAGGAGAGAAGACGGTGAGGTCGACAAGGGCGCCACCACCCGCGGGGCATCGTACCGGGTCGTTTCCCCCGTTCCGGGCGGTTTCCTGCCGGACCCCGGAAGCGGGGCGGACCGGCGGGGCATCCTATCCCCGAAGGGGGGGATGTAACATGTTCGTGTGCAAAAGCTGCGGAAACCGGTTCCCTGAGGTCATCCCGACGCCCATGCCGCCCAGGCATTGCCCCTTATGCGGGGCGCCGGCCGTCATCCGCACCCTGCCGTCGGAGGACGAGTCAGGGACGCCGCCGACCTCAGGCTGATTAGCCGGGCGCGAAGGAGCGCCGACGGCCGAAAGGTTCGACTTGAACGCAAGCTTCAGGCCTGGTAGAATTGGTAGCGTTCGAACTGAATGCGGGGAAGTCAGCTTCCTTCGGGGCCGGGTGAGGACCGGAAGGTCCAATTCCTGACCGGCGGTGATGCCCGGGGCGCTCACGCGCCCGGGGACAAGCCCGCGAACCGCTTGACGGCGGCCGAGCCGGTGGGATTCCGGAGCCGACAGTAAAGTCTGGATGGAAGAAGGAAGGCCTGCTCATTATGGCCGTTCATCTTGCGCTCCGAGGGTTTGCCGCTCGGAGCGCTTTCTCTTTCGGGAGCTGATCAGCCCGCCCAGCCGAGGAGGATTCGTTGATGCTTTCAGCCAGTTCCAGCCGCACGTCGGCCCGCTGGGGCGCCAAGACCCTGGTGCGCGTCGGGATGCTCGGCGCCGTGGCCTTCGCCCTCATGTACGCCGAGTTCAACCTGCCCTACTTCCCCGTGTTCCTGCAGTACGACCCTGGCGACGTGCCGACCGTCATCGGCGGCTTCGCCATGGGACCGCTCGCCGGGACGGCCGTCGCTCTCGTCAAGGGCATCATCTTCCTCCTTTCGGGGAAGGACGAGACCGGGTTCCTCGGCACCGCAGCCAACGTGGCCTGCAGCCTGGCCTTTGTGCTCGTCGCGGCCGTCGTCTACGCCCGCGTCCATTCCCGGCGGGGGGCGCTCCTGGGTCTGGGCGCCGGGCTCGTCTCGATGGTCGCGGTGATGGCCGTCCTCAACTACTTCGTCTTCCTGCCGGCCTACGGCATCCCGCCGGCGGCTCTTCCGGCGACACTGAAGATGGTCACCCTCTTCAACCTGGTCAAAGGCACCATCAACTCGCTCATCACGTTCGCCGCCTACAAGAAAGTGAGCCCGCTCCTGCACGGCTAGATCAGCGGCCCGTCCCGTCGGGTCCCGGAGCGGGTCCCGGCTCGGGGCCCGGCCCTGGGCCCGGCGGGACACCCTCGCCGTCCGGCAGCCGGATAGTGACGCTCCGCTGCCGCTAACCGGCTGCCGCAGCCGAACAGGTCTGGCTCGTGTAGGCGGGGTCCACCAGGACGACCACGCGACCAGCCTCTGCCGCTTTGCGCGCGAGGTGGGTCCTGAAATAGCCCCAGCCCGAGTCCAGGATGGACTTGGCCAGGTGGCGGCTCTTGACCATGTTCGGGATACGCAGGTCCTCAAGGGCGATCAGGTCGTACCGCTCAACCAGCGAGTGGGCCATCTTGGCCAGGAAATCCTTGCGCCGGTCGGCGACGTGGAGGGCATGAAGGGCGACGACGCGGACGGCCTTTCCCCGGTTGGCCCCGCCCTTCTCGCGGCGGCAGACCCGGCGCTGGAGGACCCGGAGCCTTGCCTGTTCCCGGCGATACCACCGGGGATGCCCGATGGTCTCACCGTCCGAGGTGGCGACGAGGGAGGAGAGGCCAACATCGATCCGACCTCCCGGTCGGTCGCGGGAAGCGGGGCCGGCGCCGTCTCGCAGGTGAGCAGGCGTACCAGCCGCCCGCCGTCCACCTTCCACCCGTTCCCGTATTCCTTGAGTCCGAAGGAATCGAACCTGTCGCGCCCCTTGAAGCGGGGGTAGCCGGGCTTCTCGCCGGCCTTGTCCCGGCGGAAGAAAGAGCCGAAGGCGCGGTCCAGGTCGGCCACGGCCACCTGGAGGACGTGGCTGTGGACACCGGCGGCGTAGGGGCTCGCCGCCTTGACCGCCTTGACCCGGCTGGCGGCGGCACGTCTCGACCGTGCTCTCCAGGAGCCGACGCTGGGCGCCGGAGGGGTACAGGCGGTAGCGGAAGGTCTTCGCGGCCCATGCCTCCTCTCGTTTCTCACGGCTGAAACCGCCCCGCAAACCCGCCTTACGAGACCCGGCGTCTGCCCCTCAGCTCGTCGTAGGCCCTCCGGTCCTTGTCGGCCCGGACGAAGTCCTCCTGGCCCAGCTTCCGCCGACGCCTCAGGTTGAGATTGTCCTCGAGGTCGGCCAGCTTCACCCTGACGGCCGTGGGATTGCCCTTGATGCGGTCGAGGTACCCCTCCGGGTACTCACCCGGGGAAACGGGAAGGCCGGGTCCTGGCTCGGTCAGGCGATCGACGGCGTCGAGGATGCTTTCGCCGAAACCCGCGGCGCGCAAATCTTCCAGAGTGACGCCTCCCTCCTCGACCACGTCGTGGAGGACGGCCACGATCGGCAGTTCCGCCGTGCCAAGCGGCTGCCCCGCCTTCCTGACCAGTCTGATGAGGCGGAGCATCACCCGTAGCGAGTGGAGCAGCAGCGGCTCACCGGCCTGGTCGAGACGACGGTCCAAGCTCTTCTCCGCTATCCGTACGGCTTCTTCCAGCGTTGCCAATCGTCATCACCCGGTCGGCTGGTTCTATATGACGGAACAAACTCCTTGGCAACCATTTCTCTCTTGGCCGCCATAGGCTGGTAGGGCGGCGCGACGCCGGAGCGGGGGGCGGAGGACCGAGACGCCGCCAAGCGAGTCCATGCACCTGACCAGCGGGACGGGGGTATCCCCGACCGACCCGGGCACGGGTGGCTCGACAAGCCGATGGCCCGGCCCTGGGGGTCGGCCGTCTACCTCATCTTCCGCCCCGGCGACCCCGACCTCCGCGTGTACCGGTGCGTCACCACCGGCCGACGCGTCGAGGACCTGGCCGTTCCGGCTACGGACCGTGGAGATGGACCTCGAGCGCGGCCCGGCCTCCCGCCGGGAGGGCGGGAGACGAGGAAGGCACCGGACCGCGCGCGGAGGTCCGCATCCCGGCCGGGCGGCGGTACTTCGAGGACTACGTAGACATTCACCTCGAGGGGTAGGGGGAGCTAGGAGCCCCGCCTCACCTCGAAGAGTTCCTCATCGGGAAGCTCAAGGATCCTCATCGCCGACTCGCGGTCGCCAAGCTCGTCCAGCCACCGGCCCGCTCTGGCCGCCACATCGGGGCGGACGAGGACGGTGAGGGGGACCGGCGGCGCCGGAGGCGCGACAGACGTGGGACTCGGGGGGCGGCGCCGGAAAACAGCCCGGGCGACCGCGGACGCGACGCCGGGTGGCCCGCCCGTGACCTTGAGGTTCCCCTTCCCGGTCGTGCAGCCCGAGCCCAGTTGGACGCCGTCGGCGAAGCACGAGACCGGAGGGCGGTCGCCGCAGTGGACGGCGGCCTCGAGGTCGAAGAAACCCTTCGCCTCGAGCAGCCGCAGGGCTAGCTGCCCGGCCCGGAACCCAAAGATCACGTACGGCCCGAGATGGCCATGGAAGTCCTCTATCCGCGAGAGCAGAGCCTCGCGGTCCAGCCGGCCAAGGCTCACTTCCGCTGCCGTCACTGGCTCTCCTCCTTCGCCCTAACCCCGGCGTCCGACCCTTGGCTTCGCCCGCTGGGTGAGGTAGACCACGGTCGGCACGAGCACGGCCTGGACGGCGATGCCGGGGAGTCCGGTGACCAGGCCGGCGGTGACGGGGTAGAGAATGGGGACACCCTGGAGGCCGAAGAGCGGCAGGATGAGCGCGCCGAAGAGGCCGAAGGCGAGCCGGCCGAGGACGGCGCTTGCGGCCCAGCTCAGAACGACCCGGTGGGTGTACCGGTAGAGCCAGGCCGTGGCCAGACCGTAGACGGCCAGTTCGACCATCATCCCCTGAGCTATGGGCGGCGAAAGAGGCGGCATCCCCGTGAGCACCGAGCTAAGGAGGGGCGAGAGCAGTCCGACGACGGTCGCGGCCCACGGGCTCACCGTGAAGCCGGCCAGGAAGACGGGGATGTGCATCGGCAGGAACACTTGCCCGGCGCCGATGAAGTGAAAGAGCACGGGCAGCACCAAGGCCAGCCCGATGAACAAACCGCCGAGGACGACGTCTCGCACCGGGGAACGCGGGAGGCGCGAGGTCAAGGGGCATCCTTCTCCCTCCAAGAGTCCGCCCCAAGTGTAACACCAATCCGCCAAACGTGCTACTAGGCGAGCCACGATTCTGAGGTGAGCCGATCACCTCAGGCGCTCGCCGGTGGTCGTAAAGACGAGCTTGCCGTGCTTGACCCCCCGCGTGGCCACGAGACGGTCGCTGACCCGCCTGAGTTCAGCGGGCGCTCCCTTCATCACCAGGACCTCAAGGCAGTTGCGCTCGTCGAGATGGACGTGAAGGGTGGAGACGACGAGCCCGATCTGCCCGTGCTGCACTTCCGTGAGCCGCTCGGCCAGGCCGCGGCTGTGGTGGTCATAGATGAGAGTGAGGGTTCCGGCGACGATCTGGTCGCCGCCCTCCCATTCCTT
>Ga0315288_10007860_pt1 | contig 13501 bp, 9 predicted proteins | sample YL17G11_20_MG_FD_203454 | JGI IMG/M metagenome (GOLD analysis project Ga0315288, IMG submission 203454) | Sediment microbial communities from Yellowstone Lake, YNP, Wyoming, USA - YL17G11_20 | ecosystem: Environmental > Aquatic > Freshwater > Lake > Sediment | place: USA: Wyoming | collected...
ATATCACCTTCACGCCAAGTGCAGTGAAAATCGAAGCATACTCGGTCGCAATCACACCGCCGCCCACCACCGCCATTGTTTTCGGGATTCGATTCATGGACAGAATGGTGTCTGAGTCGAATATCAAATTCCCGTCAAATGGAATTCCCGAAGGATGAAAGGGCGATGATCCTGTTGCAATGAGAATCACATCCCCATGAATTTCCTTCTCACCGGATGCGGACGCTATGCGAACTGTATGAGCATCCTTGAAGGATGCTTCTCCATGGATAAGGGTTATGTCATGGCGATTTAATTTATTTTCAGTGAGTCTGTGCTCATTCTCAGCAACAATATGTTCACGGTACATAAAATCCGCGACAGACATATTCTCTTTAAGCGAGTAAGCAATGGCATACAACCCGCGTTGACGAAGCCCAGAATAATATAACGCGGCCTCGCGCAAGGTTTTTGATGGGACAGTACCTGTGTTAATTCCCACTCCGCCCGCACGGGAGGAACGTTCAACGATAGCCACCCTTTTTCCTAAGTTTACGGCCTGTGCCGCACCCTTTTCCCCTGCCGGGCCCGAACCGATAACAATAAGATCGTAGTGGTTCACATTTCACCTCCAAGTGAGTATTTAAACACTCGGCGATACAATTCCGATTCCAGAAGATTATTTGAATCGCAACGTTTCTTGAGTTTTAGAAATTTATCGGTACGATGACGTTTGGTCACACCCAAATAAGATGGCAGCCTATGGCGATGTGAAAGTTGGATTATCTCACACCACGCATCTTCAGCGGTTCTCTTAAACAGAAACGATTGAGACTGGATCAACCCGTCCCTCCCAAAGGAACGTTCCCATTAGGAGGCGTGACGGGAAGGCTATCAACAGCCGCATTGCAAGTCAAAAATCCTGTGGAGTTGAAGACCCAACTCTGATTACCATTTCCATCTAAGGCTATTAGGAGCCAATCCCCGTCTGCACTACGCCCAAGCGGTTCGATCGTATCACCTTTGGACAAAAAGGTGAAAGATGAATATTCCGTGCCAGGTCCGCTTCTCACGTTCAGAAATAGCGCCTTGATCTTACAAACAAGAGAAGGTTCAAAATTGCTGATGGTTAGTTCGTCGAAGTGAATATGGGCATTTGCGGCGTCAAATGTCTGAACGAAAAAACCAACTTCTCCGGTTGCATAATCAGCATCTGTAACCTGGCTTACGAGTTTATCGTTGATACTGAAAGAGAAGTTGGGACCCTGGGCATCCACGCGAAGTACATCATTAACATCCGCATCATGGATATTTTCATCGGTTCCTTCTGCCAAAATGGACAGTGCGTTCGATGTGCTTTTGAGAACATACCATTTCTTAGTGCGCTGGGAGATGGCGAAGGCATAGTACTGGTCACCAGATCGGCGGAACACAAGACCAAAACTAAAATCACCGGTTTCAGCAGTTTTGCTTGAAGCTGTAAATGCCTTGACTTCGATGGTCACATCGCCAAAATTTTTCTTTTCAGGCTCGAAGGCTGTTGTTTTGTAATTGGGGCTGGTGACCTCAACGTGATAATTCTCCGGCTCATGATAGCCGATAAAATAATTATCAAATTTCGCTTCGGGCCAGCCGGAAGCGGGATTTGTAAAATCATCATGATACAGCACGTTACTATCAACAACATGCACCTGATCGGGTGTTGCCTCGGTGGCCACCGCTGTGGGTGGAATGGTCGTCGGTATGGGCGATGGTGTTGTTGTGAGTGCTATTGTGGGTGCTGTTGTGGGCTCTGCTGTCTTGCTTGCGCACCCTGAAATGATCAGGGCAAGAATTAATGCTGGTACAATCCAATTAAACCGATAAAAAGTTTTCTTACTCATGGTATTACCCCTTACTACTTAACGTGATCTGCGGCACAACGAAAACCGGCAAATTTAATATAACGTGTGTCACTTGAACCTACTGATAACCGATAAGATAATTCCAGGACCGGCAAACCGAAACGACCCCCGCGCAGGATCTTTGATCCGGCTGGGGTGTTTGCATAAGGATCCCCGACCCATTCCCATATGTTGCCCACCATATCATATACATCAAAAGGGCTCTTATTAAAGGGTAAAGTACCAACCTCATAAGTGTCCTGGTCTGGCAGACTCCCAGCATTGCCATCAGCTTTAGGATCATTCCCCCAGGGATACAATTGCGGGTTTGGGCCAGGACCGCGTCCAGCGACCTCCCATTCTGCTTCGGTTGGCAGGCCCTTGTTTACCCAACGGCAATAAGCAACAGCCTGATCCCATGTAACCACTCTGACCGGCTGATTCCCTTTCCCCACAACATCGGGGGATTCAGTACCTGTCGCGATCAAAAATTTCTGATACTGAACAAATGTTACCTGGTATTTATCGATCCAAAAACTGTTCAAGAATATATTCATTTGGGCGCTGTGATATTCGTCTGCTGACGTTGCCCCAACTGCATATGTGCCCGATGCAATTTCGACCATTCCATCCGCATCAGGTAGACCAGATGTTTCAGATAGCGCAAGTTCTGCTGTTGGGGTAACGCTTTGTGTATTTTGAACATTGGTCGCGGTGGATAAGATCAAAGGCTCGGTCACGGTGGATGAGATCGAAGGCTCGGTCGCGGTGGATGAGATCAAAGGCTCGGTCGCGGTGGATGAGATCGAAGGCTTGGAAAATATAAAAAATGCTCCGATCGCAAGGGCGAGCAGGCCTATAACTGAAAGGAGGCCTATGCCAATCCGTGTGGGTTTTCGTACGGCTGGCTTCGGCTTCACCAAAGTTGCGGCACTTTTAGTAGATGTATCGGGTAAATCATCACGGGCCGATTTGGCTTCTGCGGTCATGCCGATGGCGATGAAGAAATCAGCCGCCAACTTTTGTGATGTGGGATAACGATCTTCTGGATTTTTTGCGAGGGCACGATCTATCACTTTTTGAACCGCAGGAGATATTCCAGGAATCGGTGGAGGGGGATCGTTGATCTGTTTATAGATTAACGACAATGTGCTATCCGCCTCGAATGGTACACGGCCTGCAAGCATTTCATACAATACGATACCAAGGGAATATATGTCTGTTCGACGATCTGTCTGTTCACCTTTTGCCTGTTCTGGTGACATATAGGCAGGTGTTCCGGTTATCATACCAGATACTGTTTGTGATGCAGTATTTACGATGCGCACCAGCCCAAAATCCGTGAGAACCGCTTCAACATCATTGGTAAGTGGCCTGTCAAGCGGGAACTCGTCAGCTTTACCGTGGAGCATTATGTTTCCCGGTTTAATATCCCGATGAATAACACCCTGGTCATGAGCATAGTCCAACGCGTCAGTCAATTCCTTGAGGAGACGAGCCACTTGATAACGTGGGATCCTCTCATTCCGTTTATGCAAGTCGCCCAGGTAGGTGGCAAGAGGCGGCCCATTCAAATATTCCATTACAATATATGGATGTCCGTCAATTGCATCGAAGTCATAGATTTGTACAATATTCGGATGGCGTAATCCTGCTACAACTTTTGCCTCGCGTTGAAAGCGTACAAGCAGATCGGGATCTTCTTCGATAAAACTATGTAATACTTTAACTGCAACAGGGCGATCCAGGGTGAGATGCGTGCCTAAGTAGACCTCCCCCATTCCCCCGCGGGCCAGGTATTTATCTATTCGAACTTTGCCTATCGTTCTGCCTAGCCAGTCTGCCATGACAGAATTATACACCAGTTATTGGATATGAATAGCCCAATTTCGGGCACGTTTTTCATTTAACCCGCCCATTTTAACCCCCATCTGTGGGGGTTATCTTTATTAATAACCTATACATGGAGGGTGTTTAAGTATTAGGGACTTCTTTTTCGACCTCATGTGCAACGCCCATGGAATTCCTGGACATCATGGACACCGCAGAAAGCCAGCTCTCCTTTGGATGTTGTGGATGATTTTTTAGGATGATTGATAAAAAAAGAGGAGGTCATTAATCGTCTTCTACGGTAAATAGGGATTTGTCATGTCAGGATGACAACTCATTTGGTGGAAGTTATCAGCTTCAGCTTTTTATAATTCTGAACGGATGGGTAAAGTACCCAATACATCTTTACTTGATGCTCAAAGCCGAATAGATCTCCCGCAGGAAGCTACTGGGGCGAGTGGCAAGAAGCTGTGTGACGGCAAAGCCAGCCGCCTTCGATAGTCGCTCCCACACTGGATAGGGAAGCGGGTAAGGTACGGCATAATTGCCCCTGTCAATGTTGTATTCGACCAGGATCATCCGCCCGGTGGGTTTCAAATAAGCGAAGAACAGGTTCAATACCGCCTCTTTATCCAGCAGAAAATGGAGGGTATTGGCGGCAATTATGCCATCTAGCGGAGGGAGGTCAATGGGATGAGCATAATTCGCTTTCAGATAGCGCACATCAACTTCCGGAAAACGTGCGCTCATTTGTTTTTCCTGCGCTTGTAAGGCAGACCCGTCCCGGTCGATTGAGATAATCATACCGATTGGTTGGATCAACTCCGCCAGCGCCAGGGTGAACGCGCCAGTCCCAGAGCCGAAATCCGCCCAAACGCCCCCCGTTTGCGGGATGCCCCGGCGTAATAAGTTGACATGGTCGGAATGTTCCATGGAAGTTTATCCTGAGATGCGGAGTGAGTTATCCGCTCATTCCTGCTCTACTTCTCCCTTCCAAAGCTTTTGCATCTCTTCGCTCCTGTCCAGCAGCTCAGCCAGCCGACCTTCAGCCTCCAGTCTTCCGTCCTTCAGGACGAGAACCCAATCGGCCTTACGCAGGACAGCCCGGCGGTGCGTGATGACCAGGCAGGTCAGCCCGCCACCCAGGGAGCGCCGCCGTTCGTCCAGCCGCTCCCAAAGCTGTCGTTCGGTCTCCACGTCCAGTGCGCTGGAAAGGTCGTCGAACACCAGCAGTTCCGGCGTGCGGACGTGCAGGCGCGCCGCAGCGGCGCGCTGGACCTGCCCACCTGACAGGCGCACGCCCCTGGGACCGACCAGCGTATCCAGGCCGCTCTCCATGGCGGCGATGTCTGGCTCCAGCACAGAAAGATGGATTGCGCCAGGCAGGTCGACCTGGTCTTCGGGCAAGCCGAGCAGGATGTTTTCGCGCAGCGTTTCGGAAAACAGCCGCGGCACCTGCGAAATGTAGGCGCAGCGCGGTGGGCGGAAGGTGGCTGTCGGGTCAGCGACGGTTTGCCCGTTCCAGCGGGTCTCACCGGATTGGGGAGTTATCAGTCCGAGCAGCGCCCGCACCAGGGTGGACTTGCCCGAGCCGATCCGCCCGGTGACCGCCAAAAAGGATCCGCGCTCCAGCCGGAAACTGATGTCCTCAATGCCGTGCCAGGACCCATTGGCGATCAGGCTGCCATTCATCCCGGACTCTGGCGCGGCTCCACCGGATTTCTCGGCGCCGCCGCCCTCATCCGGCCCCCCTTCCAGCGTCGGAAAGTGGTAGCTCAGCCCGCGCACTTCCAGCGTTTCCAGCCTGTCGGCCGGGACCTTGACCGGAAGGGGCACTTCGGGCAGCAAGCCGCGCCCATAGACCGGGTGAAATTCGATCAGCGTGCTGGCCGGCTGCGGGCGGATCAGCTCGAGAAGGCGTTCGATGGATACTGCCTGGGTCTGATAGTCGCTGTAGAAGGAACCAAGTTCGGAGGGCACCCGGGTCGTAAACCACAGATAGCTGACGAACAAGGCAAAATCGCCCACGCTGAAGACGCCCTGGTGAATGGCTGTTCCAGCCATGAGCAGCACGATCCCAATCCCAAAGTTAACCACGGAATTGTTGAGCATGTCATACAGCCCAAACAACAGCGCCAGGCTCAGATCGATCTGCTTGCGCCGGGCGTTCAGCCGGTTGAGATACGTCACCACATCCCCTTCCGCCCCGGCCACTTTGATCGCCTGCACGGCTCCAAACGCCTCGCCCAAGAATCCTGTGGCGGCATCGGTTGCCTCTGCTCCCTCCCTGAAGTAAACCAGTTTGCGAGCAGCAGACAGGCGGGTGATGAAAAAGATCCCGATCAACGGCAGGAAGATCACCAGCGTGATCGCCAGGTTAATCCTGGCCATGAGGATCACGGCAACCGCCGCGGCAATATATTTGCCAACCTGGTCGGGAATCCAGGTGGGAAAGTCGGTCACTTCGCCCAGGTCTTCATCGTGCCGGAAGCGGTTGAGTGCTTCGCCTGAGGAAACCGGCAGGGGCTGGTCGCTGCGCCGGCGCAGGATACTGGCGAACAAGTTCGATCCTAATAGGACCTCGTTCAATAATCGGTAGGTCATCCCGAACCATTCGAAGCCGATGGCGGCGAACAACCGGGCGATCTCGATCACCAGGTACAGGATGATCAACCACAACACGCTTGGGATGCCGAGGATCTGCCCATCTCCCGGCGGCAGGTCCTGCCCTGTCAGGCGGTCGAAGATGGCCTTAATGATCAGGCCGGGGGCCAGCTGCTGGGCCTGAAGGATGAGGGCAAAGATGGAGTGGATCAAGAACGGACCCCACTGGTAGCGCATCATCAAGGCGTCGAGTTTCCAAGTTTTCAGGGTTTCTTTCGCCTCAGGCGCCTTCATGCTAAGACCTCCTCTAATCCCGCCTGAAGCAGGTGATAGAACTGCGAGGCAGGGTTGCCGGCCAGTTCCAGGCGCGGGCCGTATTCGACCGCGCAGCCATCCTCGAGGATCAGGATGTCGTCGGCGCGCTGGACCGTCTTGAGCCGGTGGGCGATGATCACCCCTGTCCGGTTGGCAAACAGGCGATCCACTGCCCGTTCCATCAAGGCCTCCGTCGAGGGGTCCAGGCGCGAGGAGGCTTCGTCCAGGATGACCAGGCCGGGGTCTTTGAGGAAGACCCTGGCAAAGGCCAGCAGTTGAGCCTCGCCTGCCGAAAGTCCTGCTCCTCCTGCCAGGGGGGTCGCCAGGCCTGCCGGCAGCGACTGCGCCCACTCCCACAACCTCAGAGCTTTCAGGCCCTGCTCCAGTTGAGAATCAGGGATGCCGGGGTTGAAGAAGGTTAAGTTTTCACGCAAGGTGGCCTGGAAGAGCTGCACCTCCTGGGTGACCATCCCGACCCTCAGGCGCAGGTCGGACAGGGACACCGCTCGCAGATCCAACCCGCCTAATTTCACAACGCCGCGGATTGGGTCATACAGGCGGAAAAGCAGCCGGGTCAGGGTAGACTTGCCCGAACCGGTCCGTCCCAGGATCCCCAGCACCCGCCCGGGTTGGATGGTGAAGCTGATTTCATTGAGGACATCGCCCCCAGCGTTGTTGCGCCTGTTTTCCCGGCCGGCATAGCCCCCGCCGTCCGCATAACGGAAAGATACCCGGTCAAATTCCACCGGTAAAGGCCCTGCGGGTAAGGGCGAGCTCAGGCCGGCCGGATCCCCGACCGCCGGCTTCAGATCGAACAGTTCCTGGATGCGCTGGAGATTGGCCGAGGACTGCTGAAACTCCTGAGCTTGCGAGCGGATGCTCTGGAGCGGTCCCGCCAGCATGCCGATGTAATAGGTGATCAGGTAAGCCATACCCAGGCTGGCCTGGCCGCGCGAGTAGAGGTATACACTCACTGCCAGGCCGGCGGCATAACCGGTGACGTAGGCCAGGTTGGTCAGATTGTAGGTCAGAACATCGCCGACGACCACTGCGGTGCGCATCTTTTCGGTAAAGGTGCGGAAAAGAGCGTACAGCCGGCGCATGGCGTAGGCTTCGGCCCCGGCGGCCCGGATCTCCTCCGCTCCACTGATGCGCTCCTCAATGTAGCCGTACAGCATGGCCTCGGCCTGGCGCTCAGCCGCCCAACGCGGCACAGCCAAGTTCTGGATAGCGCCCAGGATCGACAGGATCAGGACCGTGTAAGCCAACATTCCCAGGCCGACCCAGACGTTCTGGATGAAGAGCAGGATCAGGATACCCAGCACCAGCAGGCCATCGCCCAGGATTCGGATGCTGAATTGGGAGAAGAAATTGCCCAGTTGGCTTACGTCGCCCTCGACCCGGTCGATCAGCTCGCCCGGAGAGTGGGATTTATGAAAGGGCATATCCAGGCGCAGGCAGTGCAGAGTCAGGTCAGTGCGCAGCTGCAGGGTGGCTGTCCAACCGACGATGCTTGAGGCGTACCGGGCAGCGAGGGTCATTCCCTGCTGCAGGATGGCAAAGATGATGAACAGAACCCCGGCCATCAAAAGGAGCCGGGGCCCCCCGCCATTCTGAGCTGTATCCAGGAAGTAGCGAATGACCTGCGGGTTGGCCAGCTGCAGGGCGTTCCCGGCCAATAAGAGTGCGGCCATGAGGAACACCTGGGAGGCCTGGGGTTTGAGGTAGCGGGTCAGGAGAGCCCGGATCTGTTGGAAGGAAGGAGGCGCGGACGATTGCGTCGGATCGGAATCATTGAGCGTAAGGGTGCTCATAATGTGGTTTCACTCCAAGGGTAATTAAATATAAAAAGTCACGGTGTGCAAGCACGCCGTGACCGTTGTACCCTTTAGGGGAATGAAAACCTGGTCAGACAGCCGGCGCGCTCACAGTACAAACAGGATAGGGGTAAAAACGGGCTGTTGACATTTGAGCGGCGCCTCCTTTGCAAGATTCAGTGCAGATATTGCCCTGTACACGTACTTTATCATAGAAAAGCAGAGGTGTCAATAGGGAGATATTTGATAGTAATTATGTGGTTAAATTGAACGATGCCCCAAGGTGGCGAGTCAGGAACGACACCCCTTGTCTCAGGGTAAGGTTGAGGCGCTCGATGAAGGCGGTGTTGATCTTTCTGCTGCAGGATTGGCAGCGCAAATCCTGGATCAAATCTGTCTTGCCATGCCTGGCGTACCCAACCAGGGCATGGATGCGTTCGTCCACGCTATGGAGGAGGGTATAAAGAGGGCTTATGCGGGGATATGATCTATGTCGCGCTATTCCGCCCTCTTCCCTCACCCCTGCCCCTCTCCCAATAGGAGAGGGGTCGTTGTTTATGGGAGTAGTGAACTCACAACCGCTCCAATTGTATTCCCCAATGGCTGTGGGAACGATGAACCAACCGGCAGCTTGCCGTGGTTTTCATCTGCCCTTCCTGATCTCTCTGTTTGAACCACAGGAAGATCAAGAAGGCCAAAGGAAGCTGGTTATTCCAAACCGAGGAAGTGATACGGCGTGTATAGATACCCCGGCATCTGCGGGAACAGTGCATCCACCAACGGGCGGGCGGCGGGCTTTACCAGGATATCCGGCCAGGCGTCAAATAGATCACCGAGTCCCCGGAAACCGGAGGCCAGGCGCACGAACGCATCCGGCGGGATCTGCAAATCCCCACCGTCGGCGCCCATCGAGGAATCAACAAAACCCAGGGAATCCACACCTGCCAGTTTACCTCCCTCGAAACGCAGCCGGTAGGCCCACCTGAACAGGTTGATGGTCAACTCGCAGGTGATGCCCCGCCAGGCGGATGCGGCCAGCCGGCTTTCGAGCACGCTGCCAATCTTGGTGAAAAATTGCGCCACATCCGGGAACCGCAGCAGCCACTGCCCGCCGGGAACGGTCTGGCTGCCCAGGCTGCGGGCCAGTTGCGCCAAAGGGGTGCTGGCAGGCCAGGCGATCAATATCTGCGGCATGCCTTCGAATTTCAACATTTGCAGCAGCGACAGGGCCGCTTCGGCGTGGTTCAGTCCGCTTTCGAGGATGGTGACGCTTTCGGGGCCGCGCTGGAGCGTGACGTAGCCGAGTATTTCGCCCGTTTGGGGGTTTTCAACGATTTGCACCGGGTGTTGGGCGGCTTCGATGAGAAAGCGCCAGTAGGTCGGGGTGCGCCGGGTGTAGAAATCCAGGGGGGCGGTTATCTCCCCGTAGGCCGCCACCAGTCGCGGGATGTCAGCGATCTGTGCTTTGCGCAGATTCAGTGGGATGGCTGATCCGGCTGAGGCGGAGGGGATCTTCCAGGCTGGCAGCGACTCGCGAACGTCGCCGTCCACGGCGTAGGCGTAACCGTACTGGCGATAGTAATACGGAATCCCCCAGATAATGCTCAAATCGTAGCCGCGTTCTTTCACGGCTTTCTGAAAGTTGTCCATTTGCAGGCGCACCAGCCCGCGGCCGCGGTAGTCGGGGCGGGTGAGTACCATTTCGAGCTGCGCCACGCACAAATCCAGCCCGGCAAAGTGGCACGTCCACGGGATCAGGCAGGTGGTGGAGACGACTTCGCCGGTGGCGGGGTCTTCGACCAGCCAATAGTCATCGGTTGTCGCTTCGGGGTGGTGGTGCAGCAGGCAGGCGCAGGTGGCCCCTTCGGACGGGTTGTTGTAAATGGTGCTAAGGGCGGCGAAGCGCTCCCGGTCGGCGTCGTCGCGGATGGTGCGAAGGATCAGGTTGTTGTCCAGTGTTTGTAGCATGTTTTGATCTCCAAAAATATTATCACCCCCAAAATAGGATCTACCAACATTGAGGGGTCTTTGGGACTATCCGTGGAAGGGGCCACCACGGCAATTCCTGGAGAGCCACATTGAGCAGGTTTTCAATGATGGCGCCTGTTACCCTATGGAGTGCGTATCTTAGATAGTTTCTCAGCCTTTTTTAGCAAATCACGGGCCTCCGCTTCGGTTTTACAACTAGTCGTGATAAATAATCCTTTTGCAGAAAGATTCTCCAAAGCACTTTCCACTTCCTCGGGCGGCAGGAAGATCTGGAGATTCTTCCCAGCGCGCTGGATTTTTTTCAACACCTCCATGTAATACAAAACACTTGGTTTTCCGGCTCCAGGCTGAACTTGGATACCATTTAATTTTGGCAAAGCGAGTAATACGTCAACATGGGCAAAGGCCGCTTCGCCATCCAGATGATAAAGTGAATAGTCGAGATAATTTACCTGCATTTCGATGCTGGGCAGAAAAATATCCGTAAACATTTTGGTCGAAAGCATATACGAAAAATCACACATCGGTAAATAATAACGCCCCGGCGCCCAGACATTTGTGCCTGGCCAGGTGGTTGAACCTGCGGCGCCTTCCCGGGTCAGGCTATAAAACTTCTCATAGACCTCAATCCATTGCTTCATCAAGTATTGGTCGAACTCGCGCACATAATCAGGGCAATCCACTAGGTCAAAAAGAAGCTGATAGGTACCCCGAAGCTGAGCGAGCGTATCCGCGCATCCACCAAGCGCTTGAATCCCAGGAATTGATTTACCCTTAGCTGCCTCAACCGCAAAGCGGTGAATTTTTTCCGAGAACATCCACCACTGGTTATCAGGATTGATGACGATCTTATGATAATCATAGCCTGTCAGATCCCCTTGATCCAGTATCGGTTCCGACCAACCGGTGTCCTCCCTCAGCTCAATCGGGCATCCCAGGAAGCCGGCCATATGAATCCAACCATCCCCCGGGTTCCATACCGGTATGGCTTCACCGCCATAAAAAGTCCGGTGCATTTTGTACTCATGTACCGCGCCCAGATAATCAAAATCCAGCCATCTGTCTGCAACATTTTCCGGTAGGGCTGGGGGGGCTGCGTGGGGAACACCAGTTTTTTCTGCAGTGACTGAAATAGCACATCTTCCAATATCTTCATGCGCCCACCAGGCAGCTAATCTTTTTTTCGTTTCTTCCCAATCAGGCTTGTGAAGCAGTTCCATAGTGATCTAGGGCGGTTAATCCAGTTCCACGAGTGGGAGCTTCACCGGGCGACCTTCGGCGCTGGAGATAACCGCCGCCCAGCAGGCCTCCGCCACCCGGATGGCATCTTTGGCCTTGCAGAGCACCTTGCCGTCGCTGGCTCCCAGAACCCAGTTGACAAATTCGCTCACCTCCACGTCCCAGGGCTCGGTGATTCCGGGCGTGTTGTTGGGCAGCCAATTAGGATAGATAATTTCGTGGTCTATATTGGCGGGGTCGTTGAAATTGGGCATGCTATCGAGCATCAACCGGTTGTTGCGCAGCGTCCCCTTGGTGCCATAGACTTCTAAATTGAAGGCAAACGAAGCGACCGGTTTGAGTACGAGCGACATTACCTTGCCAATCTGCCCACCCTTGAAGCGGTAGAGCGCCACCGTCTCCGCTTCGGTTTCGCAAGATGGATAATTGAGATTGCTCACATAGGCAATGCATTCGACAATCTCGTCGTTCATAATGTAGCGGATCAAATCAACGCAATGCCCGCCACCGGCATGAAAGAGCGAGGGGTTGAGAGCCTTTTTATCGATCCAATCCCAGATGGGGAGTTCATCAGGCAGGTTGTGAATATAGTCTGATTGAATGAAGAAGAGCTTGCCCAGCTTGCCTTCGTGGCGCAGTCGAACCGCCTCCTGGTAGAGGGGGTTGAAGCGGCGGTGGTACCCGACCGCACATTTCACGCCATTCTTTTGAATAGCCTGGTAAGAGCGCACAGCTTCTTCGGGGGAGGTGACGAATGGCTTTTCGGCCATGATGTGCTTGCCGGCATTGGCGGCAGCGACGGTCACCTCACTGTGGTATTTGTTGGGAACGCAGATGGAGACCGCCTGCACGGCGGAGTTGGCCAGCAGGTCTTGATATTTTGGGTAATACTGGCAATTGAGCCCATGCGAAGCCATAAATTGACGGGCCACATCTTCTTTTACGTCACTTACGGCCACAATTTCGGCTTTGCCGCTGCGCTTATAGCCTGCAATATGATGTTGGGCAATCCAACCGGTGCCGATCAGGCCGACTTTGAGGGGGGTGGTCATAAGGGGACTCCTATTTCTCCATCATCCGAATGGCCTGGTGCAGTTTTTCGGCCATGATTTTGGCATCCTCGACGGTGAGGAAGATCAGCCGGGCGGTGACCAGGCGGGGGATCACATCTTCTACATTGGGGCACAGGCCGCGCTTATATCGGTAAGGACTGCGAGCCGTGTAAATGGGGCAGCGGATGGGACAATCGGGGTGGTGGTAGATGGTGGCCTCACGGAAGAAGTCATATTCGTAGGGGGCAGTCTCGTTGAAGCCAAAGCGCAGCCCGATTTTGAGCTGGTCGTTGATTTGTTTGAACCGGTTGTAATCGAGGCCGTGTTTTTCTCCGTCCCAGGTGCAGGCAAACCAATACCCAGCCACTTTTGCCTCGGCGGGCACGAGGCGCGGTTTCAGCCAGGCGCACCCCTGAATGGCCGCGTTGAGAATAGCTAGCGTCTCGTTATAGGTGCTAACGATACTATCCACCTTCTGCAACTGAGCCATCCCAATGGCCGCGGTGGGGGCGTTCATGCGGAAGTTCAGGGTCATAAACAGCGGCGATTCGCCCGAGAAGGCCCAAACATCAGCCATGTTATTGAGCAACTGCACTTTGTTGGAGATGGTCATACCGCCGTCGCCGGTGGACAGCTGCTTGAATTCTTGAAAGCTGAACACACCCAGGTCGCCATAGGTACCGGCGTGCTGGCCTTTCCAATAGGCGCCGATGGTGTGAGCGCAATCTTCGATCAGAAACAGGTTGTGTTTCTTGCAAATATCGCGAATTTTATCCATCTCCGCCATTTGCCC
>Ga0315288_10007861_pt1 | contig 13501 bp, 18 predicted proteins | sample YL17G11_20_MG_FD_203454 | JGI IMG/M metagenome (GOLD analysis project Ga0315288, IMG submission 203454) | Sediment microbial communities from Yellowstone Lake, YNP, Wyoming, USA - YL17G11_20 | ecosystem: Environmental > Aquatic > Freshwater > Lake > Sediment | place: USA: Wyoming | collected...
TGCTTGTAATTGTGGGGATAGTCTAACATCAAGTAGAATCCTGAATGAAAGCGATGCTCTGACTGGATGTTCTGGAACTGCTCTTACTATCGGGGCCGACGATATAACTCTCGACTGCGCAGGCCACAGCATCACCGGAGACGGCTCGCCCGGCGACGGCATAAACAACGCAGGCTATGATAACGTCACTGTCAAAAACTGCATCATCTCCGGATTCAATAATGACAACGACCCATATAACGCAGGCATTCATTATCATGATGAAGCCAATAATGGCTCAATCATCAATAACACAATCAACTCAAACCTTCAAGGCATTTTTATTAGTTCCAGCTCAGGCAATAACATCACTGGCAATCTCGCCAATGATAACGCAATTCAGAACATTGTTCTCGTTGGTGGCTCTAATTATAACACCATTACAGATAACAATGCTATAAATTCTATGACAGGAATATACTTAGGTTCTACTTCAGGCTGTAACTACAACACTATCATCAACAACAACGTTAGCTACAACAGCCAAAACGGCATCTCCCTTGATTCCGACTCCAATGGCAATATTATTGAGAACAACACAGCCACTTACAACAGCAACTTTGGCATCGGACTCTGGAGTGACTCCGCTAGCAACATCATCAACTTCAATCAAATCTACAACAACACGAACTATGATGCTTACCAGGAAAATGGCGGCAACGGCAACAACTTCACCCTGAACTACTGGGGTGGCTACATTTGCAACGCCAAGCTGGGCGGAGTCACAAAAGATGATGTAACGCCATATTATACTGATTCTGCGATGACAACCCTAGACAGCGAACCCATAATTTGTGCGTGTGGAATTACAATCACAAACAACATTACGCTCAATCACGACCAAACATGTTCGGGAAGTGGCGTGACTATCGGCGCAGATAACATAATTCTGGACTGCGCTGGGCGTTCCATAACTGGGACTACGGGACCTCTAGGCACAGATTATGGAATTAGTGTGAATAGTTATTACGAAAACATAACAGTCAAGAACTGCCTTGTGACTAATTTCCGGGGAGGAATATTCTTTTCAATGAGTTCGACAACAGGCTCCAGCATAATAAACAATACTGCCTGGGGGAACGCAAGGGGATTTCAATTGTTTGGCAGTTTTACTGAAGTATCCAACAACACGGCATACGAAAACACGGAGCACGGCATGAATTTTGCGACTGGCGGTTTAATTGGCACAATATCAGGAAATAATATCAGCAACAATTTCGGCAATGGTATGCATTTTGAAGATCTCGTTTCAGCAGACTTAATATCGAATAACATCATGAGTTATAATTCCGGTATTGGTCTTTTCTGCGAGGTTACGATTGATGGCTGCGCATTTCCCAACATACTCAACAATACTATAAACAACAACAGCAACTCTGGCATCTCCATTAGGACTAGCGTAGCAGCTATAATAGCAAACAACACTGCCAATGGTAATTCTGGAGCAGGGCTTGCATTTTCAAACTCCGCAAATGGCTTAATCTCTGACAATGCATTTAATGATAACACAGATCGGGGAATCAAAATTGACGGCATCATTAACTATACAATATCCGGCAACAATTTGACAGGCAATGGTTATGGTATTTCTATCTCAAATAGTTATTTGGTAGATAGTGAGAATAACACAATAAATTCTAACAGAATATTCAACAACACAAACGCAGACATTGAAAATTCTGGCTTCGGGAACAATGCCACGCTTAACTACTGGGGTGAATCTCTCTGCAGCGCAAAACTCTCAGGTATTTCCAAAAGCGAGCTGACGCCTTACTATAGTGACGAGGCGTTGACAATTCTCAGCAGCGACATACCATTCTGCTTTTGTGATGAGACTATAACAAGCGACACGACACTTACGCAGAACTACACCTGTTCCAGCGGCGGAGGCATTACAATCAGCGCGGACAACATCACGCTAGACTGTGATGGTTATAGCCTGACAGGGTCTGGTTCAAACAACGGCATCTCTGTAAACAGTTACAGCAACGTGACTATCAAGAACTGCTCCCTGACAAACTTTTACGTCGGCACTTATTTCATCTACAGCTCCAACAACACTCTAACCAACAACATAGCCACCTCAAGCTACATCGGCTTTTTCTTCGACTCCAGCACCTACAACAACATAATTAGCAACACAGCCAATAACAATCAGTACGGCATCCACCTGAACCCTAGCGCCGATAACAACAATATAACCAACAACACGCTAACTAATAACTCCAATATTGGCATCTACATCAATGCTGGCTCCAGCAACATCATCAACTTCAATAAAATCTACAACAACACGAACTACGATACACAAAAGGACAGTGGCACTGGCAACAACTTCACCTTTAACTATTGGGGCGAACCTTTCTGCAGCGCAAAACTTTCTGGTATTTCCAGAAGTGAGCTGATGCCCCACTATACTGACGAGGCGATGACAATACTGGACAGCAGCCCATGCCTATGCGGCGCCACAATCAATGAAAACATAACGCTGCCTCACAATTATACATGCCCTGAAAATGGGCCCATACTTGCTGCAGCAGATATAACTCTCGATTGCAATGGATCTTCAATTACTGGCTCCGGCAGCGGAATTGGTATAAAGTCCAATGGATATTTTGGAGTTACAATAGAAAATTGCGATATCTCAGGATTTGCTCAGGGAATACTCGGCAGCAATTCAGAAAGCAACAGCATTCTTAGTAATAATATTCATGACAATAGCCAGTATGGCATTGGAATTAGAAATGCAAATGATTATATTATACAACGTAATAAAATAACCAATTCTAGCATAGCAATTAGGGTTGTTTCAGCCTCGGGCAATGTTATAGACAATAATACCATAATTGATTCTCATAACAAGGGTATTTCCCTCGTTGATGCAGACAGCAATAACATAACATACAATACAATTGAGAATGCAGATATCGCCGGAATTTATCTTTATACGTCTGGGGCAGGGTCAAACAATCTTGTGCAAGGAAATACAATTTCTCTATCAGAAACAGATGTCTCTCCTTCTCCAAAATTTGGAATAGTGCTTGAAGATGACAATAATGAAATCTACGATAACACAATTGACTGCACAAGCATAATAATAAGTGAAATTTTTCCGAATGTTGGAATTTGGATATCGGGAACCAGCGGTAATGCTGAAAACAATATTCTTTCGGGAAATGAAATCTTTAATTGTGATTATGGATTTGATGTCTGGAGTGCAGATTATTTTGAAGTTAGTGATGAAGACTATCACAATAACACCTATGGTGCTTATTTGCAGGGTGCTGGGACTAGCTCGACATTGCCTTTAATCGAAAATTCTAGGATTTATGACAACAGCCATGGAGTTTATTTGACAAGCAGTTCTTACGCAAACATATCAAACACAAATTTCACTAACAACATAGGTAGTGAAGGGACACCACCAGCAGAAAGCGGAATTCACGTGGAGCCAGGTTCTGTCGCTTATGTAACAAATGGAAGGTTCATCAGCAATGGCAATTATGGAATTTATGATGCAGGGCCGTTTGCGCCAATGGTTTACTGGACGATAAATGCTAATGCTTCGTGCAGGAATAATAATATTAATATCGAAAGCGGAAACATAACTTTTGAAGGTGGAACTCTAGAATTAGACAATTGCACAATTTCTCTTAATGGTCTTCTGCTGAACCTTCCAGGGAATATAACCTCATTAAATTCAGCGACGCAAGACGTGACTCAAGATGTGGCAACTGATTTTGATTTTACAGATATAGATTCAAACATAACTCTTATGCTTAGCTCAGGTGTCACAACAACAATTGCAGTCTTCCCAGAAAGTCCAAATGCCTCAGGAATAACAGCCACTCTTATAGCTTTGAAGGGAATAGATATACAAGTTGATAATTCAACATCGGGCAATTTAACATGGGCATTGATAAAAATATTCTACAATGAAAGTGAACTCACCGCAGCAAACATCGACGAGAACACATTAAGAATTTATTACTACAACGAAACAAGTGCAGATTGGATTAAATATGATTCACCTAATGGGGGGGTTGATACAACTAACAATTATGTCTGGGCAAATGTTACTCACTTTAGTTTGTTTGGGGCATTTGGAACAGCCCCAGTAGCCATTATAGCTGCAGCTGCCACAAATACAGGGGGCGGCTGTCTGACAAACTGGACATGTTCGGAATGGAGCAAATGCACGAATGGAGCACAAACGAGAACCTGCCAAAAAGTCAAGGAAGGTTGTTATTCAGCAACTAAACCTGAAGAAATACAAGCATGTTCTGCAGCAGGAGTTACTGGAGGAGCTGCAGGCACCGGAGAACAAAACAAGCATATTATTTCGACTCTAACTTCCACAGGATGGTGGATATTGGTATTAATTATAGCAGCAATATCTGTTGTAGTATTAATTGTTTTAAAGCTGACAAAGCATCATTACCCAAGAATTGAAGAAGAAGATTAATTAATAAAAATAGATATTTAAACCAAAGACTTCTAATAATTTTATGGAAAAAATTTTAATCAGGAAAGCAAAAAAACAAGATGTTCTAACAATAAATTCTCTAACAAAAGAGATGCACAAATTTCTTGGGAGAATGGTTGGAAAAGAGTTTTCTGACAAAGAATTAAAAGACGAAGAAGTTGGGGTGTCTGAATTAAAAGGTATCCTTGTTGCAGAAGATTTAACAAAGAAAAAAGTTGTGGGTTATATCTCTTTTAGTCAAAAGACGGAAGAAAATGAATGGTATGGTAAACATCTTTATTTATACGAATTCGCAGTAGCAAAAGAATATCGAGGCAAAGGCATTGGTGAGATGTTAATTAATAGATTTGTCCAAATGTGCAGAAATAAAAATTTGAATATAAAAGTAGACACATTAATAAAAAATAAGAAGACCATTGAATTTTATAGAAAGATGGGCTTCAAGCCGCATACAATTTATTTTATTAAAGAAACTTCTAGTTAAGTTTAAAAAGCGATAAAACCCAGTATTTTTGAATCTAATTGAGAGAATTCTCTGGTGGTGCGGAGGACAAGGCGAAGTTGGCCTAATTTTATAGGTATTAGTTAAAACGTTAATATCTATTCGCAAATATATAAAATTTAAACATTCAACAAAATAACAAAACAAAATGGCAGGCGGAACAAAACCAAGATTTGGAAGCCTTCAATACTGGCCTCGTAAGAGGGCAGAAAGGGCATTACCAGGTGTAAACTGGAGTATGATAAAAGGCGACGGAAAAACAGATTCTCTTCTTGGTTTTATAGCATACAAGGTTGGAATGGGCACCGCTCTTGTAAAGGACTCAACTGACAAATCAATGACGCAGGGAAAGAAAATTTACATTCCAGTTACAATTCTAGAAACTCCAAATATGAAGGTATATTCTGTTAGATTCTACAAAGATGGTAAGGTTCTAAAAGAAGTAGTAGTTTCTGCAGACAAGGAATTAAAGAGAGTTGTTCTTCTTCCAAAACAGCCAAAAAATCTTGAACAAGAGACACCAAAAGAATTTGAAGATGTAAGATTAATTGTTCATTCTCTTCCAAACCAAACTTCAATAAAGAAATCTCCTGATTTGATAGAACTCTCAATTGAAGCTAAGGACAAGTTGGCATTTGCAAAATCCTTGGTAGGAAAGGAAATTTCTATTAAAGACTTCTTGAAATATTCTCTTCTTGATACAAGAGGATTAACAAAAGGCAAGGGTCTTGTCGGTCCTGTCAAAAGAATGGGAATTGGTTTGAAATTCCACAAGTCTGAAAAAGGAGTAAGACGCCCGGGCTCATTGGGTCCTTGGCATCCAGCCCACACGTCATTTAGAGTTGCTCAAGCAGGTCAGTTAGGAATGTTTACAAGAGTGCATTATAACAATAAAGTAATAAGTTCAGGAACTATTGCAGAGAAAAATATCAATCCAAAGTCAGGATTCAGAAATTATGGAAACATAATGTCATCATATATCATTTTGAAAGGTTCTGTTCAAGGACCTCAAAAAAGACAGCTTCTTCTAACTCCATCTTTCAGGCCTACAAAGATGATGGCCAAGAAAAAATATGAGTTAGTGGAGTTGGAATTATGAAATCTCAATTATTCACTCCAAGCGGCGAAAAAAAATCAGATATAGAACTTCCAGAAATTTTTAATTCTGCAATAAGAGAGGATATTGCTCTTAAATTCTTCGAGGTGGAAAAAGAATACCAGCCTTATTCTCCTTATGAGGAAGCAGGAAAGAGACATGTTGCTGCGGGAACGATAAGCCACAGAAGACACAAATGGAAAGGAGCCTATGGAAAAGGTATCTCAAGGGTTCCAAGAAAGAGAATGTGGAGAAGAGGCACCCAGTTTTATTGGATTGGAGCAGAAGTCTCTTCAACAAGAGGCGGCAGGCGTGCGCACCCTCCAAAAGGAGTTTATTCCCCAAGAAAAATAAACAAGAATGAAGCAAAAATTGCAATGGCTTCAGCAATAGCCTCAACAGCAAATAAGGATTACATTCTAAGAAGATACTCTTCCCTTAAAGACATAAAATTTGCTCCGTTGGTCATAGAATCTCTTCCAGCCAAGTCAAAAGAAGCATTTGAATCACTTAAGAAAATATTTGGAGATTTGTTTTATCTTGTTTTGAAGAATAAAGTAACGAGAGCAGGAAAAGGAAAGACAAGAGGAAGAAAATACAAATCAAATGCCGGTCTTCTTTTGGTTTGTTCAAAAGACGAAAATATAAAAATAAAGGGCATTGACGTCAGAAAATCAAACAATCTGAAGATTGAAGATTTGTATCCCCTTGGAAGATTGACAATTTACACTAAAAAATCTCTTGGCGAGTTGGAGAACAAAGAGAATAAGGAGAATAAACAATGATGCTTCGCCCAGTAACCTCAGAAAAAGCAGTAAAGATGATAGACTTAGATAATACTCTTTTATTTGAAACAGAAAGAAGGGCAACAAAAGATGAAATTAAGAAAGAAATTGAATCTGTATTCTCAGTAAAAGTAATGAGCGTCAGAACACTCATAAGGTTAAACAAGAAATTTGCATTCGTTAAATTAAATAAGGCAAATCCAGCAATAGATGTTGCCACCAAGCTGGGGATGATATAAAATGACAACACAAACATTAACACAAATGCCAAATTCGCATATACCAACAAGTGAAAGAGATATGGGAAAAGTAAAACCGGGAGATTTGGTACTATTAACGATAGAATCTGGAGATGCCCAATGGGCATTATTTGAAGGTATTAATTACAGCCCAGGCAATATAAGAGATTATTTTCTTGTTCAAAGTGGAGCAGGAAGTCTTGGTGACAGAAGTGTAATATCACAATATGTGCAAGAGAGATTATCACATAAATATGATAATCAAAGAGGAATAGTTCTAATTGGGGATTTTCAACATTGGGATTATCAATCAACAGGCGCGGCTTATTCAGACAAAGCTAAATTACTAAAGCAAGCAGGCCTATGGCAAGAATCAGAATCACTAGCCGAGGTTAAAGCATAAAATGGGTAAGTCAATCATATCACAGGCAAGAGGGCATGGAAGCTTAACCTATCAGGTTAGAAAAAAAGCATTTATTTACAAAATAAAATATCCCTCAGTTGAAGGCGAGGCTGAAATCTTGGACATACTTCACTCAGCAGCACACTCTGCGCCTCTTGCAAAATTAAAAGTTCAGAAGGAAATATTTTATATTCCTGCATTTAATAACGCAGTTGTTGGTCAGAAGACAAAAGTCGGTGGTGTTGAGGTTAAAGATGGAAACATACTAATGTTAAAGGATATCCCAGCAGGCAGCAACATATTCAACATCGAGGCAAATCCAGGCGATGGTGGAAAGATTATAAGAGCAAGCGGAATCAGTGCTCTTGTTTCAAAGAAATTAGAAAACAACAAGATTACAGTCCTAATGCCAAACAAGAATGAGATTACATTCAGCGGGGATTGCAGGGCAACGATAGGTACAATTGCGGGTTCTGGAAGAGTTTTGAAGCCATTCGTAAAAGCCGGCAGAATGTTCTACAAGATGAAAGCAAGAAACAAGCTTTGGCCAAGAACCTCTGCAGTAAAAATGAACGCAATAGACCATCCATTTGGTTCTGGCAGAGGAAAGAGAATCAAATCTAAGATTGCAAAGCGTAACGCACCTGCCGGAGCAAGAGTTGGGCACATTAGACCAAGCAGAACGGGGAGGAGAAAGTAATGGCTGAAGACATAATCATAAAATCAAAGGAACTTTTCTATAGAGGCAAGTCTTTTGATGTTCTAAAAGCTTTAGAAGTAAGAGAAGTAGCAAAATATCTTCCTTCAAGAAGCAGAAGGTCTGTTTTAAGGAATTTCCAGGTAATAGAACAGTTCATAAAAAGATGTGAAGCAAAACTCGCAAAGAAAAAGAAAATAAAAACACATCTTAGGGATATTGTAATTGTTCCAAAGTTGGTTGGAATGACTATAGGTATATACAACGGACAAAAATTCAATGACACAACTATAACTCACAACATGATTGGTCACCGATTGGGAGAATTCTCTCTTACAAGGCAGAAAGTACAACATGGAGCACCGGGCATTGGTGCAACAAAGAGCTCTGCGGGAGTGCAAAAGACATAAAATGGCAGAGTTAAACAAAATGGAAACAAAACAGGAAGTAAAGAAAGTAGAAGAGAAAAAGGTAGAAGTAAAAGTAGAAAATAAAGTTGAAGAAAAGAAAGAGCCAAAGAAAGAAGTGAAAGTTGTCAAAAAAGATGAGGCAATCACAAAAGGAAGCAATCTTCACGCTTCAATGAAGCAATGTATGTATATTTGTAAGTTCATAAAAGGCAAATCGATTGACGATGCAATAAAAGACTTGCAGGATGTTATTTTATACAAGAAGGTCATACCTTTCAAAGGAGAAATTCCTCACAGAAAGGGAAAGATAATGTCCGGAAGATGGCCAATAAATTCCTGCAAGATATTTATTCCAATACTAAAGACCTTGAAAGGAAATGTTCTTGTAAATCAAATGGATTTGGACAAAACAAGAATTTATTTTGGAGCTCCATGTTACGCTTCACGCCCTTCAAAGAAAGGCGGCGGAAGATTCAAGCGTGCAAATCTAGTTTTAAAAGCAAAGGAGATGGCTAAATAACATGGAAGAAAAAAAGTTTGTAGCATTCAAGAAAGAAGAGCTGGGAGTTAGAGAGTATATTAAGAACTCATTGGGCAAGGGCAGAATAAGCAATGTCGCAATAGAATTTACTCCAGTCGGTGAAAAAATAATCATTGCAACGAGCAAGCCAGGTTTGATAATTGGAAGAAAGGGAGAAAGAATAGAAGAATTGACAAAGGTTCTAAAGAAAAAATTTCACCTAGATAATCCGCATATAGAAATAAAGGAAATAACAAACCCAATTCTTGATGCACAGCTTGTTGCTGATGAAATCGCCCTTCTTTTGGAGAGATTAGGAGCCCTAAAGTTCAAGGTAATTGCTTATAAAATGATTACACAAATAATGAAGGCGGGAGCAATGGGGGTTGAGCTTGTTTTGTCGGGTAAGCTTCCATCCGAAAGAGCAAAATCCTGGAGATTTGCCCAAGGCTATTTGAAGAAAACCGGAGATCCCGCAAAAGTTGTAGACAGAGCAATGTCACAGGCTCTTACACTTCCAGGAATTGTCGGCATAAAAGTTAGCATTCTTCCTCCAGAGGCGCATATCCATGACAGGATAGTCATTGATGACGCATTAAGGGCAAGGCTAAGGGCATTCTCTGAAGAAAAACCAGAAGAAAAAATAGATGAAAAAGAAACGAAGAAGAAAAAATCGGCAAAATCAACAACTAAAAAGAAAACTAAGAAGAAAGCAGAGAAAGTTGCGGAGGAAAAGAAATAATGGTGCTTTTAAGATTCAAAGATATTGCAAAGATGCCTCAGAAAGACAGAGATGACAAGATGAAAGAATTAAGGTTCGAGCTTGTCAAAGCAGGCGTTAGTGCAAACAAAACCAACGCAAAAACCAAAGAGATTAAAAGGGCAATTTCACGCCTTATGACACTCAACAATTCCGTCAAGGAGGCGTTGAATAAGAAATAAATATGAACATAGACGAAAACACATCATTCGGCCTTCCAACGGAGGCATCAGTGTTTGAAGAGATCGCTAAGGGAGAACAGAAGATAAAGATCTCGACCGTAGCAAGAAGATACGGCAAGATCACCACCCTAGTGTCAGGGTTTGATAAAAACTTCGACATAAAGGGAACGGCAAAGCATCTTAAGGAAGTGCTTGCTTGCGGCGGAACCGTCAAGGACGGTGTAATCGAGCTGCAAGGAAATCACCGTAAGCAGGTAAGGCCCCTGCTTGTAAAAATGGGCTTCCCTGAAGAATCAATCAGCGATTAAAACTCAGAAAATGACAAAAGCAAAAGAAGAAAAAGTTAAAAGCGAGAATGCGCAGAAAAGCGCCGAGAAAAGTCTAGTTGGAACTTCAAAGATTCCAATTTCCGTAAGAGGAAGAACATTTGAAGGATTTGTAACTAAAAAGTTTCCTAAAAGAGTTGTCGTAGAATTTGAGAGAACAGTTTATGTTCAAAAATATGAAAGATTCTACAAGAAGAAAACAAGATTGCATGCAAGACTTCTAGATACCATGGCTAACGAGATTAACATAGGAGATTATGTAAGGTTAAGAGAAACACGCCCATTGAGCAAGATAATTCATTTCATAGTTCTCGGCAAAGTCGCGAGTAAAGACAAGGGAGAAAATAAAAAATGAAAGCAATAACAGCCAGAGCAACTAGGGGATTGCAGATTGGAAGCAATGTTATAGCATCAGACAATAGCGGAGCAAGAATAGTTAGAATAACTGGAGTAATTCATGGCAAGACAAAGAGAGGAAGACATCAGTATGCGAAGATTGCTGATTGGGTTAAAGTTTCAGTAAGATTAGGAAAACCAGAAATGAAAGGACAACTTTTTGATGCTGTAGTAATTAGGCAGAAAAAACCTTACATGAGAAAAACAGGAGAGCGAGTTTGCTTTGAAGATAATGCTGTTGCTTTGATGAAAGACGACAAAGGAAATCCAAAAGGAACACAAGTCAAGGGTCCTGTCGCAAGAGAAGTTCAAGAAAGATGGGGGCAAGTTGCTAAAATAGCACAATTCGTACTATGAACTCTGAACAAAGACATTCCGCTGAATCAAAATTGCTAAGCCTATTGAAGGGCGTTGTAAATTTGTTCAAACCATCAATTTCTTCAACTAACAACGTCAATCAGATAGACGCAGGTAAGTATTCTAGAGAATTTTACAATTCTCAACATAATTTTATGTCTTCCCAAAATAATGCTTACAACAGAAAGAACTCGAATTATCACAGGAGGATAGGATGAAACAAAAATTTTCAACTCACTGGCTTTCAAGCACTCAGCCAAGAAAGCAGAGGAAATTCATAGCAAATGCTCCATTGCATGTCAAGCATAAGTTTTTAAGCGCTAATTTGTCAAAAGAATTAAGGAAAAAGTATGCTAAGAGGAATCTTCCCCTCAGGAAAGGGGATGAAGTGCTTATCATGCGAGGCGCCTTCAAAAAGAAAAAGGCCAAAATAACTTCTGTAGACTTGAAAAAAACTCGAGTAACACTTGAAGGAATGCAAAGAGCAAAGAAAGACGGCTCAAAAGTGAATGTATTCTTCCATCCAAGTATTCTTCAAATTCAAATCTTGAATCTCGACGACAAGCAAAGAGTCGCTGCGATTAACAGAAAACAGCAAATAAAGACAGAGACAAAATCAGAAGTCAAGGAGAAAAAATAAAATGCATCAAACAAGACAACAGGCAACAACAAGATTGCCGATAAAAAGGAAAGGAACAAAATATGTAGCAAGAGCTTCTTCTGATTTAGAAAATTCTGTTCCAGTTGTTATTGCTATAAGAGACATTCTAAAACTGGCGAAAACAAAAAGAGAGGTAAAAAAAATGATAAATCAAAAAATGCTGAAGATAAACGGCCGTGAAGTTATTGACCACAACGATTCTATCAAACTTTTTAATATTTTTGAAGCAGGTAAAACTTATATCTTAAAACTTTCGCCAACAAGAAAATTCTTTTTTGAGGAAACAAAAGATTCCAAGGAAAGATTATGCAAGGTCATTGGAAAGAAGGTTCTCTCAGGAAAAAAAGTTCAGATTAATCTTCATGATGGCACAAACGTTTTTGGCGATAATAAAATAAATACCGGAGATTCAGTTTATCTTGACTTGTCCAATAAAATCAAAAGACATATTTCTCCGGAGAAAGGAAAGGAAGTTTTCGTAATCTCTGGAAGATATGAAGGCCAGCATGGAAAAATTGCGGATGTCCAAAACAAAAAAATGCTAATTAAATTCAAGGAGAATTCTTCGACTTTGGACTTGAAGAATTTAATCATACTATGAACACTAAAAATCCCATGAGAAAAGTAAAGATAGAAAAAATTATTCTTAGTGCTGGTGCAACAGGAGACAACTTGGTAAAGGCAAAAAAACTTTTGGAGATGGTAAGCGGTAAAAAGGCCCAAATTTTAACATCTGTAAAGAGAATACCTGAGTTTGATGTTCGTCCAGGACTTGAAGTTGGAACTAGAGTTACATTAAGAGGAAAGGAAGCAATAGAAATTTTGAAGAGACTTTTAAGTGCAATATCTAATGAGATAAAAGAGAAGCAGGTATCAGCTAATCATTTTTCATTCGGGATAAAAGAATATATTGAAATTCCAGGAATAGAATACCAAAGAGATATTGGTATTCGAGGATTTAACACAACAGTTGTTTTTTCAAGAGCAGGTGGAAGAGTTAAACTGAAGAAAATAAAAAAGGGAGTAGTTCCAAAGAGGCAACATGTCTCAAAAGAAAAAATAATCAACTACATGACTGAGGCCTTCAAAACGAAGTTCAAAACAAAATGACAGCAAGCGATTGGAACAAGGTATTGAAACAGCTTAAAAACAAGCCGGTTATAATGCAAAAATTCATAAGGCATTGCAAGCCAAAGGATAGAAAATCTGGTATTGCAACAAAGAAATGTGAGCGTTGCGGCAGATTTGGCGCCCACCTAAGTCAATATAATCTAAATTTATGCAGACAATGCTTCCGCGAGATAGCAGAAGAGATTGGCTTCAAGAAGTATAACTAACATGTCACAAGATGTAATTGCAGATGCACTGAATAAAATGCTTAATGCAGCCAAGGCCGGCAAAACGACACTCTCAGCAAACAGGCATTCAAAGCTTCTGCTTTCTGTTTTGGCGATAGCAAAACTAAAGGATTATGTAAAGAATTACAGAGTTGAAAAAAATGTGCTTAACATTGAGCTGGGCAAGCTCAACTTCTGCAAGGCAATAAAGCCAAGATTTGTTGTTCAGGTTGATGAGATAGAAAAATATGTCAAGAGATATCTTCCTGCAAAAGATCTGGGGGCAATAATAATCTCAACCTCTC
>Ga0315288_10007862_pt1 | contig 13499 bp, 9 predicted proteins | sample YL17G11_20_MG_FD_203454 | JGI IMG/M metagenome (GOLD analysis project Ga0315288, IMG submission 203454) | Sediment microbial communities from Yellowstone Lake, YNP, Wyoming, USA - YL17G11_20 | ecosystem: Environmental > Aquatic > Freshwater > Lake > Sediment | place: USA: Wyoming | collected...
TTCTCGGGTTCCTGGTCATCGGGTTCGACCGAGATGTACCTGACGACAACCGCCAACAACAACGAAGCCTATCGCAGGCTCACTGACGGCCGGCTGGTGCTGGTGCTGAAAGAGCAGAACAAGAAATGGGAACTGTCCGTCGAGCAGAGCGGCAAGTCGGCAAGGGACTTCTCGGCCGACGCGGCGATTGCCGAGTTCGAAGCGATGCTGCCGGTCTACGAGCAGAACCCGGGCTTTCGCACCGCGCTGGGCAACCAGCGCGTGATGTTCGGCGCGCAGTCGATTTCCCAACTGCTGGCGCTGGCCATCTGGAGCGGGTTCGGCGGCCGGGGCTGGGAGGAGAAGCGGTCGTTCACGTCCGGGAACAAGCCGGGCGACAAGCTCTTTTCGGAGATGGTATCGATTCTCGACGACCCGACGAACCACAACGTCTACCGGATGCCGTTCGACTTCAAAGGCATCGTGCGGAAGACGTTTCCGCTGGTTGAGCGGGGTGTGTTCAAGGCTCTGCTGTATGACAGCGCCACGGCCGCGAAGTACGGCCGGAAGCAGACCGGTCACGACCTCGGTTCGGGCGACTTCGTGTTCGCGGCGGGCGCGGGCAGACCGGGTATGGCGGAGGGCCGGAAGCTGGCCGGCGACGCGCTGTTCATTCCCCACCTGCACTACATTCACCTGCCGGACCCGGCCCGGGGCATGTTCACCGGTTCGTCCCGGTTCAACGCCCGGCGGATTGCGGGTGGCGAGTTCACCGCGCCGATGTGCTCAACCCGGATTACCGACACAATCCCCAACGTGCTATCGCATGTCGTGGCGGTGGCGTCCAGGTCGGTGCTGTTCGACGTGTCGGCGACCTATGGCCGGCGCACACCCGAAGCGGTGAGCGTGCCTGAGTATCTCATCTGCGACAACGTCCGGATTAACGACGTGGCGGACGGGTTCTAAGGCGAAGTCAGAAGTCAGAGGTAAGCGGAAGGTCCCGACTCTGACCGCGAAGACCGAATTGCGCGGCAAGGGAATCGTGCTGCGCCCGCTGCGGAAGAGTGACGGCGACGGACTCTACCGGCATATCCGGGACCAGAAGATCGCCCGCTGGCTCTTGAACCTGCCCCGGCCGTACCGGCGCAAGGACATGGACGAGTTCCTGAAGCGCGCGGCGAAGAACACGAAGTCCGGGCTTTGGCATTACTTCGCCATCCGGCGACTTGACTCGGATGAGCCGATTGGCATGGTCGGAGTGCACCGCAATTCTGCCGAGTCGCCGGGCGCGGATATCGGTTACTGGCTTGTGCGTTCGCATTGGGGTCAGGGCATAATGACCCAGGCCGTGAGACTCGCTGTCGGCTATGCCTTTGACAAACTGCGCCTGCACCGACTGAGCATCAGCCATTTCGAACCGAACGACGCCTCGCGCCGGGTGATTGAGAAGTGCTGGTTCCGGCGGGAAGGCATGTCCCGGGAAGTGATGTTCCGTGGCGGCAATTGGCTGAACCTCGTCAACTACGGCCTGCTCGAACCCGAGTACCGCCGGCTGCCGGCAGCACAGGCCTGACTCGGCGCTCGCGGACAGTACCGGACTTCCGCCTTCGTCGGCGGTTTCATGTTCCGTAATCTGTGGTTCCGCTTGACACTTTCCGGTTCCGGCCTACACTCTGGATTGTGAAGAGAGGTGTTGGCATCGTCCTCGCGTTTCTTGCGCTGGCCGCTTATCTGCAGGCTCAGGTCGAGAGCCTGCCTGCGCCGGTGGTGCATGCGAACTCATTCGAGATTCTGTCCAACAGTCGCTATTCGGTTCACTCCGGGTTCACGAGTTCGCTGCCGCGCCAGGTGGTGTCGAACGTGCTGTGGGCGATGAACCGGGTGCCGCACCTGGGCAGCTATCGTGAGTTCTACGTGGCAACGCCGACGAACGTCTACCGGTACGATTCTGCCGCGCACGCGCTGGTCGTGCACTTGAGCGGTGACCATCGGTACAACTCCGGTTCGTCCTACGAAGTCGGCATCGCCTGCGAACGACACGAGGAAGCTGGCTTCGCGATACAGGCCGGGCTGCTTGCCGGCACGGCGTTCTGGAGCCCGGACAGCGCGAATGTCGCGACCTGTCCGATGGAATACGCGACGAACTGGGCCAATAGCCACTGGAATCCGGCTGAGCCGATCAGGATGGTAGATGTCATCGGCCGGGGTACCACGACCGGGCTGACGACCGTGATTCAGGCTCGGTCCTCGGATTCGACACTGCCATGGCCCCGGGTTACCGGCACGGATACGCTAGAGGTGCTCCTGGCCGGGCTGCAGCAGGACTCGGTGTTCAGCGCGGACAACCTTTCCCGGGATGAGATTTCCCAGGTGCTGTGGGCCGGCTACGGCGTCACGCCCCATCTCGCCTACAACAACAATCGCGGCACGACCATTCCTTCGGCGGCCGCCATGTACTACCTTACCCAACAGATATTCGTGGCTGCGGATACTGCGGTGTTCCGCTACAACAACCGTCTGCCGCCCGGCACCGGCCTGAGGACCAGCGACCACCGGATCGAGCTCGTGATGAGTGGTGACCGCCGCCCGCAACTGCGCGCGGCCAGCAGCCGAATACCTTCAACGGCGCCCGTCTACATCGTGGTCTGCGTGACCGATACCATCAGATACCGGGACAAGCAGGAAGCTGGCTACGCAGGGCTCCAGTATCTGCTGCAGGCCGCGAGTCTCGGGCTTAGGGGATTTCTGACTGCGCCGATAACGCCGGCGGAAGGCTCGGCGATTCGCACTGCCCTGGGCATCCCGGGTGCCTTGCCCGTTATCGTCTTCGCGTGCGGCACTCCGGCAACCGGATTTCAGGAAGCGGAGCGGCGGTTCGACCCCTCGGTTCGGCTGGCGGTTTCCGGCGGACGTCCGCCCATGCATATCCAATATTCACTGGGCTGGTCACCGGCCGGGCGGCTGGTCATCTATGACCTGGCCGGAAGACCGGTCCGCGAGTTCGGTCTGTCGCCGCAGACTAGTGGTCCGCACCGGTTTGACTGGAACGGCGCGACCGAGTCCGGGCGTCTGATACCCTCCGGGGTCTACGTCGGCCGACTGGAAGCCGCCGGTTCAACGGCTTCAGTCCGGTTCGTTCTCTCCCACTGAGAAACAGGAGTCAGTATTAGCGCCACGCCGCCGGGGCCCGGGATTCTACACCGGGCGCTCTGGAGCCTGCTGCTCGTACTCCCGACAGTGGCGCCGGCACTGCCCAACCTTGTCGGGTTCTCCGGAGCGCCGGGTACCGCGGGTTCGTGTGCTCTGCACTGTCACGGTACGAGCGGCGGTTCGATTCTGGTCTCCGGTTTTCCGGGGCAGTACGTCCCGGGCGACACCTACCGGGTTCGCATCAGCTACCACGGGGGAGACGCAATCAGCAACTTCAATGCTTCGGTGCGCCGGGCGAATGACACGCCGAATGCAGGCGCAATCCTCCCGGGACCAAACCTGGAGCTGTACAGTGCGGAAACCGACACAGTGGGTATCCACTTCATCGCCGCAGACCAGGACAGCGGCTGGTTCCTGTGGATTGCGCCGGCGCCGGGTTTCGACAGCGTGGAGCTCTACCTCTCAGGAATGCAGGGAACTGCGTTGGAAGGTCCCAGCACGCTGATTCGACTGGTCGCGGCCGAGTCGCCAGGCGCGGTTTCGGAGAATCCGGGCAGCAACCCGGTTCCGGTGAGGTTCGAGCTCCTGAATCGCCTGGTCGGAGACCACTTGATTCTGCGCTGGCAGAGCCCGCGAGCGCAGACCGTGCGCATCAAGATCATCGAACCGTCCGGCCGACGAATCACCACCCTGCTCGATGGCGCGCAGTCGGATGGCGAAGAGTGCCTGCTCTGGCAACCGGTCGACCGGCAGGGCGGCGCGCTGGCACCAGGCAGCTACTTTGCCGTGCTGACTGCAGGTTCCTCAAGACTCACCCGGCGGTTCACGGTTGTCCGCTGACCGTCCTCATCAATTCGTGGGGAATCACTCGGACACTGCAACTGGGACTCAGGCGCAGGCCCGGCAGAAGACGCGCGTACTCTACGACCGGTTAAGCCGGGTCTATGGCATCGTCGCGACGCCATTCGAACGCCGGCACAAGAGCGCCGGTCTCGAGAGACTGCGTGTTGCCCCGGGTGAGCGAGTGCTGGAAATCGGATTCGGCACCGGGGACCTGATTGTGTCTCTTGCCCGGCTGGTCGGCGAAACCGGCCGGGTCAGCGGTATCGACCTGTCGGACGGCATGCTCAGCATTGCGCAGCGGCGGGTCTTGCGCGCCGGGCTGTCGGACCGCGTGAGACTCGAGCAAGGCGACGCGGCGAATCTCCCCTTCGCCGCCGATTCCTTCGATGCCGTGTTCATGAGTTTCACGCTGGAACTGTTTGGCCCGACGGAAGTACCGGCAGTCCTGTCCGAGTGCCGGCGCGTGCTGCGCGCGGGCGGGCGCATCTGCGTGGTGGCGATGTCCCGGCTCGGCCGGCAGAACTTGATGACTAGGTTGTATCGTTGGGCGAATCAGCGGTTTCCCACGATGGTCGACTGCCGTCCGATTCTGGCAGGAGATGCCGTCACAGCGGCCGGGTTTCAGATTCGCGAATCGGCAGTCGCGACCCTCGTCGGTCTGCCGGTTGAGATTGTGCTGGCATTGAAGGTCTGACCCGGGGAAGACGCCGCACGCCGGCATCCCGGGACACTCGGACGCTAAACTGAGAGGCGGGCTTGCGCCCGCCTCTTTCTGATTGTCGTTTCAACTAGCGCGTGACGACCACCTTCTGTTCGAACCGGTCGGTTGCGGTTTCGAGTTTGTAGAAGTAGATTCCGGCGGATACGTCCCGGCCATCGTTCGCTTTGCCGTCCCAGACCAGGGAGTAGCGTCCTGGTTTCAGCGACGACTCAACGAGGTCGCGGATGACTCGGCCGGCCGGGTCATAGACCTTCAGGGTCACTTTCCCGGCGCTCTTGACGCTCCAAGCGATGTTGCCCGCCCCTTGGAAAGGATTGGGGTAGGCGACAAACCGGGTGTTCTCCAGAATGGCGCTTCGGCCTTCTTCTTCCGCGATGCCGGTCGGGTCGGTCGTGACATAGGCAATCGCCCGGCCCGCGGCAATCGGTGCGCAACCGCGATTGTACGACCCATCATAGAGGGCCTGGATGGCTATCGTGCGCCCCGGGTCCTCGATGCCCAGGGTTGAACTGCTGTAGCCGTTCGCGGTCTGGTATTGAACCAGGATGTCGTTGTTGCCGGAAGGCGTGGTGACGGTAGTATCGTAGAAGATGATTTCGAACTTCTCCCGGATGGAACTCTGACTCCAGTACTCCACGCTGTCCCATTCGAAGACGAGCCGGTGGTTGGTCGCGTCGTGGTACCAGTAGACGTAGCCGCCGCCGTCCGGGGCCGGGCTCAGGTCGTCCCAGTTGCCGCAGACCATGCCGGGCGGCGTGCCCGAGCCGGGCAGTGGCGTGTTGCTGTAATTGGGGGTCGTGTTGTTCCCCGGGCAGATCCAGCCATCCGCGCTGATTGAAATCTGGGTGTAGCGCTGGCCGTAGAACTTGAACGGACCGAACTCGGTAGGCAGGTTCAGGAGCAGGACGACGTCGTTCTGAGTATAGGTGAGACGGGTCCCGACCGAGTTGATTTCCATCCAGTTGTAAGTCGGCTGGGAGGGATACCCGGCATCCACGTCGTCGTAGGCGTAGTAGAGCGCCGGGGCGCGCGGGCCATCGGGTATCGGGTCGACCGCGCGCAGCTCGCCGACCACGATGTTGAACGCCTGGGCGCAGACGTAGCCGCCGTCCGCGGTCAGATGAAGGGTGCACGGAATCGGCGTCTCAGGTGCAATCGAACCGCTCGCGTAGACCGTGAAGCGGTCAGCCGGGTTGCTGGCGCTGTCGCCGCGGCTAATCTGGCCGTAGTCAGCGAGTGAATCCAGAACCTGGAGCCGCGCATCGCCCGAGCGCAAGACCGCACGGCAGTTATAGCCGTGGCCGCCACCGGTATTGGCGAGCCGGACTTCCAGGTCTGCGGTTTCGTCCGGGTCGATGCGGCCGTTGTTGTTGCCCGAGGCGGAATCGCGAATCATCACGGTTCGCCGGACCAGCACCGGTGCGCCGACCACAAAGGAGACCAGCGAGACCCAGGAAGAGTCCAGCGCGTCCTTGCAGACCAGCGAACACCGAAACGTGTAGCCGTTGGACAGGCCGGTGTTGACGTGCAGGCCGAAGCCGTCGCTGCCCGTGTATGCCGAGTCGCCCGGGCCGATGTTGCCGAAGCTCTTGGCCGAGTCTGTAACCTGGACATTCGAGTCGTGTGCGCGCAACTTCGCGGTCACCGAGTTGGCGGTGAGCGTGCCCCAGTTCTTGACCCAGGTCGGGATTTCCACGGTCTCGCCCGGGTTCAGGATGCCGTCGCCGTTGCCGCCCGGCGACGCGTCGTCAATCGTCGAGCGCAGCCAGGAAATGAAGCGCGCGGTCGAAATCACCTGGCAGGTGCCAATGTACAGGGAGTAGTTATGGGCATTCACGGTCACGCTCATCGGGCCCGGCGTCACCGGCGAGACATCAAGCGTTACCTCACCGCTGGAATTGGTCGTGCCACGGGCAAAGACCTCAGTACCCTTGCGGCACAGGACGGTTGCACCCTCAATCGGCACCGAACCCGGGCCGGTGACCGTTACCGGGAACTGGATGTGGCTGCCGATGGTAATCGCCGCCGGATGACTGACGTTGCAGGCGGACTGTTCTGCGGTCCAGAGCGGCGTCTCCGGGTCGCCGATAAGGCACAGGTCATAGATGCAGTAGCGCTGCTCAGCGTACTGGTAGTTGGAGTCGGCCCAGGGCGACCAGTAGGCCTTGGAGAAGCCCAGCGCCTCCCCGGTATGCGGCATGCCGTGGTCGAAAACACTGGAATAGAATGTCGTATCCAGCCGTTCGGACGGCCCGGGTACGTAGCCGCCACCCGGCCCGATGGCGCCGTAGCCGTACCGGGTGTTCATGATCGTCGCCACACAGCCGCCGCCGACCCGGTTGACCATGTGCTCGGCCAGGCAGTCGCCGTTCGGCACCCAGTCCCAGGCCGCGCAGTCACAGGCGATGGAAATCGCGATGCCGGTCTTGCCGCCGTTCGTCATCGCGTCGGCATCCGCGGAATTGAAGAATGGGTTCGAGCCCATGTAGATGCCGCTTTCATTGCCGTGACCGCTCCACTGGCCCATGCCGACGCCGGCGTTCATTGAGTCCACGACCGCCTGACGCGACAGCGTGCCGGTGCGTTCATAGAGCCGCTGATCGGACCAGCCGGTCGGAGTCATCCGGGCAATCGACTCCTGCAGCGGCCGCTCCTCGTAGCTCGACCAGAGGATGGCGGTCGGCAGAATCATCTTTTGGACGAACCCGGACGGAGGGTCCATTTCGTACCACATTGTCTTGTCCACGAAGTTCTGGGCGTTCGCCACATTGTAGACCGGGGCCCGGCCGACATAGACGTCCGAGCACATGTCGGTATTGTCCGCGATTTCACCGTAGGTGTGGTTGTTGTTCGCGTCCCAGGTGCCATCCAGGCCGGCGTAGTACAGGTCGCAGGGTTCGTCGCCTTCGCCGCAATTCCCCATTCGGGTCGGGACGATGTTCTGGCCGCTGCTGTTGTGGTCACCCTGGCCGCCGAGCAGGACGTACATCGTGCCCCAGGTCGCGTGGGCATCGATGATGAAGTTGCGGACCTTCTCCTGCAGGTCGTAGCCGGTGTAGTTGGTGCCGATCCATGAGACCAGGACCACCGTACCGGGTACGCCCTTCAGGGTCTTCCAGTCGGCCAGACGCTGAAATACGGTATCCATCGGCGCTTCGGTTATCACGACGTAGTCGTAGGTGCCCGGCGGCAGCGTGCTTGTAGTCGAACGGCTGATGCGCGGGGCAAACCGGTCCACATCCCCCGGGTTCACCACCATCGCCCGTACCGCATTGCCGAACACTTCCTGTTGACGCCGGGTCGCGACCCGGGCGTCAACCCGATTGTCGGCATAGCTCAGACGATAGGCCAGCCGGGTCGCCAGTTGCAGCCGGCCGGTGGCCGGCACGTAGCGCACGGGAAACAGCTCGACATAGACCATCGTGTAGCCGCTCGTCCGGCCCTCGCCGGTGAGCCGAATCTTGGTCTCCGGAAAAGGACTGCTCAATGCATAGATTGCCGGGTCGGGCGGATAGATGGTCGGGCTGAAGCTCTCGCCGGCTCTCGGCAGGCGGACGTCGGGCTGGGATGGCGCAATCCGGAAGTTGCCGGGCAGGTCGGTCCATTCCTCGGCAACCAGCTCGACGCCGGTCGGCTCGGCGCCGGCCGGTATGAGCACCGCCTGGCGCACGTGGGGCAGGCGCGGCGCGCCGGGCTGCACCAGCGAAAGAACGCCGGGCAATTCAACAATATCATAATCATTGGCCTTGGAGAGTATCACGTCTCGGAGGTCATAGGACAAGGTTCTGGTCATGGAGCCGGCAAACAAGGGCACGGCAGCCATCATCAGTATTACCAACAGCAGTTTCTTCACGTTTCCTCCTTTGGAAAGTCAAGAATGGTAGCACCCGGCAGGTAGCAGGTCAAGCGAAATGTGGGAATAGCCGGTCGCGGCCGGCACCGGAAGTGCAGGCCGCGACGGAAGCTTGTGGCCGGTACCGGCTAATTCACGTAGAAACCAACAGTGAGTGCGCCGGTGCCCAGCGCGTTGTTGGTGTAGCCGTCGCTCGGGCCGGGCGTGTTGTAGCCCTTGCCCTTGGCGCCGCCGCCCAGGAAGCGCCAGTTGATGAAACCGGTCAGCGCGTCATTGAACCTCAGACCATAGCGCACCGAGGCGTCGAGGATCGAGCCCTCGAACTTGAACTGGGCGCCATTGAATATCCGGTCCGAGGCATAGAACCCGTCAATCTCGGCGCCGAGGAACGACTGCCGCCCGAAGGGCAGGTGCAGGCGGGCCTTCAGAATCGGCACCGGGCCGACGTTCTGGGTAGTCCGGAACAACTTGCCGTCCTGCGAGGCGAAGCTGATGGACGCATCGCGGAACTGCAGCGACAGCCCGACCGAGAGTTCCTTCTCCGCTGCGGGGAGGAAGTCGTAGAGATAGCTCAGGCGGTAGAAGTCGAAGAAGTAGCGCAGGTCGACCGGCGTCAGCGCCGGGAAGACCAGGCTGTCGACCGTGACGTCCCGCAGAAAGAGCGCCTTCGTTTGCAGGTCCAGGGGCTGGTAAAGGAACGTGACCGTGTGGCGGTTGTGAATTCCCAGGTCGAGCGACAGGCGGCTGAACGGATACAGGTTCTCCTGCCCGCCTTCGTTGACATAGTCGAATAGTGTGCCGTTCTCGCCAAGTTGAATTTTGTGCGAGAGCACTTTGATGAATCCGATTTCGGTACCGGCGCGCAACTGCACCGGGTTCGCGGGGTCATTCAGCAGTGCCGCCGGCGCCGTGCTCAGCATCAGCAGAGCCGCGGCAATCAGCACTCTCGGAACAAGCATCCTGGTCATTGATACCTCCTCAGGTTTTTGTGTTAGTTAGACCCGACACAGCAGAACCCGATTCCGGAAACGACTCAGCAGTTCCGGTTGACTCCCGGCAAAGGCAGCTTAGACTTGGGTCGTGAAGTACCGTTGTCTTGACCACACCTCGGACCTGGGGCTGGAGATATTCGGCAAGGACCTGCCCGAGCTCTTCCGCAATGCCGGCTTCGCCCTGTTCGACAATATCGTTGACCTGTCGGCAGTCGTTGCGCGCGAATCGCAGCACATGGAGTTGCACTCGGCAACCCGTGAGGAGCTGTTTCTGGACTGGCTGCGGGAACTGCTGTTCCGGTTCTCCAGCGAGTACTTTGTGGTCAAGGAAGTCACAGACGTCCGAATCGCCAGGGGTCAGGAGCCAGGGGTCAGGGGACAGGGGAGCGGCGGGGAAACGAAGTCAGAAGTCAGAAATCAGAAACTAGAAGTCAGAAGTCCTGATCGCGAATGGTCACTGGAGGCGGCGGTCAGAGGCGAGAAGTTCGACCCGCAACGGCATCGGGTGAAGATAGAAATCAAGACCCCGACCTACCACATGTTCTCGATTACTCAGGATGCCAATGGCTACAAGGCCACGGTCATCTTTGATGTGTGAGCGACGCTTGACGCATGACGCCCAACGCGTGATGCGTTATGCGTCAGGGCAGGTTGATGTAGATGCTCGTTTCCGGCATCTGGGGGTCGGTCAGGGGTTCCAGCCGGAGATTGAGGTGGAGGTTGACCAGTTCCGAGATTTCCTCGACGACTTCATCCGGTGCGTCGTTGTGCTTGATGGTGGCCCGGGCATTCGGGCTGGGCGCGACGTAGCTCTCCGGACTGGTGTAGCCTTTGTCGCGCAGGAGTCTCATGAATTCCTCAGCCAGAGCGTCGTCATCCGAGAAGATGACGATCTTGTACCGGCTGCGGTCCAGACTGTCATCGGAAGGCTGCGGATTGCGGATTGCGGAATGCGGAATGGAATCCGCAGGCCGGGTCGTGTCGGGTGAAATCCGAGCCCCGGTATCGCGTGCCGGAGCGACCAGCGATTCCGGTTTCGGCGGCGTTCCGAGCGTGAAGTCGCCGATGAACAGGTTCTGTCCATTCTTGTCCTGTCTCACAAAGACGATCGCCTTCGCGTTCGGGGCGAAGCAGCCGAACTGAGCCGCGGCCGAGTCTTCATTGGTAAGCCGGGTCTCGAGACCGGTCCGGCGGTCAACAACGTAGAGGTTGCGGCGCTGATTCACGGTCCGGTCATAGAGCAGCATTTCGCCGTCCGGGGACCACGCCGGGTGACTGAAACTGCCGCGGTGTGGAGTGATCTCTTTGCGCTTCGAGCCGTCGGCCTGGATCAGGTAGAGCTTGGCCGCGCCTTCGTCGTCCGCGCTCACCAGGGCGATTTCCCGGCCGTTCGGGTTCACGGCAGGCTGGCGGTCAGCGGGTTTACTGGTGAGCCGCGCGCTGAGCTGTGAACTGCGACTGTAGCTGCGCAGCCCGTAGGGCGAGCGATAGATTATCTTCCGGCTGTCCCGGGCATAGGCCGGAGTCGCGCTCCATTTCGCAGCGTCCGTGAGCAGGCGGCCGGCGCGGCCGGTGTTGACATTGTACTCGTAGAGCGATGTGCCGGCGTTGAAGCAGATGCTTGTGCCATCCGGGGACCACGCCGGGTAGAAGACCGGGCTGTCGCCGCAATATGCCTGCTCCAGGCCGGTGCCGTCCGGCCGAATCAGGTACAGAGCGTCGCGCTTGTCGGTACTGCACCGGCCGTTGAAGGCAATCCGCGCGCCGTCCGGCGCAAGGCAGGGAACGATGGAGTGGTCCGAGGTGAAACCACGGGTGAGCGGCCGGATTCCGAGAAGCGCGGGTCCGACGACCGGCTGCGCCCGGACCGAAGTCAGCAGACAGGCGACCGACAGCAGACCCGGCAGCAGTCTGCGCACGGCTAGCCCCTGACTACTGCTTGCCTGTCAACCACTACCGACTACTCGCCACTTACTGTTTGCCGGACTTGACCGCCCGTCCGGTGTGGCGAGCCGTACCGCGCTGCATGCTCCACTTATCGGCCAGCGGCGCGCCGTCGCCCTGGAAGGCGAAGAGCGCGTCCTGGAACGAGCCGACATAGACCGTGCCGTCCGGAGCGATGACCGGCGAGGCGGGAATCCAGTCAAAGTCGCCGGAGCCGATCTGCTTCTGCCACTTCACCTTGCCGCCCGGCGTGAGGCAGTAGACCGTGCCGTCCTGGGCATGGACATAGACGCTGCCCTTGCTGTTGACCGCCAGGGTCGCGCGAATCCGGTCCTCAGCTTCAAAGAAGGTCCGGGCCGGACCGCTGGGCGGCTTGGCGCTGACATAGTAGTCGTCGCTCCCGAAATAGACGGTATTGTCCGGGCCGAAGACCGGCTCACAGTGGATTTCGTCTTCATCCTCGGTCGGCGTGCGCCAGACGATGCGCCCGGCCTTGGGTTCGAGCCGGTACAGGTAGCCGTCCATGTTGCCGGCGTAGATGTCGCCCTCCGGCCCGATGGCGCAGCCGAAGAACGGGTTGTCCTCTTCCTGGGCACCCTGGGCCCAGAGTTCCTTGCCGGCCGGGGACAGGGCATAGAGCGAATCCGACGGAACGTAGATCGTGCCGTTGGGACCGATGGTCAGGCCGTTATCCACTTCGTCGTGGGTCAGAAAAGTCCACTTGAGAATTCCCTGGCTGTTCAGGCAGTAGACCAGGCCGCTGTCGTCCGCACAGTAGACCGTGCCGTCGCCGCCGATGGCCGGCGCCGCGACCACCGGAGTCGCGGTCTTGTAGCTCCAGAGCAACTTGCCGTCCATGGTCAGGGCGTAGAGGTGCCGGTCCTCGCACGGGAAATAGACCGCGTTGTCCCCGAGCGCCGCCGCGCCGGATATCGCGCCATAGACCGTGTCCGTGCGTCCGGTCTCGTCGACTTCCAGGCTGGAGGGCACGCTGAAACGCCAGCGGAGCTTGCCGTCCGGCGCGAGCGAGTAGAACGTGCCGACTTCGTCGCCAAAATAGAGGTTGCCGCTTGGGTCGAGGGCCGGGGTACAGAACATACCGGCGGGAACCGGGAAGACCCACTTCGCCAGGCTCGGCAAGACCGCGAGCGTACAAGGTCTGGACCATTCGCTGCCCGCCGGGTCGCCGCCCACCGATGTCGCCTTCACCCGCAAGGGCATCGCGCCCACCTTCTTGTAGGTATGGTAGTTGTACACCTGGTCACCGCTGCGCGTCTGGTTGGTAACCACCGGGGGCGTACCGTCGCCCCAGTCAATCATGTATACGACGTCGCGCTTCTTCGGGTCCTCGGTCTTAAGCGATATCATCACTTCGGTAAAGGTGTCGCTCATCTGCGGACAGAAGGTAAGGACCGGGATTGACGGAACGTCGGGCCCCGCGCCGACCAGCGCGAGCAGAGTCAAGACGGCATAAGAATGCACAGATTCCTCCTCAGGTTTTCTTCAGACAGCAAAACTCTCGGCGCGCAGGGAGCGTCAGATACTTCGATGTCTGCGGCGCCATGGTACAGTCTCTTTCCGGGCTTAGTATATTTGTGCTCCCGGGCAGTGTCAAGCCGCGCACGCGACGAGTCGCCGGAGACAGTCCGGCCGGATTCGGCGCAGATACCAGGGACATTGCCGGGAGTTAGGACGAAGCCGGCGACTCGTCTGTTGTCCTTGACTTTCCCGGGTCTTCAGGTAGATTAACTCCATGCTCCCGAATCTGTTGCTATCGCTCGCGCTGGCCGGGACGTTCGACGTCACCGGGCAACTGGGCGCGAACGCACCGTTCGGCGCATTGGAGTTCAACCAGCGGGGCGGCATCACCGGCGGCATCGCGCTCGGGTACAACTCCGGCCGGAGCCGGTTCGAACTCCTGAACGAGCTCAGCCAGTTGCCGGGCAGCCAGCAGGCGGCCTACAGCCTGCTCAACTACCGGCTGGCGGCATCCTACCATCATGCCCTGACCATGAAA
>Ga0315288_10007864_pt1 | contig 13498 bp, 17 predicted proteins | sample YL17G11_20_MG_FD_203454 | JGI IMG/M metagenome (GOLD analysis project Ga0315288, IMG submission 203454) | Sediment microbial communities from Yellowstone Lake, YNP, Wyoming, USA - YL17G11_20 | ecosystem: Environmental > Aquatic > Freshwater > Lake > Sediment | place: USA: Wyoming | collected...
ACGAGCGCGAGCATGTTGATGCTAAACCCCGATTGCAGCGGCGTGTACTTGAGCAACTGATTGATGACGGGCTGCGTGTCCGCGCCGCGTTTCAACTCGACGATGATGCTCATCCCCTGCCGATCCGATTCGTCGCGCAGATCGCTGATGTCTTCGATCTTGTGATCGCGCACGAGATCGGCAATGCGTTCGATGAGCGACGCCTTGTTGACTTGGTACGGCAGTTCGGTGATGACGATGCGCGCTTTGCCGCCGCCGGCTTCCTCGGTGTGAATCTTGCCGCGCACGACGATGCGGCCATTGCCCGTTGCGTACGCTTGCTTGATCCCTTCGCCGCCGAGAATGATGCCCGCCGTCGGAAAATCCGGACCCTGGACGAATTTCATCAAGTCGTCTACTTCAACATCGTCAATCTTGTCCCAGTGTTCGATCAAGTAATTGATCGCGTCGATCAGTTCGTTCAGGTTGTGCGGAGGGATGCTCGTCGCCATACCGACCGCAATACCGGCGGCGCCATTCAACAAAAGATTCGGAACCTTGGCGGGCAGGACGCGCGGCTCCTTCATCGTGCCGTCGAAGTTCTCGCCGAAGTTCACCGTGCCGCGGTCGATGTCGAGCAGCAGTTCGTCGGCAATTTCGGTGAGGCGCGCTTCGGTGTAACGCATCGCGGCGGCGGGGTCGTCGTCAATGCTGCCGAAATTGCCCTGCCCGTCAATCAGCGGATAGCGCATCGTAAAATCTTGCGCCATCCGGACGAGTGCGTCGTACACCGCCTGATCGCCGTGCGGGTGATAGCGCCCCAGCACATCGCCGACGATGCGTGCGCATTTTTTGTACGGAGTGTTGTGGCGCAAGCCCATCTCGCCCATTGCGAACAGGATGCGGCGCTGGACGGGCTTCAAGCCGTCGCGCACGTCGGGGAGCGCGCGCGCGGTGATGACGGACATCGCGTAATCGAGGTACGCGTTCCGCATCTCCGTTCCGATTTCGATGGGTTTGACGGTGCCGATCTGTTGTTTCTCTTCTGCCATGAAATATTCTCCTGCGATTTGTCCGTGCCTATTATATCCCAATCCGAACAAAATTACTACTCGCAAAAAAGGAGCGATGGGGTGTCACAAAAAGGGAGCGATACGGAGATCGCTCCCTACGGTTTCCACTAGTTCTGTTGACTGCTATGGTAGCACACTCCCCGCGCGGCTACAAAGTGCGCGAGCCATCGCATGGCATTGACACGAGACGAGCAATCGGTTATACTTTTGGTAGAAAGGACGGTATAACCAAATGCAGAACGTCAAGACCGCTATCTCGATTCAAAAATCGCTCTTTGCGCAGGCGGAAACTCTCGCCCGCAAGATGAAGGTCTCGCGCAGTCGCTTGTTTGTGCTTGCGCTCGAAGAGTATCTCCAGCGTCAACAAAACCGCGACCTGCTTGCCAAGATCAACACCGCGTACGCGGATGAGCCAGACCGCGCCGAGCAAGTTCTCCGTCGCAAAGGCAAGCGCCATCATCGTCGCAGCGTGGAGGGCACATGGTAATCAATCAAGGCGACATTTATTGGATTGACTTTGACGAGCCCGCTGGGTCCGAACCTGGCTACAAGCATCCCCATGTAGTCGTACAGAACAATTTGTTCAATCGCAGTGAGATCAAAACCGTGGTCGTCTGCGCGCTCACCTCGAATCTCAAACGCGTCGATGCGCCTGGAAATATTTTGCTCGAGAAAAAGGAAACACATCTCCCCAAGGAGAGCGTGGTCAACGTGTCACAGATTTTCACAGCGGACAAGTCGCAATTGGACGAATACGTTGGCACACTTTCAGCCAAGCGCGTGCGAGAGATTCTTAACGGCGTCAAACTGGTTCTCGATCCGCGCGAGCCAGAATGACGAAAGCGGGTTTTTGCAGACACGCGTTGGGCGCGCTCTTATTTCCGAAAGATTAAGAGTATAATGTGTCTGCACGTCTAGTCCCTGGGTGTACGGCTCGTTCGTCTTGTGACTTCACAGGAGAAGTGAGCAAGTGACCATACGCGTTTTGCCGTTAGCCCAATTCAATTGCGGTATCTGGAAGGTCAAAGCACCTACTGGTTGGCGCGCGGTTTGAGCGCGTTGGCGGTAAGTGTTCTTTTGCGCTCAAAGACGAAGTGTTGATTCGCATTCGCCAAGACGCGGGAAACATCAGCGCGCGTCGCCGCGCGCACTCATCCGTTTGTTCGTGAGAGATTCGTAGACGTGGTGTTTGTGTTCTGCGCCTGGTGGAGAAAATATGCGCCAATTGACACACTAGTTATTGAGTGCTAGAATAATTGCCGAGGAGACTGCCGGATATGTCCCAGACCATCACACTTGACGAACTCATTGTGCCTGTCACGATTGACTATTTAGAAGAAGATAAAGTGTACCAAGTGAGCGTCCCAGCGCTGCAGGGTTGCCACGCTTGGGGCAAAACGCTGGATGAAGCCATGCAAGCCGTTCCAGGCAATATCAGAGCCATGCTGGAAGCCCGCCGTGCCAATGGCTCACCCATTCCGTCTCTGTTCGAACATGCCACCACCCAAACGCCCCTCGTGTTACGAATGGCGCTGGCGTGAAGTACCGCGAAAAAGACTTGCGAACTGGCACGCTGCGTACCATCTTGTCCGACTTGGAATTGACCATGCAAGACCTTGGCAAGAAATAGTGCTGTGCCTTTGGCGTGATTCACTGTTGCAGACATCGTTGCTCAGTAGACAGAAGGCAAAGTGAGCGACTGGCAACTTGGGCGTTCGTGTGAAAATCAAATTGGCGTGATGAAAGGAAAGCACCTGCTGTTTGGCGCGCGTGCGCGCGCTGGCGGTAGGAGTTGGCGGGGAGAGACGATTGGCGTATGCGTAAAGTGTTTCCAACCGCCGTTATGCCAGGAGGAGGATTATGCGTTCAGCCGTGTTAAATCAAGTCGAGGAAACTATCAGTCAGTTGTCTCGTCAGGAGCAATTATGGTTGATTGAGCAATTGGCTCACCATCTGCGGGAAGGAGCAATGAAACGGGATGCGCGAGGAAAGCCCGCTTTCAAAGACCAATTCGTCGCAATGGCATCAGACCCTCAAATTCAGATGGAACTGCAAAAGATTGATCGGGAATTCGCCATAACAGAAGCGGACGGACTAGCGGGGAAATGATGCCGATTCGTCGAGGAGAGATTTACTTTGTCAACTTGAGCCCTGTGAAGGGACGAGAGCAAGCCGGTCAACGGCCCGTACTCGTCCTGTCCATAGATGAGATCAACCAATTACCTCTTGTGGTAACGGTAGTCGTTGGAACCAAGGGAGAGAACCTCTCGCGTGATTACCCGACCAACGTTCGCGTATTGCCAGAAGAGAGTGGATTGCCAATGGAGACCGTGTTCCTGTGTTTTCAAATTCGTTCGTTGGATCCAAAACGGTTTCCAGAAAAAGCCGCGGGTCGAGCTACAGACGCGGCTTTGGAGAGGATTGAGACTGCTGTTTCGCACTGCCTTGGACTGTGACGAATGAGAGGAAAGTTAAAAAGGTTCAACCGAGAAATTGTTGCTTCTGCCGCAGGATGGTGATACACTACAGGTGACGTAACTCACCGTTGACGACGCTGTTTCTCAACAGGAAGAAGACAACATGACCGACTGGCAACTTGGGCGTTCGTGTGAAAATCAAATGGGCGTGATGAAAGGAAAGCACCTGCTGTTTAGCGTGCGGGCGCGCGTTGGCAGCGGTTGACTTTTGCTACAACGGTTGTATACTTGGATTTGTAAGACGATGATGAGAGGAGGCGCGATGAGTGCTTTGTATACCGTTCAAGTCCCAAGAGACATCCTCGACTCGGCGCGCTTGACTGTTCCCGAGTTGAAAGTGGAAATGGCTGTTTTGCTGTATTCGCAAGGGCGACTGTCCATTGGCAAGGCGCGCGAGTTGGCGGATATGTCGCTGTGGGAGTTTCGCCAGTTGCTTGCTTCCCGTCGCATTTCGCCGCATTATGATGTGGCTGATCTGGAGGACGACGTAGCCACGCTCAAGCAAATGGGACGATTATGATTGTCGTCGTCAGCAACACTTCCCCGCTAACGAACCTTGCCGCGATTGGGCAATTCGACTTGTTGCGACGCCTCTACGGCGAACTGCATATTGCCAACGGAGTGTGGGATGAGTTGAATGCGAATGGCAAGCGCTGGCCTGGGGCAGATAACGTCGCGGGAGCAAATTGGATCGAACGTCATACCATACAGAACCAAGCGTTGGTTGATGCGTTGAGCAGCGATCTGGATCATGGCGAAGCGGAAAGTATTGCTCTGGCGAAGGAACTCAATGCCGCTTTGATTTTGATGGACGAGAAGGAAGGTCGTCGTGCGGCAGAGCGTTTGGGACTCCACGTGGTTGGAACAGTTGGCATCTTGTTGGAAGCCAAAGCAAAAAGAAAATTGTCCAGTGTTCGTCCACACCTGGATGCGTTGCGGCAGACCGCAGGTTTCTATCTGAGTGAGTCGGTGTATCAATCCACATTGGTTCTCGCGGGCGAAGACAAAGTCTGATCTATACGGATGAACTGCGCAATGCGGTGTCAAAGCCATTGACGTTGCTGAGTGATTGTACTATCCCCGGATGGCGTGATTCACTGTTGCAGACATCGTTGCCCAGCAGACAGAAGGCAAAGCGGGCGACTGGCAACTTGGGCGTCTGTGTGAAAATCAAATGGGCGTGATGAAAGGAAAGCACCTGCTGTTTGGCGCGCGTGCGCGCGTTGATGGCGGGTGCTTTTTTTGCGCGCATAGACGAAGGCAGAGCACAACGCCGCGCGCGCTCATTCGTTTATTCGTTGCGCGAAGCGATTCGTTGACGGGTTTATTGGTGAGAGATTCGTTGACGTGGTGTTTGGGGCGTGTTGGGTGTACGTGCGCGTGACGCGGCACAAACGATGATTGGAGGACGACTAAATGACTGATGTAAGCCAATGGCAAGTAATGCAAGACCCCATGGACGCGGTCAGAAATGCTGGAAACCTTTTACGGACTTACAGCGACAAGGCGCACTTTGTCTATGAATTTCTTCAAAATGCAAACGACGCTGGCTTGCGTAATGGCAGTGAGAAGAAAGTGAGTCTTAGTTTTCATTTACGAGACAGCACTACTCTCACCGTGATGCCTGGGGTGTCGAAGCGGCGGGATGGTTTAGGAATTTCTTGGAATTCAAGGAACGGGGTGCGGATAGCAATGTCTCGCGCTGGCTGCCCTCGTCTTGGTGGCTTGACTTTCTGGATCGCGCAAGCAAAGCAAGAGTCGTGATCGAGAGTGAGGAACGGACGCTTGAGGACGTGAAGAATTGGGTGCACAAACAGGTCGCGCCGTCGCTCTACGTTTTGGCAGCGACGATTGGACACGATGAATTGTTCGAGATTGTCGGCGATGGTTCGGGTCGCCTTTCTGAGCGTCAGGTCAATATGATTGAGGCGTACAACAAAATGCTTGCGGAGATGAATCGTTCGTCTGATCGTTCGGATTGATTTTCTCTTTTCCGTAGTTTATTTTGTTTTGTAACCTTCCCCGGGAGAGAAAAGTGCAGAAAGGGTAGGACAGAGCGAAGCGTTGTCGTTCCCTTTCGCGGAACGCCGTAGCAGGGCGACGTTGCGGATGTCTTCACGGCAGAAGGCGCATCCGAACGACCGCGCCCGCAATGTTCGCCCTGCGTGTGTTTGCGGTTCGTGCCACCTCTGGGTATCCGACTGATTTGCAGACAGCGAGAGCATTTTGGGGAAATGGTTAGATCAATACTTGTGAAATTTGGTATGTTTAGAAGCATGTGGAAAGTACTTTCCTGGGCTCCTCCTCTTTCCGTTTGTTATCATATCTCAAAAGTGCTTTCTTGAACTCCTTCTTCTTTCGCTCGTCTTTGATTGAGCACAACCTGAAGGATTCATAATCGTCATCGTTGCACACTATGCATAAATCGGGGAACTCCCTACCTCCTGTAATTACCCTTACTTTGGCAATATAGCGGCCCCTTGGAAGTTTCGATTTGGGATTCCTATATTGCTTCTTGTCGTCCCCCTCGTCATCGTATAGATAGTTGTGATTGTTCCAGCCATAGCAGTCGTCGTCGTCTCTTGCTCTCCATACGATATCAAGACGAGCGGTAGACTCTTCTCCAGGTTGAATATCAAAGGTTTCTTGCAAGCCCTTTGGCAATATTCTGTCTTCGCCTTCCTTGTATTGTTTTGGAATTTCTGGAGGAGCAGTATCACTCCATCGTGCATCCATGTCGTACTCGAAGACGCGTTTCAATGATGAATTATTCCAGCGGTGGAAGGGAGCCAAGGCGCGCCATCCTAGTGGTTTAGACAACCATTTCCACAATGAATCATCGCCGCAATAAAAAGTAATCCAAGCGCGACAGCCTGCGGCTGGTTCTCGGTCATAGACGCACGCAATCCACCAAGGCGTACGTGGATTCTTAATACGAACGTGAAGCCAAGTACAGGGTGGTCCATGGTAGTAGGACTTGCTTTCCTCAACTTTTTCTGGGTATCCACATTCTCCCGTATCTATTGACAACCAGGGTCTCCTCTGCCGTTCGATGAATAAGGCACTAAGGATTCCAACAACCGTAGTGAATAAGCCAATCAGAATACTCAGAACCAACTCGCTACAAGTCATGGTGCTTTCCTTTTCCCTTTTGCAGTGAGCTCATGCTCTTAGTCCACAATGCCAATGGGTTTGGGCCAGTCAGAGATAGTTTAAAAAACCTAGATCGCGATATTTTGCAGGGCGACATCAAGCATGGCATGACCGCAAACTTATACATCACGAACTAAAGATGCGTGATGCACGGCAAATTGCCGTGTTTCGCGCATCTTTGGTGCGGAAAACCAAACGGGGTTTCCCGCTTGCCTGCTGAAAGCAAAAAACACCCACCATCCGACGCGCGTGGGCGCGTCAAACGACAGATGCTTTGATACTTGCCGTGCTGTGCAATAACGATTGAGTTGAAATGCAACCGTCCCAACGGAAGTCATTTCTCACCTCTGGACTGAAGCGAGCGAGAACAAACAAATTGCCGGGGACTATGCCGAAACTTGCAACTCCTATCATACAATACTCGCTTCGCACTGCGAAAAACGACATCCTGATCATAATCTATCACTTTCCGCGAGCTCATTTTGCGCAACGAAAGCCGATATCTTCCTGATAAAAATCTTTCGCAAGGGCTAGACGCAACGTGGTTCGGAGTAGCTCTGGCCTATTTGCCGCAGACCCACCGCGTGCGATGTGCAACTGTCCTGATTGAGGACCCACGGGGTTGTTGCTTTGTGGGTTCCTGTAGGCGTTTTCGTCATACCAATCAGCCACCCATTCCCACACGTTACCTGCCATGTTGAACGTACCGTATGGAGTTGCACAATAGTCAAAATTGTTACTCTTTACCTCCGAATAGTTGTTTGGTTGATTACCCGCGTACTTGTCACCACGACCATACTGGGCACAGCTAAGGTTGAAATCATTCCCCCAGGGATACTTGCGCTTGTCCGTTCCGCGGGCAGCCATTTCCCATTCTGCTTCGGTGGGAAGGCGCTTGTCAACTGATTCACAATATGCCTCTGCATCGGCCCAGGTGACATTGAAAACGGGACGTTCCTGATATCGGTCATCATCAAAATAGTCAGGCTTCCAGTTTAGAGGAGGAGGTGGTACCACAGGACATCTGCGCCCCGCTCCTCCGCATACCTTGTACAGTCGGATAGATACCTCGTACTTATCAATCCAAAATGCATCAAGGTAGACCTGATGTTCAGGTTTTTCCGCCGCCTGGGCCTCGGGACCGTTATACCCCATTGTGAATACCCCTGCTGGGACGAACACCATGGGCGCACCGCCAAAATCACGTTCCTCTCCCTTAATTCCTATCGGCACGGAGCGTGGCGTCGCGGTTCGCGTCGATGACGAAGTCGGCGCAGCTGCGCTGGGTGTTGACAAGGGAGATGACAAGGTTGGTCTGAGCAGGTTTGGCGTCCAGCCAGGTGGAATAGTTGGTCGGATTGGGGTAGTGTTTGCCAATTTGGATAACTCCGCCGCATCGAACTTGACTGTAGAGAGAATCTGACTGAACGTGCTTGCAAGTGCTGAGTTGTCTGCTTGGGCAGTTGGGTGCACCGCAAACCGAAAATTGTAGACAAAGCCCTGAATCGGAATCGCGACCTGGCGAGAAGCTGATGAGGCAAGCGAGAACTCAACTCCTTGGATATCTGCCAAGACAATCTGTCGCTGTTGGGCATCTTTCAGCACGCTCCCTTTATAGCTATTCACCCAGTTATCAAAGGTTTCCCCCTTCTGAAGTCGAACCTGCCGAATTTGGATATTGGCTTTCTCTCCGAGTGCCCAACTTTGCGAAGATGGATTGTCTACAGGATAGGACAGTGTGATCGTCATACCAGGGATTTCCTGAACAATATGCGGATACCAATCCTTTGGATACTGTAGGGCGATGGCGAATAGTTCGTATCGGAAGCTTTCCCACTTGACCGAAACAGGCGTTGGCGGAATTGGTGTTGGTGCAGAAGTTGGGATCATTGGTGTGGGTGTCGGTGCAGGTCCACATGTACAAGTGATAGCGATCAGCAAAGGGAATATGAAGGAACCACCTAGTTTTGATCTGTCAAACATGCCAACGCTCCTTTGGCATTCTCTATTGGTCACGATCCTCTAGTGGATGAATTGGGTGCCTTCGGTGACCCAGACACGCTGCTTATTGCCCTGCCTTCCATTACCCCCACCATTGGATTCTGAAATCCCGATTATATATCCAGTGGAAACCGGTTTACCATCTTGGATCTCATAATGAACTTCCACCTCTTCCACGTAAGCGACATGCCCGGTATCCCCTGATATGATAACCTCATTTCCCTCATCGTTGAGAGTCTTGGTTTCCTTCGTCCACACCACAATATCGCCAACGGCCGGATTCTGGTCGACGGGCAACTCTAACTCCTTTGCATTGTTTGCCCAATTTTTCGCATCCCATTTTCCAAACTCGCCCAACACAATTGGAATGCGATGTCCATTTTCCAACCGTCGCTTATAAGCCCACCATGTGCACTGGCCTTCCTTGAATATACTATCTTTACCATACAGCACCTTGTCGTCAGACGCCGACTCGGGCGGCGGGCTGGGTAAATCCCCAAGAACCGTAACAGATACCGATTGTGTTTTTTCTCCGACGGAATTGACTGCTTTGAATTCATAGGTCGTCGTTGTCTTAGGGCAGACTTCTCTGCTTCCAAAAGAAGTGTACATAGCGCGTTTCTCTCCGTCCAAGTACGTGTTATCCGCGTTCACTGCCAACCAGGTGAGAACTGCACATTGTCCCTTATAAATACTTGAGGGAGCGACCTTGAAATTAATTGCGGGCAGAACATTGACTGTCACCGACTGACTCAAATCTCCACTACTTGCTGTTGCGCGTAGTATGTATGTCTTGGTTGACAACGGGCAATACTTATCAGAGCCAGGATTGTTGTTAATGGGGGTTCCATCGAGTGATATGTTCTGAACGTTTGCCCCTGTCCAGCTAAGTGTTACGCATTCGCCGCTCTGGATGGTTGTTCGGTCTGTTTTGAGCTCCAATGCTGGCAGAGGTAACGGAACCTTGTTACTTTCTCTAGCTTCAACCGGAGGAACAAGGTTGATAGTGGGTGGATCAGCGTAGAAGCTAATGCTAGGAGGCGGCTGTTGCTGCACAGGTGGCTGCTGCGCCACAGGTGGTGGCGGTTGCGGGTTTGGAGTTCGCGTTGGCGCATCAAAGATAATCTGACCTTGTTGTTGCCCTCCCACATGTGGAGCAGGGCGCGGAGTTTGTGTGGCAGACGATGATTTCGGCGGTGCGGCCGGAGCAGACACGTTGATCGTAATATAAAGACTTTTCAGACCAGAAGCGATGAAACTCACAGCTACATGATATTGGGTGGTAGATGTGGGGCACTCCCGCCAGCCAACAGAAAAATCAGTGCCGTGATTTTCTCTTCCAATATTGCGATTCCCGGCAGGCATAAGGATATAGGCCCAATTTCCTATGACGCGGAGAAAGAGGTTTGTACACTGACTCGGTGAGATTGTTGTCCGATCGGCCGTCAACGTTGCGCTGGGCGTTTGTGCACTTACTGATGTTGCTGAAACCATGGCAACAACGAAGACAATAGAGAGAATGATTACATTCCGCACAACTCTACCAAACATGATGCCCCCCTTCGTGAAAGCACTCTTGAGTTTTAGCCTCGATTGGACTAGCACTGAAATCAGATCACACTATTAGTTATCGCGCAAGTTTGGAGGTGTCTCAAGGAGGCGCCTGCAAAAAAACGTGCGCCTTGCCACTCCGCCAATGATGTGCAACAATCAATTGGTTAGGTCCGTACCCCTGGGAGAGGAAAGTGCAGAAAGGGGAGGACAGAGCAAAGCGTTCCCCTTATCAGCACGCCAACTTCTCCCATTATTGCCGTCTTGTCCATTTCGATCCTCTGTGAATTATCTACACTCAATATACGTCGCTTTGACCGAAACGGGAATCATCTGGAGTAGTTTGTCTTTGTCGTAAAAGCAACGGACGCGTTGTCGTTAAACACGACAACGCGTCCGTTGGAATCAAGCGGACTCAAGCCGATAACGTGTCGCGTAACTACTGTTCGATATTCGCGAGCGGCCTACTGTTTCAGTGACCAAATCGCTTAATGATCTCAAGGCAGCCGCCGGAAAACAAAAACACCCGCCGCCGGCGCGCGTAGGCGCGCCAAACAACGAGTGGTTTAACTCTTGCCGTACAATCCCGATTGAATTGACCTTCAAGCGTCCCAACGGAAGTCATTTCCCGCATCTCCGCTGAAGCGAGCCAGAACAAACCAAATTGCCAGGGACAGCCGAATCTTGCAACTCCTATTATACTGCGAATCGCGAGAAAAGCAAAACGCGCGGCTTGTGGTCGCGCGCCTTGTCGCTCCGACGATGATGTGCAACAATGAATTGGTTAGGTCTGTACCCTTGGGAGGGAACTAGCGGATCTCCGCATCTCCTTTCTCGACGTGCTGCTCTCTGACGTACTGCATGAACGTCTGCTCGTTGATCCGGAACGTCATCACTTGCGGAGTGAGATCGCTTGGCATTTCGGCGGTGGGCTGCCAATTTCCGCGGAGCGAAGCGGTCAACCACGCAGGCGGCGCGTGAACGCGACCGCGTTCCATCAACCAGATACAACGCAAGGCGTGAGTCTGCACGACGATCTCACCGTAGCGTGCGATCAACTAGTCGGCGTGCTCGGTGCTGCACTCGATCACCTTGAGCAAGAGCAAGTTCAAGTACTCGGTCGGGGAAAGTTCATCAGTCAACATCTTCGCGCTGCTTCGGGTGCTGCTTGATGTATTCGCCCAAGGGGACGAGCATCATCGCGGCGGCAACGTGGAACGGCGACCGCTCGTACTCCTATGAGGGTGTCCATGCCGATGTTATCGGAGACCCGGGGCGCGCACACATCGGCTATAGTCAATTTGTGATGACGATTCAACCCGCGAACGAGGGCGTCGTTCTGCGAAGACGATTGGATTACGGAATCGGAAATCAAAACGCGGAGGTGTTCGTGGATGGCGCGCGTGTGGGGACATGGTATCGCGCGGGCAGTAATTTCCAACGTTGGCGTAATGAGCCAATCTACCAATTTACCAATTTACCAATGAGCCAACCTTGTTGTCGAACCATTCGGTTCGTGTGAGACTCTTTTGTCAATTCGAGCGAAGCGACGCTAGCACTTGCGTTTGCGCTAGCAGTCTGTCGGAGAACTCTGGACCATAGCCGCTTGTCGGCGTTTCTTGCCGCGAAATCACGGACGCCCACGAGGGGCTATGCTACCTCTCCGACAACCTGCTAGCGCAAGTGGAAATCTCGGTGGCGTGGAGTGAGATTTCTCGGCGCAAAAATTCTATCCTGAGCGAAGTCGAAGGACCGCGCCTCGAAATGACAGGTTGCACATTTGGCTCATTGGCTCATTGGGCAATTGGCTCATTGCTTTTTCTCCCACACTGCAAAATGACTCAACCCGAATACGCGCAGCGGTGTGTTCTCCAGGAAGTATGTCGCGCTCCGAAGAACGCGCGCGAGCCACGCGCTTCGGCGCGCGATTTTGTCGTACCCAGGATAAATCTGCGTGTGCGCGATCAGCGCGCCGTCGAGTCCAGCGAACAACGCGCGAAGATCGCGCGCGGTGTACGCGCGGACGTGGGGCGCGAACTTGGCACGCAGAAAATCGGGCAGCCAGCCGATGAGGGGAATGTTGCCGAAGACGTACCGCTTGCCGAAATACGCGCCGTGCGTCTCGAATGGATACAGGCGATTCGGCGCGAAGACGATGACGCATCCGCCGCGCTTGCAGACGCGGTGCGCTTCGCGAATCGTCTGGCGATCATCCGCGACGTGTTCGATTACTTCGTGCAGTAACACCGCGTCGAATGAATTATCGGGGAAGGGAAGGACTACGGAAACTGAGACCGCGAGGAATTCAAGATGCTTGTCATGCCTCGCGTCCGCGAGTTTCTCCGCGTCTACGTCCACGCCGAACGCGTGCGCGTTCAGCGCGTGAAACTTTTCGACGTACGCGCCGATGCCACAACCAACATCCAGCACGCGCGCGTTTTCCAATATGACGTACCGCCGAATCAGATCGAGGCGGCGGTCTTGTCCGAATCGCCAGACGTAGGAGGGATGGCCGAGGAGGATCGCTTTGTCGTCAGTGGTCACGCGCGTATCGTAGCAGAATTTCGCTCAAAATGCAAAGACCGCCGACCACCGACCGCAGACCGCCTTCAGGATTTGAAGCGATCGTCGGTCAGTCGTCGGCGGTCGGGGCTTTCACCAAGAGTACCGCACCGTGTAATTCACCGTGCTTTCGCCATCCGGCAAGATCTTGACGCGGAACTCAATTGTCTGCGCGTCGGCCTTGGTGTAATCCTGGTTCGATTTCAAGATTTGCCAGTTCGACCAGCGGAAGAGGTGTTCCACCACGCGCACTTCGACTGCTTCAGTTTTGTGGTTGCGCAATTTCATCTGGTATGTTTCTTCGATGGTGCGGTCGTTGACCTTGGTGAAGTTCGTCTGCGTGCGCTCGCCGACCACGTCGAACGCGTTGCCGATGTTCAGCCGAATCATCTCGTCTTTCGGGGTGTGGTCAATGTTGTCCTCGCCGATGAATTGATTGCTCCCATCGGCATCCGCTTTGTAAACGCGAATCGTACCTTTCGGCAGCGGCATACCGAGTTTATTCGCTTCGCTGTTCTTGAACTCGAGCATCACCGCGACTTTGGTGTTGCTCGTCTTGCCGTAATTCGGGTCGGTGATTTGATAGCCGTAGAATCGCAAACTGCTCGCGCCATCGTAAACGAAGAGTTTGTTGATCGGCGTACCGGCGGCGTTCGTGAACTCGATCTGCTTGGTCTCGCGATTGCGGATCGTCGTCGCGCG
>Ga0315288_10007866_pt1 | contig 13496 bp, 12 predicted proteins | sample YL17G11_20_MG_FD_203454 | JGI IMG/M metagenome (GOLD analysis project Ga0315288, IMG submission 203454) | Sediment microbial communities from Yellowstone Lake, YNP, Wyoming, USA - YL17G11_20 | ecosystem: Environmental > Aquatic > Freshwater > Lake > Sediment | place: USA: Wyoming | collected...
CCCTTCATCCCGGGGGTCTTTCCCCAGTTCGGAAGCAGCTCCAAGGGTGGGTCAGTTTTCGACGCCAATTACCCCCCAAAGTGGGTCATTATTGCACGCCAACTAACATCTTGTCGCCGGTGTAACGGTAGAGACATACCATGGGCTCGAGGACACTCGTGCTGCCCAGGCGCAGCACGCCGGCTTCGAGCAGGTCCCTCTTCCCCTCTCCATACCCGAAGGTGGAGCAAAGCAGATCGCCGATCCGCCGCGCCGCTCCGAGCACCCGCTCATCACCGCTTATCGAGTAGAACGAGAGCAGCCCAATCAGGTCGTACTTCAGCTCCCAGACTTCCCAGGCGCCGCGCCAGCGCTCCTTCTCCTGCGGCCCTCTGACGACAAGATAGCCGTCCTCCGGGAGGACTTCCAGCCAGGTGCCGATGATGTTACGCAGTTGTTCCATCAGCTCGGCCGAGCCCGAGTACTGGTACATGCAGACGTCTGCCTGTAGGTACTTGCCCAGGTACTCGCCCGAGGGCCATCGAGCTGTCCAGTCTGTCCGATACGGATTCAGGTAGACCTCTACTGGATAGCCGAGCAGCCCGTTGCGGATGTTCCTGTCCATCCTGTCGCCAAGCAGGCCGGCGATGTGCTGTCTGGCGTAGGGGACAGCCTGCATCAGCGGCTCCACTGCGTTCCGTACGACCGGCTCAACACAGCGATCCCGGTTCCCGGTCAGTCTGGTCTTCATGGTGCTGTCTCCAATCTGACGTGGCCTCTTCCTCACCGGATGCAGAGCATGGCAGCCGCCATTGGCTGCCGCAGCACCGCCAGAGCGGGCAGACACCGCACCATCGTAGACAGCCGCTCGTGTGTCTGATGCTCGCGAAGCCGCCCATCTGCCATCCTCTGCCGTCGGGAGTGATAGGCCGTTTGATCTATCATTCTGCCCGCGGCGCGGCGTTCCTGCTTGTCGGTCCGATGTGATCGGCGTCCGCTCGGCGCTTCTCGGACGAGACTCCCCGGGGCTGGTAGTAGTAGCTGCTGCGAGCCAGCCCCATCAGCTCACATCGCCGCGCGACAGGGCCGAACGCGGCCCGTTCAGAAACGAGGAGGCCTCGCTTCTCCGCTGCAGCGTGTAGGCCACGGCACTTCTTGCCCGGGCGTTTCCCATGATGAGCTGGCCCACCTTCCGCTCCAATTCCCGGATCCGCTCCTCTTGCCCCTGGCCGACCTGCTCCGGCTCAGCCAGGTGCCCTTTGGTATATCGCTCCTTCCAGTTGCCCATCACCGTCGGGTGGAGTTCGTAGCGCCGACAGAGCCGCGCCATGGTGGCCGCGCCGTCCAGCAACTCCTCCACCACTTGCCGCCTGAAGCCGGCGCTGAACCTCCGTCTCACTCCCACGATGAGGTCCTCTCTTTCCCGCCTCATCAGAGGGTGCTACATCGTGCCCCATTCTGTCCAGCCCCAGGGGTGCGGTCCAATCTGTACCGTCTTGGAGGCTATGGAACATCCATCCACGGGCAGGATCGAGGTCGCCGCCTGGAGAAAGCGGACGGGCGACAAGGAGGCGGACCACGCTGCAGAGCACGCATCGGAGAAAGCGCGCCCGGCGTGGCAACCGCGAAACGGCGCAGATCGGCATGGCATTGTTGTGCACGCTGGGCGCTGGCCCAGCATCATCTCCTCCCTGACAGGAAGGGCTGATGCTCATAGAAGATAGCAGATACGCCTTCCAGAAATCCGAGCGGTTTGCTCTCGACCCTGATTCGCCTGTGCCGCTTTATCACCAAATGGAGCAGATACTGCTCGAGCGCATCTCACGGCCCGACATGGTCAACAGGCTGTTGCCGTCTGAGGCCGAGCTCGGCGAGATGTTCGGCGTCAGCCGCGCGACCGTCAAGAAGGCACTGGACAACCTGGCAAACCGAGGCCTGCTCAACCGGCGCAGGGCGTTGGGGACACGGGTGACGCGGCCGCAGATCACAGAGGATCTTGCGCGCCTCACCAGCTATACCGAGGAGATGGAGGCCAAGGGGCTGACCATTCGGACCCAGTTGCTCAATGTCCGGCTCCACGCGCCAGCGCGGGATATCTCCGAAAGGCTCAAACTCCAGCCTGGTGAGCAGTCCCTTCAGATCAAGCGCCTGCGTGGGACGAACGAACTGTTCCCTGTCGTGCTGCTTCAGACTGAGATCCCCAGCCGCTTCAGCATCGACCCTTCCGAGGACTTCTCCCTGTCGCTATACCGTATCATCGAGCAGAAGTACCGCATCCCAATCGATGGTGCCGAGGAGATCATCAGCGCGGGGAAAGCAAATGACGAGGAAGCGGCCAAGCTGCTGATTTCGCGCGGCGGCAGCGTGTTGATCATGGAGCGCCTCACCTACACGCGCAGCCAGGAACCGCTTGAGTTCGTCCGGGCCGTCTACCGTCCGGATCGGTACCAGTTCTCCATCCGCCTGAAGCGCTCGCCGTCTTCGTTCACACGTTAGGCCGTGTGCGCTCGTTCCCTAGACTCCGTCACTCTTGCTCTTGTGGGTGACGAGAGTGAACCCCGAGGCAGCACCGCACCGAAGCCCAGCATCGCTGGGCGCGGGCTGCGTGCAACCGCCCGGGCCAGGATTTCCCCATCTCTTTCCTCCGGTCTGTCGTTGCAGGTCGTACCCGTCTGCCCTCGCCGGTCGCCTCTCTGCAACGAGCTCCGGTCAGTGCCCGAGTGAGCAGCGGCTTATTGACATATGAATCGTATATAATTATCATAACAGAGCAACATGGGCAGTCGTCGGCATCGTTCAAGGATCCAACCAACCGCGGGCGCATTTGGTGCTCGGGGAGCGCTATGCTGAGATTCTGTGTGATAGGTACAGGCCGCGCGGGCCTGGTGCACGCGGCCAATATCGACCGCCGCATCAAGGAGGCGCAGCTTGTTGCGCTGTGTGATGCGAACCCGGACACCTTGGCGGGGGTGGCGGCCCAGTACCCGACCCAAGGCCGCTATGCGGACTACCGGGAAGCGCTCCGCGATCCGCAAGTGGACGCGGTGGTCGTGGCAACGCCGGCGTTGCTCCACTGCGAGATCGCGTGCGAGGCCGCGGCACAAGCCAAGCACATCTTCCTGGAGAAGCCCATGGCTCTCTCCGTGGACGAGTGCGAGCGGATCATCGAGGCCGCCCGGCGCGCCAGCGTGGCCCTACAGATTGGCTTCATGCGGCGGTTCGATTCGGCCTTCGTCCAAGCGAAGGAGATGCTGGACTCGGGCAACCTTGGCCGAGTGATGATCATCAGGTCGACGGGCCGGGGCCCGGGCCTGCCGCCCTCGTGGATCTACGACGTAAAGAACAGCAATGGCATGCTGGCCGAGGTGAACAGCCACGATTTCGACACGGTCCGGTGGCTTGTAGGCAGCGACATCGTACGCGTGTACGGCGAGGCTGTCAACCTCAAATGCGAGGAGGCGCGGGAGAGTTACCCTGACTTCTACGATAACGCAGTGGTAGTCCTTCGCTTCGCAGACGAGACGCTGGGCAGCATTGACGGGACCTGTCCGGCGCACTACGGGTACGACGCTCGAGTCGAGGTGTTGTGCGAGAAGGGCGCGATCTTCGTCGGCAGCGTGCGGGACCGCGGTGTATCGTGGGTCACGCAGGAAGGCAGCGTGATGGCGCGCACCATCGACAGCTGGCGCAGCCTGTTCAGGGAAGCCTATATCGCCGAGATTGAACATTTCATCTCCTGCGCAGAGCAGGGCACGATGCCTCGGGCCACTGGCATGGATGGGTTGAGGGCCGTGGAGGCAGTTGTCGCGGCCAACGCCTCGATCACCAGCGGCCAGCCGGTAAGCCTTGGGAAGGCAAGGTAGGTCTAGACCTCCTCGGCACCATGATCGCGGCCACGTACATCCAAGGTCACGGACTACGCATTGAGGACGTGCCCACGCCGTCCGCTGAGAACGGCGATATGCTCGTCCGCGTCGCGAACTCCGCGATCTGCGGCACCGATCTGCGGACCATCCGCAATGGGCATCGGAGGCTCTCGCTGGGCGAGCGTATCGTGCTTGGCCACGAGTTCTCGGGGATGGTTGAGGATCCGGGAGGGCAGGGGTCCACGTTTCCCGCTGGGACGCGCGTCGCCGTAGCACCAAACGTCGGATGCGGACAGTGCGCGCGCGGCTGCACCAACATGTGCCTCGACTACCAGGCCTTCGGGATCTCCTGGGACGGGGCGCATACCGAGTATGTTCGGATCCCGTACGCGGCGGTCGCGCAGGGGAACGTCCTGCCCTTGCCTGATGAGGTATCGTTCCGCGAAGCTGCACTCATCGAGCCATTGTCGTGCGTGGTTAACGGAAACCGTGAAGTCAGGATGCGCCTCGGCGATGTGGTCGTGGTGGTCGGAGCCGGCCCGATCGGGCTTCTTCACCTGCAGCTCGCCCGGCTCTCCGGGGCGGGCAGAGTCATCGTTGTCGATATCCGGCCGTCGCGGTTGGCGGCAGCCGACGCGCTTGGGGCCGATATCGTCGTGAACCCAGCGGAAGAGGATCTCGGAGCGCGAATCGGCCGGGAGACGGCGGGGCGCGGGTGTGATGTCGTCATCACAGCGTGCTCCGATCCTGCGGTGCAGCAGCAGTCCATCGGCTGGCTCGCGCCATTCGGGCGCGTGTGCTTCTTCGGGGGGCTGCCATCGCAGCACGCCTTGGTGCCAATCGATACGAACGCGATCCATTACCGGAACCTGCTGGTGACGGGGGTCACGGGTGGATCGCTGCACGACTTCCGTGTGGCCGCGCGGCTGATCGCATCAAGACGAATCGATGTCAACAAGGTGATCTCCCATGACTTCCCGCTGGCGCAGATGGGGCTGGCCTTCGAGCAGGCAATGCGCCAGGAGGCTATGAAGGTCGTCATCGAAAGCGGAGCGGACAACACGGAGGCCAGCCGTGCCTAGCCTCATCGGCGTGGATGTCGGCACTCAGGGCACGAAGGGGCTTCTCGTAACGCAAGACGGCCGGCAGCTTGCCGCCGCGTTTCGCGCATCGGACCTTCGCCGGCTGGCGCCCGGGGTGGTGGAAGAGGACCCCGAGCGGCAGTTTGCCACAGTGTGCGAAGTGATCCAGGAGTGCTTGAGCGCGAGTGGCGTCGATGCGCGCAGTGTGACTGGGATCGCGATCGCAGGGCAGATGGCGGGAGTGATCGGCATCGGCGAGGACGGCCGGAACGTGACGCCCTATGATTCGTGGCTCGACACGCGCTGCGCGCCGTACATCGCGCACATGGACACGATAGCGGGCGAGGCTGTCACCAGGAATGCCGGGTGTCCACCGAGCTTCAACCACGGGCCGAAGATCCTATGGTGGAAGGCCGAACGGCCGGAAGTGTTCCATACAATTAGATCCTTCGTGCAGCCCGGAGGCTACGCGGCCATGCGTCTGTGCGGGCTGTCGGCAGCTGACGCCTTCATCGATCACACGTACCTGCACTTCTCCGGGTTCGCCGACAACGCACGCGGCCAATGGGACACCGCCCTCTGTGACCAGTTCGGCCTCGATCCGGCCCTCCTTCCGCGCATCGTCGAGCCCCATCACGTTGTCGGCGGGGTGAGTCCGACGGCTGCCGAACGGTGCAGGCTGAAGCCCGGAACGCCGGTTGTGGCGGGCTGCGGCGACACCGCCGCAAGCTTCCTCGCCTGTGGCGCCACCGGCGAGGGCATATGTGTCGATGTCGCCGGGACCGCCTCGGTGTTCGCGGCGACGACATCGAGCTACCGTCCTGACCTCACCCAGAAGATGCTTGCCTGCGGTCGATCGGCCACCCCTGGGCTGTGGCACAGCTACGCGTACATTAACGGCGGAGGCATGAATCTCGAGTGGTTCCGGCAGGAGATCGCCAACCGCGGTCGCGCCGAAGTCGGCGGCCTCGGGCTCGAGGCCCTGGAGGAAATCGCGAACGAGGCTCTATCTGACGATGCCCCCATCTTCGTGCCGCACCTCGAGGGCCGGGTGTGTCCCTCTGAGCCCGGCCTGAGGGGTGGGTGGCTCGGGATTACCCGGGCGACCTCGTTCGGGGCGCTGTACCGAGCGGTACTGGAGAGTGTTGCTCTGGAGTACGCGCTCTACCAACGAGGCATCCTTGCTCTGTACCCGCACTTGCGCTTCCGCGAGCTGCGCATCACAGGGGGTGGGGAGAAGAGTGCGCTCTGGAACCAGATGAAAGCGGACGTGCTCGGGATGCCGGCCGCCCAGGTGCGAGGCGGAAGTGGCGCGCCCCTGGGTGCGGCCATGCTAGCGTGCTTCGGTGTGAACCTCTGCACTGACTTGCCAACCGCTGCACAGCAGTGGATTGCGTTGGGGCACCAGCTCACACCCAATGGCGATCTCACGGCGCATTACCAGGCCCGCCTCCGGCTCTACGAGGCGGCACTGGAAGCAGCCCGAAGGCTGGCAGGACTGATCTGATTGGTATGTACCCGAGCGCGCAGAAGCGGACAATCTACTTCATCGGGGTGACGACCAAGCATTCGTCGATCATGCGAGTGTGCCCGGAATGGGCGCGGTACCTCGGGCTCGGAGAATGTGCCATCGTCGGCATGGACTTCGTGCCACACGATGCGCCGGAGGCCTACCGCAAGGCGGTCAGCTTCATCAAGGGGGATGCGCGATCGCTGGGCGCGCTGGTGACGACGCACAAGGTGGACCTACTTCACGCGTGCCGTGACTTGCTCGACGAACTGGATCCATATGCCTCGCTGCTGGGCGAGGTGAGCTCCATCAGTAAGCGGGACGGCAAGCTGATCGGGCATGCGAAGGACCCGATCACGAGCGGCCTGGCGCTCGATGCGTTCCTGCCACCAAACCACTGGGAGTCTACCGGGGCAGAGGCGTTCATCATGGGGGCTGGCGGTTCCGCGACGGCGCTCACCTGGTATCTGATCAAGCCCGAGCATGGCGCGAACCGCCCGTTTCGCATCATCGTGGCAAATCGAAGCACCCCGCGGCTCGAGGAGATGAGGCGGCTGCACAACGAGCTTGCGACTGGGGTGCCAGTCGAGTACGTGCAGGCGCCCCGTCCCGAGCAAAACGACGAGATCCTCGCGCGGCTGAGGCCTCATTCGCTCGTCGTCAACGCCACCGGACTGGGGAAGGACGCCCCCGGCTCGCCCCTGACCGACGGGGCGGTCTTGCCAAAGCATGGCTTCACCTGGGACTTCAACTACCGCGGCGACCTGATCTTCCTGGAGCAGGCGCGAGCGCAGTCGAAGGCCCGGCAGCTGCACATCGAAGATGGGTGGGTGTACTTCCTCCACGGCTGGACGCAGGTCATCGCCGAAGTCTTTCGCATCGACATTCCGTCGCGGGGGCCGAGGTTCGAGGAGCTATCCCGGATCGCAGCCGCAGCGCGCACATCATAGTGGAGAGACACGATGTCCGGCTCGGGTCTCATGCAGCCGTTCGGGGTGAAGATCGATCTTGAGACAGGCGACATGCTGGCGCCCGAGCGCACGACCGTGCGCAGGGCATCTGACATGCGCGGCTACTACGCGGATGCCGACGCGTTGGAGCGGCTCATCCAGGACGAGGACGACCCGCTTCATTACAAGGTGTTCGAGAAGCCAGTTCCGGAGACCCGCGGACATCTCATGTATTGCATCAGTACGCTGCAGTCAGGCCAGATCGGCGATGAATTCTTCATGACCAAAGGGCACTACCACCAGGTCAGGGACACGGCCGAGCTGTACCTCTGCCTGAGGGGGCAGGGCCTCATGCTCATGAAGACCGGAAGCGGGCAGTGCGTGGCCGAGGTGATGGCGCGGGGGCGGCTCGTCTACGTGCCACCGAGCTGGGCTCACCGTTCGGTCAACACCGGCAGCGAGCCGCTCGTGTCGTTCTGCGTGTATCCTGCGGAGGCCGGGCACAACTACGGTGACATTGAGGATCAGGGCTTTCCGAAGAGGGTGCTGCGTGTGCGGGGTAAGCCCCAGCTTGTCTGAATGTCAGCAGCGGAGCCGGAAAGAGGCGAGATGGCCAGGCGAATCCTCGTCACACCGCGCCCGCTGACGCGGGATGGGCATCCAGCGTTGCAGCGGCTTCGGGAGGCTGGGTGCGCGCTCATCTTCTCCCGGGCGGTGACGGTTGCGGCGGACAACGTGCTCACAGAGTTCCCTGCATCATTGGTCATGAGTAACCATAGTGCAGGAAACCCTATAGGGGGGGAATACGGCCCGGAAAAAACGCTGTCAGGAGAGAGAGAATGACAAGAGATGCGAAGTACTCGCTAGGGATTTGGGCGCTGACGGAAACCGTGGACCGGTTTTGCTGGGACGGGTACCGGGACCACCTTGAGACGGAACAGCAGTTCGAGCTCGCCGGGAAGATCGAGGGCCTGGATGGGCTCATCCTGCAGTGTCCCAACGTCGTCAACAAGGGCAATGTCAAGCAGATCCAGGGGCTCGCCGAAGCCGTCGGCCTGGCGATCTCGGCTGTCGACGCGAACTTGTTCCAAAAGGAGTTCAAGTGGGGGGCCATGTCCAACGCGGACCCCAACGTGCGTCAGCAGGCAATCGATTCGATGAAAGTCACGATGGATGTGGCGGCAGCGCTCGGCTGCAACACCGTCGGCCTCTGGCTCGGTCAAGACGGATTCGACTACCCGTTCCAGGAGAACTACCTCGAGGCATGGGACCGTATTCGCGATTCAGTCGCGACGTGCGCCGACCACAACCCAAAGGTGCGGATCTGCGTTGAACCGAAGGTCGCCGAGCCGCGAGGTTACCTGTTCCTGGGCAGCACGGGCAAGGCGATGGCCTTGTGCCAGGAGATCGGCAAGGATAACGTCGGCGTGACCTGCGATATCGGCCACGTGTACATGAGCCGGGAGAACCCGGCGGAGGCAGGGACCTTCCTGGCGAAGCACGGGAAGCTGTTCAGCATCCACTTCAACGACGCCCGCGGCTACTTCGACGACGACTTGATGGCCGGCTCCGTCCATATCTGGGATACGATCGAGTTCCTCTACTACATGGAACAGGTCGGTTACGACGGCTGGTATGGCTTCGATATCTTCCCGTATAGGGAGGACCTGAAGCGATGTGCAGAGTTGTGCCTGCGCAACGTCCGCGACCTCCGCACGATCGCACTGAAGATCGACCCCAAGGAGCTGAAGCGCAGGCAATCCTCGGGCGACGCGATCTCCTCCCAGGAGTACCTGCGAGAGTTGCTGTTCTCCAACATCGGTTAGCGATCCGCCACCAGCACATTCCAGCGCCGGTCGCGTGGGGCGGCCTCGAATGCGCGCCGTGCTCTGTCATCCAGGACGGCGAGTGGTGGGACTGGGATGGCTGCGCCGAGGATCTGGCGCCCGGGTGCGAGCCGATCACGGGAAACCCCTATCAGGTAGCTGACGTGAGCCTGCGCAGACCGTTGGCCCGTCACCTCGGTGGCGTGAACCTCGGGTTCCTCGATGGGCATGCTGCGTGGTGGAACTCCGAGAGGCTGCTCGCCAAGTTCTCCGAGGGGCGCGGCAGTCCCCAGGAGATGATGGGCATGGCGACCTACGGCCCGACGTCCTGGTGCACCCCGCCAGGCACTCTGACCCTGTACTATTGAGTCTCGCGTAATAGAGTGACAAAGTTAAGGCAAAGCATGGCATCTCCTGGGCATGGTGCGGGTGTCAAATGGCGATGGGACACCCCTGAGCGGCTTCCGAGCTTGCGTGGCAGACGAGGCCGGTCTATCATGCGAGACTATCGGGCGGCGCCTTCGGGCGCTGCTTTTTCTTCTGGAGTGTACACACGTGGAGGTCCTCAAGACAGCCGCCGCCCTGATGGTGCGATCCGTGGTGTTGAGTGCCCAGTCTGCGGGTCAGCAGCGGTTGCTCCATCTCGTGCAGGCCGCCGGAGTGAGCGATGAGGCCGGCGAGCTGGCCCGATTGCGGGATGAGAACCGCCGGCTGAAGTCCGAGAACCGCCTCCTCAAGTCACGCGACGCTGACGCTCCCTGCCGGAGGCGCTACTCTCCCATGCAGCGGCTGCAGATCCTCTGGCATATGGCCTACTACCACATCCCGAGATGCCGGGTGAAGGAGCACTTCCTGATCGCCAAGTCGACACTCTACCGCTGGCTCCACGCGGCCGAGAAGGGCGATCTGGGTGAGCGCACGAGCAAGCTCGAGAGCCCCAGGAAGACCACTCCCGAAATGGCTCGGATAATCTGGGACATCTTCGAGGCGAACCCGTACTTCGGACGCCAGCGGATTGCCAACATCCTCTGGTTGCTGGGCGTGTTCGTGGCAGCCTCCACGGTCAGGAACGTGCTGCTGCGCCCCAGACCCAAGAGAGCGCCAGCTACCGCGAAGGCTGGCGCCGTTCAGGAGAAGCCCCGCCAGATCGTGGCCCGCTACCCGAACCACGTTTGGAGCGTGGACCGCACGCGGGTGCTCCGCTGGGGACTCTGGCCGACCTGGGTGCTGGTCGCCATTGATCACTTCTCCCGCGCGGTGATGGCCGTGGTGCCCCTGGAAGGCCCCAACGCAGGCTGGGTAGTGGACGCGATGGAAGAGGCGTTTGCCGAACACGGGGCTCCCAGGCACCTCATCAGCGACCAGGAGAAAGTCTTCATCTCCGAGGTTCTCGCTGACCTTCTCCATCGCTGGGATGTCAAGCACCGCTACGGTGCGGTCGGTCAGCATGGCTCTATCGCCGTCACCGAGCGTGTCATCCTCACGCTGAAGTATGAGTGGCTCGGGCGCGTTCCGGTCATCCGCGGTCTGGATCACCTGAGCCAATTGCTGCAGGACTTCCAGGTCTACTACAACACCTATCGCGGTCACACGACCCTGGGTGGCGCGGTGCCCGCGGTGATGCATTGCGGGGAGCAGTGGAACAAGCCGGAGAAGTCGGCCAAGACACTGCCGGTCACCCTCGAGCGCCGCGTCTTTGCCGACACTAGGATCACCGCCTATCGGCTGGCCGCCTGATTCCTCTGCCAGCCGCGGCCGGTGTCATCTCGCGGCCCGGCGCGTCTCACCGCGCCTTCCGCGGCACTCTCATCCTCTGCAGGAAGCCTGACCCACCCGCCCCAGTCCCATCCCCGCGGCCACCCCCACTGTCTTGCCATCATCCTTCGGGTACAAGAAACTATCTGCATCGCGCAAGCGGTGTCCCATGCCTACTTAACACCGGCAACCTGTAGCCCATTCGGGGCAGCGGATCCACCACTGCCTGGCGAGGACATCAGCGAACTGAACGGGCTTGAGAGCCTGAGACGCGATCAGGGCTCGGCAAGGGGCCGAGCCCTGATCGCCTGATCGAGCTGTTGGTGACAGGCATTCTCGTCCCACTGGGGTGCCGTGTCAACACGTACATGGACACTTAGCCCTACACTGCCTGTCAGGGTTCACGCGACGCGGGGGCGGCCTGCGCCGCCCCCGCTTTCATCTCACCTGCGCCGTGCGTCGGCTCAGTAGTCCATTCCGCCACCGCCCGGAGGCATGGCCGGCCCCCGCTCCTTCTCCGGCTTCTCCGCCACCAGTGCCTCCGTGGTCAGCAGCATCCCCGCGATGGAGGCGGCGTTCTCGAGCGCCGACCTGGCCACCTTGGCCGGATCCACGATCCCGGCTTTCACCAGGTCCTCGATCTGCTCGGTCAGTGCATTGAGGCCGATGCCGGGCTTCTCGCCCTTCACCCGCCCCACGATGACCGAGCCCTCCAGGCCGGCATTGTTGGCGATGGTGCGCAGCGGCTCCTCCAATGCTCTCCGGATGATGTCCACGCCGATCTTCTCTTCACCCCGGGCCTTGTCGCGCACCTTCTCCAGCGCCGGGATGATGTTCAAGAAGGTGACCCCGCCACCGGGCACCAGGCCCTCTTCCACACCGGCTCGGGCAGCAGACAGCGCATCCTCCACCCGGTGCTTCTTCTCCTTCAACTCGGTCTCGGTGGCTGCCCCCACCTTGATGATCGCCACCCCGCCGGCCAGCTTCGCCAGCCGCTCCTCCAGCTTCTCCCGGTCATAGGAAGAGTCGGTCTCCTCGATCTGGCGGCGGAGCTGCTCCATCCGGCCCTTGATCGCCGACTGGCTGGCCGCCCCCTCCACGATGGTGGTGTCGTCTTTGGTCATCACCACCTTCTTCGCCTGGCCCAGCTCGTTCAAGGTGACATTCTCCAGCTTCATCCCCAGGTCTTTGGATAGGAAGGTGCCTTTGGTGAGGATGGCGATGTCCTCCATCATCGCCTTGCGCCGGTCCCCGAAGCCGGGGGCCTTCGCCGCCGCCGCGATGAAGGTGCCCCGGATCTTGTTCACCACCAGGGTGGCGAGCGCCTCGCCCTCCACGTCCTCGGCGATGATGACCAGGGGCCGGCGGGTGGCCGCCACCTTCTCCAGCAGCGGCAGCATGTCGGCCACCGCGCTGATCTTCTCCTCGTGGATGAGGATACAGGGATCCTCCAGCGATACCTCCATTCGCTCCAGGTCGGTGACGAAGTAGGGGGAGATGTAGCCTTTGTCAAACTGCATCCCCTCCACCACCTCCACGGTGGTCTCCAGGCCCTTGCTCTCCTCCACCGTGATGACGCCTTCCTTGCCCACTTTGTCCATGGCATCGGCGATGTAGCGCCCCAGCTCCGCATCATTGCCGGCGATGGCGGCCAGCTGCTCGATCGCCTGCTTGGTGTTCACCGGCTTGGCGATGCGCTTGATCTCGGCGATCGCCGCCTCCACCGCTTTGTCGATGCCGTGCTTGAGCATCATCGGGTTGGCGCCGGCGGCGACGTTCTTCATCCCCGCCTCCACGATCGCCTCCGCCAGCACGGTGGCGGTGGTGGTGCCATCACCCGCCACGTCATTGGTCTTGCTCGCCACCTCCCGCACCAGCTGGGCCCCCATGTTCTCATAGGGGTCTTCCAGTTCGATCTCTTTGGCCACCGTCACCCCGTCCTTGGTGATGGTGGGAGCGCCCCACTTCTTGCCCAGCACCACATTGCGGCCCCGGGGGCCAAGGGTCGCCTTCACCGCGGCCGCCACCGCCTTCACTCCACGCTGCAGGGCGGCTCGCGCCTCTTCGCTATAGCACAGCATCTTCACAGCCATCTCTGGGTTCCTCCTGTCCTTCTCGGTCTCGCTTACTTCTTCGCCTTCTTAGCAGCGGGCTTTCTGGCGTCGGGGTTGATGGCCAGCACCGATCCCTCATCCAGGATCACGTAGTCCTCACCATCGACGGTGACCTCGGTGCCCCCATACTGGGCATAGACGACGACATCCCCGACGGACACCTCCATCGGTGCCCGCCGGCCGCTCTCCAGCACCCTGCCCGATCCCACCGCCAGCACCTCGCCCTCCCGGGGCTTCTTCTGGGCGGTGTCGGGCAGCACGATGCCTCCTCTGGAGACCTCCTCGGCCTCCCCCGGCTTCACCAGAATGTGATCTCCCAGTGGTCGCAACATAGAACCGTCACCTCCTGCAGTATGCTTCCGGCTCAGGTTGGCACCCCAGCCGTGATGTGTTCTCTCGAAGTGACCTGCCATG
>Ga0315288_10007867_pt1 | contig 13495 bp, 12 predicted proteins | sample YL17G11_20_MG_FD_203454 | JGI IMG/M metagenome (GOLD analysis project Ga0315288, IMG submission 203454) | Sediment microbial communities from Yellowstone Lake, YNP, Wyoming, USA - YL17G11_20 | ecosystem: Environmental > Aquatic > Freshwater > Lake > Sediment | place: USA: Wyoming | collected...
GACATTACTCAGACACGCTCCTAGGAATAATGTATATTTCCTTACGATATTCTACATCGACATATCTCTGATTGCAAGCAAAACGTTGAGTCGTGGATTATAAGTATTGTTCCACAGCATAAGACTTGGATGTGCGATTACTTGGCATTAGGCCAATGATACAAATCGTTAATAGAATAGGAAAACGAATGCTCACAGATTGCGCAAGAAGCTCGATATGTTAGCTAAATTGTTAGCAAACACCCTAAAATCAAACCCCTAAGGACCCTAGGGATTTGATTTTAGGCTCAAAATATAGTGGGCCTTGGTGTTCAATAGACAGAACTTTTACCTTGGCATTTAGCTTGGTCACATAGACTCACGTTCTTCAGATAGCACAACTGTAACAGCAAAGTGTTCATTGGGCAATGGGGAGAGACTATGATTCAAGAGAGCGCGAGTCACAATATACTAAAATGACGAATCGTTTCCCTCTTGGCTGGCCGAGGGGGTAGTTGGGTGACTCAGGCAATAGTCTGAGTGTACAAGATAGCATTAGCGCGTTTTCCAACCGGGGTGATACAATCCATTAGCCGCAGACAATAGACCATTTTCTGAGCAAGCCTGCGGGGTTTAGCGATGGCAATGGCGAGGTCGGAAGTTGTAAACGGCTCAGCCAAAGTGGAGGGAATAAGCGCGTACATGTCCGCCGGTGTTTTTAGAGTCCGTCGCTCCAGTACCCTTAATAGCCGACGCTCATGAGTGACCCACCCCCGTCTCCGCCAGCCATGGGTGCCCTCGTATCGACGCACCTCTTCCTCTTGAATGAGTAACAGCTCAATGGAGAAGTTCGGATTCATGAGCAGTTTGGGGAGGCTCACAAGTTCCTCGAAGACGTGTTCAAGAGCGCCGCGTTTGGGCGATTTGCGACGGCTGAGCTGATTAGTTCCGTCATCTGCCAGCTTTATGATCCACTTTTCTCTTGGTATCGGATACACTAACCGCACGGGGTGGTGAACCACGAGCTTCCCCAACTTCCGTTTTACGGCTCCAAAGTCTCGCGTTTGAATCTCCACAAGGAGATCACCGCGCACAATGTCAACGACGAATCCGTCAACAGATACCTCAAACCTGTCGTTAGATTGCGCATACCACTGTCTCAAAGCCTCATGAAGAGGCTTCGCGTTCAGCGTACCAATCTTGCGTGATGTCTTCTGCAATTGCGTAGATATGCCTACCCTCTGGGTTCACCCTCTGAACTTCTGGGACGCACTTCACGGGAAAGCTGTTTCATCTCCGCCATGTTGGGTGTCTCCGCATGGTCACCCTACTATGTAGAGTACCGTCCCATGACTGAAGTATATCAACTCAGACCACTCAGGTAAAGGTAGAAGGAGTCAACAATCTGGCTTTTTGTTAAGTAAGTCGTCTACATTGAGTCCCAGAAGTTCCAAAAGTTGCCGTAGTAGCCACATGGGCAAGGGTTCATCGCTCCCACCAGAGTGTGCTGGATACAACACACCCCTAGTTTTTACGTTCAGTCTGCCGAATATAGAGGTGAAGCCAGCATGAAGTACTACAGGGCGGTGGTGGGGGTATGGGTATCCGCTCCGGTGAGAATAGAAGAAGTAGCAGTCCCCTATTCTATATTCATATCTTATACTCAGCTACAAATTCGCGGTCAAAAATCTGGGTGCGCCATATTTCTCGCCCCTTTGATCTAGACCGGTTATTCTTGTAGAATCAAAATGCGAAATTAATTTGTGGTAAAATTGACCCCATAAGAAAAACTATCCTAGAGAGGCGACCATCAGCTTTTAAACCCTACCATGGCATAATACTTCTTTAGTGATGGTAAATGTCATAGGAATGAAAAAGTCAGTATTATTCCCGCTTTTCACTCTGGCAATTCTATTATTGTTCGGCTTTCTTGGTTGGGCTTTGAGCGGTCATGGGACGATTGGTTTACTTCGGCTGATACCAATCTTCCTTTACGTTTTCGTTTTGATTGGCGCCTTAGGGATAATTCTCATTGGGCTTTTTCTTTGGTATTGGCGACTCAGTCGAAGGGGTAAAGGACCAGGAGGGAGAAAATTATCCATCTTTCTCGTTATAGCATCAATAGTATGCATCGGTTTTTTCCCTTGTGTTTTCGCACAGTTGGGAGGTTTTCCACACGCAAAGGATATTAAGCCCATCACCCAACTAAGCATACCTAACACGGAGGGGCAAAATCTCCATTTCGCGGTAGGTGGCGACGCCCACTTCGGAGCAGGAACAAATAGTCCAAACCAAACCCTTGCCATGCTTGGTCAGATAAGTAATCCTGCCAACAAATATGACATCTTCTTTTTTCTTGGTGACCTAGTGGAATATGGATTCAAAGATAGCCAATGGAACGAAGCCTTGCAAGCGTTTTCTTCCACTGCTTTGAGCGTTTCGATCCGTTTTGTCCCTGGCAATCACGATACTCTTTTCGGCGGGTTAAGTCGTTATGTGGATTATTGCAGCCCAACTACAACTGAATCGCAAAACGGTTCAACATTATGGTACCGTGTCGATGTCGGTAGGATGCATTTCCTGGTTTTAGACGTTGAATGGAGTACCGAGACTTTCACAAAAGATCAGGCAGAGTGGTTGGAAACGCAACTGAAAAGTATACCTGCCGGAGATTGGAAAATCATTATGAGCCATGGTTTTTATTATTCTTCCGGTAGTACTTTACTAGGTTGGAATTGGTATGATAACCATGAGACCATTTCTGCGCTAGCTCCCCTCTTTGAAAAATATGATGTGGATATGGTGTTTTCTGGGCATAACCATTATCTGGAATTTCTACAGCACTCAGGTGTAAACTATGTAGTTTGTGGAGGCTTTGGCGGTGAGCTTGACCCTCCTGCAACTTATCTATCGCCGAGCAGCATCTGGTTCCAGTCAGGTCAATTTGGCTTTGCAGATGTCAACATTAATGGCAATCAGGCAACTTTGAATTTTCGTGATCCTGATTCAAATGTTCTGAAGAGTTTCACTATACTTAAGCGTTAGGAGATATGAGTATCAAAATACCATGTTGCCTCAATTTATGTCTCATAATTCCAATACTTTTGTATACTCTTGACCTAAGCCCTATAGTCGGAATCTGAAAGGTTCGGGGGCTTAGGGCATATAGAGAGAAGACTCCATCAATGGCAGCATGAAGCACTACAGGTCACAGTTTGGGGTAATCTCGTAGCTTATCACTTGCGATACTGTGCAGCTATGTTACACTACTCTACAAGGATTCTAGCTCAGTCAGGACAGTGGGCAAGGGAAACGCAAAGCCAGGAGAGAGAAATGCCCAGGGCAAAGGTGAATGGTATCAATTTGTACTATGAAGTTAATGGGCAGGGTGAGCCCCTGGTCATGGTAATGGGATTTGCCGGAAGCCGTGCGGGCTGGATTTTTCAAAGGCGCGCCTTTCAGAAGTATTTTCAGATAATTACCTTTGATAACAGGGGTGTGGGAAGGTCAGATAAGCCGGGTGGACCCTACTCTATCAGGATGATGGCTGAGGACACAATTGGTCTGATGGATCATCTAGGTATCAAGAAAGCCCATATCCTTGGCGTGTCCATGGGTGGCTATATTGCACAGGGGCTTGCCATCAATTACCCTGAACGTGTAAGGAAACTTGTCCTGGGATGCACTTACGCTCGTCAGGATGAGATAGGAGGACATTCTCCGGAATACTACAGGGGCCTGGGGCTTGCAGAAGGCTGCCCGGCTGATGAGTTGAGAAAAATCGCAGTTGGGAAAGTACTGCGTACCGAATTCCCCTTAGCCTTCAACAGCAGGCTGTATAAGATTGGCGTGGCTCCCTTTGTAAATATCTACGCAAGGCTAATGGCAACTCAGGGTGTTGCTGCACAATTCCAAGCTATCGTGGGGCATGATACGTTGGAGCGGCTTACAATGATTCAAGCTCCAACCCTTGTAATCACGGGAACTAGAGACAGGATAATCAAACCCGGTTCATCAGAGGTATTAGCGAACATGATACCAAATGCCAGGCTGGTCAAAATCGAGGGCGGGCCACACTCCGTATTCATAGGGATGAGAAAACGATTCAACAAGGAAGTTCTGGATTTCTTGAGAGAACGCTGAACTTGGGCAGTTACTCAAGTTACCTTGAGGACAACATGAAGCGCTACAGGGAGGGGTATTATCTGTCCGTTCCCCATTCTCTCACTCCTATGCCCATGCCACCCGGGCCTCCATAGGTACCTATCGCAGGGCCGACCCGCGCAATGTGAATAGTCGTCTCTGGGAAGGCCGTCTTCAGACGCTCGGCGAGAGTCTTCGCATCATTATATTCAGTCGTATATGCCAGCGCTATCTCTGGCACTCTGGGAAAGCTTTTAGCAAACTCATACATGCGCTCTAAAGCCTTAGCCCTGGTACGAGCCAGGCCAGCCAGGAACAGGTCTCCGTCCCGCATGCCAAGTAAAGCTCTAACTCTTAGAACTGTCCCAAGCAGGCCATATGTCTTGCTGACTCGCCCGCCCCTGACTGCGTACTTGAGGGTATCTGCCAAAATTAGAGTATGAACCTGAAGAACGGTCTGACGCACCAAGGCAGTCACTTGCTCCAGGTTACTTCCAGCTAGGGCCTCTCTCGCAGCGGCCATAACTGAAAGCCCTAAGCCCATCGACATCGACATGGAGTCTACCACTTCAATGCGGCATTTCTTATTGACAAGTTGTGTCCCCAAAAGCGCAGAGTTGTAGGTACCACTTAGTTTGGATGTAATATGAATCGAAATGATTTCATCCGTTTCCTGGGCAAGCTTATTGTAAGCATCGGCAAAATCTTGGGGCGAAGGCACAGAAGTGGTGGGGTAAACCGACCCGAAGCCTAGTTTATGGTAGAATTCATCCTCAAAAATATCCACTCTATCGCGATAGACTTTTTGTCCGAATATCACATAGATTGGTACTACTGTAATGTTTAAATCCTGGGCCAGGTTAGGCGGAATGTCAGAGGTACTGTCGGTCACAACTTTGACTGTCATAGAACGCTTTCTAAACCTGATATTGTTTAACCAATTCTGCCATTTGCGATATTCTACTTCGATATTTATGCTGGCGCAAGAAGTCAACTACAACGGTTCTACCCCCCCTTTGTAATAACCGGGCTACATCTTAGATTTTTTTCCGGCCCCCTTGACCTCTACGGTTACTTTTTATATGATTTAACCACTAAAAAGGGGGAAAGAAGCCGGTATTTCCCAAGTTGAACATTTCGTCAGAATGTTACATAATGAACCTCTGTCCGTGCAGAATGCAATTACAAGACTGGAACTCAAAGCGCGGTTATCTGGGGCACAAGCAACCGTCGGTCGGTTATCATTTCAGTTTCTTGAGCAACCAGGCCATATTGTGGCCTAGAGTCCTCATAGTACTGATTCCTTCTTCGTCCTTTTCCACATCTCCATTGCTGTATCCAATGCCCATATTCCAGTAGCTCGATCCAGGTATGATCATTTCATTCATCAGCATCATATGGTAGATGGAACTGATGGCGTGAACGCTGCCTGCTCTGCGTACAGCGACAACGGCTGCCCCGACTTTCCTCTTAAACAGGGTCCCGTTCACTTTCGATACCATGCCAGCCCTATCGATTAGTGCCTTCAACTCAGGTGTGATATCGCCATGGTACGTGGGAGAGCCGAGGATGAACCCGTCTGCTTCGAGCATCATCTTAAGATATTTATTCAGAGCATCATCGTTTTTCGAGCAGCGCTGGTCCTGGTTTGTCATGCACTTGAAGCAAGCCCGGCAGCCGTGAATGGGCGTACCGCCTATTTGAACGAGCTCGGTTGCAATGCCCTCTTTCTTTAATTCGTCTAATACCACGTTGATAAGCATGCTGGTGTTACCTTTCCTTCGAGGGCTGCCGTTAAATGCTACAACCTTCATAGCTGTTTCCTCCTATGATACCGCGAGGTCTGACCGGGGATGATTATAGCCCACCTTAGTTTTGAAGCACAAGCGTAGTCTGGCTATGGGCAATGGCCCAGGAAGTATCCATTAAATCTGAAGCCCAGACTGTCACAATTTCGCTGGCTACATGCAGTACGCATAACCCTGGTTCGCGCCCGAGCCTTCCGATTGAGTCACCTGACGCTTGGCAGAAACTCCGCGAGCACCCATTCCTTGATTCGCTGCATGGCCGCCTCATAGGAAACCTTCGACCTCCAGCCCAACTCGGTTCTGGCCCTGCTGGTATCGAGGTCCAAGTTCCTGCCCGTGATGGCCACAGCATGCCTAGTGATCGATGGTCGAATGCCCAAAGGAGTCAACGTCCTGTCCTGTATCGAACCAAGCATCCAGGCCAGCCTGTACGGGAGGCTGAATGAAGGCTTCTTGCCGACGATAGCACCCAGGTCGCTGATGTACTGCTGCCATGTCACCTCCCAATCGTCCCTGAAGTGGTACGTTCTTCCCTTCGCCACGTCCATTGTCCCGGCAAGTACCAGCCCGTCAACAAGGTTGTCCACATAGAGCAGGCTGGCGCTGTGACGGCCGCCATCGACAAGCGGGACAGAGGATTTCACGAATCTGCCAACTATCTCCGTGACCCACACGCTGCGAGGTCCAATTACATTCGTGGGCCGGACGACGGTGGCCGCAAGCTTCTTCTCTCGTTGGTAGTCCCAGACCAGCCTCTCGGTATCTAGCTTCGCGTCGCCATAGGGAACCCCCGTCTTGTAAACGGGATCATCTTCCTTCTGGCCCTTCAGGTGTCTGCCAGTTCCGCAGGCGTTGACCGAGCTAACATAGACGAATCTTGGCGCTTTGCCAGCGCATTCCTCAAGAAGGTTCCTTGTCGCGTCGAATATCGCCGAGTAGAAGAGCTTCCTGGCGCCCCAGTCGCTAACCCGCCCCGCAAGATGGTACACGACATCAATGCCGTCGCTGATCCCGCGTATGCTGGATCTGTCTGTGAGGTCGCCGAAGCATGTCTCCACCCCTAGCTTCTCAAGGTGATCCACTCGCTCGCCCGGCAAGGCGAGCGCCCTGATATCTGTCCCCTTGTTTCTGAGTTCCCTGCACAGATGAGAGCCTATGAAACCGCCTGCGCCCGTCACCAGAGCCTTCAAATCCTACCCTCCTATACGTGGTGGTCTCTGAAGTAACCATGACCATGATGACCAGCCCCTGAAGCTATACAGCGTTCTACATGCCAGCAATTCTAACTTTACTAGTGGTACAATAATCGGGGGTAGACCAGGGGTAGTACAAATAATTGTAGAAGGACGATATGGAAGTTGTCTCGATATGCGGTTTCTCCCTATCAGGTCTCTGTCTTTCATGGTGTCACCATTATCCCCTGTTCTTATAGGACAGTCAAGCCCTGCCCGCAAGCGCTAAATTGAAGCTAAAAACCAGGGGTAAACTACTTTCCCGCGACCTTGACCGTATAATGCGCCCGCGAAGCTGCACAGAGGAGGTGTAGATGAAACTCGAAGGCAAGGTTGCCATCGTTACTGGTGCCAGCCGCGGAATTGGCAAGGCTATCGCTATCGCTTTGGCTACTGAGGGTGCCCATATTGTTGTAGCGGCACGTACGGAACAAGAAGGTGGTCCTCTTCCTGGTACCATTTACAAAACTGCAGATGCTATCCGTGCCCTAGGAGGAAAAGCCCTAGCAATAAGAACTGATGTAACCAAGGAGGACGAAGTTATAGAGTTGGCAGAAAGAACCTTGAAGGAGTTTGGAGTTATCGACATCCTTGTCAACAACGCTGGGATAGATTTCCCCGGCATCGTTCTCGATGTACCCATAAAAAGGTGGGATCTTATCATGGCAGTGAATCTGCGCGGCACCTTCCTGTGCACCAAGGCGGTACTTCCAACCATGGTGAAGAGGAGAAGCGGGAGCATCATTAACCTTTCGTCTGTAGCAGGAACGAGGTTAATCTTGCTCGATTTGGCTTATGGGGTATCTAAAGCTGCTATTGAGCGCTTTACTTTTGGATTGGCTGAAGAGCTGAAAGAGTATAATATAGCAGTCAACGCACTTTGCCCCAGCATCACAGATACTGAGGGGGTCGCGCTTTGGATGCCTAGTAAAGACAAGTCAGGCTGGCAGAAACCTGAAATGTGGGGTAGATACGCAATTTTTTTGGCAACTAAAGACGCAAGAAGTCTAACTGGGAGAGTGCTTAGTGCCGAAGAACTTGTGGAATTAGGTGCTGATACAGATAGCTGATACTTGCGAGGCATGATGCTGTACATTAAGTCTATTACGACTTGGATAACCACTTCTGCAGTCAGCCATCACGGATCGACCTAATGCTCCACAAGGACTTGTTTCTGAATACCTGCATCCCAAGGATGCTATTTGAACGAGCGTATTAGCTGGGGCCGACCCTGATGTCGCAATGATGTGTTTCGGGGGCAACCCTGGTATTCCAGATATTGAACACTGACCATTTCGTGCAAACGGGGCACCTGAGATACCGCGAGTTGCCCAGGCGGACGGAAGTAAACGATACGCCGGGAATCCAGGCATAATCGAACTCCGTCCCGCATTTCTTGCATTTGAGGTGGGAAAGCTGGACGATGCCGTATGAACGGGCCATCCTTCTGTGCGCGAAAACGAAAAGAATGGCTATGGCTACAATGATGACGACGATGATAATGCCCACGGTTGCTCTCAAGTCTCTGCTCCAGACATGAACTCAATACCATGATACCACACGCGTTTGCGGTATGTGAAATACTCCGATTCCCGTAGTTAAACGCCAAAGGTTTTGAATCGGAAGACTTGATTCAACACATTCTCCGGCTGGGTACTTCTATAACAAGCCCTTTTAGAGTATCCACGCACCAATGTAATCATAGCTTTCGCGAAACGCACCCCCATTTCAGAGCGCTTTGTCTGTAAAAGATCCGAGTAGACTCGTCAGCCAGCGTTCCACATTTACTACACTCATTGGGACATGAGGTGGTGAATATTGGCGACACCCAAGTCCAATATTGTCCTTTCTGCAACTTGGTTCGCACCGTAATTAGCTATTGACAATCCCTCTATTCAGTGGTATAAAAGCTCTGCCACGACCTTCCCTCGCTAATCTGTGGCGGTTTGCTCTGCTCCCGCTGAGGGACAGACCTTTCTTGCAGGTGTAACAAAGGCATAAAGGCATATTGTCTATACCTGTCCTCTTCTGTTCGCTACTTTTTCGCTGTATCTTTAGAAACATGCTTGCCTGGGTGCTTTGCCCCTTTAACAATATAAAGGATGAAAGGAGGAAGGAAGATGAAGTTCATGAGTCTGGTTGTATATCCTGTTGAGAAGACAGCGGAGATTGCTGCGGCAACCGATAAGGTATGGGCCAATCAGCCAAAAGAGCGCAGACCGGAAGGTAGCTATGTGCTAATGTGTGTCCCCTTCGACATTCCGCCTAATTCACTGGTAAGTGTTACCATCAGTGAATCTGATAGTGCTGAGACAATAGCTGCGAGAGTGTATCCAATCATGCTCGCAGGTGCAACAGTCAACATAATTCCCCTTTTAGATGTGCCTGTCACAGGTGGAGTGAAGGCGGAAAAGAAATATAGGGGTTAACACCGTTTTGTGCTGTCCCATGTCGCCGAGTATGTTTGACAAATGTTTGACCACTTTGTCCTCCTAGTTCTAAGCTTGGGGATTGTGTAACCAAAGTGGAATCCTCAGAACTGCCACAAGGTACAACCATGGCCTGACCTGTGGTACCTATCGATCGAGCTGCGCATGTCGTCTTCGTCGCTAAACAACAGCGGGATTTGCGAACGCTGACAGGCGAAGCCATCCTGCCAGGCCTTCAAGCCGGCTGGGCTGATCGCGAGCGAAAATTCCTTTGCCCCAACCGGAAGCCAATCGGCCAGGGTGTGTTTCCCATGGATCAGGTAGGGGTAATCTGCGTAGTACCAGAGCGGCAGGCCGGTCCGCTCAGCGGCCCGGCGGGTGAGTACGTGGTCGCGGTGGCTGCCGATCGAGAGTGGAGCCACCAATTCATAGGTCCCGGGCAAGTTCTTGATAATGAAATCGGTCACCGGCGGGATCAAGTACGATTCATCAGGCTCGAGCGGTTTGAATTGGTCCTCAATTTCTTTGATGAGCGGTTCGTCCGTTCCGGGAAAATAGCGGTAAATATTGTCGGGCACGGTGTAACGCCGGAAGGCAGCCGCCCCCAAGACTTTGCAGCAGGCGGCATCCTCCAGGCTGCGCTTGCGCGGCACGTCATCGCCGATGTTCCAGAAGTCGTGCATCAGTTGGCCATACTCAGTCAGCGGCTTATCAGCCGGCGGATCCCCGGCGCAGATCGTCCAGATCTCGACCCACTCGCCAAGCTGGCTCAGCTCCCAGACCAATCCACCGACCGAGAGCACAACGTCGTCGAAGTGAGCGGAAAGGAAGAGCCAATTTTTCAATTTGGACTCCCGGGTACGGGCATCTATCTCCTTCTGCGGACCTTGGTGTCGCGGGCAAGTCTAGAGTAAACTTCTTTTCTCCAGTATAGGTGTGCGGGGCACTGGTGTAGACACTTGCCGCAATAATCACCGCAAATGATGCCGAAACAGTTCTCCACCATCATCTTGTCGCGGCCATCTTGCTGCTCCTTCGCTTGCCAGTAGTGCCTTATGTCGCCCGGTCCCGGAGGAATTTCCGCTCCTCCGAAGCTTCCCGAGCCTTTGACAAGGGCATAGATACCGTACATGCAGCGGATCATATCGAATCCAGAGTACTTAAAACAGTGATCCCCTATCGTCAGTTCAACACTCTCAGTGCTTGAGAGCGCTTTGGTGGGACACACCCTCACGCACAGCATTTTACATCGCTCGGGTTGACACAGCCCTGGGCCATCATACATGGGACTCGGCACGAGTCGAGCATTGGTGATTATGGAATTGAATCTGATTCTAGCTCCAAATCTCGGTGTCAGCGTCAGGCCGTTCCATCCGAACTCGCCCAGACCGGCAGCCACCGCGGCATGTCTGTGTGAGAAATCAGCGCCAATATAGTGCTCTGGCAGCAGTCCAATGGAACGATACATCCCGATAGCCCAGGTGGGCGGAAAGGTCAGGCTCTTAAATCCGCTGCTTTCCAGAAACTTGGCTGTTAGGTCGGCAATTCGACCCAGTTGTAAGTTGATCAGCCCATATCCATAGAATAGATAGGGGGCTATTGACTTGCCGGGGTCGGTATATTCGCCCCAGGCATCGCAGACCCCATCCGCAATGTGTACCCCGATAGAGATGACGCAGGTAGCATCACGCATATAATCGTTAGGCTTGAACCCTTTTGGGGCATTTTTGAATCGCTCGATGGGAGCAATTCCCACCATATCAGCGCCTTCACCAATAACGCACGATTCTACCTCTTTGCTCAATCTCTCATTGGTTCTCATCTCGCCCTCCTCGTAAACACACGCACTTTCCCCGGACACTATGATTTCGCTGTATATAGGTGATATAGAAATCCGCGAGTTTATTTCTTATACAGTTCACATTGACCATTTCTCTCCTCCTATAACTAAATTTTGAGGTTGGCCTTGGTTTACCTGCCTGAGACCATACTGGTTGCTATGCGGGTTTTATCAAAATCGTTCCACCCTCACCCCTCATAGCCTTTTTAAAGGCTTTATCAATGTCACGCAAAGGCATTTCACACGTCAATAGGGGAGCTACATCGATTTTCCTGTCCTTGATAAGATTGAGTGCAGAGGCGTAGTCACCCGCCGACCAACATACAAACCCTTTTATAGTAAGGCCTTTCAATACAATGTTGCTAAATGGTATGTCAACCCAATCGAAGCATATTGATACAGCAACAATTGTTCCACCCTTCCTCGCTAGAGCTATTGATTGCTGTGCAGCCAAAACACTTCCTGCACATTCGAATACAATGTCTGGGCCTCTGCCATGTGTAAGCGCAAGAATTCTATCAACGGGATTCGCTACGTTTACATCTATGACTTCGTCAACCACGTGTCCGGCCAATTCGATCCTGGATTGGCTTAACTCAGTAGCATATACTGCTTTGGCGCCTAACGCCTTTGCCACTCTGGCTACGAGTTGCCCGATAGGACCCAATCCAAGTACTGCAACAACATCCCCTTCCTGCATTTCGGATACTCTGATAGCATGCAACGCAACTGTCGTCGGCTCAATCATGGCTGCGTGTTGATAACTTAACTCATCGGGGATTTTATAAACTTGATAGTATTTAGCCTTGACATAGGTGCGGAAAGCTCCCTCATATTGTTTCACCCCCGCGTAGAATTCCTCGCAGAGTCCTATTTCTTCACCCCGTCTACACCAGAAGCACTCACCGCAATAACGGTGGGGCTCGACTGCAACTCGATCTCCTACTTGTAATCCCTTTACATCTCGACCGATTTCAACTATATCCCCTGAGAACTCATGCCCGATGCCCAAAGCTGCCCCCCACCTATATCTATGTATGTCGGAGCCGCATATGCCGCAGTACCGCACCTTTATCAACACTTCGTCTTTATCCGGGATAGGTTTGGGGACTTCCCTAATCACTACTTTTTTCTTGCCTGATATCGTCGCCGCTCTCATCTGACCCCTCCCATATTTTCATTTCAGATTGTACCGGGATTCCCCATTTCAACTCGTAGTGAGCTGATCTTCGTCCATCTTCGGTCTTGTCGCCGATGATATACCCATCGCATCCGGTTGTAAAGCCTGCTCAGAACCTCCCAAACAACCCGTGGCATCTCGGCCATGGGCTCCAGCACCCCAAAACACCTGTTTTTAGCAACCCCAAAGTAGCTCTCCACCCGAAAAAAGAAAATACTTCCCCTATCTTTTCCATCTGGCTGCCCGTGTGCCCTCAGTGTGCTAGCTAGGAGACAGGCGTAACCGGCTTACCTGCTCCAGGATGGCAGCAAACAGCTCTCTGGGCACCGCCACCTCAGCCAATTGGAAGACAATCTGCCGAGCATGACGCACAATCCGGCCCCCCATCTTGATCAACTTCACCTGAAGGCTACGTAATGACCAGTCTTTGATTGTCTTGGGTAAGCCCAGCCTGCGTAGAAAGTTCCCCAGGTTGTAGGCCAGGACGAACAGATGAAGCCGCACCTGATTGGCAACGAGTCGGTGGCAGGAGAGCCGGGTCCAGTTCAGCGCGTACTTACCTTCTTTAATCCACTGCTCTGCCGTCCCACGGCCATTGTAGAAGTGCACTACGCCCTTGGCTTTGGCGGACAGATTGGTAACGATGAAGCCCACCCGGGGGAATAACTGTCCCCGGTGCCATTCCACTTTAGCTACCACCCGCCTGGGGTGATCCCAACTCTTTGCCTGATATTGGAAGTCGTGGTAGAGGATTACGGGCTTCTCAAGCAACTCCCCTTCAGGACGTTTCAGCAGGTGCTTAATCTCCTGTTCCAGGATATCGTTTACTGGCAGACGAATGGCGTATCCAATGACCCGGGGCTCCAGATACTCGTACACCTCCG